>Ga0070691_10000437_pt1 | contig 15409 bp, 17 predicted proteins | sample KBSK1101metaG_FD_64673 | JGI IMG/M metagenome (GOLD analysis project Ga0070691, IMG submission 64673) | Corn, switchgrass and miscanthus rhizosphere microbial communities from Kellogg Biological Station, Michigan, USA - KBS K1-10-1 metaG | ecosystem: Host-associated > Plants > Roots >... | reverse complement strand
CATGCTCTCGAAGACCGCTTCGACGACCACGTCGACGTCGGCGAGTTCCGCGTAGTCCTCGGTGAACACGATCGACTGCGCGCGCTTCCAGGCCTCTTCTTGCGTGAGCTTACCCTTCTGCACTTGGTACATGAACATGCCGAAGACGGTCTGCTTGGCCTTCTCGATCGCGCCGTCGTTGGAGTCGACCACCACGACCGGGATACCGGCGGTCGCGAACGCGATCGCGATGCCCGTGCCCATCGTGCCCGCGCCGACTACACCAGCGGACTTGATCTCGACTGGAGCCCTGTCATCCTGAGGAGCCGACGAAGGAGCCGTCTCGAAGGACGGGATCTTGTTGAGTTCGCGCTCGGCGAAGAAGATGTGGCGCAGGGCGGCCGAGGGCTCGGAGCGGACCAGCTCTTCGAACAGACGGGCTTCGCGTGCGATGCCGAAGTTGAACGGCAGGTCGACGGCCGCTTCGACCGCATCGATCAACTTGTGCGCGGCGTATCCGCCATTGTCTTCGGCCGGCACCATCTTGTGCGCGGCCGAGACGACGAACGGACCGGCCTGCGCGGTGATGCCCTTGCCGATGATGGCCCGACGCTGCGAGACGCGGCGCTTCGGTTCGGTGCCGAGCACGCGCTCCGCCAACGCGACGGCCGCATCGACGACGTTCCCATCGACGACTTCGTCGAGCGCGCCGAGCTTGAGCGCCTTGTCGGCCGGATTGGACGAGCCTTTGAGCATGAACTCGAGCGCGGCTTGCGCGCCGATCAGGCGCGGCAGACGCTGCGTGCCGCCCGCACCGGGCAGCAGGCCGAGCTTGATCTCGGGCAGGCCGACCTTCGAGCCCGCGGTCGTGATGCGATAGTCGCACGCGAGCGCGAGTTCGAAGCCGCCGCCGAGCGCATTGCCGTCGATGGCGGCGACGTACGTCTTGCCGCCGGCTTCGACCGCCGCGATCACGTCGCGCACGGTCTTGGTCTCCGAAGTCGGTTCGGTGCTGAAGTCGTTGACGTCCGCGCCGCCGGAGAACAACCCGTTCGCGCCGGTGAAGACGACGGCTTTCACATTCGCGTCGGTTTCGGCGGCGAGAACCGCTTTGAGCAACTCCGCCGAGTAAGCGAACGAGAGCGCGTTGACCGGCGGGTTGTCGAGGGTGATGATGCGGACCGAGCCGCGGTCTTCCACTCCCACCCGGAGTCCTGAGCCTGTCGAAGGATGCACTATGCGCTCACCGTCATCTTGCGGTCGAGATCGTACTGCGCCTCGGTGACGGTCATCACGTCGCCGGCGCCGTCGATGATCTGCCGCTTGAGCCAAGCGCCTTGCGTGAGGACGTGGGTCGCGTAGAACTGCGCGGTCGCGATCTTGGTCTTGTAGAACTCGCCGTCCGGACCGCCGGTCTTGCCTTTGGCGATCTGCGCGGCGCGGGCCATCTGCCAGCCGGCCGCGGTGATGCCCCACAGCTTGAGGTAGGGGACCGAGCACGCGAACGCCTTGCGCAGATCGCCCATCGCGTTCATGCCGATCCACTGCGAGGTCTCGGCGAGCGCCGCCAGGCTCTTGCCGAACGCATCGGCGATGCCCTTGAGCTCGTCGTCGCCTTCGAGCGTCTTGGCGAACGCCTGCATCTGCTTGAGCACGGCGGTGACGGTCGCGCCCATGTCGCGGATCAGCTTGCGCCCGACCAGGTCGAGCGCCTGGATGCCGGTCGTGCCTTCATAGATGGTGGTGATGCGGACGTCGCGATACTGCTGCGCGATGCCGGTCTCTTCCACGTAGCCCATGCCGCCGAAGACCTGTAGCGCGGTCGAGCAGACCTCTTGCGCGGTCTCGGTGCACCAGGCTTTGACGATCGGGATCATCAGCTCGATGAACGCCTTGTGCTCTTTACGCACCTTCTCGTCGGGATGCTTGTGGGCGTAGTCGAGCGAGGCGGCAGTGACGTACGAGAGCGCGCGCATCGCTTCGATCTGCGACTTCATGCTCATCAGCATGCGGCGCACGTCGGGATGTTCGATGATGCGGACCGACTGCGGATTGCGAGCGGCCGAATCTCGGCTCTGCACGCGTTCCTTGGCGTACTCGAGCGCGTGTTGGTAGGCGCGATCCGCGATCGCGAGGCCCTGCACGCCGACCGAGAAGCGGGCGGCGTTCATCATGATGAACATATACTCGAGGCCGCGATTGGCTTCGCCGACCAGGTAACCGACGGCGCCGGTCGATTTCTCGCCGAGGTTCATGGTGCAGGTCGGGTTGCCGTTGATGCCGAGCTTGTGCTCGATCGAGGCGCAGACGACGTCGTTGCGTTCGCCGAGCGACCCGTCCGCGTTGACGTCGACCTTGGGCACGATGAAGAGCGAGATGCCCTTGGTACCTTCGGGCGCGTCCGGCAGACGCGCGAGCACCAGATGGATGATGTTCTCGGCCATGTCGTGCTCGCCGAACGTGATGAAGATCTTGGAGCCGGTCACCAGGTAGTGATCGCCTTCCGGCACGGCCTTGGTGCGGACTTGCGCGAGATCGCTCCCGGCCTGCGGTTCGGTCAAGCACATCGTGCCCGTCCACTTGCCGCTCACGAGATTCGGGATGTACCGCTTCTTCTGTTCGTCCGAGCCGCACAGCTCGATCGCTTCGATCGCGCCCTGGTTGAGCAGCGGACCGTTGGCGAACCCGACGTTCGCGCCGTTCCACATCTCGAGCGTCGGCCCGAGCATCAGTTGCGGCAAGCCTTGACCGCCGAACTCTTCGGGGACCGGCAGACCGATCCAACCGGCGCCCGCGAACTGCTTGTAGGCTTCCTTAAAGCCGGTCGGCGTCTTGACGTTGCCGTTCTCCCACGTGCAGCCTTCCTTGTCGCCGATGCGATTGAGCGGATCGAGCACGCCGGTCGCAAACGCGGCCGCCTCTTCGAGGATCGAGTCGACCACATCGAGCGTGTCGCCGAAGCCGGGAAGCTTGGCGACGTCGGCGATGCCGGCCAGTTCGTTGAGGACGAACTGCATGTCGCGCAGGGGAGCCTGGTAGCTGCTCATGGTCGATTCTCCGGGCGGGGGATATGATATTTTTAATATACTCTCCCGGAGCCGACCCGGCAAGGGTTCTCACAGGGGACCTTGATTCTTAGGTGTCAACATAGCGGCATGACGAACAAGGCCTCCCTTCTTTTGGCGGCGCTGCTGGTTATCCCGGCCGTCGCGATCGCGCAAACCACGCCGTCGGCGGCCCCCACCGGAGCCCCCTCGGCACCAACCGCCCCGGACGGACAGCACATGCGCCACCACATGGGCTGGCCGCCATCCGCGGCCGATATGACGAAGTTGAAAGCCGACATGGCCAAGCTCCGAGCCGAGATGACGCAAGAGCAGGCCGCACACATGGCGACCCGCGCCAAGATCCTCGGCGCCCTCACGCCCGCGCACAAGGCGTATCTGGCGAACCTGGTCGGCCAACTCGCGATCGCGGCGAAGCCCGATCCGATCGCGGCGACCGCCAAGCTCGACAAGATCCTGTCGGCTTCCGAGAAGTCGAAGATCTTGGCGATCCACTCCGCGGCGATGGCGCAGATGCTGAGCCACATGAAAGCGATGATGCCGGCGATGGCACCCGACGGCGGGGGCGACGTGCGCTTCCGGCGCGTGATGGTCACCACCGACGGCAACAACACCGAGACCACGACGAGCGTCGGTTCGACCGCACCGATGGCGGGCGGGATACATCGCATGACCGTGTTCTCGCCGAACGGCGGGCCGATGATGAAGCGCATGCACGGTCCGATGACCGCCGGCGACATCCTCATGCATCTGGCCGGTGGTGCCAATATGCCGATGACGCTGAGCACCGATATGATGGGCCTTCCGCCGATGCGCTCGATGCAATGGCGCCATCACTCGCACCCGATGATCCCGGGCTCGCCGCCCGTCGGTCCGCCGGTCCCGGCGACCGCTCCGGTAGCGCCGGTCACCCCGGCGCCGCAAGCGACGCCGTAACGCTTACGGGGCCGGCGCGCTCGCCGCGTCGGTCCCGAAGATGATATTGGTCATCCGCACGAGCGATACGATCGCGACCGCGCAGACGACCGTGAAGATCCAACCCTGCATCGCATTGCCGAACAGAAACGCCCCGGCACCGAAGAGCGCGCAGTAGATCGCCGCGACGCCGGCGATCCACGCACCGAACGCCAACCCGAGATTGTCCGGCGACCGCGCGAGACCGTGCGCGGCACGTATCTTCGCCCATCCGGGACCCGCGGGGCGGACGTGCTTGTAGAACGAGACGAGTTTGTCGTCGTCGACCGCTGGCGTGACGTACGTGACGATCAGCCAGACCACCGTCGTGAACCCGACGGTCAGGATGAGTTCGAGGCTCGGATCGAGTCCGTGCCCGGACTTACCCATGATATAGAAGATGGTCGCGACCACGAACGACGAGGCCATGGCGGCGATCTCGGTCCACGCGTTGACGCGCCACCAGAACCAGCGTAACAGGTAGACGAGCCCGGTTCCGGCGCCGATGTTGAGCAGGATGTTGAACGCATCCCTGGCCGTGTTCAAGTTGTACGTGACCAGGATCGCGCACGCCATGATGACGATCGTGACCAGGCGCCCGATCAGGACGTAATGCTTCTCGTCCATATCCGACGATATGAAACGACGATAGAGATCGTTGACGAGATACGACGTCCCCCAGTTGAGGTGCGTCTCGAGCGTCGAACGACACGCTGCGAACAACCCCGCCACCATGAATCCGGCGAAGCCGGCCGGCAAGAAGATCAACATCGCCGGATACGCGATATCGTCGCCGAGGAGGTGCGGGTCGACCCACGGGAAGTGCTGCCCGATCGCTCCGACCGTCGGATAGACGAGCGATGATGCGAGCGCGACCACGATCCACGGCCATGGCCGCAACGCGTAGTGCGCGGCTTGGAAGAAGAACGTCCCGAAGACCGAGTCCTTCTCGGTCTTCGCCGCGAGCATGCGTTGCGCGACGTAGCTTCCGCCGCCCGGCTCGCTGCCGGGGTACCACGTCGACCACCACTGGACGGTGAGCGGGATGATGAAGACGGCGACGGCGCTCGCCCAATCGTTCCGGAAGTCGGGGAGAACGGCCAGCCATTGGCCGTGCGTCGCCTGGACGTGCGCCAACAATCCCGACATCCCGCCGACGCCCGGTGCGTGGATCGCGAAATACGCCGCCGCGAACGCGCTGGTGATCGTGATCACGAACTGGATCATGTCGGTCACCATCACGCCCCACAGACCCGACATCGACGCGAAGATGACCGGGAAGACCGCGACCACGAGCAGCGTCAGCCATTCGGGTGCACCGAAGAGCACGTTGGCGATCTTCACGGCGGCCAGACAGACCGTGCCAAGGATGACGCAGTTGAAGATCAAGCCGAGATAGACCGCGCGGAAGCCGCGTACGAACGACGCCTCCTTACCGGAATAGCGGATCTCGTAGAACTCGAGATCGGTCAGCAGGCCGCTGCGGCGCCACAGCCGCGCGTAGAAGAACACCGTGCCGATGCCGATCAGCAAGAACGCCCACCACACCCAGTTCCCGCTCACGCCGTTCTGGCGGACGATGTTGGTGACCAGGTTCGGCGTATCGGTGCTGAAGGTGGTCGCGACCAATGACACGCCGATCAGCCACCACGGCGCTTGACGGCCGGCCGCGAAGAACTCGGAGGTGTTCTTTCCCGCTCGCCTCGCCAGCATGATCGCCGGCACGAACATGATCAGGACCGAGACGACGATGATGACCCAGTCGAGCGTGGTCAGATGCACGGGTTACCCTCCAGCAGTTGCCCGAGATTCATACGCCACGCGCCGGAAAACCTGTGCCGCCTCGCGAAATGCGCGGGATGACGATTGCCGAGCTTAACGGCCTGGATCGCGACGCATTCGTCGCGACGGTCGGCTTTGCGTTCGAACACTCGCCCTGGATCGCCGAGGCCGCGTGGCCGCAGCGCCCGTTCGCGAGCGTCGAGGCGCTCCATGGCGCTATGCTCGCGGTCCTCGACGCGGCGCCCGACGATCGCAAGGTGGCCCTGATCGTCGCCCATCCGGATCTGGCCGGAAAGGTCGCCCGCGAGGGCCGCCTGACGGCCGCCTCCACCGGCGAACAGGCCTCGGCCGGGCTCGACCGGCTCTCCGCCGAGGAACTGGCGCGCTTCGATGCGCTCAACGGCGCGTATCGCGAGCGCTTCGCCTTCCCATTCGTCATCTGCGCCCGCGAACACGATACCGCCTCCATCCTCGCCGCGCTGCAGACGCGCGGCGCCGACGAACGCGCGACCGAGATCGCGACCGCCCTGCGCGAGATCGGTAAGATCGCGCGCCTTCGCCTACTCGACACCATAGAGGCCGACAACAGCTGATGCTTCCCTACGTCCTGGATTGGCTCAACCTGCTCGTACGCTGGTTCCACTTCGTCGCCGGTATCTCGTGGATCGGCGCCTCGTTCTTTTTCATCTGGCTCGACAACCATCTGGTCAAGCCGGCCGATGCAACCGATGCGGCCAACGGCGTGAGCGGCGAACTGTGGAGCGTCCACGGCGGCGGCTTCTACCATAACCAGAAGTACCTGACCGGACCGAAGAACGAACCGCTGACCGAGCATCTGCATTGGTTCAAGTGGGAGGCGTACTCGACGTGGCTCTCGGGCATGGCGATGCTCGCGCTGATCTACTGGGTCGGCGCCGCCTCGTTCCTGATCGACAAGAGCGTGATGGACCTGACGCCGACGATCGCGATCCTCATCAGTATTGCGTCGCTCGTCCTCGGCTGGCTGGTCTACGACGGGCTCTGCCGCCTGCTCGGGAGCAACCCGCGCGTGCTCGCGATCGCCATCGCGATCTTCTTGCTCGCCGCGGACTGGGCGCTCTTCCACATCTTCGGCGCGCGCGCGGCCTACATCCACGTCGGCTCGATCATCGGCACGATCATGGTCGCCAACGTCTTCTTCGTCATCATCCCCGGCCAGAAGAAGATGCTCGCGCAGATCCGGGCAGGTCAGCAGCCCGATCCGCGTCCGGGCCAGCTCGGCAAGATCCGCTCGGTGCACAACACCTACCTCACGTTGCCGGTGCTCTTCATCATGATCAGCAACCACTATCCGATGACGTACCAGAACGCCAACGGCTGGCTGGTGCTGGCCGCGATCGCGGTCGCCGGCGTGCTGGTCCGCTACTTCTTCGTGCTCACCCACAAGCAGAAGCTCGTGATCGGCCTGCCGATCGCGGCGTTCGCGATCCTGGCGATCACCGCCGTCGCGATCGCACCGCGTCCGGCCGCGCCGGTCGCGGGCGCGCCGGCCGTGACGTTCGCCACCGTCCAGCCGATCGTCGCGCAACGCTGCGCCGTCTGTCACGCCGCGCATCCGACGCAAGCCGGTTTCGCGATCGCACCCGCCGGCGTTCTGCTCGACACGCCGGCGCACATCCAGGCCAACGCGGCGCGCATCCAGATGCAGGCCGTCGACACGCATGCGATGCCGCTCGGCAATCTCACCAAGATGACCGACGCCGAACGCACCACCCTTGGCGCGTGGATCGCGCAAGGAGCCAAGCTATGACGCTCTCCACTCACGTGCTCGACGTCGCGCGCGGCGTGCCCGCCGCCGGCGTCGCGGTGACGCTCGTCCAGGTCGTCGGCGCGATGCGCGTCGATCTCGCGAGCGGCACCACCGACGACGACGGCCGCATCGCCGGACCGTTCGGCGGCGAATTGCAAGCCGGCGAGTACGAACTCGTCTTCAAAGCGGGTGCGTACCTGAAAGCGATGGGGACCCCGTCGTTCTACGACGAGATCCCCGTGCGGTTCATCATCTCCGAAGCGCGCCACTATCACGTGCCGCTGCTCCTAGCCCCCTGGGGCTACTCGACGTATCGGGGCTCTTAGCCCTCTGCCGCTTTGTACGCGGCCCAGCCGCCGTAGTGGCTGATGTCGGGCCAGTTGTTCTTTTCGACGAGGTCTTTCGGATAGAGCATCGCGTTGGCGTGCGATCCGTCGGCCAGGTCGACTTGGGTCTCGTAGAGATCCGGCGGCTCGCCGGCCATCAGCGAGGCGTACTGGTCGTCGGTCAGTTCGTACAACTCGCCCAAGATCGAGACGCCGCCGCTCTCGACTTCATAGATGCCGGGATGCCAGCCATCTTTGACGGAGTGCAGACGGTACTTGGCCGCGGTCTGGACCGGGCCGACGAGATAGGCGTCCTGGAGATTCGGGTGGTCGGGCTGGCCGCTCAGGGCCGAACCGCAGATAAAAAATCGCTTCATCCGCGCCCTTTCGCGCCGAGCGTCGCGTCGACCTCGACGAGCGCGGCTGCGAGCGCCTCGACGCCCAGCTCCAGGTCGGCATCGGCCGTGCGCTCTTCGGCGACGTGGCTACGTCCGCCGATGCTCGGTACGAAGATCATCGCGGTCGGGACGATCGTCCCCAAGCTCATCGCATCGTGGCCCGCACCGCTCGGACAATCGATCGCCTTCTGCCCCATCGCGACCGCGACGCGGTGGATGGCGGCTTGCAATGCCGGGGTCATCGGCGTCGGCTTGCGGCGTTCGAACGCTTCGACCTCGACGGTGACGCCGCGACGCGCGCTCACGTCGGCGACCGCGTCGTGGAACGCGCGTTCGATGACGTCGAGCGAGGCATCGTCGGGCGCGCGCAGGTCGAGCGAGAACGTGACGCTACCCGGCACGACGTTGGTGCCGTTCGGCTCGACCAGCATCCGTCCGACCGTCGCGACCGCGTCGGTCTGCGTGCGGGCCGCGCGATCGAGCGCGAGCACCAGTTCGGATGCGGCGCAGAGCGCGTCGGCGCGTAGCCGCATCGGTACGGTACCGGCGTGGCCGCTCACGCCCGTGACGGTCGCACGCAGACGGCGCTGACCGAAGATGGCGGTGACGACCCCGAGCGAGACACCCGCCTCTTCGAGGATCGGACCTTGCTCGACGTGGAGTTCGAGATAGGCGGCGACGCCGCGATCGCCGCGCATCGGGACGCCCGGCAGCAAGCCGCCGTCGCTCGACGCGAGCGCGTCGCGTAGCGAGACGCCGTCGTCGGCGACGATCGCGAGCACGTCCTCGGCGCTCTTGATGCCGGCGAAGACCGAGCTGCCCAGACATCCGAGCGGAAAGCGCGAGCCCTCTTCGCCGACCCATGCGACCGCTTCGATCGGATGTTTCGTCTTCACGCCGCGCGCTTCGAGCAGCTCGAGCGCGCAGATGCCGCCGACCACGCCGTAGGCGCCGTCGTACGCGCCGCCGGTCTTCACCGTGTCGAGATGCGAGCCGGTCAGGATCGGCTCGAGCCCCGGCTGCGTGCCGTCGCGCCGCACGTACACGTTGCCGACGCTATCTTGCCGCAAACCGAAGCCCGCGGCCCGCGCCCAACCGGCGAACAGATCGCGCGCGGCGCGTTCCTGCGGCGAGGCCAGCGGACGATCGATACCGGCTTCGTACGCGCCGAGCTTCGCGAGCTGCGCGAGCCGCGCGAGGGCCTTGGTGCCGTCGTTCATGTCGGTGGGTGGTTCTCTATCCAGTGATGGGCGATGTCGACGCGGCGGCAGACCCAGACGTCGTCGTGGGCGAGCACGTGATCGAGGAAGTTCGCGAGCGCCTTCGCGCGGCCCGGCCGCCCGGCCAAGCGCGTGTGCAGGCCGATCGACATCATCTTCGGGGCCGTCTTGCCCTCTTCGTAGAGCACGTCGAACGCATCGCGCATGTATTCGAAGTACCCGGACGGCGCCGAGAAGCCGGGCGCGACCGAGAACTTCATGTCGTTGACGTCGAGCGTGTACGGGATCACCAGATGATCCTTGCCCGATTCTTTGACCCAGTAGGGCAGGTCGTCGTTGTACGCATCCGAGTCGTACAGGAAGCCGCCCTCTTCTACCACCAAGCGCCGCGTGTTCTCGCTGGGCGCGTAGCGGCAGTACCATCCCTGCGGGCGTTGGCCGATGGTGCGGGTGATCGACTCGACCGCGATACGCATCTGCTCGCGCTCTTCTTCTTCCGGCATGTCCTGGAAGCCGACCCAGCGATTGCCGTGCGAGCAGACCTCGTGGCCGGCCTCGCGGATCGCGCGGGCCGCATCGGGATTGCGTTCGAGCGCGAGCGCCGCGCCGAAGACCGTCACTTTGATATCGCGCTGCGCGAACATCCGCATCAACCGCCAGAAGCCGGCGCGCGAGCCGTACTCGTAGACCGACTCGACGATCAGGTCGCGCTTGTCGGGGCCGAGCGACGCGCCCGGGACCTCGGTCAGATACATCTCGCTGATGCCGTCGCCGTCGGGGATCGAGTACTCCGAGCCCTCTTCGTAGTTCATCACGATCTGCACGGCGAGGCGCGCGTTCTTCGGCCACTTCGGGTCGGGCGGATTCGCGCCGTAGCCGACCATATCGCGGGGGTATGCGGTCATCGCTTCAGAGTAGGCCCAGCGCCGCGATTATCCTGCCGAATATCTCGCGATGCCGTTGCGCCCGCGCGAACCGCGGATCGTCGGGCGGCGGCACGTCGCCGATCTTCGCGAACGGGATCTCGATACCGAAGCGCGCGTCGATCTCGCGATTTCCCTCGACGAAGCGCTCGTAGAAACGCACGACGTTCTCGTAGGAGAGCAGCGAGAAGCGCGCGTCCAGATCGTCCTCGGCGACGCCGAGGTCCGCCGGCACCGCCTCGGACGCAAGCGCGTACAGATGCTCGATCACGCCCCGTAACGTCAGGCTCTCGTTCACGCGCGGCACGGGATTCACGAGGCCTTTCACGTGCAGCTCGCCGCGGAGCTTTCCGAGATAGCCGAGGAACTCGACCGGCTGCGCGGTCGGCTTGCGCTCGGGCCGGTATGCCTTCAGCACGACCATCCCGGCGCCGAACGAGGCTTCGAGACCGGCGACGAACCGCGCGTAGTCGAACTCGACGCGCTGGCCCGAAGTCGGATGCACGTAGCTCCCGTCGCGTAGGATCTCTTGGAGATACCGGTCGAACGATTCGAGCGAGCCGCCCTTGAGCAGTTCGACGAAGACGGACTCCGCGTAGAACGGCTGGGCCCGGACGTAGGCGAGCGCGAGCGGCACGTAGTCGATCGACCGCAACGCCTCGACCAGCGGCGTCATCTGCGCCGGGACCGACGCCAACGCGTGGAACTCTTCGGAGCTAAGCACCACCAGCGAAGCGTTCGCCGCGACGATCTCGGCGACGACGGCGGGGAGATGCGGGCCCGGCGCGCCGCGCGCGAGTTCGCGGACCAGGTCGTGATGGGCGTAAGCCGGCAGACCGCGGTGATACGGATCGGCGGCTTTAGGATACAGGACGCCGGCGTCCAGCAGCCGGTCGTGGTTGTACCCCAGGAAGACCTGCAGGGCGGTCGTTCCGGTCTTCGGCGTTCCGACGTGAACGCACGCGATGCGGGCGGTCAGCGCGGTCGGAACCCGATGGAGAGCGAGTTGATGCAGTAGCGCTGGTGCGTCGGGCCCGGGCCATCGTCGAAGACGTGTCCGAGGTGCGAGTCGCACTTCTTGCAACGCACCTCGATCCGGCGCATGCCCAAGCTGTCGTCTTCGAGCAGACGCACGTTCTTCTGCTCGTCCGGATGGGTGAAACTCGGCCAGCCGCAGTGCGAATCGAACTTCGCATCCGAATCGAACAGGTCGGCGCCGCACGCGCCGCAGGTGAACGTGCCCTCGCCGCGTTCGTCGAGCAGGCTCCCGGTGAACGGGCGCTCCGTCCCGGCCTCGCGCAGGATGTGGTAGCGCTCGGGGCCGAGCTGCTCGCGCCACTCGCCTTCGGTCTTCTGGATCTCGGGCGTCACGTCGTGGTTCATGATACTCCGGCTATTCGGAGCGGACCACCAACCTCATCCGCGGGACGCTACCGCTTCTTGGCGCTCTTCTTCCTTGCCGGAGCCTTCTTCGCGGCCGACTTCTTGACGGTCGCCTTCTTCGTGCCCGTCTTCTTCACCGACGTCGCCTTCTTCGCGGCTCCGCGTGCGGTAGAGACGGCTTTGTCCGTCATCGCTTCCGCCGCGGAACCGCCCGCCTCGAGCACGGCTCCGACGCTCTCCATCACCTTCCCGACGCGCTGGGCGCCCCGAGCGATCTTCTTGGTGGTCGCCACGGTCTTGCCGGCGAGTCCCTTCGCCTTTTTCGCGACCTTCTTCACGGTCTTCGTCGCCTTTTTCGCGACCTTGCGAACGGCGGATCTCTTTTTTGCTGCCATGCTGAGGCTCGTTCCCAACGGAACGTCGCCTCAATCACCGGCTTACCGTTTGAATATACCGACGCCGCTCTCGTCGAGGTTCTCGATCGTCATCTGCGACGCGACCGAACCGCACGTTCCGGAGAACGTCACCGCGCTCAAGCCCGTCGAGCTTTCGCCGGGGGGCGTATACGAGAAGACCCGGCCGTTCCAATGCGCGAGCGGAAACCGCATGCGCTTGGGACCGAGGACGAGGACGAACTTCCCGTTCGCCGCCTCGACCGTCGCCGTGCCGTAGAGGTCGTTCGCATAGCTCCCGGTGTACTGCGCGGCCGCAGGCGCGCACTCCGGCGCGGCCGGACGCCGCTTGCCGATCAGCTCGCCGTGCTCCTCGGCCATCGCCGTGAAGACGCCATCGTACATCGCGAACCACGGATAGAGCTGCTTGCCGAACTCCGCCAGATCCATGAACTCGGCGGTGAGCGTCTCGGGGACGCCGATCGGGTAGCCGTTCGTCAGCACGATGATGCCGAGGTGTTCGGAGGGCAGCATCACGTAGTTCGTGGCCGCGCCCATCGCGAACGCGCCCGAGTGGCTCCAGCGCACGCGGCCGGCCTGATCGTAGCCGATGCCGGTGCCGTAGCCGTAGAACGAGCCCCGGCTATCCGGCGAAGAGAGCGGATTGCTCTGCAGGTTCGGGCTGTGGGTCGCTTCCAACGCCTTCGCGTCGACGATGCGTCTGCCGTCGAACACGCCTCCGGCGAGCTCGAGACGCATCCAGTTCGCCATATCCCGCGCCGACGAGCTGACGCCGCCCGCAGGTGATTGGGTATCGGCGTCACGCACGTGGAGCGGCTGCCAACTCGTGCCGACGCGGACGTGCAGGTCCGCATGGTTCGGCGCGGTGCGGTAGTCGGCGTAGCGCGAGCTCGTATGCGTCATGCCGAGCGGGGTGTAGATGCGATCGCGCGAGAGCTGCTCCCAGCTCACTCCCGCGGCATCGGCGACCGCTTGCGCGCCCGCCGTCATGCCGAAGTTCGTGTAATGGTAGGTGGTGCGGAACGGATCGAGCGGATAGAACCGCAGACGCGCCAGGGTCTCGGCGCGGCCGAAGCCCAGATCCTCGAGCAGATCGGCGGCGTGGTCGGGTAATCCGCTGCGGTGTGCGTACATGTCGCCGATGGTCACGTGGCTCCCGACCCACGGATCGGCGAGCGTAAAGCCGGGGACGTACTTCGCGACCGGATCGCTCCACTTCACGACGCCGCGCCCGACCTCGGCCGCGACCACCGTCGCCCCGACCGTCTTCGAGACCGAGGCCAGCTCGAAGACGGTATCCGCGTTCACGGCCGCCTTGGTGCGGGTGTTCCGCACGCCGTATCCTTTAAGGAAGACGACCTTGTCGTCGTGCACGACCGCGACCGAGACGCCGGGCACGCCGGTCGTGCGCATGATCGCGCGCACCAGCCCGTCGAGCGAGGCCACGGCCCGATCAATTCGGGCCGGCGGGATCACGAGTACCGACCCGGCCGATGGCGACGGCGTTGCCGCGGCCGGCATGGCGAGCGGTCCGAAGGCGAATGCAAGGGCAAGCGAGAGCGAGCGTGCGCGTCTGATCATATCTCGCGACCGTTACGGCCCAGCGACCAAGCGTCCTGTTTCACCTGCTACCATTTCCGGGAACAACGTTCTCGAAAGGCGGCACGCACGATGTACGAGATTGTGATCGAACGAGAGAACGAGCAGTTCAGGGCGTATTGCCCCGCCTTGCCGGGCGTCGAGGCGACCGGTGATTCGAAAGAGGCGGTGATCGAGCGCATGTACGAGATCATTCCGCAGCGCCTGAACCAGGAAAGATCGGCGACGGCCTAGGGCGCGTAGCCGTGCCCGCGGAGCCACGCCTTCGCGTGCGCGTAGAACGCAGGCGCGGAACCGTTGGCTGCGCGAACGCGAGACCACGCCTGCGGTCCGCGGCCGAGGCGATATTCGTCCGCGAGATATGAGACCAGCGGTGGATAGACGCTGGCATGGAAGTTCGCATCCGGCTCGTGCTTCCGCTCGAGATAGATCTGCCATTGATCGCGGGCGTCGCGCTCGATCAACGCCGGATACTCGGGCGTGACATCGCGCATCCTGCCGCCGCGATAGGCCAGCATCTTGATCGCAAACGTCGATGCCGCGAACGACGAGAACGCATAGGCCATCTGATCGTCGCCCGTACGGAACACCGAGCCCGTCCCCGAAGCGGATGGCACGAGTGTGTCGCCGAGGTCGCCCCAGACGACCGGCGTGACGCCCCTCTCGCCGCTCCCGAGATGCACGATCCCGGTCTCGAAGCAGCAATGGGGCGCCGCCCGTGAACCCGTCGTAGAGCAAGACCGGGCGATGGCCCTCGAGTTGGGCGAACCTCCACCCCATCGGCACGTCGCCGACGACCGCATCGACCAGCGTCCGCGCTCCATCGGTCACGCGAACGCGCGAATGGTACGGGGAGGGATCCGGATAGACCGCGCTCGCGCGGATGGTACCGCGCGTCGCGGTGATACGGCGCGGGCGCGCGACCGTCGCCTTCCAGAAATCGTCGATGCTCGTCGCGTCGCGTACGACGACGCGCACAGGAGCGGCCGGCTTCGCGGCGAGGCGAACGATCGACGCGGCACGCGGGGGCGCGGTCGCGGTACGCGGCGGTGCGGTCGCGGTACGCGCGCACGCGACGACCGTGAGGATCGAAAGACCGGCGACGAGCTTCTTCACGCTCGTAGTGTAGCAGAGTCCGCCGCCAACCGTATGACGCGCGCACGAACGCGGACGCGCTCGGGTATCTCTTCTACTTCATTTAGAGCGCGAGGCGACGTCGCGGTAGAGCACGCGCGATGCTTTGGCGAGCAGTTCCGCGACGCGGAACAGACCGTCTCCCGAGATCGTCATCGCCTGCCAATCGACGGCCGCGTGCCGGTGGACGAGCGTGTAGGTATCGTTCGCGAGCGCGAAGACGGCGAACTCGCCCGACTCCGCGATGGGCGGGACGCCATCGAAGAGCGCCTCCTCGACCGTGGTTTCGAGTTTCATACCACCATCGTTCCCAGAAAATGAAGACACCCGCGGTGAAGCGGGTGCTTTCGGTGGTCGAAATGGGGGGCCGGCGTGCCGGCCCCCCACCATTGGGACCGCCGTAGTTACGACCCCGTGCCCGTCAGATGGACGTTGTCCAGGAAC
>Ga0070691_10000432_pt1 | contig 15468 bp, 18 predicted proteins | sample KBSK1101metaG_FD_64673 | JGI IMG/M metagenome (GOLD analysis project Ga0070691, IMG submission 64673) | Corn, switchgrass and miscanthus rhizosphere microbial communities from Kellogg Biological Station, Michigan, USA - KBS K1-10-1 metaG | ecosystem: Host-associated > Plants > Roots >... | reverse complement strand
GACCTCGCCGCCATGCCAGAGCGTCGGCAGCCGGGGCAAGGAAAAGGTTTTGCCGCCAATCAACGGCACCCAGTCCGGGATCGTCACCGACGGGATTGAGTTCCAGCCCCGGGCGATGAAGTTCCAGACGCCCTTGACGGCGCCGGTGATTCCGTTCCACACGCCCTTGATGACGTCGCCGACGCTGCTGGCCGCGTTCTTGATCGCGTCCCAGACGGCGGTGCCACGAGCTTTCAGGCCGTCCCAGATGTTCCCGAGAAAGTCGCTGACGGCATTCCATCCCGCCTTGATGCCGCCCCACACCGTGGCTGCTACATCAGAGATCCTCTGCCACGCCGAGGATCCTGCGCTGGCGAAGAGGTCGAAAAGCGGCTTGATGTAAGACCAGGCCAGGTTGATGGCGGCTTGGACATTCATCCACAACCTGTTCCAGGCATCCCGGATAATCGAAATGGCAAGGTTCCAGCCGTTGACAAAGAAATCTATCACCGGTTTAATAATAGAATTCCAGATGAAATTCCAGATAATCTGAATTGCCATTTGCAGTCTCGCCATGGCAACCTGAAGGATCGCCATCGCGAGGTTCCAGCCGTTTACAAAAAAGTCGATTATCGGCTTGATCGCGTTGACCCACAATCCGTTCCAGGCTGCGGTGATCAAGTCGACCAGCCAGTGAAACACCGCCGAAGCGATGCCGACACCCCACTTGAATGCGCCGACAATGATTCCCCAGACCCATTCGGCGATGGTGGCAATCACCTTGATCTGAACAGCAATAAAGAAGATCACCGTCTGAACGATGAACTTGACCACGCTAAACGCAATTTGGAATCCGGTAGCAATAACGCTGAGCACTTGCTTCAGCCCGTGGTCCCAAATCCACATAGCGACCATAACGACGAAATCGACGGTCGCCTGCCATGCTGTCTTGAGCGCGTTCCACACTGTCATGACCAGGTTACTGGCCCAATTCCACGCGGTCACCACCGCGTCGACGACGGCACTGACGGCAATCTTGATTGCATCCCATACCGCGATCGCGGCCACCTTGATCGCATTCCAGACAGCCTTCACCGCGTCGCGGAACCATGCACACTTGGTCCACAGCAGGTAAATCGCGGCGATGACGGCGATGATCGCGAGGATGATCCAGCCGACCGGCGTCGTGAACAATGCCGTGCTCAGCATGCGCAGGGCACCAACACCGGCAATGGCGATCATCCGCAGTGCCGGAACCACGACGTTCATAACGACCTTGCCGATGCCGGAAAGCAGGAAGTTCAGCGGCTTCAGGGCAGCCTGGAACAGCTTCTGCCCGAGCGTCAGCTTCTCCGTGGCGTTCGCCGCCGTGAGCATCCACGCGAATGCGTCGGCTCCTCGGCCGACGATGCTGAACACCGGCCCCAGCGCCTTGAACCCCATGAAGGAGAACAGCAGCCCGGAGATCACGAAGTTCGCCCCTGGCACGTTCTGCTGAAGCCACACCAGCGCCTGGAGCACGCCAGCGATAGCCTGAGCGAAGGCCGTCAGGCCGCTGAAGTCGAGCCCGGCGAACAGCTGCGCCAGCGCCGTTGCTGCGCTGATCACCGCCGGGCCCAGGCCACCCTGCCCGGCCAGGTTCTGCACCAGCTGCGCCAGTGCGGGCAGCAGCTGCGAGTTGATTTGCGCAAGCAAAGGGGCCACGTTCTGGTTCGCGCCGAGCCCGGCCAGGCCCACGACGACGAACTTGAGCAGCTTCCCCATCTCCTGAAGCGCGGGCAGCGACTGCTGGAAGTAGGCGTTGATCCGCTGCTGGCCCTCGGCCGAAGTGGTCCACTCCCGGAAGTTCTGCGCCGCGTCGTGCAGCGACCGCCCCATGTCCCCGGCGTAGCCCGCGCCGATCTTGAAGATGTTGAACAGGCCGATCATGACGTCGACCAGGATGCCGACGGTGTAGCGGAACATGTCCCAGGCCTTGTTCAGCCACGCAGTCATCTTCCCGCTGGCCAGCTGGGCCGCCGTCCAGCGCTGCACCGACGTCGCTGCCTGTGCGAAGAACTCGGCCATCTGAGTGGCCATCGGCAGCGCTGCCTGAAGCACGTTCAGCGCGGCCTGGGCAAGTGCGAGAAGACCCTTGGCGATGAGGCCGACGATCGGGCGGAGCCCAGCGAAGATGTCGGACACCTGCTTGAGAAACGGTGCCGACTTCGCGATGTCGCCCGCGTTGTGGGCGGCTGTTCCCAGCTCGCCGCCGAGCCCGGCCAGCCCGGTGCCGGTGACCTTGGCCAGCTTTCCGATGGAGTTCGCGAAGTAGTCGAGGCCCTTTTGCAGCCCGCCGCGCGCGATCGCCGGACCCAGCTCGGTGAACTGGTTCTTGATCCGCGTAAGCGACGGCTCAAGCTGAGTGGCGGCCAGCTTCCAGGCCAGCATCGACAGCTTCGCGGCCGCGAAAATTGGCAGAGCCCCGGCCACCACGCCGACCATCGGAGCGATGGCACCTACCGCGATCACGGCCCCGGCACCGAGCGCGGACACGCCCCCCGCGAGCGCGAACACGCCGCTGACCACCCCGGCGATCTTGAAGGCGGTCAGGATCGTGCGAAGGCTTCCAGCCCCCTTGCTCGCCTTCTTGGTCTTCTTGGCGAACAGCTCAAGCCCGGCCGCCGCCGCCGCCGACTTCGTGCCGGTCTTGGCGGCCTTGTCGCCGAGGTCATCGACTTCCTTCTTGGCCTGGCGGGCCTGATCCCCCAGATCGTCAGCGGCCTCGGCGGCGGTATCGAGCCCGGCGGCCAGCTCCTCGCCGCCCTTGGCGCCCTCGCGGCCCAGCTTGGCTACGGCCCGCTCGACGGCCTCGATCCGCTGCTCGATCTTGGCGAGAGCGGCGGAGATGTCGTCGCGCAGGGAGGCGTCGATGCGAACTTCGTCTTCCCCGGCCACGCCCACCTCCTGCCTCGTCACGGGTGCGCTGATCGTCTCACCGGAGAGCGGCGAAACCGGCCAGGCGCGCGGGGGCCGGAGCAGGGAAACGGCCGGTCAGGCTGCGCTCGACCGGCCGTCTCCGTGTCCCGTACCCAACGCCCGCCATGACGCCAGTAGGGTGCCCAGCGATCTTAGCTCCGGCGCATGGCCGCCTTCTCCGCCTCCGCCTCTTTCCGCTTGTCCTCCTGCACCACCATCGCGGCGGCGATGCGGACCAGCATGAGGAACTCGTCCCCGCCGTCGTCCTTGAGCAGCGCCACGGGATCCAGCTTGAACACCCGGGCCACCCGGGCCGCCTGGATGATGCCCTGATCCTTCGCGAGGAAGTCGAGCATCGCCTCCGACTTGGCGGCCCGGATGCGGTTGGCGCCGCTCAGGCCGTAGGGTCCCCGTCTTCGTCGTCGCCTTCGTAGCCGGTGGCCCCCTCGGCCCACCCGGCGCCGGTGAGCACCGCCATACCTGCCTTGATGACGTCCGCGTCTCGGCCGAAGATTTTCATCAGCGCACTGACCGCGTCGAGCACGCCGAAAGCCGACAGCAGCGCGCTGTCGGCGAAGGTCAGCACGTTGTGGTCTTGGTCCTGCACGATCTTCCACTCGCCGTCGCGGCCCTTCACCTCGACGCGCTCGGTGGTGTCGATCAGGACGCTGGAGTGCAGCACCTTGTTGTCGACATCAAGACCGTTGGCGGTTCCGGACTTGCGAGCCACCGGCGGCAGCGCCTTGCGATTCCAGCGCTGTACTTCCCTGGAGGCGATGTTGCCCCGGCACACCAGCCGGATCGAGTCGGCGGCGTTGGTCACCGTGGTCGCCTTGATCTCGGTGGCGGCGACCTCGTCGGCGCGCTCGCGCAGCAGATCGAGGGTGTCGGGCAGCGTGTCCACAACGGCGTTGGGGGGTTCGGGGGTGTAGTGCCGCGCCTGGTCCGCCGGAACGCCGGTCGGCGTGCTCATGTCGTAGCTGGTGTCGGTCATGGGTCCTGCTTTCTCCCGGTTGAGGTGGTACCGCCGCTTCGGGTCACGCGGGCCCGGCACGCTGGCCAACCGGGAGGTCAAATCCGGCGTGCCAGGTCCACGCGACCCGAAGCGGCATCCGGCGCCGGGCGTGCTCCCACCCGGCGCCGGAAGTCTTCGAAGATCAGCCGATGCCGCCGACGGCGAACGTCAGCTCGTAGTCGGCCACGTCACCGCTGCTGGCGTCGACCTCGGGTTCGCGTACGCCGGTCAGCAGAGCGTTCGGGTAGACGCGCGGCTTGACCCGCGAGGCCACCAGGTTGCTTTCGGCGGGCTGAACCGAGATGGTCGTGCGCCACTGGCCGACCAGCAGGATCAGCCGGTTGAGCACTTCCTGATCCCGCAGCGGGTCGTACGGCCGCGTGAGGGTGAGGTCGCCGACCTCGGCCGGTGCCGCGATGACATCGGGAGTCGTGCTCCCGCCGTCCCACACCTTCGTGGCATCCGAGGTGATCTCGCCGCCGGACTTCTGCGCGAACGGCGTGGCGATGCCGTCGACGGTGACCAGGAATTGCCGCTGAGCTGCCTTCATCGTCGCCTCCCTTCCTTATAGCGCGGCCGTGACGGCGGCCTTGGTGACGGTCAGGAGCACGATCGCGGCGGTCGGGGCGACCCGGATGCCGAGCTCGGCGATGACCTGGTTGAGCGCCAGCGAACCAACCGGGTTGATGTCGGAGCCGACGTTGACCTTGTAGCCCGGATCGAGCTGGTCGCCGGTGAGTGGATCGAAGCGGGCGAACAGGCCGCCTGCGTCGGCCATCGGCAGCACGATGCCTTCCAGCGTCCCGGCCACCCTGGCCAGCAGGTGCCCCTTGGCGTCGATCGTGCCGAACAGGTAGGGCTCCAGCTGGCGGTACGCCTCGGTCACCACGCGGTTGATCGTGTCGGCGCCGGTGAGGTAGGCCCAGTTGTCCTCGTCGGCCGACAGCGAGCGCCAGCCGTAGAGCCGCACGGCTCCGGCCACGGTGCGGATGGCGTTGACCTTGCCTGCGTCGAGGTCGTTGCCCTGGTCGGCGGAGAAGACGGTGTCAGGCGCCACGACGTAGCGCGCCTTCGAGTTCTCCCCGGCGGCGGCCTGCCACGGCCCTGCCGCGTTGTGGGCGCGGGAACGGGCGGCGGCGACGAAGCCTTCGGGGCTGATGGTCTTCGAGCCGCCGAAGGTGTCGGGCACCATCACCCAGGGGGCGAACAACCCGCCGCGCTTGTCGTCGATCTGGCTGGCCGTGTCGAGCAGCGTGTCGATGTCGGCGTCGCGGTCTTCGACCAGCAGGGCCAGCCGGTTATAGGCGCTGGCGTGGGCAAGGAGCCCGGCGTGCACGGACGAGCCGATGCCGGGGATCGCGACGGCGCCATCGCCGAGCCCGACCTCGAAGCGGGTCAGCGCGGCGATGTAGTCCGCGGCCACGACGGCGGCGCGATCGTCGGTGCCCGCGCCGAGGGCGACCGGACCGACGGCGACCGGGTTGTTGGTCGGGGCGCTGCTGGCAGATCCGGCATCAGTGACCACGATGTAGGGGTCGCTGGACATCCGGGAGACGGCTTCCTGCGGGCTGTGCAGGTTCGTGTAGTCCTTCATCAGCCGGTCGGTGCCACCAGCGTCGGTGAGGTAGACGCGGATGCGGAAGGTGCCGGTGGTGGCGCCGTCGAGCACCTGCACCTTGACCTTGCTCGACCAGGCGCCTGCACTGCGGGCGGTGACGTTGAGCGTCGCGGGCGGGCTGGAGCTGGTCCGGTCCTTCAGTCCGCCGGTCAGCACGCCCTTGGTGGCGGCAGCGCCGACCACCCGGCCGACGTAGGCGCGTGTGCCGCCCTCTTCGAAGAACATCTTCAGGTCTTCGTAGAGCGCGCTATAGGTGGTCCGGCCGCCGAAGGCGGCTTCGAACTGGGCGAACGACTGGACCAGTACCGCTTCGTCGGTGGCTCCGCGCTCGGCAAGACCCACCGCGAAATAGGTGCTTGCGGGCGCGATTGTCGGCGCACTCGGACCAGCAACGGCACCGGTGGTGACGACCACACCCGGCATCTTGCTATCCCCTTCCGGTTTGACTTGCCAGCGTGTGAGCGGCTAGTCTTAAGGGTTGATCTCTGCGAGCCCGCACGCTGGGCGAATCATCGCACTCAGTCGCTCTCAGACTGGGCCGACGCGCCCGAGTCCTCGTCCTTCGCCTTGGCCTTGGGGGTCCGCCGCGACGCACGCGCCGGGGCCGCGTCCTCCTTGCCGGAGTCCTCTTCCTCCTCGGTCGCGGCCGCGTTCTCCTCGGTGTCGTCCTCATCGAGGATGATGATGTAGCCGTGCGCCAGCGCCCGCTTCCCGTGCTGGTCGAGCGAGGCGACCTCGCGACGCTCGCCACCACCGAGGATGTGGCCGTCGTCGCTGTAGACCACGGGGGCGTTGAGCGGGTTGAAGATGATCATGTTCAGTCCTCTCCGGGGAACGGGATGTCCGGGCCGACCGCAAAGGACGCTGCCGCCAGCTCCTGCACGGTGCCGTAGGGGGGGATCGTCGAGCCGTCGTCGACGAACTCCTCGACCGTGATGTCGACGCTCAGGATCGCGGCAGCGTAGGTGCGGGAGCCCTGAATGCGGATCGGGACGCCGAAGTCCTCCTGATAGGTGTCTTCCTCGACGCGGTACCCGGTGTCGGTGGTTGCCGCCAAAGGGTCGATCTTGTTGTTCAGGTTCGGGTACTGGAGCAGGCAGAGCCGGGCGCACACTGCGAGGTTGTCGCGGCCCTCGGTGGCGCGGTTCCAATCCGGCCCCTTCACCCACACGTAGACCCGGCAGGAGTACCGCGAGTGATACTCCGGTTCGCCGGTCGGTGAGATGTCGCCGGTGCGCACGCTCTTGAGCAGCCGGGGGTTCACCACGACCACGCTGGTGTCCTTGACCAGTTCCTCGGGCGCGTCGCCGGAAAAGTAGGACACCGGGTCCGGCAAGGCGACATCGTCGAGCGCCCATTCCTCACGCAGCAAAGGGTTCTTGCGCGGGATCTCCTCGGCCAGCAGCCATGCCAGCCGGTCACGCACACCGTTGGCGCCCCTCATTCGACACGCTCCGGCCAGCGCCATGTGCCCCCAGCGTGCTCGGTCTCGTCGTTCATCGCGCCGCCGTCGGACAGCGGCCGGAAGAACACCCCCGTCGGATTGACCACGCAGAGCCCGACCTTCCACGGATCGACCGGGTCCACTTCGGTCACGTCCGCCTTGCGGCACTGCGATGTGAACGCCTGGCTGCCGTCTCCGCGTATCGGGGTGCCGAAGCTGACGTAGTGCACGACCCTGCCCACGCTCGGCTTAGGGTTGCTCATCGGCTCTTCCTCGCATTCACCGTTGCTCGGCCGGACACGATCCACGTCTTGACCGCCGACGTGGCCGCGCCCTCTTCCTTGATCTGTTTGACACTCCACAGTGGACGCGCGGGTAGGTTCGCACGCGGTGCACCGAAGTGGTGCGGCGCGGAGTACTTGACCAGAGTCCCGGCTTCCATGTCGTGCGGGCCGAGCCGCTCCAGTCCCATCGGCCGGTCGGTGACCGAGCGCATCAGGATGGTGTCCCGGATCAGGATGTCGCTGGTGTAGCCGTCCCGGCGCTTGGCCGCGATGCTCTTGGGCTTCAGCTCCCGCCATGGCGTGCGCCAGCGCTTGCCCTGGGTGCCGAACTGCTGGCGGTTGCCGTCGGTGAACCAGTCCATAAAGACCTGCCACGCAGCGGTGACATTGCCCGCGCGCGCGCGCATGTCGCGCAGCTTTCGTTTCGCCTGAGCGAAGGTCCGGCCGTCCACTTTGAATCCAAGGGCTGCCATCACACCACCAAGTGCAGGTTCCGGAAGGTGTTCAGGGACTTGACCTCGTCATCGGTCCAGTTGCGCGGCGGCAGCTGCGGCAGCTTCTGCCCGTCGGTGGCCCGGCCTACCATCGTGTCGTCGTGATACCACATCATGATCGTGGCGGCCTTCTCCTGGATGGCCTGGAACAGCGCCTGCACCTTTCCCCACCCCGGCGAGTAGGTCAGCGTCACCGCGGCCATCCCCCGGTCGCCCGGATACGGTGTGAGGTAACCCGGCGGCGGCCCCGGCTGCGACCGGAGGTAGCCATCCCGTAGCACATAGCCGGTCGGCAGCGGGTCGCCGTCGGCGATGGCGACGTCGCCGACGGCCAGTACCTTGTTCATCGGGAACTCCGTCATGACGATGCCACTGCGCGGAGTGAGATAGGCGGTCTCGGTAATCGGCGGACGTGGACTGATCGGCGCTCCGTAGAGCCGGTCTTCAAGCTGGCTTTCCAGCCCGTTCAGCACGCTCTGCGCGACCTGCCTCTGAGCCTCCGACCACTCGGGTTCGGACAGGTATTTGTGCAGCTCCGGCACGCTGACGATGGACACAGGTTGCTCCTCAGGCCAGGACGTAGAGGTCGCCGGAGTCAAGATCGATGTACATGTCACCCGGTGTCGAGCCAGGGATCGTGCCGGGAGCGCCGTGCCCGCTGTACCAGTTCGTCCCGCGCGGTCCCGTCGCGCCGGTGGCGAGCGGCTCGGTGACGTAGATGATCGTGTCGGCGGCGTCGGTGATCTCGATGACTTCGCGGCGCGGTTCGATGATCACCGGGATGTCGCGGTCGTCGGGCTGCGAGGGCAGGCGCGGCAGCGTCATGAGGTGCCCCCGTCGCCGCGCACCCGGAACCAGCCCCGCAGCAGCACGATCGGCTCGTCGATTGCGGGGTCGGTGATGAGCACCTTGTGCCGGTAGGACTGAGCAGGGTCAAGAGCGGCGATCTGCTCCGGGGTGATCAGAAAGGTGGCGGATTTCTGGTCACTGGCTACCGTGGCTGCGTAGTCGAGGACCGGTTCGCCGGGCGTCTCGTCGGCGGCTACCGGGTACACGACGTGGCGACAGGGTGCGGCCAGCGGCAGGGCGTTACCGTCGCTGTCCCGCCGCACCAGGACCCGGCGCCACGCCCCGCCCTGCTCGCACACGGTGTTCCACTTCGCGGCCTCCACGCCGCGCATCGTCGCACGGGTTCAGGTCCCGGTCAGGGTGCCTCGCCGGAGCGGCCTTCCACCGTCTGACCAGGCGGCAGGCAGTCCCGTTCGAAGGCCGCCCGGGCGAGCCGGTCGGCGTCTTCACCCGCGAAGGCGGTGACGTTGAACGGCTGGCCCAGCGGCGGCAGCGCGGTGATGTGCTGACGAAGCATTTCGAAGGCGGCGTCGAAGTGGTTGGGGATGGTGTCGTCGAGTTCGTACTCGAAGACGAGGATGACCGGGCGCTTACTCACGTCGCCGGGGTGGCGGGTTGCTTGATCGTGTCGTCGGTCTTCACCGGCTCGGCCTCTTCGGGCGCGACGGCGGACTGGCGGGCGGCCACGGCGGCCGCGATCAACGCCTCGGCCTTCTCCTTGCCGTAGTGGTCGAAGAACACCTCGATCGGCACGTGCTGGCCTGCGCACCAGCGCTGGCGGGTGACGGCCTGCTTGCAGCGGAACGGCACGAAGTTCTCGAAGGCGTCTTCGGGCGCGACGACGTAGTCGTCACCGAGGATCGGGCCGTAGTTGCCCCCGGCGGCTTCGATGACAGCGCGTGGCTCGTCCGGGTCGCCCAGCATGAAGAAATTGCGCGGCGGCTCGCTGACGCCGACGACGGGCGCGTGGGTGCGGCCGGTGACATTGCCGGTGGGGTCGGGCTTGGCCACGTTCTTGGGCGCGCTGCGGCGGGCGGCCTTGACGGTGGCGGCCTCGGGGTTGGTGGTTGCCATGCCGGGCAGCGTACGGCTTGACCGGCCAGGGGATGCGCAAACGCGCCGGAGGGGTTGACAAGCCGAACCGGGAGTGGTTAGCTTCCATCCGTCAGCGACCTTCGGGCCACAAGCTCACGCGGGCGGCCCCCGGCCAGAACGCGGGAACCTCTCCGGAGGCGGGTCGGCGGAGCGCGACCAGACGGAAGGCCCCCGGTTCGCCGGGGGCCTTTCTTGTGGGACAGATAGTTGACAAGCCAGCCTGAGCGCGGTAAATTAACCATGTTCCGCCCGAGAAACCCGGAGGCCCCGATGCCCACCTTGACCCGCCAGCAGAAGATCGAGAAGGCCAAGAACAAGGCTCGCGCCCTGAGCACCGGCGCCCTGATCGTCAGCCTGCTCAGGCTCGACGCCGACATCGAGACCGAGCGTCCCCGCGCGACCGAGACCAAGGACTACGACCAGATCCAGGCGCTGACCCTGACGCGCAGCTGGGTGATCCAGGTCCTCGAAGAGCGCTACCCGGCCGCCTCCGACGCCGTCGGCGACGCCTTCGACCTCGCCGAAGCCAACGGCGAGGACATCGACTACGTGGCCACCCTCATCGCTGCGATCCCCGAAAGCGAGAAGTGATGACCGCGACCGAGTCCCACGAGCAGTACGTCGCCCGCCTCCAGCGGGCCCAGGCCGAACTGCTGGCCAAGCTCAAGAACGACGTCGCCGACCGCCCCGCGCACGTGCGCTACCTGCGGCGGCTGCTCGAAGCCCCGGCCGACCAGCTCGACGACGTCCCCCGCCCCGGCGGTGTCAACGTGCGCATGGGCGCCGCGCTGCTCGAAGACGTCGCCTGGCTGCGCCAACCGGCGCCGGAACCCGGCTGGTTGATCAACCCCTACCCCGGCGCCTACCTCAAGCGGCGTATCGCCACCAGCCGCAGCACCGCGAAGCAACTGGCCTCGAAGCAGGCCCGGCGCGAAGGCACCGCGCCCAGCTTGAAGCTGCTGCTCAAGCTGAAGGGCTCCTGACCTTCCCGTCTCGTCGTGGAGACGGGAACGAGCACCCCGGCGCGGTCGGGGCCTGCGCCGGGGTGCTCACCCCTTTAGGTCGGCGGACCTCGGGTTGTAATGCTGCTTATGCTCACGAGATTGAAAGTAGCAATATTGGCACCGGGATGGCGATTGCTGATTTTCGACGACTAGATGACGTATTTGCCGTCGAAATATCGAATAGACCATCTAGTTGCCAGATACGCGCACAAGTTAACGCCGCATTACTCTCGACGACCGAAAGTGTTATTTAACCGTGAATCCTCCGACTTCGTGACCAGATTCCTCGACTTCGCGCAATCGAGCTTCGTCTGCGCCGAACGTGTCCAAGATCCAGCGAGCGTATTCCAGCAGGTCAAGCACGCGCTGGCCCTTCGGATGGCGGCTCGCCCACAGCTCCAGGTTGTCCGGACGGTTGTCCAGCTTGTCGCCGTTTTTGTGATGAACTGTCGACTCGGCCGGAAGCTCGTGACCGACGACAGCCTGCATGACGTGACGCTGCTCGTAGACGTAGGCGCCATCTACGCGAATGCGGTGATATCCAGCTTTATCGATCGTTCCGCCAGCGTTGGCTGACTGGTAGCCGTAAAAGCAGGGGCGCGAGCAAAAGCGTCGCTCATGCGGCCTGCCGACATAGTCGCCGCCGCACCACTGGCATACGAGCTTGGTCTTGGTGTTTGCGTTCCCCGCGCACGCTGCCGAGCAGTATCGCCGCTTCCCCTGCGAACGAGGGTGCGAAAACGACGTGCCGCACGCTTCACATGTTGCCTCCCAGATGGTCGGCCCCGGGCCGAGGCTCGCCGTGCCCGCCCTGCGCTGCTTGGCAGCGCAGGTGTTCGAGCAGCATGGCACTGGCCCGTCCGGCTTGATCGCGCTCGGACGCCGGTAGAACGTTGCTTCACACACCGGGCACACGCGTTCCACGCCTGCGCGGGGCTTGCGGTTCGCGTGCCCTGGGCAGTCTCGGCCGCAAAATACCCGGCCCGTCTTCAGGCGGGCTACGTCACTTACTCGCCGACGCAGAGAGACGCCACATCCGGCGCATTCCACGTCTGCATACTCAACTCGTTCTGCCTTTGTCACGGTTTGCAGTCTATCGGAACGCAAACTCCGTAAACGCAATCACCCCCGGACACCGTTGCCAGTGCCGGGGGTGAGAGCCAGTATGTCAGGTATATCCGCAGGTCAGGCAGCGAACGGGGCCGTCGAGTTCTCCAGGTCGACCTTGATAAACGCCTCGGGCCTGGAGACCGTAAGGCCAATCCTCTGTTCCGCCAGGATGAGAATGGCGTTGCGGATGAACATGTCGGCGTGCTGTTCGGCCACGCGGATGTTGCTCTGCTGGCGGTCGTAGATCTTGGCCGCCAAGCCGAACGCCCCGATCAGGGCGGTGCCCTGGTTCATCGCCGGAGTGGCGACGACCGGCATCTGCCAGACCCGCTTCTCGCCGCCGACGGCGACGTTCATGCTGATCAGGTACTGGCCGTTGCGGTCCTTCGTGGTCTCCATCTGCTCCCAGTCGAGCGGATGGACGACGACGCCGGTCGGGTTGTAGTACGCGAGCATGACGCGGGTGGCGGCGCGGCGGACGGCGTCGAGGTAGGTGTCGCCGTCCTGCACCGGTCCGGGGGTGGCGGTGCCCGGGTAGTTCTGCACGCCTGGGGTACGCAGGACGCCGAGCAGGTTCTCGCCGCCGCCGTTGCCGTTGAGGACCTGGTCGTCCTCGACAAGGCGCAGGCCGTACAGCAGCTCCTGGTCGATGATCGAGCGGAGCATCGGCTCGTCATCCAGGGTGTTGCGGTGCGCGACTTCCCAGTGGGCGATCGTGCGGACCGGCGCCTGACTCGGGACGAGCTTCAGCTTCGTCTGCGGCTTGAGACCGAAGTTCGAGTCATCGTCCTCGCGCTCCGGGACCGGCCGGGCGTTGTTCTCGTTGTCCAGGTAGCCGAGCACGCGCATGTACTCGATCAGCGCCGAGGAGGTGTTCGCGACCGGGAAGAGGTCGCGGACGCGGTCGGTGCGATAGGGGCGCTGGACCAGCGGTTCCTGCTCGACGGTGCCGAACCCGAAGCGGGTCAGGGTGCCTCCGGCAGCGGTATAAATATCCTTCCGCTCCATCGAGCTGAGCAGGTCGTGCTCGACCATGAAGTCGCTGGACATGACGCCATTGCTGCCGCGCGCCTTGAACTCCGCCGACTGCACGAAGCGCTCGCCGAGGGACAGGCCGCGCTGCTGTGGGACGATCAGGCCCGACTTGCCGCCGCCGCCCGCGATGGACTTGGACTCGACGCCCGGGTCTTCCAGGTAGGCGGTGATCTCCTCGAACTCGCCCAGCTCGGCCAGGCGGGTGCGCATGGCCTTGGCCTCGCGCAACTCCTTGGTGAATTCGGTGCGGGCCTTCTCGGAGACGACGATCTTGCCGTCCTCGTCCTTGAAGCCCTTCTCCTGGATCTCGGCGAGGACCTTCGACTTGGCCTCCAGCTGGGTACGGAGGTCGTCGCGCTCGCGGGTCAAAGTCGACACGTGTGTGTCCTTTCATGCACGTAGTGGACTAACCGGTCGCGCCGGTCAGCACCGTGCGCACACCTGGGGAGGGTATGCGGGGAACTGGCTCTGACCTGGGCGACACGCGGCAACGCGCACGAAAAGAGCCCCCGGAGTGCTCCGGGGGCTCTTTGTCGGAACCCTACAAAATCAGCAGTCGTACGGCGGTTCCCACGGGTGGCCGCACCATCGCAGCGAGCGTCCCTGCTCGTCTATCGCGCATTCCGGCGGCCGATGGGACTCCTCGCACGGACGGCACCACAGATATCCGGTGTCGGCCATTGCGCAGCCGTTGCCACGGCACAGCCCGTATGCAGACGATGGGCCACCGCACGCGCTGATCGGCTCAGTCACGCGCCTCGGTGTACGCCTGCGCCAGCGTGGCGTACGCCGCGTCGTCGATCCGGCCGTCGGCGTACGCCTGCGAGACCAGCTCGAACCCGCCGGGGGTGACCGGACGCGGGTCCGGGTCGGCCTCGGCCTCGTCGAGTGTCTCGGGGCGGTCGGGCTCCTGCGGCCACTCGACGAACGCGAACTCGCGCGCGACGTCCTCGGCGGTGGTTTCGCCGTTCTCCAGCTGGGTCAGCAGTTCTGCCACGGTGGCCATCGTGGCCTCCTTTCGTCTACCGAGTAATTGAACCACGCTGAGAGCGGCTTGTCAACTACGCCCATGCGCCCGTCCCGGCGACCTTCTGCGGCTCCCGCCCCGCGACCGAGTTGTCGTACATCACCCAGCTGTCGAACCCATCCCGCAGCGCGTCGAAGTTCTGCCGGTTGATCGAGGTCGACACCTCCGACGCCTTGATCACCGACGGCGGAACGTACCGGCCGCCGAAGCCCTCGCCGGATGCCTGCTGCTCCATCCCCCGCCGGTGCCGCGCGAGCGCCCGCTCGATCGAGGTATCGACCGGGATGTCCACGAACACGCCGCTGATGTCGGTGTAGCCCGCCTCCCGCAGCTCCTTGACCCGCCGCTCAGCGCTGCCGCGGTTGGCCATCGTCATGTCCCACACGACGTTGGTGTTGTTCGCGTACGCGCGCGCCGCCAGCAGGTTGGCGATGTAGCCGGATTCCTCGTGTACCAGCGCCACCGACTCCATTGGCGAGAGCCCCTCGACCTTCGGGATCATGTCCCGGGCCGCCATCGCCTCCTTCACGTCATCGGAGTTGATCGTGAAGTACTGCGTGGCGTCGATGCCCGCGTAGCCCTTGAGCACCGTGGACTTGCCCGCTCCGCCGAGACCACCGGCCAGCACGGCGCGACCCTCGGTCGGCACTACTGCGCCGTTCGCCTGCCACATCTCGTTGATGATCTCGTTGTGCAGCTTCGCCCGCTCCGGCGTCCACGACTGGCCGTCGTGCCCGATTGTGTGCACGACGTCGGTGGCCTGGCCGCCGGAGAACGCGGCCGCGAGTTTCTCCTCGATCTGCGCGGTGTGCTGTTCGTACTCGGTGTCGGTCATGCTGCCGGGGCCGGTGCTGGCCTGCTGGTCGAGTTTCCAGCTGCCCGAGGGCAGCCGAACGCTGGGTCGCGCAGTGCCGCCATAGAGGTCCTCGGCCCACGAGAAAGAAAGCGAGCCATCGGAGGTGATCGTGACGATGCCCTGATCGACATCATCCTCGACCGTCCGGCCGCCCGCGGTCACCCGCAGGTTTCCCGCTTCGGAGCGGTCGACGCGGATCGTGCCGCCTTCCCTCAGCTCAGTCTTCAGCTTCGCCAGCCGGACGTTGCGCGTGCCCTGCTCGGCGCTGCGAGTGCTGCCGATGGTCGACACCTGGCCGACAGCGACCTCGGCCTTGCTCCAGTCAACGGCAAGTGTGCCTTCGAAATTGGCCCGGGCCAGCTGGCCCAGCGGCGAGGGGTTCGTGTCGTCGTAGGCGTCGCGGATAGCCTTCGAGCGGGCCCGCAGGTCGTCCGACGGCGTGAACGTCTTGCCGTCGCGGGAGGTGATCGTGCGCCCGTCCAGCTCGCTGGCGATGGCGTCCAGCCGCCGGGCCGAGTCCAGCGGAGCTACCTTCGCCTGAGCGCGCGAGAGAGCAAACTCCGTGAACACCCGCTTGGCCAGCGTCTGCCCTTCCTTGCTGTCGGCGGAGTCCGGCAGCTCGCCAGCACCCGCCGTCTCGCCGGTGAGGGAGTTGTTCACGGGTACACGCTTGCCGCTCAGCGCGATGTAGGAGTTCTCG
>Ga0070691_10000430_pt1 | contig 15481 bp, 11 predicted proteins | sample KBSK1101metaG_FD_64673 | JGI IMG/M metagenome (GOLD analysis project Ga0070691, IMG submission 64673) | Corn, switchgrass and miscanthus rhizosphere microbial communities from Kellogg Biological Station, Michigan, USA - KBS K1-10-1 metaG | ecosystem: Host-associated > Plants > Roots >... | reverse complement strand
GCTCTCCGGCAGATCGGCCAGGTCGATCACGTCGCCGCCGGTCATGATGATCAGCCGCTCGACCGTGTTGCGCAGCTCGCGGATGTTGCCGCGCCAGCGGTAGCGGCCGAGCGCGTCGAGCGCCGCCTGGGTGATGCGCTTGGGGCGGGCGTTGTTCTCGCGGCTGAAGTAGTCGACGTAGTGGCGGACCAGCGGCGCGATGTCCTCGGGCCGCTCGCGCAGTGGCGGCACGTGAATCGGAATCACCGCCAGGCGGAAGTACAGGTCCTCGCGGAAGTGCCCCTTCTCGATCTCTTCCTCGAGGTTCTTGTTGGTCGCGGCGATCACCCGCACGTCGACCTTCACCGTGCGCGCCGAGCCGAGCCGCTCGACCTCGCCTTCCTGCAGCACGCGCAGCACCTTGGCCTGCGTCTTGGCGCTCATGTCGCCGACTTCGTCGAGGAAGATGGTGCCGCGATCGGCCTGCTCGAATTTCCCCACCTGCTTCTCGGTGGCGCCGGTGAACGACCCTTTCTCGTGGCCGAACAGCTCCGACTCGATCAGCTCCTCGGGAATCGCGGCGCAGTTCACCTGCACGAAGCGCTCGCGGCTGCGCAGGCTGTTGCGGTGGATGGTGCGCGCCACCAGCTCCTTGCCGACGCCGCTCTCGCCGGTGATCAGCACGGTGGCGTTGGTCGGCGCGGCGCGGCTCACCGACGCCATGATCTGCTTCAGCCCGGCACTGTCGCCGATCATCTGGTGGCGGACTTCGACCGCCTTCTTCAGCGTCCGCACCTCGTCGCGCAGCTGGCGCGAGTCGAGCGCGTTGCGCAGGCTGACCAGCACGCGGTCGCTGGCGAACGGCTTCTCGATGAAGTCGAAGGCGCCCTTCTTCGTCGCTTCCACCGCGGTGCTGATCGTGCCGTGCCCCGACACCACCACCACCGGCAGCGACTCGTTCATGTTGCGGAGCCGCTCGAGCACCTCGATGCCGTCCATGCCGGGCATCTTGACGTCGAGCAGCACCAGGTCGGGAGCCTCGCGTTCGGCCAGCGCCAGCCCTTCCTGCCCGGTGGCGGCGCCGATGAACTCGTAGCCTTCGTACTCGAGCGTCATCTTCAACGAGTCGCGGATCGCCGCCTCGTCGTCGATGACCAATATGCGTGATTTCGGCATCGAGCGTGGTCAGCGATCTTCGACGCGAACGGTCTTCAGCTGGCGCTGCTCGAGGTCCGGCGCGTAGATGTAGAGCGTGAGGACGTCGCCCGGGCGGGCGGCGCGGGCGATGCGGCGGTACTCGGCGGCCGACTCGATCCGCTGGCGGTTGATCTCGAGCAGGATGGTGCCGCGTTCGATGCCGCCGTCGAACGACGCGCTCAGCCCTTCGACCCGCGTGATCAGCACACCGCGGATCTCGTGCGGGATGTCGAGCCGGTCGGCCGTCTGCCGATCGAGGTCGCGGACCGTGAGCCCGAGCGGCGCGTTCTCGGGATCGGCGCGGCCGCGCTCCGGCGCCGGCGACGCCGGCTCGGCGCGGTCCTGGCGCTCGCGCGCCGGCCGCTCCGCCAGCTTCACCGTCAGCGTCTGATCGTGGCCGTCGCGCACCAGCCGCAGCCGCGCCGCGCTGCCGGGCGCCCGGGCGGAGATCTCGCGAATCAGCTGATCGTCGTTGGCGATGGCGCGATCGTCGAGCGAGGTGATCACATCGTAGGGCTTCAGCCCTGCGCGATCGGCCGGCGACCCGGCGGTGATGTCCTGCACCAGGGCGCCGCGATCGACCGTCAGCTTGAGCGAGCGCTCGAGATCGGCGTCGACGTCGCGCAGGCCGACGCCCATGTAGCCGCGGCTGACCTTGCCGCGCGCGCGCAGCTGCGGCACCGCCGCGCTGGCGCCGTTGATCGGCACGGCGAAGCCGATGCTGCTGGCGCGCGAGCTGATCGCGGCGTTGATCCCGATCACCTCGCCGCGCGAGTTGATCAGCGGGCCGCCGCTGTTGCCGAAGTTGATGGCCGCGTCGGTCTGGATGTAGTCGTCCAGGCTCATGTCGAACAGCTTCCGGCCCAGGAAGCTGACGACGCCGACCGTGACCGTGTGCTCGTAGCCGAGCGGGTTGCCGATCGCGCACACCCACTCGCCCATGCGCAGGGTCGACGAGTCGCCGAGCGGCGCCACCGGCAGGCCGCTCTGGCCGTCGATCTTGATCAGCGCGATGTCGGTGTCGGGATCCGCTCCGACCAGCCGCGCCCGCACCGTCCGACCGTCGGCGAGCTTCACCGTGATCCGCTCCGCGCGATCGACCACGTGGTTGTTGGTGAGGATGCTGCCGTCGGCGTCGATGATGAAGCCGCTGCCGGCGCCGCGGCGCGGCGTCTCGCGCTCGCGCGGCGTGCCGAAATCGAGGGGGCCGTCGAATGGATCGGGCGAGTCGGGGCCGCGCCCGCGACGCCGCCGGCCGTCGCGGCCGCGCGTGGTCGCGTCGATGTTCACCACCGCCGGGTTGATGCGCTCGACGACGTCGGCGAAGTTGACCAGCGGCGTGAGCGACGCGGCGCCGCCGGGCCGCGCGGCGACGCGCGCGACGGCCGCCTTGGTCGGCGCGCCGGCCGACACGGCTGAGCGCGCCACGCCGCCGGCGAAGATCGCGCCGACCAGGAAGGCGACAATCGCGGTCAGCACGACCGAGACGAGCGTGAACCGGCGGGACATCTCAGCTTTTCATTATAAGCGTCAGAAACTTTTCCTCATCCAGCGTTTCCACGCCGAGCTGTTTCGCCTTATCGAGTTTGCTCCCCGCGTCGCTGCCAAAGACGACGTAGCTCGTCTTCTTGCTGACCGAGCTCGACACTTTGGCGCCGAGCCGCTCGAGCTCCGCCGTGGCCTGCTCACGCGACATCGAGGCCAGCGTGCCGGTCAGCACAACCGTTTTCCCCGAGAGCGGCCCCGGCGTCTCGCTCGGAGGCGGCGCCTGGCTGTCCATGTTGACGCCGGCGTCCTTCAGGCGGGCGATGAGCGTCCGGTTGCGCGGTTCGTCGGCGAACGCGCGCACCGACGCCGCCACCACCGGGCCGATCTCGGACACCGACTGCAGCGCCTCCGGCGGCTCCGACAGAATCCGATCCATGCTCCGGAAGTGGCGCGCCAGCGTCGCCGCCGCCTTCTCGCCGACATGGCGGATGCCGAGCGCGTAGATCAACCGCGACAGGTCGCTCGTCTTGCTGCGCTCGAGCTGGGCGACCACGTTGATGCCGACCTTCCCGAGCTTGCGCGGCACGGCGCGCTCCGATCGCGGCTCCTTCGGCGCGACGACCAGCGTCTCGAGCTGGCCGGCGGTGAGGTGGTAGAGATCGGCGAAATCGCTCACCAGCCCCTGATCGATCAGCTGATCGATGATCGACGCGCCGAGCCCCTCGATGTTCATCGCCGACCGGGAGGCGAAGTGCTCGAGGCTGCGGCGCAGCCGCGCCGGGCACGACGTGTTCTCGCAGCGCCAGACGACTTCCTCTTCGTCGCGGTGCAGCGCGCTCTGGCACTCCGGGCAGTGCGTCGGCATCTGCCACGGCTCGCTGCGCGGCACGCCGTCGGGGTGCGGCAGGATCGCCTTCACCACTTTCGGGATGACGTCGCCGCCCTTCTCGATCAGCACGCGATCGCCCGGCCGCAGATCCTTCCGCGCCACGTCCTCGGCGTTGTGCAGGGTCGCCATGCCGATGGTCGAACCGGCCAGCTTCACCGGCTCGAGCACCGCGTACGGCGTGACCGCGCCGGTGCGGCCGACGTTCACGTCAATCGCCTTGAGCGTCGTCGTCGCCTGCTGCGCCGGGAACTTGAATGCCGTTGCCCAGCGCGGAAACTTCGCGGTGGTGCCGAGGCGCTCGCGCATTGCCAGCGCGTCCACCTTGACGACGACGCCGTCGGTGTCGAACTCCAGCGTCTGCCGCTTCTCGGCCCACTCGGCGCAGAACGCTGCCACCTCGTCGATACCGGCGCAGTACCGCCAGTGCCGCTCGACCGGGAGGCCCCAGGACGCGAGCGCTCGCAGGGTATCCGCATGCGTAGGGGCGAAGCTTGCTCCGCCCGCGGCGTCGGAGACCGGATCGGGCCGAGCAGGCTCGGCCCCTACGAGCTGGTACACGAACGCGCCGAGGCGGCGCCGGGCGACGAGCGCCGGATCGAGGTTGCGGATGGTGCCGGACGCGGTGTTGCGCGGGTTGGCGTAGGGGGGCTCGCCGGCGTCCTCCATCTCGCGGTTGATGCGCTCGAAGGCCGCGCGCGGCAGGTAGACCTCGCCGCGGACCTCGATGCGCCCGGGCGGCGGCGTCCCCCGCAGCGTCAGCGGGATCGCGCGAATCGTACGCACGTTGGTCGTGACGTCGTCGCCGCTCGTGCCGCTGCCGCGGGTCGCGCCGCGTATCAGCCGACCGTCGTCGTAGGTGAGCGCGATGCTGAAGCCGTCGATTTTCAGCTCGGCCACGTAACCGATGGCGTCGCTGCCGGCACCCACCCCCTTACGTACTCGCTCGTCGAAGGCGCGCAGCTCGGCGTCGTTGTAAGCGTTGTCGAGGCTGAGCATCGGCACCAGGTGCTCGACCGTCGCGAAGCTGTCGATCGGGCGCCCGGCGACGCGCTGCGTCGGCGAGTCGGCGGTGACCAGGTCCGGGTGCTCGGCCTCGAGGCGTTCGAGCTCGTGCAGGAGCGCGTCGAACTCCTGATCGGAGATTTCGGGATCGTTGTGGATGTAGTAGCGCTCTTCGTGATGGCGGATCGCCTCACGCAGCTGCTGGAGCCTGTCCTCTGGCGCCGTCACCGCCCCTTCAACGATCGCGCGCGAGCACGTAGTCGGGCAGCGCCAGCAGCGCGTCCCGCTCCGAGCCGGGAGGGAACGCGTAGAGCGGCTTCTTCGCGCGCTCGGAGAACTCGACGGCCCGCCGGTAGGCGTAGTCGATCGAGGCGTGCTCCTTGAGGCAGCGCAGCAGATCGTGCCACTGCTCGGGCGTGGCGGTGCGGGTGGCGATCACGTCGCGGACGATCCGCTGGCCGGTGCCGCTGCGATCGTGCTGCTGCAGGTGAATCAGCGGCAGCGTCACCTTCCCCTCGCGCAGGTCGCTCGCGATCGGCTTGCCGACCGCTTCGGCGTCGCCGGTGAAGTCGAGCAGATCGTCGACGATCTGGAAGGCCATGCCGAGGTTGAAGCCGTACTCGCGCAGCGCCTGCTCGTGCTCGGCGGGCACCTTGCCGAGCATGCCGCCGATCTGGGCGCAGCCGCCGAACAGAAACGCGGTCTTGCGCCGCATGATGTCGAAGTGCTCGTCCTCGGTGATCTCGGCGTCGCCGTTCTTGGTCAGCTGATACAGCTCGCCCTCGATCATCCGCAGCGTGACGTCGCAGAGATTGCGGATGATCTCGAGCTCGTCGTGCATCAGCGCCAGCGCCATCGACTTGATGTAGAGGTAGTCGCCGAGCAGCACCGTGATGTCGTTGCCCCAGCGCGAGTGCACGGCCAGGCGGCCGCGCCGCAGGTCGGAGTCGTCGATGATGTCGTCGTGGACCAGCGTCGCGGTGTGAATGAACTCGACGACGGCGGCGTAGAGGATCGAACGGTCGCCGTGATACCCGGCGAGGCGCGAGGCCATCAGCAGCACCGCCGGGCGGATGCGCTTGCCGCCGCTGGTGCGGATGTACTGGCCGATCTGCGGGATCAGCGCGACCTTCGACTGCACGTGGCGCGCGAACTCCTCGTCCACCTTCTCGAGGTCGGCGCGGATCGGCTCGAAGATCTGCGACAGCGCGGGCGACGATTTTTCCACGGCGTTTTCGGTCAAATTCGAGGACTGGCCACTGGCGACTGACGCGAAACTTTATCACGGCCTGAACAGGGTGTGAAAGTTGGCCGCGGTGCGGTCGGCCAGGCTCGCCGGCGGGACGCCGTGCACGTCGGCCAGGGCCTCGACGACGCGCGCGACGTAGGCCGGTTCGTTGCGCTTGCCGCGATACGGCACCGGCGCCAGAAACGGGCTGTCGGTTTCGACCAGCAGCCGATCGACCGGCACGCGCCGGGCGGTGTCGCGCAGCGCCGCCGCTTTTGGAAACGTGACGATGCCGGCCAGCGAGACGTAGAAGCCGAGCGCCAGGCCGGCGTCGGCGAGCGCGTCATTTCCCGTGAAACAGTGCAGCACGCCGCGCAGCGCGCCGCCGCCCTCGCCGCGCAGGAGGGCCAGCGTGTCCTCGTCCGCCTCGCGGGTATGAATGACCACCGGCCGGTCGAGCTCGCGCGCCAGCCGAATCTGCGCGCGAAACACCGCCTGCTGCACATCCCGCGGCGAGAAGTCGTAGTGGTAATCGAGCCCGATCTCGCCGATCGCGCGCGCCCCTGGCGTGGCGGCGATCTGATCGCGCACCACCGCGGCGGCGCGCTCCGGATCGTCGCCGAACTGGTGCGCCTGGTGCGGGTGCACGCCGATGGTGAAGCGCGCTTCCGGCCACAGCGCCGACACCCGCTCGGCCTGCGCCGCTTCCTTCGTGTTGCCCGCTTCGAGGACGACCAGCACCCGCTCGAGCCCCGCCTCTTTCGCGCGCGCGACGACGGCGTCGAGATCCGCGGCGAAGGTCTCGTCGGCGAGGTGACAGTGGCTGTCGATCACGTCAGGGACTGGGGAATAGGGGTTAGGGATTAGTAGGGATTAGGGAATAGGGATTAGTCCGGGGTTTGCCCGTCGGGTGGACGGCGGCTGGGGGCGTGGATGGTCCTTTCGAACTCGACGAAGGCGGCGTCGAGCTCGGCTTGCAGCCGCGCCCTGGTAGCAGCGTCGGCGAACGAGTATTCGAGCGAGTTCCGGGCCATCTTCTTCAACGTGCGGTAGTCGAGCCCCTGCTCTTCGACCGCCCTGCGGAACTCCAGCGTCAGCGTCGACCTCGCCACGCCGGCGTCGTCGGTGACCAGCGCGACCGGGACGCCGAACTTGAGATACATCGCCAGCGGATGGCGCTTGCCGCGGATGCCGAGGATGAGATCGTTGCTGCTCAACGCCACCTCGACCAGCACCTTGCGCGCCGCCATCTCACGCAGCAGGCCGCGGGCGTCGTCTTCGTAGATCACGCCGCCGCCATGGCCGATGCGCCGCGCATGGCCGATGCGGACCGAATCGCGGATGTGGAAGCGCAGCGCCTCCGGCGGCACCAGCCCTTCGACCAGCTCGCCGGCGTGGAGGGCGATCGGCACCTGCGGATACTTGCCGCGCAGGAAGTCGATCATCCGCATCTGCAGCGAGAAATCGCGGACCGCCGTGGGATCGTCCTCCGGCTGCACCAGGTTGATGCCGACAAACCGCGGGTCCTGCGTCGCGATCTCGAAGGCGGTGAGCAACTGGGCGAAGACCTGTTCGGGCACGCCCGCCCTCGCCGTCTGCGAGATGTAGCGGATGACGACGCGACAGCCCGGATCGGGATTGCTCGCGCGGCACCGCAGCAGCTCGCGCTGCCGCGACTCGGCTTCGTCCATCTGGCGGCGCGCCTCGGCGATCACCTCCTGGAACCCGCCGGCGAGCAGGCGGTCGCGCATCCGGGAGAAATCGGGATCGAGGGGCACGGCGCGGCGGCGGGCGGCGGGACCATTGGGCGTCAGCATCAGCTCGAGATAGCTCACCCGCTCGGCTGCGGCCCGCGACGCCACCTCCGCCAGCATGTGGCCGGTCTTGTCCGACGGCGGCCCGAACTTGCCGAACGCGGCGAAGAAATGGTCGTGGCCGTTCAGCGCGGGGTTCCAGTGGCGCATCGACATCGCATCGATCACCTGATTGTAAAGAGCCGGGTTGCGGAGGACGTCGGCCGCCGGCGGCCGGCCGCTGTCGGCGTCGCACGGCCCGACGGCGATCGTCATCGTCGCCGTGACGAGACACTGATCGTCTTCGGCCGCCCAGCGCAGGTAGCTCTCCGCGTAGATCGCTCCCGACAGGTGATTGTGCAGATCACCGCCCTTCGGCATCTCGTTGAGAAAGCCGAGCAGCTGCGACGGATCAGAGCGGATGGACGCGAAATGCCTCGCCGTCGCGTCCTCGCCATTGCGGATTGCGGATTGCGGATTGCGGATTGATTGGGGATTGGGGGATTGGGCGTTCACAATCGCCCAATCGAATCCGCAATCCGCAATCCGCAATCCGCAATGGCACTGCGCTGCCACCAGCGCCGCCGCGAGCGTCAGGAAGAAGCGGCGCACTTCAGCGCACTCTGGTGCCCGGAGGCGGCGGCTGCTCGAACGAGACGAGCGTCGGCTTGCCGCCGTCGGGGCTGGCGGCGAGCACCATGCCGTTCGATTCGATCCCCATCAGCTTGGCCGGCTTCAGGTTGAACACGATGACGACGGTTTTGCCGACCAGCGCCTCCGGCTCGTACGCCTCGGCAATGCCGGCGACCAGCGTCCGCTGTTCGGTGCCGACGTCGACCGACAGCTTCACCAGCTTCTTCGACTTCTCGACGCGCTCGGCGGTCAGCACCTTGGCGACCCGCAGCTCCACTTTCATGAAGTCGTCGATCGAGATGCGGCCGTCGGCTACGCCTCCGGCCGCATCGGACTGGGCAGGTGGGGCGGGTGGGGCTGGTAGGGTCGAGGGTGCTCCGCCCGACGTGCTTGCTGGTGCCGGCTGCGTCTTCGTCTCGTTATCACTCACTATCGTCTGCTCCTTGCGCGGCCACAGCGGGCCGTCCTGCGTCAGGATCCGGTCGCCCTCGTTGCGCCACTGCCCGTCCCAGTCGAGCTCGAGATGCTCGCTCGCCGCGCCGACCCGTCGCAGGATCTCGCGCGACGATGCCGGCATGATCGGATGCAGCAGCACCGCCGCGAGGCGGATCGCCTCGGCGGCGTCGTACAGCACCTGCGACAACCTGTCCGCGGCGGCCGGATCCTTGGCCAGCGTCCACGGCGCCGTCGCCGCGATGAACTCGTTGGTCCCATCGATCAGACGGAACGCCGCCGCTGCCCCTTCGTGCAGCGCGAACCGTTCCATCGCCTCCCGGTAGTCGGCCGCCACCTGCTCGCCCAGGCGTGCGAGCGTATCGGACGGCGCGCCGATCGGGCGCAGCCTGCCCTGCCGGTAGCGGTGCGCCATCGCCGACACGCGGCTCACCAGGTTGCCGAGGTTGTTCGCGAGATCGACGTTGTAGCGCTCGTCGTACCGCCTCCACGAGAAGTCGCCGTCGCCACCGAACGCGATCTCTTTCACCAGATAGAGCCGCAGCGGATCGGCGCCGTGGCGGTTGGCCGCTTCCACCGGGTCGATGATCGTGCCGAGCGTCTTGCTCATCCGCTGGCCGTCGATGGTCATGAAGCCATGACCGAAGACGTGGCGCGGCAGCGGCAGCCCGGCGCCCATCAGCATCGCCGGCCAGAAGACCGCGTGGAAGCGGGTGATGTCCTTGCCGACGATGTGCAGATCGGCCGGCCACCACTTCTCCATCATGTCGGCGTGCTGCCCGAGGCCGACCGCCGACGCGTAATTGATCAGCGCGTCGAACCAGACGTAGACGACGCTCGACGGATCCCACGGCACCGGAACGCCCCACGACTGCCCGGCGCGGCTGACCGAGATGTCCTGCAGCCCGCCCTCGACCAGGCGCAGGATCTCGTTGCGCCGCATCTCCGGCTCGAGAAACGACGGGTGCGCCGCGAAGTGGTCGAGCAGCGGCGTCTGGTACTTCGACAGCCGGAAGAAGAAGTTCTTCTCGCGAATCCACTCCGGCTTCAGCGTCGGGTGCAGCGGGCAGTTGCCGTCGACGAGATCCTTTTCCTGCTTGAACTCCTCGCAGCTGACGCAGTACCACCCTTCGTAGACGCCCTCGTAGATGTCGCCCGCCTCCCACAGCCGCTGCGCCAGCTCGGTGACGCCGGCCTTGTGCCGCGGCTCGGTGGTGCGGATGAAGTCGTCGAACGACACGTCGAGGTGCCGCCACGCGGCCTTGAACTCCTCCTCCATCCGATCGCAGTAGGCGAGCGGCTCGAGGCCGAGCTCGATCGCCTTCTTGTAAACGTTCTGCGAATGCTCGTCGTTCCCCATCAGGAAGCGGGTGTCGTAGCCGCACAGCCGCTTGTAGCGGGCAATCACGTCGGCGCACACCTTCTCGTAGGCCGTGCCGAGGTGCGGCCTGCTGTTGACGTAATCGATCGCGGTGGTGAGAAAGTAGCGGCTCATCGCTGGTAGGCCCTGACGGCAATCGCCTGCACTTCCTTCACCGGAAGGTGGTGCGCGGCGGCCAGCCTCGAACAGTCCTCGAACTCGGGCACCGCGTTCACCACGCGGCCGTCGCGGCGCGCCACCTTGAAGCGCACCGCGCCCAGCGGCGTCTCGACGGTGACCAGCTCGCGCGGCAGGCACTCGCGGTCGACCTCGTAGTGGCGCAGCCCGATCGTCGTCGTCTCGCGGAAGATGATATCGGCGATTGCACCTCGGCGATCGGGCCGCGCCACCACCGTCAGCAGGGTGCCCGGCCGGTTCTTCTTCATCTGCACCGGCGTGTAGAACACGTCGAGCGCGCCCGCGGCATTCAGCTGGTCCATCACCACGCCGAAGATCTGCGGGTTCATGTCGTCGATCTCGCACTCGATCACTGTGACGCGTTCGGCCTCGCGCGTGTTCTCCGCCGCGCGACCGATCAGGATCCGCAGCACGTTCGGCGTCGACGGCTCGTCGCGCGCGCCGGCGCCGTAGCCGACCCGCTCCACCGCCATCGCCGGCAGCGGGCCGAACGAGCCGGCAAAGGTGGTGGCGATCAGCGCTCCGGTCGGCGTCACCAGCTCCTTCTGCACCGCGCCGCTGTACACCGGCGCCTCGCCGAGCAGCCGCACGGTTGCCGGCGCCGGCACGGGAAACAGGCCATGCGCCGACGAGACCATGCCGCCGCCGACGTTGAGCGGCGAACAGACAATCGTGTCGGCGCCGGCCCATTCCATCGCGAAGACGATGCCGACGATGTCGATGATCGAGTCGAGGGCGCCGACCTCGTGCAGGTGCACGCGGTCGACCGGCATCTGGTGAATCGCCGCTTCCGCCTCGGCCAGCCGCTCGAACATCGCCTTCGCGCGCGCCCGGCCGTCCGGCGTCAGCCCCGACCGATCGATCAGCGAGAAGATTTCCGGCAGGCTGCGGTGCGGGTGATGGTCGTGCGCATGATCGTGAGCATGACCGTGACCTTGCGACGGGCCACTGCCGACTGCCGCGCCGTGCGAATGCTGCTCGTGCCCGTGGGGATGCTCGTGGACCGTGAACCTGGTCGCCGAGACGCCGGCCCGCAGCACGCGCTCGGCGTGCACGTGCGCATTGCCGAGCGACAGCGTGCCCAGCGCCCGCTTCAGCTCCTCGAGCGGCAGGCCGGCATCGAGCATCGCGCCGAGCGCCATGTCGCCCGAAATTCCCGAGAAGCAATCGAAGTACAGCACCCGGCTCACAACTGCCTCGTCTCCTTCAGGCTCCAGTAACGCGCGTCGCCCAGAATCAGGTGATCCACGACGTCGATTCCCATCAGCACCCCGGCGGCGACGAGCCGCCGCGTCAAGTCGATGTCGTCGGGGCTGGGGGAGGGATCGCCTGAAGGGTGCGTATGAAAAACCACGATCGCTGCCGCGCCGCCGATGGCCGCCTCCCGGAAGACGTCGCGCGGCTCGACGGCGACGCTGTTCTGCGTGCCGAGCGCCAGCACCGCGGTCCGCATCACGCGATGCTTCGAATCGAGCAGGACGATGCCGAACTGTTCGAGCCGACGCGAGCCGAACCGCGGCAGCAGATACTCGGCCGCCTCGCTCGGCTTGCGAAACTGCAGCCGCTCGCCCGCCGGACCGCCGAGGCTGCGGCGACCCAACTCGAGCGCGGCCAGAATCTGCGCCGCCCGCGCCTGGCCGATGCCGGCCACGCGCACCAGCTCGTCGACCGTGCACCCGCGCAGCCCGCCGAGGCCGCCGAACGCGGCCAGCACGGCGTTGCCGACGCTGAGCGCGCTGCCGCGCCGCGATCCGCTGCCGATGACCACCGCGACCAGTTCGTTGTCGCCGAGCGCCGCCGCCCCGCGATGCCGCAGCTTCTCTCTCGGCCGGTCGCCCGGCAACAAGTCCTTCATCTTACACTCTTCGTCCGCGGCAGCAGCGGCTGGTCGTCGGCGGCGCGCTATACTGGCTCATGCCCGCGTGGCGTCGCTGCCTGCTGTCCTCCGCCGTCGTCGCGGCGATGCTGGGCGCGGCGTGCGGCGATCCTCCCGACAAGGAAATGCAACAGGCGCAGGCGGCGATCGAGGCCGCGCGCGCCGCCGGCGCCGACCAGTTCGCGCGAGAAGAGTTCGCCGCCGCCGAAGACGCCCTCAAACGCTCCCACGAAGCCGTCGCGCAGCGCGATTATCGGCTGGCGCTCAACGCCGCGCTCGACGCGCGCGAGCGCGCGCAGAACGCCACCAAGCAGGCCGCCGACGAAAAGGCCACGGCGCGCGCCGACGCCGAGCGCGCGGTCGCCGAGGCCGACGCGGCACTGCACGAATCGCGCGCCAAGCTCAAGACCGCCGAAGCCGCGCACGCCGCCGCCAAGGTGCTCACCGCGGCGCGCCGGACGATTGCTGATGGCGAGACTGCCGTGCAAGAAGCGCGCACAGCGTTGAACGCGGGAGATTATCGGCAGGCGATCGACCGTTCGCGTGAAGTGTCGGCGCGTTTGCACGGCGCATCGCGCGATCTCGAAGCCGTCCCGACCAGCGGCATCAAGCGGCGCCGCTGACCATATGTAAAAAACTGCTCACACCGGCGCCGCGTGACATTGCGGATTGCGGATTGCGGATTGCGGATTGATTGCCACAATTAATCCGCAATCCGCAATCCGCATTCCGCAATGTCAGGTGCGAAGCCAGACGCCATCGAGCACCACCTCCGCCCATCCCGTCAAATACACGCTGTCTTCGCGCCACTCGACCCGCTGGCGGCCGCCGGGCGCGACGACCTCGGCGTCGCGCGCTGCGCCTCCGAAGGCGGCGGCCGCAATCAGCGACGCGCACGACCCGGTGCCCGACGACAGCGTCGGTCCGACGCCGCGTTCCCAGATCAGGATGCGCACCTCGTCCGGCCGTTCGACCGTGGCGAACTCGACGTTGGTTCGCGCGGGAAAAAAGGCGTGCCGTTCGAGCGCCGGCCCGAGCCGCTCGAAGCGCGCCTGGTCGGGCAGCGGCCCGAGCGCGACGCATTGCGGGTTGCCGAACGTCATCACCGCCAGCTGCAGCGTCTCGCCCGCGGCGGTCAGCTCGACCTGGCGCAGATCCGCCGGCAGCCCCATCGCGGCACGAAACATCTGCTTCGAGCCGTCGCGTCCGGTGCGCGTCAGATGCTTGACGCCGCCGGCCGTATCGATGGTAACGGCCGCCTCGACGCGCGTCTCGTCGCGCAGCAGCAGCGCCGCCAGGCCGCGCACGCCGTTGCCCGACACCTCCGACCGGCTGCCGTCGGCGTTGAACAACTCCATCGCCGCGCGCTCGGCGGTGCCGTGGTAGATCATCAGCCCGTCTGCGCCGACGCCGGTGTGGCGATCGCAGAGCTCCCGCGCGAGCGCGTCGAGCGGCCCGGCGCCGGCCAGGTCGTCGCGGTGGACGTAGAGGAAGTCGTTGCCGTAGGCGTGGGCCTTTGACAGTCGCATCATTTCCTGCAGAACGCGAGCAGATGCCAGCCGAACCGGCGGACGACGGCACGGGGCAGCGCGTTGAACGTGCCGACGAACAGGCCGTTATAGATCGCGCCCTTCCAGCCGCCGTGGAGCCGCGACTTGACCGGAAAGCGCTCGGCGACAATCCGGACCTCGCGGAAGGGCGACAGCAGCCGGCGGAACTCCCCGATGCTGAACTTCAGCAGCACCGGCGCATCGTCGTGCTCGAGGCCGACCTTCATCAGCTTCGACAGCGCGTTCAGCCAGGAAATCCGGTTGTAGACCTGGAAGATCGCCTGGCCGCCGGGGACCAGGACGCGATGGCATTCGGCGACGAGCTGCCCCGGATTTGCGGTGTACTGGACAACCCCGTGGGCGAAAACCATGTCAAAGGTATTGTCGGGGAATGGCAGGTGCTCGCCGTTGGCGACCTCGAAGCGCCCCTGCAGCCCCTGCTGAGCGAAGTTGGCGCGCGCCAGCTCGATGGCCGAGGCCGCCAGGTCGACCCCGGTGACGTTGGCGCCGCCGCGGGCGAACCGCGCGAGATCGACGCCGGCGCCGCAGCCGACCTCCAGAACCGATCGGCCGCGATAGCCGTCAAAAGGCACGAGCCGCAGCAGGTGGTGGAGCTTCTCGAAGTGATACTGGTCGAGGTCGTCGAAAAAACCGCGCGATCCAACCGGATGCCGCGTGATTTCCAGGTCGTGAATGTGCTGGTTCCAGTAGGTCCGCACGTCGTCGATGGTCGCCACGCAGAAACTATAGCGGGTCGCGCGCGCCGCGTGGGTCGGGTGGGCGTCCGACATGTTTAGGGACGTCGACCGGCTGACCGGCCGGACCTTCGACGTGCTCGTCGTCGGCGGCGGGATCTACGGGTTGACGATTGCCTACGACGCGGCGCAGCGCGGCGTGTCGGTCGCGCTCATCGAGCGCGACGATTTCGGCAGCGGCGCCTCGTTCAATCACCTGCGGACGATTCACGGCGGCCTGCGCTACCTCCAGTCGCTCGACATCGCGCGCGCGCGCGAATCGGTGCGCGAGCGCCGCACCGTGGCGCGGATTGCGCCGCAGGCGGTGCGGCCGCTGCCCTTTGCGATTCCGCTCTACCGATCGCTGACACGCGGCAAGGTGGCGATGCGGGCCGGCTTCCTCCTCGACCGGCTGGTTTCCGCGGGCCGCAACCGCGGCGTGCCGCCGTCGCACCGCCTGCCCGGCGGCCGCGTCGTCGGACGCGGCAGCGCGATTCAACGCTTCCCCGGCCTGCGGCGGCGCGGCCTCACCGGTGCCGCGATCTTCCACGACTACGTGATGACCGAGCCCGATCGGTTGACGTTCGCCTACGCGCTCGGCGCGGCGCAGCATGAAGCGGTTCTCGCCAACCACGTCGAGGCGATCGCCCCGCTCAGGGCGGCCGACGGACGGCGCGTCAGCGGCGTCACGGCGCGCGATCTGCTCAGCGGGCGGACGCTGGAGATTGCCGCGCGCGTGACGGTCAACGCGACCGGCGCGGCGGTCGATCGGCTGCTGGCGCCGCTCGGCGCGACGACCGGCATCCCGATGATGAAGGTGATGAATCTCGTCACCCGCCGCGATGCCGGCGACGAAGCGCTCGGCGGACGGTCGACGACCGGGCGCAACCTCTTCCTCGTGCCGTGGCGCGAGCGCGCGCTCTTCGGCACCTGGGAAGCCGATCGCGTCTGCGAGCCGGACGACGCCTCGGTCGACGAGCGCGACGTGCTCGCATTCATCGCCGAGCTCAATCAGGCCTATCCGGCGCTCGACCTGAGCCTGGCCGACATCACGCTCGTGCACCGCGGCGTCGTGCCGGCGTCGGTTCACGGCAGCCGGGT
>Ga0070691_10000429_pt1 | contig 15485 bp, 20 predicted proteins | sample KBSK1101metaG_FD_64673 | JGI IMG/M metagenome (GOLD analysis project Ga0070691, IMG submission 64673) | Corn, switchgrass and miscanthus rhizosphere microbial communities from Kellogg Biological Station, Michigan, USA - KBS K1-10-1 metaG | ecosystem: Host-associated > Plants > Roots >... | reverse complement strand
ACGTACGTCGTCGCCGCGCTCGCGAAGTGGCCGACCTCGATCCCACTCTCGGGCGTGCTCGCCGCGGTCGTCTTCTCGGCTGCCGTCGGCGTCTTCTTCGGCTACTATCCGGCGCGTAAGGCCGCCGAACTCAGCCCGATCGACGCGCTGCGGTTCGAGTGATGAGCGAGACCATCGAGCCCCGCATCGCGGTCGTCGACGACGAGCCGAACATCCGCGCCTTGCTCGAGCTGACGCTCGGACACCAGGGCTATGCGGTGCGCAGCGCGAGCGACGGCGCCGCCGGACTCGACCTGGTCCGCGAGTGGCTGCCCGACCTGGTCGTGCTCGACGTGATGATGCCGAAGATCGACGGCATCGCTCTGCTGCCGATGCTCCGTCGCGTCACCGACGCGCCGATCATCATGCTCAGCGCCAAGGGCGAGCTGGACGACCGGGTCGAGGGGCTCACCCACGGCGCCGACGACTACTTGAGCAAACCGTTCGAGATCTCGGAACTGCTCGCGCACATCGAAGCCAAACTGCGCCGGCCGCATCTGGAGAATCCGCGCGCGCTCGCCTACGGCGACTTGAGCGTCGACCTGGACGAACATTCGGCGACGCGCTCCGGCAGAGCGCTCGACCTCTCGAAACTCGAGTTCGATCTGCTGGTAGCGCTGCTGCGCCGGCCCAAACGCGTCTTCACCCGCGAAGAGCTGCTCGACGGCGTCTGGGGCGACGATCGCGACGTGACCCCGGGCGCGGTCGAACGCTACATCTCGTATCTGCGCGCCAAGGTCGACGACGGCTTCGACTCGCGCCTGATCCACACCATCCGCGGCGTGGGCTACACGCTGCGCGCCGAGTAGCCGTGTACGCGCGCTTCGGGCGACGCATCACGCGCGGCTACGTAGTGCTGGCGTGCGCCTTGCTGCTGCTGGTGGTCTTCGCGACCAGCACGCTCGCCTTCGTGCTCTACGCGCGCACGCTCGACGACGCGGTCTCGGCGACCGCCGAACGCGCGAGCGACCGGGTCGCACAGGCGATGGCGGACCGTCAGACGCTCGCACAGGCGGCACCCGAGATCGCGAAGGATCTCGGCCACGGCCGTTTGCGCGTCAACGTCTACGACGACGCGCACAAGCTGTTGGCCGGGTCGTCCGATCCGCCGACCACCGGCGATCGCGCCCTCTCGACTCTGGTCTCCCTGCTCGGCATCCACCGCCAGCGCGTGACCGTCCCGGGCGGCAGCATCTCGATATCGCCGGATATCGGCGGCTTCGGAACGCTGCTGCTATGGTACTGGTCGTTCGTCGCGCCGATCGGCCTGATCGCGGTCGCGCTCGCGTGGCTGATCGGTCGCAACATCACGCGTCGCGCGGTCGCACCGCTCGACGAGGTGACCGGCGCGCTCGCGCGCATCGCCGGGGGCGACTTCCAACCCGAACTGCTCTCGAGCGGCGGCGGCGATCTGATGCCGCTCACGAGCGCCTACAACGACGTCGCCTATCGTCTCAACGCCGCCACCCGCGAACGCATCGAGAACGAGACGCGCATGCGCCAGTTCGTCGCGGATGCCGGCCACGAGCTGCGCACGCCGTTGACGGTCGTGATGGGCTATCTCGACGCGCTCCAGCGCGGCGTCGTCAGCGATCCGGCCGGCATCGCGACCGTCCACGGCACGATGCTCGAGGAGAGCCGCCGGATGCGCGCGCTGATCGAGAAGTTGATCCTGCTCGCGCGCCTCGACCGCCAGCCGCCGCCCTCGCTCGAGCCGGTCGACGTCGCCGAAGTCGCGCGTCGCGCCGCCGCCGCGCTCGCGCCGATCGGCGGCGAGCGCATCGACCTGCACGTCCCCGATACGGCGATCGGCAGCGCGGAACGCAGCGAGTTGGACGAAGCCATCCGCACGGTGCTCGAGAACGCGCTCAAGTACGCACCCGAGTCGCGCGTCGATCTTTCGGTGAGCTCGAGCGACGGCACGGTGGCGATCGTCGTCGCCGACGACGGGCCCGGCATCGCGGCGGCGGATCTACCGCACGTCTTCGACCGCTTCTATCGCGGCGAAGGTCGCTACGAAGTGGACGGCTCGGGTCTGGGCCTCTCGATCGCCAAGCGCGCCGTCGAGCGGTGCGGCGGAACCGCGACCATCGAGAGCACGCTCGGCGCGGGGACGCGGGTTACTTTGCGGGTCCCTGCTGGCCCGGCGGCCCCAGGTCCGGCAGCGGCGACGCCAGCGCCTCGGTGACCTTCATCGCCTTCCAGGTCTTCTCGACGGCCGGCGGCAGTCTGTCCTGATTCTTGAGGAAAAGCGCGACCTGCCAACGGGCGGTGTCGTCGAGGGTCTTCGAGTAGGCCGGCATCGGCGTCAGCCGGATGCCGTGGGTGATCTTCCAGTAGGTCTCCTCGATGGGGTCATCGGTGACCCCATGGCGCCCGAACTGCGGAGCGCGCTGGTAGAACCCGCGAGCGATATTGGTGCCGGGCCCGGAAGCGACGCCGTGGCAGACGGCACAGTTGCCGGCGTAGAGCTTGACGCCGGCCGCCAGATTCTCGGCGGTGGGCTGAAGCGGCGAGGTCATCCCGGCCGTCTCGCGAGCGATGGTCGCCCGCAGCGAGGTCTTGGCCGCCCAGGTCTCGAGCTTGCCCGGCCGCTGGTCGGCGTTGGCCGAGACCCAACCGGCGGTGATGGCCACATAGCCGCCCAGGGCCAGGACCGCCAAGGTCAGGACGATACCGATCAGGATTCCTCGCAGCATCCGCCGCCTATTCCGCCCTTTCCGTTTGACGCCTTTACCCAGGCCATGCCATACTGACCCGACTCCCGAACCCCGAAAGGTCCCTCCTATCACCACTTTCGACTCCCTGGCCTTGCAGCCGCCGCTTCTTCGTGCGGTGCGAGACCTCGGCTACAGCGCACCGACCCCGGTGCAGGCTGCAGCAATTCCCCCGGCGCTCGAAGGCCGCGATATTCTCGCGAGCGCAGCGACCGGGAGCGGAAAATCGGCGGCCTTCGGGCTCCCGATCCTGAACAGCCTGATCGGCAAGAAGCGTGGAACCACGCGCGCGCTGATCCTGGTACCGACGCGCGAACTGGCCCTCCAGATCACCGAACATCTCGGCGCGCTCGGCAAGTACTCGGGCGGCATCACCATCGCCGCGATCCTCGGCGGCGTCGGCTTCCGCGGGCAACTCGATGCGTTCCGCCGCGGCACCGACATCATCGTCGCGACGCCCGGCCGTCTGCTCGACATCATGGGCCAAGGGCTGGCCCGGCTCGACGGCGTCGAGACGCTGGTCTTAGACGAAGCCGACCGGATGCTCGACATGGGCTTCTTGCCGGCCGTCCGCAAGGTCGTGAAGGCCCTGACCGGCATCCGTCAGACGCTGCTCTTCTCGGCCACGATTCCGCCCGAGATCGCCAAGCTCACGGCCGAACTGCTCGACGATCCGGTCCGCGTCAACCTGGCGCCGACCACCCGCCCGGTCGATACCGTCTCGCAGACCATCTACACCGTGCCCCAGGAGCGCAAGACCGACCTGCTGCTCGAACTGCTCACGGATAACAACATCTACAGCGCGATCGTCTTCACCCGGACCAAGGCCCGCGCCGACCGGCTCGCGGTCGCACTGGGCAAACGCGACGTGCTGGCCGAACGCATCCACGGCGACCGCTCGCAATCGCAACGGACCCGCGCCCTGGCCAACTTCAAACGGGGCAAGTACCGCATCCTGGTCGCGACCGACATCGCCGCCCGCGGCATCGATATCGCCGACCTCGGCCACGTGGTAAACTATGACGTGCCGGCGGTTCCCGAGGACTACGTCCATCGGGTCGGCCGGACGGCGCGCGCCGAGAAGACCGGCGACGCCATCACCTTCGTCTGTCGCGAAGAGGAACCGCTCTTCGCCCAGATCGAGCGGAGCCTAGGCAAACGCCTGGATCGCTCGAAACTACCCGAACTGCCGCCGGCGGCAGTGCCCGCGTTCGCTGCCCGCGCCCCGCGTCCGAACCCGCGCGCGCCGCACATCGCACGCGCATCCTATGCTAAGAGAAAGCGGTGAGTCATACGTAACCGGAAAACGTCGGCAAAGAAACGCGGGCCTCGTCCCGCGCCCGTCGTCAAGGTCGAAGATACCAAAGAGCCGCCATTGGAGCTGTTCGGGACGATCAAGCAGATCTTCCCCAGCACGACCTTCTCGGTGGAGCTCGAGAACGGCCACACGATCCTGGCGCATATCGCCGGTCGTCTGCGTCGTCACCACATCAGGATTCTTCCCGGCGATCGCGTCGATGTCGAGATGTCGCCCTACGATCTGACCAAGGGCCGTATCGTCTATCGCTACCGCGCCGGCGAAGCCCGCCGCTCGCAGTAAGCGGCCGTCCCGCAAGAGAGAGAACCACCCGCACGCTTCGTGCGGGTGGTTTTTCGTCTAGACCGCGGTCGCTTCGGGGACCGGCCGACCCTCGTCGAGGTCGAGCAGATCGAACCAGGTGACGACGTCGTTACGACCGGGCGCGACCTTGTCGCGCAGTTCGTTGAAGTAGCCGATCGAGTGGTCGTCGGGCGCCCACTTCATGCGCGCGTCGTTAAAAGCCTCGATGTCGGCCGGCGTCTTCGACGCGAGCAGGGTCTTCACCCAAGCCGCGATCGCATCGTCGGTATCGAGCGTCTTCACGTGGGCGGCGAACTCGTCGCCATTGGTGCCGAGGAATTCGAAGAGCGGCTTGTCGTGCGGACAGTCGTAGTCGTACTCCCCGAGGTGGCCTTCGTTGTGCGCTTTCGCCTTGTCGATGGCTCGCTTGAGCGAGACCAGACCGACGAGCTTATCTTTCGCGCTGCGCGGCGCGGATGTTCTCAAGTCCATCTCTGGGACGTACCCCGAGGGCCGGGTCCCGTAACGCGACCGCCCCGGGGGCGTTCCTAGAGGATCTTGGTCTCTTGGGCCGAGAGCACTCTCCACGCGCCGCCTTGTCTCACGTACACGTCGGTGTAGCGCAGGCGCAGGACGACCTTCGCGCCCTGCGATACCGTGTTGATCCCGTGGACGACCGCGACGTCGCCGGCGAAATCGACGGTCTGTTCGCCGGTCTTCTGCGTGTAGGCCGAATGGGCGCCGACGTTCCTGAGCGCGTCCTCGCGATATTCGATCTTGCCTTGGTACGTGGTATGCACGTAGTTCGCGGCCAGGATCGTGCCGAGCGCCTTCGCGTCGCTTCTCGAGATAGCGGCCAAGAACTGCGCTTCGCGATCGAGCACGGCGATCGCGTTCGGCGATGCGCTGGCGACGACGCGCGCCGGCGTCGCGAAGGCGGCGAATGTCGCGAGCGCCACTGCAGCGGCGGTGAGACGGAGTATCGAGCGGGTCATGAACGGGGTCCTTTCCTCGGATCGATGTGGGCCTGGAGACGTCCGGCGATCTCGCGCTCGTCGAGGGTATCGACGGCGAACGTCTTGATGCGGCCGCGATGGCCGCGGAGCAGTTCGACCTGCGACGCCGCGAGCCCGAGCGCCTCCGCCACGGCCTCGACGCAAGCGTCGTTGGCGGCGCCTTCGACGGCGCGTTCGCGCACGCGCAACACCCAGGCATCGCTCTCGCGCGAAAGTCCCGGGCGCTTCGATCCCGGCTTGACGGTGAGCGCGAGCGTGGCCGTGATGCTAGCTCAGGAGCGCGTTGACTTCGGCGTGCGTCAGGATACCGCCGCAGCCGGCGAACGTCCCGCCGTCGCGCGCTTCGAGCGCGATGTCGCGGAAGGCGGTGAGCGCGCGCCGGTACGGCGCCGATCCCAGGCTGATGCGCGCGACCCCGAGGCGGGCGAGCTCGGCGAGCGGCGGCATAGCGGCGTTCGCAAGGACGTTGACCGGCGCGTCGATCGCTGTGATCAGCGCGCCGATGGTCTGGGCGTCGTCGACGCCCGGGACGAAGATGCAGTCCGCTCCGGCCGCGCGGTAGATCGCGGCGCGCCGGACCGTCTCGGCGAACCGCCCGCCCGGTTCGCCGACGCTCTCGAGATACGTATCGGTCCGCGCGTTGATCACGAGCGGCATCCCGTACTCCTCGCCGGTCTTGCGGATCGCGGCGATCCGCTCGGCCTGCTTCTCGGCGTCGAACAGCGTGCCGCGCGTCGGCGTCGCGTCTTCGAAGTTGAGACCGATCGCGCCGCTCGAGATCACGCCGAGCGCGGTCGCGACCGCATCGGCGACGGTCGGACCGTAGCCACCTTCCATGTCCGCCGTGACCGGCACGCGCACCGAACGCACGACCCGCGTCACGCCCGCGAGCATCGCGTTGCGTCCGATCTCTTGTCCGTCGGGAAAGCCTTCGACGAACGCGACGCCGGCACTGGTGGTCGCCACCGCGCCGAACCCGAGCGACTCGAGCATCCGCGCGCTGGCCGCGTCCCACGCATTGGGCAGCAACACCGGCTCGCCGGGGACATGCATCGCGCGGAACCGCTCCGCAAGGTCACGTTGGGCACCCATGGCGACTCCGTGTATCCCGGTTCTGAAGTAGGGCAAGGAGAGGGCGAGATTCGAACTCGCGGAACCCGCAAAGGTTCAGCGGTTTTCAAGACCGCCGCATTAGACCGCTCTGCCACCTCTCCGCGGCGCCCTTCCGGTTTCGACCGGACCTATGCCGGGCCTCCCGTCACCGCACCTACCAGTGAGGCGATGCGGGAGGGCGCCCGGTCGGTTCCGAAGGCGCTTCTAGTCACGATTCGACTGGAGGACGCTTATCATGTCCGACCTAGATACCTCGGCCGCCTTGGCCGACCGCATCGACCGGCTCGAAGCCCAGACCGAACGCCTGCGCACCGATGCCACCCGGATGAGGCTCCTGGCGACGTTCGCATGCGCGGCCCTCGTCGCGGTCACCGCCATCGGTGCGACCGCCGTCACCCGCAGCGCCTCGCCGCTCGCGTTCGCCGATACCAAGGGGCACACGCGCCTGCGCCTGGACTCCGGTGGCGTCCACGTCTTCGACGCGGCCGGGAAAGAGCGCATCCTGATCGGGTTCAACACCCAAGGGCAGCCGGCGATCCACATCAACGATAAATACGGGACCGAGCGCGAGTCGCTCTATCTCGACCCGGCACAACAGCCGGTCATCGCGCAGTTCGACAAGAACGAGAACGAACGCGCCGAGTTCTACGTGAGCAACACCGACGGAAGCGCGCGCATCTCGCTCGACGCGGCCGACGGGACGAGCCGCTTCTACGTCCACGCCAACGATCTGCCGTACCTGACGTTCGGCGATAAGGGCTACAATCAGCGCGCCTACCTCGGGCTGACCACCGAAGGGTCGGGCTTGCTGCGCATGCGCGATCAATCGGGCAAAGAGGTCGTCTCGATCGAAGGCCAACTCCAGCCATTCATGCGCTTGAGCGAGGCCGGAACCGAACGCGCCTACCTCGGCGTCAACACCGGCGACGAAGGCGAGCTCGAGTTCTCGTACGGGAGCGGTAGCAAGAACGTCGTCCTCCAGGGCGGCGATTCGCCGATGGCGGCCCTGTACAACAGCTACGGAACCGCGACCTGGAGCGTCCCCTAGACCGGGGCGCTCCTAGAGCGGCTTCTCCGCGAGGTGCGCGGTGTAGTCGCGCGGATCGAAATACCAGTCGGGCAGCGTCGCGGGGAAGCGGATGTCGTTGAACCAGTAGTCGACGACCTGCCCGTCGCCGTCGTAGCCGTCGCCGACCACGCCGTGGATCCGCGTCACGACCGGACGCCCTTGGAGCATCTGCAGATCGACGGTGAAGATCACGCCGTACGATGGGCCGCCGTCGATGTAGAGGCGATCGGTCGCGACGACCCTGCGCAGTTCGTAGGTCTTCTTGTCGGCGTAGATCTCGCGCAAGCGATTGCGCTCGACGTCGCGGAACGGCACGACCGAGAGATGGAGCAGCGGACCTTCGACCGCGACGTTGACGACCTTATAGGCGGTCTCGCCGATGGCTTTGACGGTCGCCAAGGTCTGCAGCGTCTCGACCGGCTCGGGCGTCGGGATGTAGTCGTTGAGGCCGTTATGCGGCTTGATCGGCGCGCGCTCGAACAGATCGGCGGTCGGCGGACCCGGATCGCGCGGCTCGTTGAAGGCCGGCCGCTCGAACGTCATGTCGCCGCGATAGTCGTCGCGATACACGCGGACCGAGAGCGCCGCTCGATCCGTCGAACGGACCCAGACGTGCTCCGTGTAGCTCTCGAGCTCGTCGGGATAGCCGAGGGCCGTCTGCTGTTTACGGATGATCGTATACGAGACGAACGGCGGCGGCGGACGATGGCTGCGGAACTGATTGCGGATCAGTTGCAGCAGCGCCTCGGGCGAAGGCAGCGCAGAGGGCGCCACGGTATGCAGTGCGACCGGCTTGCCCGGGGCCGATTCGACCGGGGGCGGGGAGAGGGCGACGATCGCGCAGACCGCGACCGCGAAGGTGCCCGCAGACATCAAGAAAGGGAAGCGCGCAGAGGCCATACCCCTACCTAACGCTTCCCCCTGAGATTTCGCTACGGACGGGACGAAAAATTAACAGCCGTCGTCGCTCGAGGCCGACGGACCGGGCGACGGGCCGGTCGAGGGCGCGGCCGAGGCCATGGCCGCGTCGCTCTTGACCCCGTGGTTGATGGTGATGCTGGTCGGGTCGCCGTCCTTGGCCGAGATCGTGACGATGACGGTCTCCTTGGAGTCCGAGTCGCCGACCTGGAACATCGCGGTCGACGAGCCGCCGCTGCTCATCTTGAGCTTCTCGGAGCCGCTCGGCATCTGGGCCTTGTAGTAGTCGTACACCTTGTCGAACGGATCGGTCGACTTCAGCAGGGCGGTCGAGTTGGTCCCCTCGCCCGTGGTGACGGTCATACTGCCGCCGTCGCCGTCCTGCGTGGCGCCCGGGTAGAGCGGCGCGCCCAGCTTCGAGGCGTCGACGGCACCCGACCCGACCGTCATCGATCCGCCGCTGCCCGAGATGGTCGTCGTCTTGCTGTCGTCGCTGGTGGTGACGCTCGTCTCGCCGACGGTCGTGGTCTTCTTCCCGCCGCCGCACCCGCCGGTCGCGACCAGAGCGAACAGGGCACCTATCGCTATCGCACTACGCATAGCGCTTGCTTGCGGCGGGCTCGCCGCCGACTCCTCGCGAACCGGGCCCTTATGACCATCGTGCACGCGCGCCTCGCGACGCCGCTCGGTTTCGATCTCTCCGTCGCCACCGACGGCGACGCGATCGTCGGGAGCGCGTTCGTCCGTCGCAACCGGACCGCGCGCGTGCGCCCGACGCATCCGCTGCTCCGCGCGGCCGAGGCGCAGGTGGCGGCGTATTTCGCGCGGCGCCTGGAGCGATTCGACCTGCCGCTCGCCTTCACCGGGACGCCGCTCTCGCGCGAGATCTACGCATTGGTCGCGAGTCTCGCGTTCGGAGAGGTCGTCTCGTACGGCGACGTCGCGCGGGCGCTCGGCTATCCGCGCTCGCATCGCGCCGTCGCGGCCGCGATGGGACGCACGCCGCTCGACCTGTTCGTACCGGCGCACCGCGTGATCGGAGCGGACGGGAAGATAAAAGGAGCCGCGCCGAACTCTCTGCGGCGACGGCTCCTCAAGCACGAGGGCGTGGAGCTCTAGCTATTGTTTGGCGGCGTCCACCAAGACGAGGGCCCGCTGATCGGTCGACTTCACGTCGTTGTAGGCGGCGAGCGCGGCGCCGAGCGGCGAGCCCGGATCGAGCATCTCGGTCGCGGACATGCCGACGCGCGTCTTGAGCTGCGAATCGATGGGTCCGCGCAACATCGCCGGGAGGCTCGAGTACTTCTGGATCAGTCCGATCGCCGGGCCGAGCTTCTTATCCAATCCGGCCGGATCCATCGCGATCAACAGCACGCCGTGCTTCTTGCCACCGATGGTCTTGGTGAAGGCGGCGAAGTCGATGCCGTACTTCTTGGCCATCGCGTGCGCTTGGTCGATCTGTGCACCCGACACGCTGACGGCCGTGTAGCCGGCCGGCGGGGTCTTCGTCTGGGTCGCGAGCCAGGCGGCCAGATCGTCGAGGCTCTTATCGCTCTTTGCGATCACTTGCTCGCCGGCGTACGTGCCGGAGCCCTGCGCGAACGCGGCGCCACCCGTCTTGAGCTGCGAGGTATCGACGGTCTGCGAGAAGTTCTTGGTCCCCAGGATGGTCGCGCCTTCGACCAGCGGGAAGTCGGTCGGATTGACGTCGCTCGCGGGCGCACCCGACGCAGCGACGGATGCCGCGCCACCGGCGTTCTGGCCCGACGAGGACCCGGCGTTGCCCGAGCATGCGGCCAAGGCCAGCGCGGCGGCCAAGATGAGGACGGATGAAGGACGCATCATACGGTTCGAAGACTCCCTTCCACGTGAAGCGGTAGGAGGGTGGCGTTCGAGGAGAACGGCGGCGACCCCCCGTAAGCCGTTCGCCTGTCCCTCGCTTGCCGTCTTCCGGAGGAGAGCCACATGAAACGTTCGATCCTCGCCATCGCACTCGCGTTCGTCGCGTTCGCATTGCCGGCCGTCGCCCAAGAACTCTCGGGCAACGTCTACACCGATCCGGCGACGCCGATCTCGATCGCGAAGGGCCACGACTTCCTGGTCGCGCTCGCATCCAACCCGACGACCGGTTACTCCTGGACCGCGAGCGTCTCCAACGCCAACGTCGAAGACGAAGGCAGCGCGTATCAAGCCACTCCGGTCGCGCCCCACGTCGTCGGCGCGGGCGGTCAGCAGATCTTCTCGTTCGAAGGAAGCGCGAAGGGCACCGCGACGATCACGTTCTCGTACGCGCGTCCGTGGGAAAAGGGTAAGCCCGCCGCCAAGACCGCGGTCTTCCACGTCACCGTCCACTAGCTAGCCATCGGAGCGCCCGTGTCCGACCGCCTCACGTACGGTTCGTATCTCAAGGTCGACGAGCTGCTCTCGTTGCAGCGCCCGCTCTCGCAGCCCGCGCACCACGACGAGATGCTGTTCATCGTCATCCATCAGGTCTACGAACTGTGGTTCAAGCAGCTGCTGCACGAACTCGACGCGGTCGTCCGGGCGCTCGATGCCGACGATCTGCTCCGCGTCGCCAAGCTCTTCCGGCGCATCCATACCATCCAGCGTCTGATCGAGACGCAGGTCGACGTGCTCGAGACGATGTCGCCGCAAGAGTTCAATCAGTTCCGCGAACATCTCAATCCGGCCAGCGGCTTCCAGTCGATCCAGTTCCGCGAGATGGAGTTCCTGTGCGGCGTCCGCCGCCTCGAGACGCTCCAACACATCCTGATGGACGACGCCCAACGCGCCCGCTTGGAGAAGCGCTTGGCGGAGCCCTCGCTGTACGAGCGGTTGCAAGCGCTGCTGCGCCGGCGCGGCTTCGCGTTCTCCACCTCCGACGAGCTGATCGCGGCGTTCCGCGAGATCTACACCCACGAGTCCAAGCACGACGACCTGCATCTCCTGCTCGAGGATCTGATCGAACTCGACGAGCGTCTGCTGCTCTGGCGCGGACGCCACGTCCGCATGGTCGAGCGGATGATCGGGCACAAGCACGGCACCGGCGGATCGCTCGGCGTCGAGTATCTCGCCAAGACCCTCGGCGCGAAGATGTTCCCGGAGCTCTGGGACGTGCGCACCTACCTCGGATCGGATACCTACGGATGACATGTCGCAAGTAGCCACGTCCGCGCGCCTGCGCGATCGCTTCGCCACGCTCGATACGTCGACGTATCTGGTCAGCCACTCGATGGGCGCCGCGCCGCTGGCCGCGCGCGACGCGCTCGACGCCTACTGGACGCAGTGGGCCGCCGACGGACCCGAAGCCTGGGAGCATTGGCTGCCGCAGATCAGCGCGATCGCCGACGGCATCGGCGCGATCGTCGGCGCGCCGGCCGGCAGCGTCTTCCTCGGACCGAACGTCTCGGTATTGCAGGCCGCGATCGCGACCTGCATCGATTTCCGCGGCGAACGGAACGAGGTCGTCTACGAAGCCTTGCAGTTCCCGTCGCTGACCTATGTCTGGAACGAATGGGAGCGCTTCGGCGCGAAGGTGCGCGTCGTCGCATCCGACGACGGGCGCACCATCCCGACCGAGCGGATCTGCGCGAGCATCACCGAGAAGACCGTGATCGCGGTGCTCTCGCACGCCTACTACGTCTCGGGTGCGCTCGCCGACGTGCGCGCGATCCAGGCCCACTGCCGCTCGGTCGGCGCGCTCCTGTGCGTCGACACGTATCAGACCACCGGCGTGGTGCCGTACGACGTCACCGAGATGGATCTCGACATGGCGACGGCCGGATCGCACAAGTGGCTGTGCGGCGGTCCCGGCTGCGGGTGGATCTACGTCAAGCCGTCGTTGCTCGAACGGTTTCGCCCCGCCGTCACGGGTTGGATGGCGCACGCCGCGCCGTTCGATTTCGAAGCGGCGCCGATCCGCTTCGCGAACAGCATGTACCGCTTCGGCACCGGGACGCCGACGATCCCCGGCTACATCGTCGCCAAACCCGGGCACGATCTGATCCGCGAGGCCGGCGTCGCGAACGTCCGCGCGCACAACACGCGCCTCACGACGGTACTGGCCGAAGGTGCGCTCGAACGCGAGCTGACCGTGAACACGCCGCTCGACCCGACCAAGCGCGCGGGTTGGATCGGGATCGACTTCGACGGCTCCGAGCGGGTCTGTCGCGGCCTGATCGCGGAGCGCGTCTTCGTCGACTATCGCCCCGGCTGCGGCATCCGCGTCAGTCCGCATATGTATACCACCGACGAGGAGATCGCGCGGTTCTTCGCAGCTCTCGATCGCCTGCGCTGATGTACTCGCGATGATCGTCGACCATCGGAACGTCGGGGCGGCGTTTCGCCGGCTCTCGTTGCCGATCGCGATCTCGATGCTCGGCGATCAGCTCCTCGGCATCGCCGACACGATCGCGATCGGCACGCTCGGGGCGACCCGACTCGCCGGTGCGACCGCCGCCACCAGCGCGGCATTGGTCCTGGTCTTCGCGTTGGCAGGCCTCTGGAACGGGATAGCGATCATCGCGGCCCAGCGCATCGGTGCCGGCGACGTCTCCGGCTTCGCGCGTGCGATCCGCGCGGGCGGCGCGGTCGCGCTCGCGATCGGCCTGTTCTGCGCGGTGCTGAGCCTGCCGTTCGGCGGCGCGGCGATGCACGCCATGCTCGGCGGCCTGCCCGGCACCGGCGATGCGACCACGTACTTCGTGCTGCGCTGCATCGCGCTGATCCCGATCGCCATCACCGGGACCGCCATCACCGCGCTCGGCGCCGCCGGGCATCGCCGGTTCGCGGTCGCGATCATGGCGCTGATCAACCTCGTCCACATCCCTTTGCTCCTGATCCTCGGCCTCGGCTGGATCACGCACCATCCGTACGGCATCGCGGGCGCGGGCGTCTCGTCGCTCATCTCCGAGTGCGCGGCCGCGATCGCCTCGATCGTCTATCTCGCGCGCAAACCGGTCTACCGCATCTTCGAGCGGCTCGACGTCGACCTTCGCTTGGCATGGCAGTGCCTCAAGCTCGGCGCGCCCGAGATCGTGTTCCTCACGCTGGTGGTCTTCCCGGACGTCGTCATCATCCGTCTGCTCGCGCCGCTGGGCGCCTTTGCGGTCGCAGGTTTCCGAGCGATGACGGTCGTGAGCGACCTGACCTTCGTGGTGCCGAGCCCGTTGCAGACCGGGGCGCAGACGGTCATCGGCCAGCGCCTGGGTGCGCGCGATATCGAGGGCGCGCGTTGGTTCTTCGTTCGCGCCCGCCGGGTCGCGTTCGGTCTCGCGACCGCGATCGGAGCGTTGTTCGCGATCTTCGCCTGGCCGCTCTCGTGGCTGTTCACCCTCAACGCGACCGTCGCGAGCGTCGCGGCCGGGCCGCTCGCGATGCAGATGCTCACCCTGCCGATCAAGGGCTGGACGCAGGTCTCGATCGCACCGATCCGGGCGGCCGGCGATACGCGCTTCTCGATGTTCGTCGGCATCCTCTCGAGCGCGCTGGTGATCCCGATCGTCTGGTTCGGTATCGAGTGGTGGCACCTCGGGCTGTACGCGGTCGCGCTCGGATGGATCGTCGCGTGGCTGGCGCGTCTGCTGATCACCGAATGGCGCCTGCGCGGCGACGATTGGGCGAACCGCGCGCCGCTCTCGGCCTAGACCTCTCCCAGCGCCGACTGCAACTCGGCATGGGTCGCTCCGTTGGTCGCGAGGATGCTGCCGCCGTCGAGCGCCGGCACGCCGCCGTCGATGCGCGTGACGGTGCCGCCGGCCTCGCGCACCAAGAGCGTTCCGGCCGCGACGTCCCAGGCGTGCAGATCCCATTCCCAAAAACCGTCGAACCGTCCGCACGCGACGTAGGCCAGGTCGAGCGCCGCCGAACCGTCGCGCCGGACGGCTTGGGCGCGGTTCGAGACGGCCCGGAAGTACGGCGCGTTGCGTTCGAAGTCGGCCGGATGGAAGCCGGTGCAGGTAAGAGCGTCGCCGAGCGACGCGATCGACGAGACCTGCATCGGCGCGTCGTTGAAGCGCGCGCCGGCGCCGCGTTCGGCCACGAACGTCTCGCCGAGCGCGGGCGCGTGGATCGCGCCGGCGACCAGTTCGCCCGCGCGCTCGTAGGCGATCGAGATGCAGAACATCGGATAGCCGTGCGCGAAGTTGGTCGTACCGTCGATCGGGTCGATGATGAAACGCTCGTCCGAGCTGCCGCCGTGATGCCCGGTCTCCTCGGTCAGCATCGTCGCCGCCGGGAAGTCGGCGCGCAGGCGCGCCAAGATGGCCGCCTCGCTCGCTCGGTCCGTGTCGGTCACGATATCCGCGCGCCGCGCCTTCTCGGCGATCTCTCGCGGGCGGCGCAGCCCGTCGAGCGCGATCGCGCCGGCGATCCGCGCGGCGTCGAGCATCGCGGTCAAGGGGTCGGGGGTGGCGCGTGCAACACTCATCGCATGCTCAACGTTATTCGCATCGTGGCGCTCGGCCTGTGGGTCGGCGCGCTCGCGGGCTTCGCCTTCTTCTTCGCACCGGTCGCGTTCGCGCACGTCGGCCCGACCCAAGCCTTCGCGGATACGATCGCGACCTGCGTGCTCGCGCTCGCGCGCTTCGGGTGGATGCTCGGCGCGATCGCCGTCGCCGCCGCGTTGCTGGACGGCGCCGCGCCGCGACGTGCGGCGACGCTCACGTCGCTCGCCGTCGTACTGGCCATCGGCTTCAGCGTCGTCGAGGTGGTCGCGATCGTCCCGCACATGCAGAGCACCCCGCTCGGCACGCCGGCGTACGAAGCGTTGCACAGGCAGAGCGGCCTGGTCTTCGGGCTCGGCCTGCTGTGCGCGCTCGCGGGATTGGCGATCTCTAGTTGGCGACCAACGTATAGGTGAGGGTCGCGCTGTTCGAGTGGATGCCTTCCGTGCCCATGTTCACCTCGAAGTTCTGGATCACGTCGTAGGGCGTCGACCGGCTGGTGATGCTCGTGCCGTGCACGAGTTGCAACGATCCGGCCGTCGGGACGACCGTCGCCGACGTCGCGTCGAA
>Ga0070691_10000425_pt1 | contig 15505 bp, 12 predicted proteins | sample KBSK1101metaG_FD_64673 | JGI IMG/M metagenome (GOLD analysis project Ga0070691, IMG submission 64673) | Corn, switchgrass and miscanthus rhizosphere microbial communities from Kellogg Biological Station, Michigan, USA - KBS K1-10-1 metaG | ecosystem: Host-associated > Plants > Roots >... | reverse complement strand
CGATCAGGCCGGCGTTCGCCTTCGACGGCGAGTCAGAGGCGTCGGTCGCGAGCTTCTCGAAGCTCTCGCCGCCGGTGGTGACCCGCTTGCGAATCTCCTCGGCCTTGTCCTTGGCGGCATCGTCCGCGGCGGCGTTCACCCCCCTCGGGTCAGTAGGCACGGACACCAGGATCTCGCGCAGCGTCACGCTCGGCGCGCTCGTGAACTCGTTCATGTGGGTTTCGTAATAGCGCCTCGCCTCTTCGTCGGTGACGCCGATCTTCCCCAGCACCTCGTTCTGCTGCACGCGCTGCTGGATCATCTGCCGCTCGAGATTGCGGCGCAGGTCGGCGAGCGTCATGTTCTCGGCCTTCAGCGCGGCCTGGAACTGCTCCTCCGATTCCATCTTGTTTTCTTTCTTGATGTTGTCGAGGACGCTCTTGAACTGCTCGTCGCCGAGGCGGTAGCCGAGCTCCTTGCCGCGCTGCACGATCAGCATCTCGTCGACCGCGTCGACGAGAATCTGCGGCGTCACTTCGTCGAGCGCCTGCCGCAGCTGCGCGTTGCTCGGATCGCTCTTGAGATCGATCGCCTGGCCGCGCTGACGCAGCACCGCGACCTGCCGCTGCTCGAGATCGCTCTTGGTGAAGATCTCGCCGTTCACCTTCACCAGAATCTGCTCGATGATTTCGGCCCGCGTCGTCGAAACGGCCGACGCCACGAGCGCCAGCGCGAGAAATCGGTTGAATTTCATAAGTGCCTGTAGCAGAAGATTTTACCTTTGATCGAGCAGCTCGCTCAACAAGCCCCCCACCCGCTCGAGCAACCCGCCCGGCGCGCGGGGGTTTTCCTTCGCCGACCGCGTCATCTCGGCCTTCGTGAACCCCGGCTTGACCTCGCCTTCCCGGGCGCGCGCCACCCACCAGGATGGCGCCGCCGGCGATCGGGTACCGCCGCGCTTGGAGCTCGGGACCGGGGACGGCGGACCCGACGGTTTTTCGGGGGGCTTGCCAGCCGCCAGCCCCGAGCCGCCGGGCCCGTCAAGGTTCAGCTTGAGGGCCGCAGGCGGGACGAGCGTGAGCTCGGGCCGCTGCCGCACCAGCGCCACCAAGCGCACGGGATCGACCCTCGCCTGCGGTCTGAACTTTAAGACGACGATGCGCCCTTCGCGGTCGATCGTGTCGACGCCGAGCCGATCGGCCATCACGCGGATGCGTCCATAGTCGGCGAGGTTGAGCACCGAATCGGGCAGCGGGCCGTAGCGATCGGTCGCCTCCTCGAGCACACGATCGATCTCCTCGTCGTGCCGCGCGGCGGCGACTTTCCTGTAGAGCATCAGCCGCTGGTTCATGTCGGGCACGTACGCCGCATCGATCTTGAGGTCGACGCGCAGGTTCACGGTGGCGCGGACATCGTCTTCGAGCTCTTCGCCCTTGAGCTCGCGCACGGTCTGCTCGAGCAGCTTCATGTACATCTCGAACCCGACCGTATCGATTTGACCGCTCTGCTCGCCCCCGAGCAGGTTGCCGGCGCCGCGAATCTCGAGATCGAGCGCGGCGACGCGGAAGCCGCTGCCGAGATCGCTGAACTCCTTGATGGCGGCGAGGCGCTTCTTCGCCACCGGCGACAGGTTGTCGTCGGGCGGGATGAGCAGATACGCGTACGCCGGCCGATCGGACCGGCCGACGCGCCCGCGCAGCTGATAGAGCTGCGACAGGCCGTAACGATCGGCGCGGTTGATGATGATCGTGTTCGCGTTCGGGATGTCGAGGCCGTTTTCGACGATCGTCGTCGCCAGCAGGACGTCGTACTTCCTGGCGACGAATTCGAGCATCGCGCGCTCGAGCGCGTCCTCGTCCATCTGGCCGTGGCCGACGACGATGCGCGCCTCCGGCACCAGGCGCCGCACCAGATCGGCGATCGAAAAGATCGACTCGACCCGGTTGTGCACGAAGTAGACCTGGCCGCCGCGCTCGATCTCGCTGCGGATCGCCCGCCGGATCACTTCCTGATCGAACTTGACGACGCTGGTCTGGATCGACAGCCGATCCTTCGGCGGCGTCTCGATGATCGACATGTCGCGGATGCCGATGAGCGACATGTTGAGGGTTCGAGGAATCGGTGTCGCGCTCATCGTCAGCACGTCCACCTTCTTCTTCATCTGCTTGATCTTTTCCTTGTGGGCGACGCCGAACCGCTGCTCCTCGTCGACCACCAGCAGGCCGAGGTCGCGGAACTCGACGTCCTTCGACAGCAGCCGATGGGTGCCGACGATGACGTCGACCTTGCCGGCCGAAAGGTCGACCAGCGTTTCGGTTTGTTCCGCCTTCGACCGGAACCGGCTGACCATGTCGATCCGGACCGGGAAGCCGGCGAACCGCTCCTTCAGGGTCTTCTGATGCTGAAACGCCAGGATGGTCGTCGGCGCCAGGAACGCCACCTGCTTGCCGTCCATCACCGCCTTGAAGGCGGCGCGCATCGCCACCTCGGTCTTGCCGTAGCCGACGTCGCCGCACAGCAGGCGATCCATCGGCGTCGGCGTCTCCATGTCGCGCTTGATGTCGGTGATCGCCGATTTCTGGTCGACCGTCAGCTCGTACTCGAAGGCGTCCTCGAATTCCTGCTGCCAGTGCGAGTCGATGGCGAAGGCATGGCCGGGAACCGCCTTGCGCGCCGCGTAGAGCTTGAGCAGCTCCTCGGCCATGTCGCGCATCGCCTTCTTGACGCGCGTCTTGGCCCGCTCCCACGACGTGCCGCCCAGCTTGTCGACCGGAGGCCGCGTGGCGCCGGTGTATTTCTGCACCAGGTCGAGCCGCTCGACCGGCACGAACAGCTTGTCCTCGCCGGCGTAGCGGAGCTCCAGGAACTCCTGGACGCTGTCGCCGACGCCGAGCTGCTTCAGGCCGACGAACACGCCGATGCCGTGGTCGACGTGGACGATGAAGTCGCCGACCTTCAGGTCGCGCAGATCCGAGAGAAAGGCCTTGGTCGCCGCGCGGCGCCGTTCGGGTGCGCGCCGCTCCTCCTCGAAGACGTCCGCCTCGGCGTAGATCTGAAGCCCGGCATCAGGCAGCCTGAACCCGCGCGACAGCCCGCCGACGGCAACGAGCACGGCAGCGTAGCGCGCGTCTTCGGCACGCTCGACCGGCACCGCGAAGACCTCGTACTCCTTGAGCAGCTCAATCGTGCGCTCGGCGCGCCCTGGTGTGGCGGCGACAAACAGCGTCGTGTCCCCGTCGTCACGAAGGCGGCGGATCTGCGCGACCCAGTCGGCGACCCGCCCTTTCATCTCGACCGACGGCTGGCTGCGGACGCGGGATGCCGGGAGCTCGCCGCGCGGTTCCGCCGTCGCCACCGCATCAACGGCGTCGTCGTCAAGCCCCAGCTCGGCGAGCTGTGTCGCGCCCGCGAGCCGCGATTCGATGAGATCGAGGTCGGCGAACAGCGTGGCGGGTGGCGCGACGACTCGTTCCTTGCGGCCGACGGCCTCTTCGTAGCTGTGATGCAGGCTCTCGGCGAGCTTGGCCGCATTGGCTGACACTTCATCGGCCTCGGACACGACCAGCCGGGCCTCACGCGCGCGCGCGAGGTAGTCGAAGATCGTCGCGCCGCGGTCGTCCTGAAGAACGTCGCGCAGCGGCACGACGGCCACCTGATCGATCGGGGCGATCGAACGCTGTGTCGAAGGGTCGTAGGTCCGAAGCGTCTCGATGGTGTCGCCGATGAATTCCAGCCGGACCGGGTTGGCCGCGCCCGCCGGAAAGATGTCGACGATGCCGCCGCGGACCGCGAACTCGCCGTGCTCGTCGGCTGGATCCTCGCGCGTGAAGCCGGCGTCGACGAGCAGCTCGGCCAGGTCGGTCGGGGCGATGTCCTGCCCGGGCCGCAGGTCGAGCGATGCCGCCAGCATGCGCTCGGGCGTCGTCACCCTCGGCAGCAGCGCGGCGGCGGACGCGATGATGACTCGTGCCGTCCCGTGGGCCATGGAATAGAGCGCGCGGGCCCGCGCCGACGTGACGCCCATGTGCGGCGACATGCCGCGGTACGGATCGACCTCGTGCGACGGCAACGGCAGCACGACGCGATCGGTTGCGCCCAACGACAACCCCTCGAGCGCGCCGAGAAAAAAAGACACGTCCGCGCAGGTCTCCTCCAGGTCGCCGTCACCGGGCACGACATAGAGCACGACGCCGTGCGGCCGCGCGTGCGCCGCGGCGGCGACGAACAGCGCCTTGGCCGACGTGGTGAGCCCCGACACGATCCGCGCAGGGACATCCATGCCGCTGCGGGTGACGGCGGTCTTCAGGACGGCGCGGAGATTCAGCGAGGTGGACGTAGTCACGCGAAACTTTCAGTGTAAGCGGTCGGGCGCGAACGTTCCAGCGCGACGTGTCAGGTGTGGTTCTTTATGTACTCGATGATCGCAGTCGTCGACTTGCCCGCCTCGAGCGGCACGCGGACGACGCGTCCGCCGCGCGCCTCGACGAGGTCGCGGCCGACGATGGCGTCTTCGGCCCAGTCGGCCCCCTTGACGAGCACGTCGGGCTGTATCGCGGCGATGAGGTCGTGCGGCGTTTCCTCGTCGAAGACGACGACGCCATCGACGCAGGCGAGCGCCTCGAGAATCTCGGCCCGCTCCGCTTCAGACGTCACCGGTCGCGACTCGCCCTTGTTCGCGCGGACAGAGCGGTCGGAGTTCAACCCGACGATCAACGCGTCGCCGAGCTCGCGTGCCTGCTGCAGGTAGCGCAGGTGGCCGACGTGGAGCAGATCGAAGACGCCGTTGGTGAAGACGACGGTGCGGCCGGCGGCACGGAGCCGGTCGACGAGCGCGAGCGCCTCGTCCCGCGTCATTGGGATCGGAAGCGAACCGACGGCGAGAACGCCCAGCGATGCCGCGGGCGGTAGATGCCGACGTCGCGGACGCGCGACTTGACGCGAAACGTATAGAGCAGGCGGTGGTAGTCGTACTGGTAGCCGTTCTGTTTGTGCACCGCCACATCGACTTTGTAGGTTCCCTCGACCAGATCGAGCGCATCGATCGCGAACGTCACCTCGGCCTCGTCCTCGAGATGCTGTGGGTTCATCTCCTCGAGCAGGGTGTTGGTGCCGTAGCAGCACACGCCGTCGGCGTTGAACAGGCCGATGCCGAACACGAAGTCGTCGGTCGGCTTCGACGCCCGGACTTTCAGCCGCACCGCCATCGCATCACCGGAGTGAAACACGTGCGCCGGCTGTCCGGACGAGTCGAGCAGGGTAACATCGGCGATCTCGACCTCGCGCGATCCCCATCGGCCTTCGGTGGCCTCGAACATGTTCGACGTCGGATCGACGGGGTGCTCGGCCGGCTGGCCGCCCACGCTCTCTTCGCTGGCGCTCGCACGCGTCGCCTCCTCGACCGCCTTCGCGCTGGTCGTGGCGAGCAGCGCCTCTTCGCCTTCCGACACCTTGGTCAGGTAGGCGCCGACCACGCGCTTCGGGTCGCCGTGCGTCATGGCGTGCCCTTCGTCGAGCCAGATCGCCTCGTCGCAGAAGCGCTCGACCAGGTTCAACGAATGCGTCACCAGCAGGATGGTCTTGCCGCGGCGGCGGAACTCGGCGAACTTGTCGAGGCACTTGTGGGTGAAGCCCTCGTCGCCGACCGCCAGCACTTCGTCGACGAGCAGCACGTCCGGGTTGACGTGGATCGCCACGGCAAAGCCGAGGCGCATGTACATGCCCGACGAATAGGTCTTCACCGGCGCGTCGATGAACTCGCGCAGCTCGGCGAAGTCGACGATCTCGTCGAACCGCTCGTGGATCTCCCGCTTGGTCAGGCCGAGCATGATGCCGTTGATGAACACGTTCTCGCGGCCGGAGATCTCGGGGTGGAAGCCGGCGCCCAGCTCGATCAGCGCCGAGATCCGGCCGTCGACGTGCACCTGGCCGCTGGTCGGCTTGGTGATGCCGGCCACCAGCTTCAGCGCCGTGCTCTTGCCGGAGCCGTTACGGCCGATGACGCCGTAGGTCGAGCCCTTGGGGACGGTAAAGGTGACGCCGCTCAGCGCCGGAAACGTCTCGCTCGGCCTCAGGTCGCGCAGGATGCTGCGCTGCAGCAGCGCGCTCTTCAAGGTCGAGAAATGCCGCCCGCTGTAGCGGCGGTAAATCTTCGAGACGTTGACCAGCTCGATCGCCGAGGTCATACGGACTCCGCGAACGAGTCGCGCAGGCGATCGAACAGCCAGAACCCCGCGAGGAACAACAGCACCGACATCGCGCCGGTGGCGAGCAGCCACTTCCAATGGCCGATCGGCCCGCGGAAGAACAGGATCTCCTGATACGACACGACCACGTGCGTCATCGGGTTGACGTCGAGGACCGCCTTGCTGAACCCCGGCGCTTCCTTGATCCAGTAGAGGATCGGCGTCGAGAAGAACCAGAGCGTCAGGACGTTGGCGAGGATGTCGCGGATGTCGCGGAAGTGCACGGTCAGCGCCGCGAGGATCAAGGCTAGCGCCGAGGTGAAGACGAGCTGCACCGCCACCGTCACCGGAAACCACAACAGGTCCCAGGCGTCAGGCCACCGCCGGTAATAGACCAGGAAGGCGATCAGGATCGGCAACCCGAGGAAGAAGTGAATCATGTTCGCCAGGACGCTGACGAGCGGCAGGATCTCGGCCGGAAACAGGACCTTCTTGATCAGGTTGCCGCCGGCGAGCAGCGAGTTGGCCGATTCCGACAGCGCCGACGAGAACCACGTCCACGGCAGGATGCCGGCGAACATGAAGAGCGCAAACGGCTCCAGTTCCTTCGAGTGCAGCGCCGGCAGCACGACGGCGAAGACGAAGGTGTAGATCAGCAGGAACAGCAGCGGGTTGATGAACGACCAGAGGAAGCCGAGCGCCGACCCCCGGTAGCGCGCTTTCAGCTCGCGCGCGACCAGGCTCTGGATGAGGCCGCGGTAGCGAAAAAGGTTCGCGAGGTTGGAGAGCAATTACGAACGGATTCTAGCGCGACTCGCCACCTGCAGCCGGATCAGCGACTTCAGCAGCGCGATGCGCGCGCGCTCCGCGTCGAGGTCGACTGCCGGACGCAGGAGCCGCTCTTCGGCGCGCTTCTTCGCCGCCTCGGCGCGCGCCAGATCGATCTCCTCCGCCTTCTCCGCGATCTGCGCCAGGATGGTGACCCGGTCCGGCAGCACTTCGGCGAAGCCAAACGCAATCGAGACGTAGTGCTTCTCCTGGCCCTGCCGGTACCACAGCTCGCCGACCTGGAGCACGGCGAGCAGCGGGGTGTGCCCCGGCAGGACGCCGAAATAGCCGTCGAAGCCGGGGATCACCACCTCGTCGACCGTCTCGTTCACGAGCGAGCGATCGGCCGAGACGATCTGCAGCTGCAGTTTGGTCGGCAGCCCGTCAGCCATTTACTTGCGCTTCTGGAACTTCGCCAGCACCTCGTCGATGCCGCCCACCATGTAGAAGTCCTGCTCCGGGATCTCGTCGTGCTTCCCGTCGACGATCTCCTTGAAGCCGCGAATCGTGTCGGCGATCGACACGTACTTGCCCTCGAGGCCGGTGAACTGCTGGGCGACGAAGAACGGCTGCGACAGGAACTTCTGCAGCTTGCGCGCCCGCGAGACCGTCAGCTTGTCGTCTTCCGACAGCTCGTCGATGCCGAGGATGGCGATGATGTCCTGCAGGTCCTTGTAGCGCTGCAGGATCTGCTTCACCGACCGCGCGACGTTGTAGTGCTCGTCGCCGAGGATGCGCGGGTCGAGGATGCGCGAGGTCGACGCCAGCGGATCCACCGCCGGATAGATGCCCAGCTCCGAGATCGCGCGCGACAGGTTGGTGGTCGCGTCGAGGTGCGCGAACGTGGTCGCCGGCGCCGGGTCGGTGTAGTCGTCGGCCGGCACGTAGATCGCCTGCACCGAGGTAATCGACCCTTTCTTGGTCGACGTGATCCGCTCCTGCATCTGGCCCATCTCGCTCAGCAGCGTCGGCTGATAGCCGACCGCGGACGGCATGCGCCCGAGGAGTGCCGACACCTCAGACCCCGCCTGGGTGAAGCGGAAGATGTTGTCGATGAAGAGCAGCACGTCCTTGCCTTCGGCGTCGCGGAAGTACTCGGCCACCGTCAGCGCCGACAGCCCGACGCGCAGCCGCGCGCCCGGCGGCTCCGTCATCTGTCCGTAGACCAGCGCCGCACGCGACTTCGTGTGGTCCTTCGGATCGATGACGCCGCTCTCCTGGAACTCGTGCCAGAGGTCGTTCCCCTCGCGCGTGCGTTCGCCGACGCCGCCGAACACCGACACACCGCCGTGCTTCAGCGCGATGTTGTGGATCAGCTCCATGATGACGACGGTCTTGCCGACGCCGGCGCCGCCGAACAGGCCGATCTTGCCGCCCTGCAGGTACGGCTCGAGCAGGTCGATGACCTTGATGCCGGTCTCGAACATCTTGAGATCGGTCGACTGCTGTTCCAGCGACGGCGGCGGACGATGAATCGGCCAGCGCTCCTTCGACTGCACCGGGCGATCCGGGAAGTCGACCGGCTCGCCGAGCACGTTGAGCACGCGGCCGAGCGTTTCGGGACCAACCGGCACCGAGATCGGCTCGCCCAGATCGGTCGCCTTCATGCCGCGCTGCATGCCGTCGGTCGGCTTCATCGCCACCGCCCGGACGCGATTCTCGCCAAGGTGCTGCTCGACCTCGGCAATCACGTCGATCGCCTCGCGCCCGCCTTCAGCGTTCCCCTGGATGCGCAGCGCGTTGTAAATCTCCGGCAGATGACCGGCCTCGAACTCGACGTCGACGACGGGGCCGATGATCTGGACGATCTTGCCGACTTGCTGCTTCGCCGCGGTTGCGGTTGCCATATGTCTCCCGGCTAGAGCGCCTCGGCGCCCGACACCACTTCGATGATTTCGCGCGTGATCGCCGCCTGCCGCACCTTGTTCATATAGAGCGTCAAGTTGCCGATCATCTCGGCCGAGTTCTTGGTGGCCGTGTCCATCGCCGTCATCTGCGCCGCGAAGAACGCGGCGTTCGATTCGAGCAGCGCGCGGTACACCTGCACTTCGATGTAGCGCGGCAGCAGTTGATTGAAAATCTCGACGGGCGACGGCTCGTAGAGATAGTCGATCTGCGCCCGTGCGTCGCCGCCGGGAATCACCGGCGCGACCGCGCTCTCGGCGCCGCCCTCGGCCTGCATCTCTTCACGCGCGATCGGCAGCAGCTGATCGACCACCACCCGCTGCGACATCACCGAGCGGAATTCGTTGTAGACCAGCATCACCCGGTCGACCTGGCCGCCGAGGAATGCTTCGACCGCCGCCTGCCCGATCGCCTGCGCGTCCTCGTAGCGCAGCTTCTGGAAGATGTTGATCTGCTCGAACATCACCTCGAAGCCGCGGCGCACGAAGAAGTCGCGTCCCTTGCGGCCGACCAGCCCGAGCGTGCACAGGTTCGGCCGCTCGACGATGAAGGTGCCGGCCGACTTGATGACGTTGGTGTTGAAGCTGCCGCACAGCCCCTTGTCGCCGGTGACGACGATCAGCAGCGTTTTCGCGTCGGCGCGCGGCTCGCGCTGCGTCAGCAGCGGATGAATCGAGGGATCGACGCGCGCCGCGACGCTGCCGAGGACGCGCTGCATCTGCACCGCGTAGGGGCGCGCGTTCATGATGCGCTCCTGCGCCCGGCGCAGCTTCGACGCCGCGACCATCTTCATCGCCTTGGTGATCTGCTGCGTGTTCTTGACCGCGCGGATCCGGCGCCGGAGGTCGATCAGGGACGGCATACGGTTCTCTCAGCTACGCCGCGGCCGCCTTGCGCGCCGCGAAATCCTTGGCGAACTCGGCCACCGCGCTGGTCAACGCGTTCTTCAGCTGATCGTCGAGCTGCTTCTTGTCGGCGATGTCGCCGAACACCCGGGGATGGCGCGACTCGATGAACCGGTAGAGCTCGGTCTCGAACGCGCGCACGTCCGCCAGCGCGATGTTGTCCATGTAGCCGTTCGTTCCGGCGAAGATGATCGCGATCTGCCGCGCCACCGGCAGCGGCTCGTACTGCGGTTGCTTCAGGATCTCGACCAGGCGGGCGCCGCGATTGAGCTGCTGCTGCGTCGACTTGTCGAGGTCGCTGCCGAACTGTGCGAACGCCGCCAGCTCGCGGTACTGCGCCAGGTCGAGCCGCAGCGTGCCCGCCACCTGCCGCATCGCCTTGATCTGCGCCGACCCGCCGACGCGCGACACCGAGTTGCCGACGTTGATCGCCGGCCGGACGCCCTGGTGGAACAGGTCCGACTCGAGGAAGATCTGCCCGTCGGTGATCGAGATCACGTTAGTCGGGATGTAGGCCGAGAGGTCGCCCGCCTGCGTCTCGATGATCGGCAGCGCGGTCAGCGACCCGGCGCCGAGCTCGTTATTCAGCTTGGCCGCGCGCTCGAGCAGCCGCGAGTGCAGGTAGAAAACGTCGCCCGGGTAGGCCTCGCGCCCCGGCGGCCGGCGCAGCAGCAGCGAAATCTCGCGATACGACTGCGCGTGCTTCGACAGATCGTCGTAGACCACCAGCGCATGCCGGCCGCTGTCGCGGAAGAACTCGCCGAAGGTGCACGCCGAGTAGGGCGCGATGTAGAGCAGCGGCGCCGGATCGGACGCGGTCGCCGCGACGACGATGGTATAGCGCATCGCGTCGGCTTCCTCGAGCGTGCGCACCACCTGCGCCACCGTCGACTGCTTCTGGCCGATCGCGTTGTAGATGCAGATGACGCCGGTGTCCTTCTGGTTGAGGATGGCGTCGATCGCGACCGCGGTCTTCCCCGTCTGCCGGTCACCGATGATCAGCTCGCGCTGGCCGCGGCCAATCGGCACCATCGCGTCGATCGCCTTCAGCCCGGTCTGCAGCGGCTCCTTCACCGACTGGCGGTCGACGACGCCCGGAGCGAGGCGCTCGATCGGCGAGAACTTCGACGACCCGATCGGTCCCTTGCCGTCGATCGGCTGCCCGAGCGCGTTGACGACGCGGCCGAGCAGCTCGTCGCCCACCGGCACCGAGATGATGCGTCCCGTCCGCTTGACCGAGTCGCCCTCCTTGATCTCGTTGAACTCGCCCAGCAGCACCGCGCCGACGCTGTCCTCTTCGAGGTTCAGCGCGATGCCGAAGACGCCGTGCGGGAACTCGAGCATCTCGCCGGCCATCGCGTTGTCGACGCCGTGGATGCGCGCGATGCCATCGCCGATCGAGATGATGCTGCCCACCTCGGCGACGTCGACGTCGACCGCGAAGCTGCCAATCTGGTCGCGGATGATCTTGGAGATTTCCTCGGCCTTGATGTCCATTTACACGCTCTCCACAAGCCGTTCTTTCATTTTCTCGAGCTGCCGGGTGACGCTGCCGTCGTAGACCGTGCTGCCGATGCGCGCGACGACGCCGCCGATGATTCCCGGATCGACCTTCGCGGCGATATTCACGGTGCGGCCGGTCAGCTTCGCGAGGCCGCTGCGGATCGCCTCGGTGCGCTTCGGATCGATCGGCGTCGCCGTCGTCACTTCGGCGCGGACGACGTTGCGATAGTCCATCAGCCGATCGCGGAATGCGGTGCGGACGTCGGCGACGAGCACGAGGCGATCGCGTTCGGCCAGCAGGGTCAGCAGCTTGGTGACGACCGGCCCGAACTTCGCGCGGCTGAGCACCTCGACGACCGCCGCGCGCTTGCGCGGCACCGGCACCGCCGGGTTGAACAGCACTTTTTCGAGCTCCGGGTACTGCTTGAACAGATCGGCGAACTCGCCGAGCTGCCGTTCGATCTGCTCGAGATCCGCCTGTTCCTTGAGGGCGACGTCGAAGAGGGCGCGGGCGTAGCGGACGGCGGCGGTCTTGTTCGTCACGAGAGCTCGTAGCGCGGGCGCGCGGGCCCGCGGGCTGCGTTGCTGGAGCTTGCGAAGAGTTTCACAAGCAGGTCAAATCTATATCATTTCATGACAAATCGCCACAAGCGAGGGTCATCGGCGCACCTCGATGACGGCATGCGCCTGCCGCGGCCCCACCGTGCCGATTCGTGAAACCTGCACGCCAGCCGCGGCGAGCGCCAGCTCGACGCCGGCTGCCGCGGCGGCGCTTGCCGCAATTAGCAGGCCGCCAGATGTTTGCGGGTCGTACAGCAGCGACTCGCGATCGGCGTCGACGCCCGGCTCGACCGTGACGGTGCTCCCGAAATGGTCGCGGTTCGAGCCCATGCCGCCCGATTTGTTGCCGCGTGCGAGGGCCAGCACGCCATCGAACACCGGAACCCGACCCGCTTCAATCGAGACGGTGACACCGCTGGCGCGCGCCATTTCGCTCGCGTGTCCGATCAAGCCGAACCCGGTGATGTCGGTGCAGGCGTGCACCGCGCCGGCCGGCAGCGCCTGAATGGCTTCGGCCGCGGCGCGATTCAGCGTGCGCATCGACAGGATGGCCGGCTGCGCCGCGGCTGCGTCGATGCGATCGAACTTGATGGCGGTGCCGACGATCCCGGTGCCGAGCGGCTTGGTGAGGAAGAGCACGTCACCAGGCTGCGCGCCCGCATTCGTCAGCACGCGTGACGGATCGATCGCGCCGGTCACCGCATAGCCGAACTTGATCTCGGTGTCCTGCACCGTATGGCCGCCGAGCAACGACACGCCCGCCTCGCGCAGCTTGTCGAACCCGCCCTGGAAGATGGCGCGGATCGTCGCCGGCTCGACGCCTTCTTTCGGGAAGGCCGCGATCGCGAGCGCCGTCAGCGGACGTCCGCCCATCGCATAGATGTCGCTGACGGCGTTGGCCGCGGCGATCTGACCGTAGACGTACGGGTCGTCGACAATCGGCGTGAAGAAGTCGACCGTTTGCACCAGCGCCGGCCCGCTCTCCCACTTGTACACACCCGCATCGTCCGCGGTCCTGAAGTCGACCAGGACGCGGTCGTCGGTTTGCGCGGGGATGTCACTCAGCACCTGAGCGAGCTCGCCTGCGGCGAGTTTGCTCGCTCAACCGGCGCAGGCGACCATTTGCGTCAGACGCTTGGCCATCTCTCTCCCTTCGGTCGATGTGGGGGCTGGGGACTTGGGGCTGGGGGCTGGCTTCTCACAATCGCTGAAAGCGGGCAATTCCCGGCGAAGAGAATCGGCCAGCCTCAAGCCCCCAGCCTCCAGTCCCTAGCCGTTGCCAGTAAGCACCTCGAAGATTCTGATTAGCTCCTCCTCCGAGACAAAGTCGATTTCGATGCGGCCTCGCGTGCCGCTTCGAACGATCCGCACTTTGGTGCCGAGCAGCAGCTTCAGCCGATCCTCGGCCGCGCGCGTGTGGACGTCGGCGCGCTTCGGCTCGGCCGCCTCTCGCGCCGGCGCCGCGCCGTCGACCAATCTCTTGACCAGCGATTCGGTTTCGCGCACCGACAGCGCGCGGGCAATGACGTCGCGCGCGATTCGCAGCTGTTCGCTCTCGCCGGCGAGGGACAAAAGCGCGCGTGCGTGGCCCATCGACAGTCGACCCGACGCGACTTCCGCGCGAACTTCCTCCGGCAGCTTCAGCAGGCGAAGCGTGTTGGCGATCGACGCGCGGTCTTTCCCGACCGCCGCGGCGATGTCGTCCTGCTTCAGCTGGAATTCGTCGGCGAGCCGGCGGTAGGCCAGCGCCTCGTCGATTGGATTGAGATCCTCTCGCTGGATGTTCTCGATCAGCGCCATCTCGAGGAGCGATCGCTCGCCATCGGGCGCGACGTCGCGGACGACCACCGGCACGCGCGTGAGGCCGGCGAGCATCGCCGCGCGCCACCGCCGCTCGCCGGCGATGATCTGGAAGCGATCGCCGTCCCTGCGGACGACGATCGGCTGGATGATGCCGTTGGCCTTGATCGATTCCGCCAACTCCCGCAGCCTCGCATCGTCGACGTGCAACCGCGGTTGAAAGCGGTTGGGCGAGAGACGATCGACGTCGGCTTCGATTGGCGACGAGCGCGGCGGCGGCTCGGGCGCGTCCGGGATGAGCGCGCTGAGGCCTTTGCCGAGGGCTGGACGTTTTTCCATGGCGAGACGTCTCAGGGTTTACGCGGCGGGCGCGGCCGATCGCGCGAGCACTTCGCGCGCGAGCGCGAGATAGGCTTCGGCGCCGCGTGACTTTACGTCGTAGAGGATGACCGGCAGCCCGTGGCTGGGCGCTTCGCCGAGACGGACGTTGCGCGGGATCACGGTGCGGAACACCTTCTCCTTGAAGAACTGCCGCACGTCGGTCGCGACCTGCTGCCCCAGGTTGGTCCGCTCGTCGAACATCGTCAGCAACACGCCTTCGATGTCGAGCGCCGGGTTGAGCGCGGCGCGGACGCGACGCATGGTGCCGACGAGATCGGCCAGGCCTTCGAGGGCGAAGTACTCGCAGTGGAGCGGGATCAGCACGGCATCGGCCGCGACCAGGGCGTTGAGCGTCAGCAGACCGAGCGACGGCGGGCAATCGATGAAGATGTAGTCGAAGTCGTCGCGCACCGATGCGAGCAGCCGCCGCAGGCGCTCTTCGCGACCGCTCAGCGTCACGAGCTCGATCTCGGCGCCGGTCAGGTTGCGGTTCGCGGGAATCAGCTGCATCCCGTCGACGCCCGCGGCGATGATGAACGGTCGCGCGTCGGTTGTCGGCTCTGCTGAGGTCAGCGCGTCATAGACGGTTCCGGCACCGGCGGACTGGTCCTTCCGGCCGACGCCGCTGGTGAGATTGCCCTGCGGATCCACATCGACGAGCAACACTTTCTGATCGGCCAGCGCCAACGAGGCCGCGAGGTTGATTGTCGTGGTGGTCTTGCCGACGCCGCCCTTTTGGTTGGCGACGGCTACGATTCGGGCCATGTTGGGCGTATAGCCAATTCTGACAACAATTTAGCGTCAGGATGGGACGATCTGAGAATACGGGTCGGTCTAATCGGCGTCAACCGCTTTGTTCCACGTGGAACACGCGCTTGAAGCTCGACAGGAACGCTGCGGGCGAGTCGATGAGCGGAACGGTTGAGATGCGATTAAACCCGGCGGGATCCTGCATCGCGTCATGCGCAGGCCGGAACAGGAACAAATGCCCGCTCTCTTTCAAGAGCTGGCTGGCCGTTGCGAAGAGTTGAGCGTCCGTTCGAACGGCCCGCACCGTGATCAGATCGGCTGATTGCGCGAATTCGTCGCGTTCGGCGGCTTCCTCGAATCGTTCGTTGACGACTCTTCCGTTCTCAGCCAACGCCACCGCTCGCAGCGCCTCGCGCAGGAACGTCGCCTTCCGCTCTTTTGCCTCAATCATCGTCAGCCGGACCATCGGAAGGGCCACCAGGAGAGGAATCGCTGGCGATCCTCCCCCCGATCCGAGATCGAACCACTCCCGATTGCGAACGGGTTTGGCCGTGGCGGAGCGCCCGACGTGCGGCGCGGCCGCGAGGGGCTCGACGAGCAGGCGATCAAACGCCTCGTCGGTGGGCGGGTCGAGGGGCAACGCTGTGAGGTTGATCTTCGCGTTCCACTGCGTGAGCAGACGGTAGTAAGCCTCGAGCGGATCGAGCATCG
>Ga0070691_10000419_pt1 | contig 15556 bp, 14 predicted proteins | sample KBSK1101metaG_FD_64673 | JGI IMG/M metagenome (GOLD analysis project Ga0070691, IMG submission 64673) | Corn, switchgrass and miscanthus rhizosphere microbial communities from Kellogg Biological Station, Michigan, USA - KBS K1-10-1 metaG | ecosystem: Host-associated > Plants > Roots >... | reverse complement strand
CGAGGGCCGCGACCTCGCGCTGACGACCGACTTCAGGGCGGTGTTTTCGGAGATCGCCGCACAGCACTTGGGTGCCACGAACCTTTCCGCGATGTTCCCGGGATTCACTCCTGAGGGGCACATTGGGCTGTTGGGTTAGGGCGGTCATCGTCTGCGCACTCGCATCAGCAAGCTTTAGTCGGCCGACTTAAGTTCCCCACTGCAAGCTCAATCGGCCACCGCCCGCTCGCAGTGGGGAACTGAAGCCGGCTGACTGAAGTCTGCCGCCAAGAGTGGGCAGACAAGGGCGAATATTCGTTATTCTTCAGGAGTGACCAAATACATCTTTCGCGCGCTGACTGCGCTCCTGATCGCGAGCCCCGCCACTGCGCAATCTTCCGCTCCGCGCGAGCCCAATGACAAGGGCCGCATCCCGATCCTGGAATACCACCTGATCGCGGACAAGGACACGCGGTGGGGGCGCTCAGCTGACAACTTCCGGCGCGATCTCCAGCTGCTGTACGATCGCGGCTACCGTCCGATCACCGTCGCCGACCTGATCGACAAGCACTTCGACATTCCCGCCGGCACGTCGCCGGTCGTGTTCACGTTCGACGACGCGTCGCCGGGACAGTTCAGCTACATCGAGAAGGACGGACAGCTCGAGATCGACCCGAACAGCGGCGTCGGCATCTGGCTCGCGTTCAGCAGGGAGCATCCGGACTGGGGAAAGCGCGCGACCTTCTGCATGCTGCCCGGCGCGTCGGCGGGCCATGCTTTTTTCGGCGAGAAGGGGATCGCGGGGCAGAAGACCGCGTGGCGGATGAAGAAGGTGAAGTTCCTCGCCGAGCAGGGGTTTGAGCTCTGCAATCACACGTTGTGGCACGCGAATCTTGCGAAGTACAGCGACGCCGTGGTGCAGGAACAGATTGCGCGTGGCGTGATGGCGATCGACTCCGCGGTGCCGGGCTACAAAGTGCGGACGTTCGCGCTGCCGCTTGGCGTCTGGCCGAAGAACCGTGAGCTCGCGAAGTCGGGCAGCTGGCGCGATCCGAAAACCGGACGCGAGGTGACGTATTCGTTCGACGCAATATTGGAGGTATCCGGCCCGAGTGCGCCGAGCCCGTATTCGCCGCAGTTCAAGCCGTTCAGCTTGCCGCGGATCCAGATGAACGGTCACGAGCTGGAGAAGGAGCTCGACCGGCTGGACGCGACAAAGCAGCGATTTGTCGTTGGCGCGATGCACTAGGACGTAATCGCGCCAGTTGCGCCGCGAACTGCGCGATCGCGATACAGGGTCGGAAAGTATGACGGTGCGCCAAGTCACCGCGTGGCGCGGCTCAAAATGCCATTGTGGCTCAAATGTGCGGTAACTGTTGCGTCGGGGGCTGGCGCACCGCAGTTTACGCGCTAGCTGATTCATCAATCACCGGGATCCCACCCAACGATGAAGCGTACACGTACCGCGGCTTTGGGGCTCAAGCACCTCGCGTTTTTCGAGGCAGTTGGCGAGTCGGAGGAGAACTCGGCGAAAGCCTATGCCGCGACTGCCGGCCTCTTGATGTTGCGGCTCATCGATCATTGGATCCTTGCGGGTCCGGTGATGGTCGAGCCGGAGTCCGTGAGCGTGCGGTCGGTGCGGAACGCGATCATGCAGCTCGAGTCCGGCGATCCTTCGCGCGAGATTCTGCTCGGCCTGGTCAACGCGATGCAGACCGTTCGCGAAGTGGACATCCAGCCGGTGCTGCCGCGCTTGTTTGCGTATGCTGGATGCCTCGAGAAGAAGGCGGAGCTTACGCTCGCGGCGGACGTGTACGCGACGATCGCGCGGCTTGGTGAGGAGGAGTTCGACGGCGACCTGCTGATCGATTCGTTCCTGCGGCTCGGGTACTGCCAGCGCACGATGGGCACGCTGAACGAGGCCGAGGCGTCGTACGGGCTGGCGGGAAAGATCGCGAAACGGCAGAAGGACAGGGATAGAGAGCTGCGCGCGCGGATCGGCGTCGCAAACATCGTCATGACGCGCGGTAATTTGCCGATGGCCGATGAATTGTTGACGAAGATCGCTTCCGAGAGCGTTGAAGCAGATTGCCTCGAGGTGGCTTCGAGGGCATCACACGAAAGATCAGTCGTGGCTCAGCGCCTCGGAAATCTGGATCGGGCAGTGTGCCTGGCCTATGAAGCGCTGCAGCATACAGCGCTCCCGGCTCAGCGCGACAGAATCCTCGGCGACATCGGCGGCTATTTCATCGTGCTGCAGCGATTTGAAGCCGCACGCGACGCTCTGATGATTCTCGAGGCGACCGCAACCACTGAATCGGTGCGGGCCAACGCACGCGGCAACATGGTCGTCCTTGCGGCGCGTTCAGGAAACCGGTCGCTGTTCGCGGACGCCAGAGCGCGGATGGAGGGCGTTGAGCTCGCGCCAGAGGCTTGGGTCAACTACCTCATCGAAAGCGCCCGCGGATATCGTTTGTTTGGCGATCCGGAGCGAGCGAGAACGTTGCTGAAGGATGCGATTGAGCTGGCGAGCGAAAGCGGTTTCAATCGGTCGATTTTCGAGGCCGAGGCGTTGCTTGCCGAAGCGGACACGGTGGTCGAAAAGACGAGCGGCGGATCCCGATACGAGCAATCGGAAGCCGCCGCAGTCGTCGAGCAGGAACTTCACTCTATGGCGCTGGCCGTTTCGTAGCGAACCGACGGCCACGACACAGGACGCTTAGCAGGAGAGCGAGCCGCTGCCGTTCGTGATGATGTCGCAGCCCTTCGGGCTCGTCGGCGAGTTGGCGCAGGCGGCGGCGAGAACGACGGCGGCGATGGAGACGATGAGGGTGACGGAGCGGCGGAGCGTCATGTGAGTGGCCTCTTATAAGTTGGACGACTTGGTGATCGGTGAATAAGCGCTGGACGGAAACTATGTGATCATTTCTGGGCACATAGCTTCCTTTTGTGCCAAAAAACCCTGCTTTTGTGCCAGACACGTAATCGTTTTGTCCCCAACGAGTTAGGCAACAGACTGACATCAATGCACGTCGCCGCCTGCGTCCAGCCACCCAAACTCTCCCGCCTCCAAGGGGCGGCCGGGACGGCGCATAACGTGCACGCGGCACTCGACTGGGCCCACGCAGACTCGATCATCCGCAGGCAACCCGTCGACGTGCTCGTCGTCGACCCGCAATTCGACGCGCACACCGAGGCCCGGTCCGACCGCATCCGCGCAGTCCGCCAGCGCTATCGCTCGCTGCCGATGATCGTCTACTCCAACCTCGCCGCCCAGACGCTCCGCCCGCTCGTCGAGCTCGGCCGCGAAGGCATGGAGCAACTGGTTCTCTACGGCCTGGACGACGATCCCAAGCACCTCCGCCAGATGCTCGAGCGGCAGCCCGGCCTGGTGCTCTCCGAGCGCCTCCTTGGGCATCTCCAGCGCCCCATGAGCCGCGTGCCATCCCAGGTCGCCGCCGCCCTCGAGCGCCTCATCCGCAACCCGTCGGTCTTCCGCGGCGTTCCGGACATCGCCGCGGCGGCGGGCGTTCCCAAACGGTCGCTGTACCGGCACGTCGAGCGGGCGGGCTTCGTCACGCCGCGTGAAATCGTCGCCGGCGCGCGCATCCTGCGCGCGTACGCGTTCCTGCGCGAGCCCGCATACTCGCTCGAGGCCGTCGCGGGGCACGTCCACTTCACCGACGCCGAGTCGCTGACGAAGACGATGAAGTGGGGCGTCGGCATGACGCCCGGCCGAGCGCGCGACCGCATGGGCCCGGAGGAGTTCGTGGCGCGGCTCGCCGCCCGCCTCGCGCCGGGCACCGACCTGAACGAGCCGTACTACTGGTTCGCCGGCCGCGTTCGGAGCGGAGGGTTCGATGCGTAGCGACTGGGTCGCGGCCCCGGGCAGTCCCCGCGTGCTCATCGTGGACGACGAGCCCGCGATCTGCTCCGCCCTGATGCAGGTGCTGCGGCGCGCGGGCTTCGATCCCATCGCCGCGCATGGTCCGACCGAGGCTGAAGCGCTGCTTTCGCCGTCCATCGACGCGATGCTGCTCGACCTGCGCATGGCGCACATGCGCGGCGATTCGTTCTACTTCAGCGCCGCCGCGCGCTGCCCGCAGCTGAAGCGCCACACCCTGTTCATGACGGGCGACATCTCCCCGGACGGGGAGCGCCTCATCAACCAGACGGGCTGCGGCGTGCTCTGGAAGCCGTTCCCGAACGCCGTGCTGGTCGACGCCATCCGCGACTTGCTCGCCGATCGAACCGGCACGGTCGCCGCGCGCTGAGCGGCCGCGCCGCCTGCGTTATACCGACCAGTTCTTCAGGGTCTTGAGCGCGCTCTCGAGCGCGGCACGCTGCGCGGGTTCCTTTGCGACGGCGAGCAGGGATTCGTAGGTCGCGATCGCGAGCTTGAGGGCGACGGGATCGTTCTCGGCGCCCGCGAGCGCGGCGGCGTTGTCGGCGAGATTCGCCTTCGCCAGGAGATCTTCCGGAAAGCGCAGGGTGATCTGCTGCCAGCGCTGCACGCGCGACCGCGGCGATGACTCGGAAAGCGCCCAGAGGTGCCATGCGGCGCGGTTCGACGGGTCTGCGGCGAGCGCGCGTGAGGCGAGATCCGACACGACGTCGGGGCCGCGGCCGGTGAGCCAGTAGGCGTTGGCAAGCGCGACGATCGCGCGTGCATTTTCGGGCTCGCGCGCAACGATCACTTCGTAAATCGGGCCGGCCACTTCGTGCATCTCACGGTACGCTTCGACCGCGGTCACGAGATCCTCGGTGGACGCCGATTTCGCGATGCGGTCGAGGCCTTCGAGAAGTCGCGCGACGTCGCCGCGCTGGTGATATTCGTTGACCGTCGCGTCGAGCCTGGCGCGAACGTCCTGTTCATCCGTCGATGAGTTTTGCGGGACCATCCTGAAATCTACCGGGTGCGATGCGACTCGTGGTGCTGAGTTCCGACACACCGTTCTCGACGGCGATGCGCGACGTGCTCGCGGCCCAGCTTCCGGAGGCGAGTGTCGACCAGCTCGACGTTGCGAGCCTCAAGACGCGCCCGGTTGCCGACGCGGTCGTGGTGGACGGGCGGGCGGACGGCGCCGGCGCGGCCGAGCTCGCGGCGCGTCTGCGCGCGATGGGTTTCGCCGGCGCGCTTGTCGTCGTCGCGGGCGGTGCCGGTGAGCGGGCGAGTGCGCTCGGCGCGGCGGGAGCGGCGAGTGTTCAGCCGGGTGATATCGCAAACAGGCTCGTCGCCGCACTTGCAGAGCAGATGGAACGGAGCGGGAGCGAACATGCAGCTCAGGTGATGCGCGCGCGGCGGCTCATAGCGGCGGGCGAAATCGCGCTGAAGTTCCAGCACTCGCTGAACAACCCGCTCGCGGGGATACTCGCCGAGGCTCAGTTGCTGCAGCTCGATCCGGTGACTCCGGAGCAGAACGAGGCGCTGGAGCGGATCGTGGCGCTGTGCCGGCGGATAGTCGAGCTGGGGAAGTCGCTCGACGGGATGGGGGAAAAGAGATAGCCCAAGAGCGCTGGCATTGAAATGCACCGAGGTGCAATCACCCGGAGTTGATGCCCCCGTCGTGACTCGCAAATTCCTCGATCGTGCAAACCGATGCGCGAAACGCACCCTTATCGTCTTTAGAGCCTGAACACTTGAACTTCCCGACGGATTGCCGGGTAATGCATCTAGGCCGCGCGTAACTTGACAGAAGGTCAGCTGGTCAGCATCGTGGCGCTGTGCTAGTGCCCCCCACCCAGCCGCACGACAACGTCGCCGGCCTGCTGACGAGCCTTATTGTCCCAATCGCCGCTTCGGTTGTGATGCAGGCCCTGGAAAGTTTGGTAGAGTCGCTCGGATGGCGCGTACGCTTGGTACGAACAGGCTGGGATTTGTGCATGCTCGCACTCGGGTCGGCAGCAGGCATCTTTGTGCTCCCGGGCATTGTCCAACAGTTTGGGAGCAAGGCAACGCTCTGGCTCGCGATTTCTCTTGTGATCAGCTTCCTCTGCGCAACGCTTGTGATGCACATCCGGAAGACGAAGCCGGAAAAGCTGACGGGTCCTCAGGCAGTTTGTGCGCTATTGCTCGGCGGTACTGCATTGACGCTCCCATGGTATTTCGCGCTATATTTTTGACACCCACGTCAAGGACGGGGATATGGTGACATTCCTGCTCGCAGCTCTGGTCGCCGTGGTTGGCGGATTGTTCGCCGCGATGAGTGGCCTGCTCTTCGAACTCGGCCGGTTACTTCTTGACCCAGTGCGCCGCCATGCAATGATGCAGCGAGGATTGAGAAAGTCCGTTCACTCCTTTCTTTCATAAACCGTGACGACCAACGAGCGGGACGCGACAGCCTGGTTGTCGCGTCCCGCTCGTCTTTTGTGGGAGGGATCACGGTCAAGCTTGCCCGTCTTCGGTCGCGTGCCGCAGTCGGTCCGACGTAACGTATTCACGTTCACAGGGCGGCCTCACCTAGCACTTCATCGAGCGTGGTCGCGACGACGTACTCGGCCGGCGGTTCCATGACGCGGGCGGCGCTGAAATGGGCGCGGGCGCAGTCGATCTTCTCCCGTTCGCCTTCGCGCAGGTCCCCCTCGGATCGGCTGCCTTTCGTCTCGACGACGCGATACTTGATCTCGCCGTTGTCGTTCCTGATCAAGAGGGCCCAATCGGGGTTATAGGGGCCGAGCGGTGTCGGAATGGTGAACCAGTCGGGGAATTTCACGAACAATTCGACGGCCGAGTTCCGCTCTGCGTCCCGGGCGAACCCAGCCTCGACCTCCGAGTCATACGGGACGTATTCATAGGCCGACTTGTTGCGTTCGTCGACGATCATGTTGCGCAGATACCCAGTGATCTCCGCATCGAACTGCTCGACCGCATAGTACTCCTTGTCACTGCGGAGTTCGTACTTGATCCCCGCGGTAAGCGCGCGAGCCGCGCATCGCTTGATCGCCGCGGCGGCCATCTCGATGAACTGCTGCGGATTGCGGCCGAAATCGTCGAGCCGGCCACTCTCCGACAGGACGCGATGAATGGTGCGCCGGGTCAGCCGCGTGCGGCCCTGCAGTTCCGTGAGAATGTCCGGCAGTTCAACACCGGACTCGCGCAGTACGACGGGCGCCGACGCGTCACGCTGGACGGTCCTCACACCGGTCCTGTCGATCTCGAGATCAGCCTTGCGCCACTGGAGGCGCGACGGTGTAACCGGCGGCATACCACGCAGAGCGCGCACACAGTCAGCAACCAGTTTCTCGCTGTCGAAGTCGACGCGATAGGTCGACTTGTACTTGACGCGATCCCAAAGCGCCTTGAACGCCTTCCCGCGTATGAGCCCGCTGCGGGGCCGGACCTGGCGGCGCTCGTCGGCGTCGAGAATGCGGATCCTGCTGAAGCGGGCTCCCGTGGTGGTCTCGATCTCTTTCTGGAGTTCCTTCGCAAACTGTTCGTAGCGCTCGGTCGCGATGACGGTCAGCGTGTTCACGTCGAATCCGCGCACACGATTCCCATCCTGATCGACGCAGATCCGCAGGCCTCGTCCGATCGTCTGGCGCCGTTCGCGTTCGCCGTGGATGTCGCGCAGTGAACAGATCTGGAAGACGTTGGGGTTGTCCCACCCTTCCCTGAGCGCGGAGTGTGAAAAAATGAATGAGAGCGGCGTGTCGAAGCTCAGCAGCTTCTCCTTGTTGCGCATGATCAGGTTGTAGGCCCGCTCGGCGTTCTCGCGACCGGACTGTGTGCCTTCGTCGGTGTCCGCGATGCGGTTTGTCCTGTCGATCGAGAAGTAGCCGTCATGCACGTCAGCCGCCGAGGTGGCGCCCCCGGCGAAGAGTTCGCGATACGCCGGGTTCGTTGCGAGGCGCCGGTATTCCTCTTCGAAGACTCGCGCGTAGGGGCCGGCGACCGCATTCCCGTCCTCGTCGTAGCCGCGGTACCGTTCGACGGCATCGATGAAGAACAGCGACAGGACCTTGATGCCGTGTGGCCGGAGGCGCAGCTGCTTGTCGAGATGCTCGCGAATTGTCCGGCGGATCATCTCGCGCTGCACGGTAAGCGGGTCCGCGTCACCCCACGCCAGGCCGGGCGTGAGATAGAGTTCGCCGCCAGGGACGATGAGTTCCATCTGCTCTGCCCCGCGGCCGACGCGAAGTTCCCCAATCCGGCATCCGCGGTAGAGCGCACGCCCCGTCGCCTCCTCGAGGTCTTCACCGTCGTGCACTGTGATCTCCGCGCGTTCGGCCCCTGAAGTCCGCTGCACGTCAGCGAGAATCCTGGCGGAGATCGCATTCCGGCGATTGACCACCGACACGAGCTGGACGAACGGTTTGTTGTGCGCGTCTTCGACCGTGGCTGACGCGACCTCGATCTGCTTCACAAGCTTGCGCTCGTACGCGTCGACGGCGTCGAGCTTGTACACCATGTGGTGCTTGTCGACGTGCGTCGCCGAATAGCGAAGCGTGCACATCGGGCGCATCTCAGCGAGGGCGGACTTCCCTGCTCCCTTCAGGCCACCGTCGACGCTCTGGGGCTCGTCGACGATAACAATCGGATGTGTGGCGCGGATGAGATCGACGGGACGATCGCCACCGGTCTTCTCGCTGTCCTTGTAGAGGTTGTTGACGTCCTTCTTGTTGATGGCGCCTACGGTGACGACCATGATCTGCACACCGGCGCTGGTGGCAAAATTGCGGACGTCGCCGAGCCTGGCGGAGTCGTAGAGGAAGTACTCGCTCGGCGTGCCGGCGTAGAGGGACTTGAAATGGTCCTCGGTCATCTCGAGGGTCTTGTAGACGCCCTCCTTGATGGCGATGGACGGGACGACGATGACGAACTTGGTGAAGCCGTAGCGCTTGTTGAGTTCGAAGATGGTGCGAAGGTAGACGTAGGTCTTTCCGGTGCCGGTTTCCATCTCGACGGTGAAGTCGAGCGAGTCGATGGATTCCGACGGTGCGAGGCCGTTGCGAAGCTGGATGGTGCGGAGGTTGGCCAACAGCGTGTTATCAGGGATGACGAGTCCGTTGCCGACGCCGAGGTCGCTCTGCGCCACGCCAAGCGGAAGCTGATCATTGGGCACCGACAGAGAGACGGTGAACTCGGTGCTGCACGTCTCCTGGCCGCGGAACAGATCACAGACGGCGTCGATGGCGTCGCGCTGGTAATCGAGGTCGGGCTCGAAGTGCAGCTTCACGCGGTCAGAGCGTGATGACGTTGGTGAGGCCGTGCTGTTCGAGGATCGCGGCCATGTTGGCTTTGGCGGCGTCGTTCTCGAAGGCGCTGTCGCGAAAGATTATTGGGGCCTCCCCGGCGGCGCCGAGCGTCTTGTGCCAGTCCGCGATGCCGGTGGCGAGCGATTCAACCTCCTTGCGGGCGATCGTCTCCGAAAGGCATGCAAAGAGAGCGCCGCCGGCAACGGCATGGACCTGCCTCCTTGCGATCAGTCGCGTTTCGACGGGCGCACACAGATCCAGGCCACGTTTGAGAAGGAGTTCGTAAAGGACGTCGCGCTCGGCTCGTCCCGGTTTGATGTGGTCAACTGCGTCGAGGAGTGTCTGTGCGAGATCGTCGCGGTCAGCGTCCCAGGTGCGGATGTTGCTCGAGTCGAGTTTGAAGACGCGGAAGCCGGTGTCACCGGCAAACATCGGATCCCGCTCACGAATGACTCCACCGGCCCGCCTGAGCCGTTCTTTAGTCAACTCCGTGATGCGAGGAGGCTTGTCGACCCTCTCGCAGAATGCTGCGGCTGCGGAGTCACCGTCTTGGCCCATGAGCGGTTCTGGAAGCTGCACCAAGATGAAACGTCGACTGCCACCGTCACGCGCATTTTGTTCCAAGACGGCTTGTCCTGTGGTTCCCGACCCCGCGAAGAAGTCAAGTACCAACGCGTCCTTCTCTGTTTTGTCGTTGAGCGTGAGCGATGCAAGATGTTGCACGAGTCGCACGGGCTTCGGAAACGAAAACACGTTCGCTTGACCAAAGAGCTCCTCCGTTTCTTTCGTCCCTTCCTGATTGTAGGGCCCAATCATCAGGGAAAGGGGCTTCATCTCCCTCATTCTCCCATTCGCGTCTCGCAGGTATTGCTTGACGCGGACGCTCGTCTTTCCATTCGACTCGTTGACGACTACCTCGTCGTTCTGGATTGCCGCTTCGATTCGCTCTCGCGACCAAATCCACTGCTTCTCCGGCCAGATCTCACGCCCGTCGATCGTGATCGGGTACCGGAGATTCGGCCGGGGATCCTTGCTGTTCGTTGCGAGCGGTTGCGTGACATACCCGCCGCGAACCGCGAATTGCGCGTCGACTCCAGTGTATTGGGATATCTCGTCATCGCCGAGCGGTGCGGTAAGGTTTGCAATCTCTGCCCTTGAGTAGCACAGCACATACTCGTGCACGCTCGAGAATCCCTTGGTCAAGGCGCCAGCGTTGTATTTGTTCTTCCACACCAGTTCGGAGACCAAGCGCTCGGGTCCGAAGATCTCGTCCAAGACGGCTCGCAGATTTGCGACTTCGGCCTCGTCGATGGAAACAAACATCAAGCCATCATCGCGCAGCAGGCGCCGTGCCAGGGCGAGGCGCGGGTACATCATGTTTAGCCAGTCCGTATGAAATCGCCCGGATGCCTCCGAATTGGTCGTTCGCTTTGAACCCGAGTCGTCGACCTGTCCGGTGACGCGCAGATAGTGGTGGATGTTGTCGCGGAAGTCATCGGCATAGACGAAATCTCGCCCGGTGTTGTACGGCGGGTCGATGTAGATCAGCTTCACCTTCCCCGCGTACGACTTCTGCAGGAGCTTCAGCACCTCGAGGTTGTCCCCCTCGATCATCAGGTTCTGCGTCGTGTCCCAGTCGACGCTCTCCTCGGGACATGGCCGCAACGTCCCCAGCGACGGCGTCAGCGCGATCTGGCGCGCCTGACGCTTCCCGTGCCAGTTGAGCCCGTACTTCTCCTCGCGCTCATCGACTGCGCCGCCGAGCAGCTGCTTGAGGACGTCAAAGTCGATCTTTCCCTCGGCGAACGCCTCGGGGAAAAGAGACTGCAGCTGTTCAATGTTGTCGGCCACGAGGTCGCGCGATTCCGTCTCGGGATCGCCCGCGTCCAGCTTCTTCATCATGCGGCGGTGGTGGGTTCGGTCATCGGAGCGCCGGAAGAAAATCCCTAAGATGGGGAATTACACCTCGGCGTGCAGTATCCGCTATGCCTTTGGGCCGCCGCCGGAGTGCCGTCTACGAACCCGACTACCGGTACGTCATCGGCCGGTTGCGCGAAGCGCGGGACGAGGCCGGACTGACCCAGGCGGAAGTCGCGCACAAGCTCGGCCGCCCACGCACGTTCGTCTCAAAGTGCGAACTCGGCGAGCGCAGGATTGATCCGGTCGACCTGCGGGACTTTGCGGTCGTGTATCAGAAACCGTTCGAGTATTTCTTTCCACGGCGGAAAACCCGGGCTGGCCGCTAGAGGCCGTTCCGCAGACCGCAGCGGGGCGAGTCCCGAAGTCCGCAGCGGGTCGAAATTCCGGTCCCGCTTCGCCCGGCCCGCTTCGCCCAGCCCGCTTCGCCCGCAGGGGACACTTCAATCCGCGCTTGACACCCGCTTCGCCCGGCCTTGCGCGAATCGACCCGACCCCACATACTCAACCTGTCACCCGCCCACCGCACTTTGGGCGCCGGGGTGGTTTTGCACCGGACCGCGTGTGAGTACTCCGCGCTTGTGGCGACCTGAGGCGAGATCGCGCCAACAGCAACAGCGAGCACGACCCGCCCCGATCCGAACGCTTTTCATACAGTCGTTGCGCGACGGTGCAGTTGCGTCCGTCCGTGTTTTCTAATCAATCCCGTTTCACACACTTCATGAACGAACGCCGACGCCCGCATCGTCGCGGCCGCAATTCACGGCCGCGCGGGAATCCCATGAACGAGACCTATAACGAGGCGGATCCGTACCGCGATCCCGCCGAACCGTCCTCGCCGCCGGACGAGGCAGTTCCGCCGGCAACCTTCGCAGGGCCGCCGCCGGGTGACGCCCCCTCAGGCGACGCAGGGAACGACAGCGGTGCGGCAGCGACGGGCGGCGAGAATGGCGGCGAGAGCGACGCGCCACCCCAGGCCTCGCGATTCGACAACGGCCAGCCGAATCAGGCGCACCAGAACAACCACCACTACAACAATCACAGCGGCCAGCGCCACCACGACAACAACCAGCAGGGCGGCAGCCGTCGCGGGCGCCGCAACAGGCGCGGACGCCAACGGTCCGGACAAGGCGGCGGAAACACCGGCGAGCACCAGGTCATGTCGGGCCCACCGCCGGTCATCGTCCCCGATGGAACGACGGACGGCTGGTTCGACTCCTCGCGTGACGCCGGCTTCATTCGCCGCGCCGTCAACAGCTACCTCGCCGACAGCGGCGACGCATACGTAGGATCCCACCTGATTCGCCAGTACGGCATTCGCCGCGGCGACCTCATCACCGCCACCACCGGACGCGACCATCGCGGCCGCCTCATGGTCGCGGAAATCACGACGATCAACGGCGACGACCCGACGCTCGCCCTTCGCCGCGCCGACTTCAACACGCTGACGGCGAGCTATCCTGAACGAAAACTCACGCTCGAAACCGGCCGCCCCGCCAAGGGTGGCCCCGAGCTGACGCGCCGCGCGATCGACCTCATCGCGCCGATCGGCTACGGCCAGCGCGCGCTCATCGTCGCGCCGGCCCGCGCCGGCAAGACGATGCTGCTGCACGCCATCACCGAAGGCGTCGCCATCAACCACCCGACCGCGACGCTGCTCATCCTGCTCGTGGACGAACGTCCGGAAGAAGTCAGCGAGGCCATCTCCTGGGGCGTCGGCGAAGTGATCGCGTCGAGCTTCGACCAGCCGGCATCGCGCCACGTCGAGGTGACCGAGATGGTCCTCGAGCGCGCACGCCGACTCGTGGAACAGGGAAAGGATGTGGTGATCGTGCTCGACTCGCTGACGCGCATGGCGCGCGCCTTCAACACGGCGGAACGCGGCACCGGACGCACGCTCTCCGGCGGCCTCGACTCGTCGGCGATGGCGAAACCCAAGGCGTTCTTCGGGTCGGCGCGCTCCATCGCGCCGGAACACGGCGGCGGCTCGCTCACGATCATCGCGACCGCGCTCGTCGAGACCGGATCGCGCATGGACGACGTGATCTTTGAAGAGTTCAAGGGCACGGGCAACTGCGAGATCAAGCTCGACCGGTCGCTGGCCGAGAAGCGCATCTTCCCGGCGTTCGACATCGGGACGAGCGGAACGCGGCGTGAGGAGAAACTCTTCAAGCCGGAGCAGCTCGACGCGATCTACACCCTGCGCCGTGGGCTCCAGCAAATGCCGCCGTCGTCGGCGATGGAATGGCTGATCAAACGTATCGCCGCAACGACGTCAAATGATGTGCTGCTGACCGGGCTTTGAGAGAAGCGCACAACTCACTGCTCAAGCCTACAGCTCACTAATTGGGGGTTTCACAGCTCGCTTTTCAAAGCCTTGAGCTTGCTCGAAGCTTTGAAAAGCGAGCTATGAAACTTCCTATCGATGAGCCGTACGCTTGAGCGGTGAGCCCGAAGCTCTTCGGCTAACGCGAATACTCCTCCAGCAGCATCGCCATCGCGCGCAGGCCGCGGCGTACATTGTCCACCGCGATCCACTCATCGGGCGCGTGAGCATTCTCGCCCGGCAGGCCGAAGCCCACCAGCAGCACCGGCGCCTTCAGCACGCGCGCGAAATCGCCGACCACAGGGATCGAGCCACCCTCGCCGGTGATCACCGGCTCACGCCCGAACGCGGCGCGAAGCGACCGGCGGCACGCATCGAAAATCTTTCCGTCGAGATCGGCGCGCCACGGCCGGCCGCCGTGCAGCGGACGCACGGTCGCGGTCACGCCCGCAGGCGCGAACTTCTTCACGTGCGCCTTGAGCAGCCGCTCGATCGTGTCCGGATCCTGATCCGGCACCAGCCGGCAGCTCACCTTGGCCATGGACTCGCCGGGCAGTACGGTCTTCGCACCTTCACCCGTGTAGCCGGAGAGCATTCCGTTCACCTCGAGCGTCGGGCGCGTCCACAGCTTCTCCAGCGTGGTCTTGCCCGCCTCGCCGCCGAGCGCCTTCACGCCGAGGTCCTTCTTGAACTTCGCATCGCTGAACGGGAGCTTCTTCATTCCCTTCAGCACCGCGGCGGGAAACGGCTTCACCTTGTCGTAGAAACCCTTGATGGCGATCCTGCCGCGCTTGTCGTGAAAAGTCGAGAGGATGTGCGCGAGCGCCATCGCGGGATTCACCACCGCGCCGCCGTACATCCCCGAATGCAGGTCGGACGACGGGCCGCGCACGGTGATCTCGAAGTACGCGAGCCCGCGCAGCGAGCTCAGGATGGACGGAATGCCCGGCGCGAACATCGCCGAGTCCGAGATCACGACGGCATCGCACGCGAGCCGCTTCGCATGCTGCTCGACGAACGGCGCGAGGTGCTCACTGCCGATCTCTTCCTCGCCCTCGGCGAGCACGATCACGTTCACCGGCAGCGACCCGCGCACCGCGAGCAGCGCCTCGAGCGCCTTCACGTGCACCCAGAGCTGGCCCTTGTCGTCAACCGATCCGCGCGCAAACAGCTTGCCGTCGCGAACCGTCGGCTCGAACGCCGGCGACGTCCACAGGTCGAGCGGCTCGGGGGGCTGCACGTCGTAGTGTCCGTAGATGAGCACGGTCGGCGCGCCGGGCGCCTTGCGCCATTCCGCGAGGACCACCGGGTGGCCGGCGGTCGGCAGCGTCTCTGTCGAGAAGCCGATGCTCGCAAGCTTCTCGTGCAGCCACGCCGCGGCGCGGCGCGTGTCGCCGTTGTGCTCCGAGCGCGCGCTCACGCTCGGGATGCGCAGGAACTCGTTCAGTTCGTCGAAGATGCGCGAATCGTGCTGCGTGAGCCACGCGTCGAGGTCGGCCGGAACTTTCGGTGCAGCCATGGTCATTGCGTCCAGGGAAATGGTTGAACGCGCTGCGGCCACTCGCCGTTCCATTGCGAGAGATACCAGAGGCGCTTGCGCGTGACCGGCGAATCGCGGCGCATCAGGGCGACGCTCTCACCGGGATCGATATGAAAGCAGCACGCAAGCTTGCGGATTTCCCGCGGCTCGGTCTGCGGTCCTCCTGCCTCGTCGTCGAGCACGAGGATCAACCCAGCGCCGGGTGAAGCAAACTCCTGGAATGTCGACCAGAGGTCGTACTGGTTCGCGCGGCCCATGAGATTGAGCGAGTACACGCGCGGGTGCCCTTTCATGTGAAACGCGAGTTCACTCGCGTCCTGATACCGTTCGGCGGCCACATACAGTTCCCTGCCGACCGGCAAGCGCCCCTGCGCGGCAGCAATGTGGCCGTCCACGACGCTGCCGAGCAGCTCCCATCCGTATGCCTTGGCGACTTGATCGCGGTCCGCGCGCAGCGGAATGATGGGATATACCGCGTGCACGCACACGATGGCCGACAGCACGCCGCCGAGCTGCAGTCCGCGCTTGAGCCAGAGCTCCGACCGGTCCGATCCCACGGGTTCGGTGGCAAGCAGGATCACGGCGGGGATCCACGCGAT
>Ga0070691_10000414_pt1 | contig 15615 bp, 13 predicted proteins | sample KBSK1101metaG_FD_64673 | JGI IMG/M metagenome (GOLD analysis project Ga0070691, IMG submission 64673) | Corn, switchgrass and miscanthus rhizosphere microbial communities from Kellogg Biological Station, Michigan, USA - KBS K1-10-1 metaG | ecosystem: Host-associated > Plants > Roots >... | reverse complement strand
ATCGTCGGCGCGCTGTCGTTCGCCTGCGCGTTCGGGCTGACCTGGTACATCTGGTGGCTGGCGGCGCTGTCGCTGCTCGGCGTGATCGTCGTGAGCATCGTCCACAGCTTCGACTACCACCAGCACCACCACATTCCCGCAGACGAAGTGAGCCGCTTCGAATCCGGCAGCAACCAAGCGGCAGCATAGGGCGCCGACGCATGAACACCACCGCCATCGACACCGCGCCTCCGGCGCCGTCCGACTACTACAGCCTGACCGAAGCGCCGCCGCGCAACGGAACCCTGCTCGGGTTCTGGATCTACCTGATGAGCGACTGCTTCATCTTCGCGTCGCTGTTCGCCTGCTACGCGGTGCTCGGCACCGAGTACGCGGGCGGCCCCACCGGCGCCGAGGTGCTCGACCTGCCCGGCCTTGCGGTGAACACGGCACTGCTGCTGGTTTCGTCGGTGGTGTTTGGCTTCGGGATGCTGGAGATGCAGCGCCTGAGGAAAGGCGCGATGCTCGGTTGGCTGGCGATCGCCGGTTTGCTCGCGGCGGTGTTCGTCTCGCTCGAGGTCCGCGAGTTCCTGATCATGATCGCCGAGGGCGCGGGTCCCGGCCGCAGCGCGTTCCTGTCCTCGTTCTTCACGCTGGTCGCCACGCACGGCCTGCACGTCACACTCGGCATCCTGTGGCTGATCGTGCTGATGGTGCAATCCATCCGCTTCGGCCTGAACGAGGACAATGTGCGGCGCCTGCGCTGCCTCAGCATGTTCTGGCATTTCCTCGACCTGGTGTGGGTCGGCGTCTTCAGCTACGTCTATCTGGTGGGAGTGGTGCGATGAACCAGCCTTCGCCCAGTCACGCGGTGCCACACGACGGCCGCGATCCGATGCATGAGCATCAGGGCAGCCTGCGCGGGTATCTCACCGGCTTCGTGCTGGCCGCGATCCTGACCGTCATTCCGTTCTGGCTCGTGATGGACGACGTGATCGCCAACAAGCAGTTGCTGATCCTCATCATCCTGGTGCTGGCGGTCGTGCAGATCTTCGTGCACATCGTGTACTTCCTGCACCTCGACACGCGCTCGGAGGCCGGCTGGAACATGATGGCCTTCATCTTCACCGCAGTGCTGGTGATCATCGTGCTCGGCGCGTCGATCTGGGTCATGTACAACGAAAACATGAACATGATGCCGATGTCGCCGCAGTACCAGCAGCACCACCCGATCAGCCATCAGCCGACCGGCAACCAGCCGCAGCCGTGAGCCAGGAAAGACACTCATCGTTGGCCGTCATTCCCGCGAAAGCGGGAATCCATTGACGTCGCAGCTCCCGTAGGTTGGGCCCCGGAGCGGCGAACAAGATGCAAGCCTCTTCAAACATCCACACGACCCCACCAAAGCGACGCGCAGTAACCCTCAAGTTCATCGTTGGGATTACCGTGCTGGCGGCGGTGTTCGTCGGCCTGATTCTGCTCGGCAACTGGCAGGTGCGCCGCTATCACCTGAAGCTGAAGATCGCGCATGACATCGCGACGCGCGTGCACGCGCCGCCGGTGGACGCGCCCGGTCCCGCGCAATGGCCGCTTGTCGCCGATGGCCACCTTCAATACCTGCACGTCACCTTGCGCGGCCGCTTCATCGGCAGCCAGACGCTGGTGCGTGGCTCGAGCTCGAAAGGCTACGGTTATTGGGTGATGGCGCCACTGCGCACCGATCGCGGCTTCATCGTGCTGGTCAATCGCGGCTATGTGCCGCCCGAAGCTTCCGGAGCGCCCCCATCCGCAAAGGTTGCTTCGCCGACCGGCGAAGTGACGCTGACCGGACTGCTGCGCCTCACCGAGCCACGCGGCGGTTTCCTGCGCCGCAACCAGCCGGAGAAAAATCTGTGGTACTCGCGTGATGTTGCCGCGATCGCAGCCGCCGACCACTTACCCGGCGACCAAGTCGCGCCGTACTTCGTCGATGCCGATGCAACCCCTGGCGACAGCGGACCGCCCTACGCCGGCCTCACCAGCACCCACATCTACAACCACAGCCTCGGCTACGCGATCACCTGGTACCTGCTCGCGCTGGGTACGCTGCTGGCGATGGGCGTCGTGATCCGGCACGAAATGCGGACACATGATTGATGGTTCGACGGGCGACTCCGTCCTGCTGCGATCGATAGTGACGGTCCCTCCGGCACCTTCGCGCTTTCAGTCGCAGCGCGCGCCATCGCCATCGGGCTTGCACTGCGGCGGCCAGCCGTTGATGTTCCAGAACTCGATGAACTTCATGTGCCTGAGGAAATCCTGAAACGCGGGATCGCGGCGCACGGGGGCGTATTCTGGCACCCAGACCAGGTTGCCTCCGGGTTGCTGGCCGCCGGGCTCGAAGGTGGCGAGAATGTTCGCCGCGTCCGGCTTGGGTTCGTACAGGCGAAGCCGGTCGGGACGCGCACCCGAGGCGGATTCACGCTCGCCGATCGCCGCTTCCGCTTGCGGCCATGCGGCGGGGTCGATCAGGGCCTCGGTGACGGCAACGAAGGCCTTTCTCGTTCCGTTGCTCTCCGGCAGTTGCGCGGCAAAGCTGCGCGCCGCAGCGAAATCTTTCCGCCAAATGGCATTGCGCCAGCGCGCCACGCCGGTGCGTGTCGAAGGCTTGGCTTCCCTGCCGGGCAACAGGTCGAGATAATTTTTCGCCTCGGCGTGGCGGCCGAGCACGTCCAGGTGCGTGCCCATGTTGTAAGTCACCCAGTAGCCGAGCGGGTCCGCGGCATAGGCGATCTCGAATTGCGCCAGGGCTTGCTCGCCGTATCCCAGCCGCGACAGGAACATGCCATCGATGTTGTGCACGACCGGATCATCGGGATTGAGGGCCAACGCGATGTCGTACTCCGTCTTGACCGTGGCCCAGTCCTTGTCGTGCGAGGCAACCATGCCCAAAGCGACGTGCGCGTACAGATCGTTGGGGTCGATGGCGAGCGCGCTGTGTGCTTCGCGCAGCGCGGCGTCTTCCTTGCCTTCGCCTTCGAAGTCCGATGCGAGATTGAGCGCGAGCAGGCCATGCACCGGCGCGTAGTCGTTCGCGCGCGCCGCCAGGGCATTCAAGTCGCGCTCCGCCTGCGCGTAGGCGGCCGCGTCGTTGCTGGCAAGAAAGACGTGACGCAATTGCAGATATTCGCGAAATACCTGTGGATCGGGTGCGGGTGAACCGGCGCGCGCAAGACCGACGTGCAAGGCGAGTGCACGGGCGACGGCTTGCGCGATCTCCTGTTGCACGGCGAAGACGTTGCCGGTGGTGGGATCGTAGTCCTGCGCCCAGACGGCGCGGCCCGAGGGTGTCTCGATCAGGCGCAGGTCGATGCGCAACTTGCCGCCGGCCTCCCGCAGGCTGCCTTCGAGCGCATGCGTGGTGTGCAACTTCCCGGCCAGCTGCGAGGGGTCGAAATCGTCCTTCCGCGCGACCGTCGGGGAGATGCCGGAGATGAGGCGCAAGCCATCGACGCGGGCCAACTGCGTCGTCAATTCTTCGCTCAAGCCGGCGGCGAAGGCGGCCTCGTTCTTGTCGTCGCCGATCACCTGCAGCGGCAGGACGACCAAGGTCGGCGACGCCGGCGGCGCTGGGGATCGCATGCGCAGCGCGAAGACCGCAACAAACGCGAACAGGACGCACACCGCGATCGCAATCGCGATCGAAGCGCGGTTTCGATGCGGGCGAGGTACGGCCGGGTGGACGGCCTCGGCGGCTTGCGGAGCGAGCGTGGCAGGGACCGGCGCTTCGGCGCTGGCTGCTGCGCGCGCGATTTCCTGCGAGGTTGCCGACGGCCGCAACAGCACCCGGGCATCGAAGCGATAACCCACGCCATGCACGGTGTGGACGTATTGCCGCGGCGGCGAATGACCGCCGAGCGCGTTGCGCAGCAGCGCGATAGCCCGGTGCAGGACATTCTGGGTGACGTGCCGGTGGCCCCATACGGCATCGAGGATCTCGTCATGGGTCAGGGTTCTGCCCGGATTGCTGGCCAGCAACGCCAGCACGGCGAATGTCTTCGGTTCGAGCGCGACGTCCTTGCCGCCGACGACAAGGCGGTGGCCAGCGACGTCGATCTCGATGTCGTCGAAGATGATCGTGTCCGGTTCATTCGTCAGCGCCACGAATCCGACCCCCGAACTTGCCTTCGACTGCCGCCGCCACACCTGTAGATAGCGTAACGGGTTGCAGCGCAAGCGGAAGAACAGCCGGCCGTCGACGGCCAGGGCATTCCCCAGATATTCCTCAGAAACCACCACGCAACCCCAAGGGTTCCATCAAGCACTGCCGTCCCGATTTCGGCAGATTGCCCCTTCGGGAGCAACCGTTTGCCTCCCGCTCACCTCCGGAGGAGTCACGCCATGTTCAAAACTGCACGCCAATGCGAGATCGCACGCAAGGTTTCCTTCAGCCTGACACTGGCCCTGTTGGCCTTGCCAATGGCCTCGGCGCATGCCGATTCGCCGAGTGGCTCGGCGTTCCTGGCCCAGGTACGACAAGCCACCGCCGTTTACCGGAACATCAACGTCGCCGCGCAAGCGGGCTGGGTCGGGCGCGACCCGTTCTGCGTGAACGGGCCCGATCGCGGAGCGATGGGAATACACGTGGCCAACCCGGCACTGATCAGTGGCAACCAGCCCCAGGTGAACGAGCCCCAGATACTCATCTACGAACCGCAGGCGGATGGGTCGATGGTGCTGGTGGGCGTGGAATACGTCGTGCTCGCCGACCTCTGGGATGCCGCGCACCAACATGGTCCTGCGCCCAGCGTGGGCGGCCAATTCATGCTCAAATTCCCGGCCCCGAACATGTTCGACATGCCTTCGATCTACGTGTTGCACGCCTGGGCCTGGCGGAACAATCCCGCCGGCAACTTCGCAATGTGGAATCGCAACGTGACCTGCCAGAAGCAGCGGTTGCCGGCCTTCTCGTGATGGTTCTCTCCCGCATGCGGAAAAAACCCGGGTGAGGGCGCATGAAACGATGAGGATCGTCAGCGGATGTTGCCGCACGAAGCCGCTGGTTCCGGTGGGAACGGCAAGGGAAAAGGCTGGGTCCATCGAACCGCGATGGGCCCGGCCCTTGTATCCACGAAGTCGCCGGCAAGGATTTTCCGCGCCAGCGGATTTTCGAGCTGGGTCTGGATCGCGCGCTTAAGCGGACGCGCGCCCTACACCGGATCGAAGCCGACGTTGCCAACCAGCACCGAGCGCTGCGCGCCACTGTGTCCTATTCGATCGCCAGGCCATTGCCATCGAAGTTCAAGCGTCGCACGCGCCGCCTGCCCGTGACCGCGTGCTTCCAGATGCCGCGTGCACGGTCTTGCCGTGCCGGGCAATATCCTTCGGCATGCCAACTTTTACTGAGGGCCATATATCACACTCCAATCGCCGGACATGCGTCCACGGTCGCTCGCGCGGGCACGGCCTCCACGCGATCACATCCATTACGGATGGGCATCCTCGGCTGCCAGAACTTTCTTTACCGCTGCATCCGCGGTGATGCCCTGAAAGAACGCTTCCAGCTGTGCGAGGCCGGACAGGTCGAGCTTCATGTTCTTGGCCCAGCGCAACACCACAAACAGGTACGGGTCGGCAATTGAACGGGTGCCGGCGAGCCAGTGCCGGCCGGCCATCGCCTTGTCCAGGATCTCGAAGTTCTTGCGGATGAATGTCTTGGAATGCTGGGTCACCTGACGCACGGCCGCAGGATCGCCGAGCCAGGACGCGGCGCTGAACAGGGTTCCGAAGTGCGGGTGCACATCCGAATTGATGAGGCCCATCCAGCGGTTGACTTCAGCCCGCGACCGAGGCGTCCCGTCGCCGCCCAGCTTCGCGTCCGGGTATGTGTCGGCGAGATAGTTGAGAATGGCGGCGTTCTGCGTCAGGACCCAGCCATCAACATCCAGCACCGGCACTGCAGCACTTGGATTGACGGCCAGCAGTTCGGGCGACTTGGGCGGCTGGATGGTCACGCGCTGGGTCGTGTATGGCCTGCCAATCCACTCGAGCACGATATGCGTTCCGGTCGAACATGTGCCGGGGCAGTAGTAAAGCTTCATGAGATCAACTCCATCGGTGAATGAACAAGGGAAAAACGGACGCGTTGCCGACGGTCACACCGCTGCGCGTGCCGAACGGGTGCGCTGCAGCCCTCAAGCGACCACGAGCCGATCGGTCTTCATCATGGCCCACTGCCGCTCGTATTCCATGACCTTGACCACGGCATCGACGAAGGCTTCGTCATGGCCGAACTTCAGCAGCAGGTAAAGACCCATCTCCAGGCCTGACGAAATCCCACCGGCGGTCAACACACGGCCCGTGTCCACCACCCGGTGACGATCGATCTGGCACTTCGGCGCAATCTTCGCCAGACGATCGATCGGGACGAGCTTTTCCGAGGGGTCGCCGTTCTTGCGACTGGTCGCCTTGATGCCGTCGAGGATGCCGGCAGCGCCGTAGATCCAGGATCCGGTGCAGACGCTCGCGAGGTGCGTTTTCTGCGGAAGGTTTCGAACAAAATCGAGTAGACGGCCGTTGTGCATCTCGCGGCGGGTCCCGATGCCGCCGGGGATCAGGAACGTGTCCATCGCCGGGCGATCATCCAGTGCGTAGCGCGGCGTCACCTTGAAGTTCGCTGTGGCTTCGATGGACGTCGCCGTATCGCCTACCAGGAACGCGTCGAGCTCCGGGTCCATCCGCTGCGCCACGGCAAACACGCCGAGCGGCGCGGTGAAATCCACCACTTCGACACCATCAAACACGTAGATTCCCAAACGCTTCATCTTGCTTCTCCATTCCGGACGATTCACGCTGCACGGCAACGTACGCCGGGCGTGCCGCGGTACGCATCCGTGCGGCCTCGACCGCCGCATCCCAACGCGGTGCGCGTGACTCGTTAATGTATACTCCCATTAGATATACGTCCACTGCGCCGGCAACCGATACCATGACGACTGCGCACCCATTCCTGCTGCTGGGCGAGCCGCTCGCGCTCGACCTCGTGAACACCCGCGTTCATCGCGACGGCACGGATGTGGATCTCCTGGACCGGCCCGCGGCTCTGGACCAGTGGCTGCACGCCGAGCGTGCGCGGGTCGACTGGACCGGGCGCACCGGGATCCGCGAACTCGAGGCGATATGCAACTTGCGTCACGAACTGGACGGTCTGTTGCGTGCGCGCCTGGCCCACCGGCGGGGGCCCGCCGTGTCCGTTCGGGCGTTGAATCACGCGTTGACGCTTCCGACGTCGGGCGCGCGGCTCGCATGGGACTCCCGTGGCCCCCACAAGGCGCCGCCTCGTTCCACCGCGCGTCTCACTGCGTTGCTCCGGCAGTTGGCCACCAACGCGTTGGAGCTTCTGACCGGACCGGACGCCAATCGCGTGCACAAATGCGCGCACCCTGACTGCATCCTGCTGTTCCTTGCCCGCAACCCGCGCCGCCGCTGGTGCTCCAGTGCCACCTGTGGCAACCGTGCGCGGGTCGCGCGGCACTATCGAAGAGCTCAACAGACCACTTGAAATGACTTTCGATCCTTCAGCGCCGACCGCGCAGGCGGCGGCGTCGCGTTGGCTGCTGCCCTGCCTGTGTACCGGCGCCTTCCTGGTGTTCGCGCAGACCTTCATGGTCGCGCCTTTGATCCCGCAGCTTGCGCTGGGCTTCCATAGCCCCGTTGACTGGGTCGGGCTTGCGATACCGGCCTACATCGTTCCCGAAGCCGTCGCCACATTGGCAGTCGGTCCGTTGTCTGATCGGGTGGGCCGCAATGGAGTCATCCTGGGATCCCTGGCGGCATTCATCCTGCTGACCGCGCTGACGGCAACCGCGCCAAACGTGGGTGTGTTCATCGGCTGGCGGGTCGGCTCCGGAATCGCGGCAGCCGGGATCGTGCCGATCAGCCTCACACTGATCGGTGATGTCTTTCCGTTCACGCGCCGCGGGAAGGCAGTGGGTTACCTGTTCGGCTCCATTGCGGGCGGGACCGCGGCGGGTGCAGCCGTTGGCGCCTTGGTCGAACCGCTGATCGGCTGGCGCGCCCTGTTCCTGGTCATCGCCTGCCTGTCGGCGTTGCTGTTCGCGATCATGACACTGGCGCACGTACTGCCGCGAAGTGCCCGCACGGGCGTGGCAGCGCCTTGGTCGGCCGTCCTGCACGGCTACGGCCGACTCCTTCGGCTTGCACGTGCACAACGGACCTACGGTTACGTCTTGCTCAACGCGATCCTGCAGTCCGGCGTATTCACCTGGCTCGGCGTCTACCTGCACGAGCGTTTCGGCCTGAACGAAACCGGCATCGGTTTGATGCTTCTGGGCTACGGTGTGCCGGGGATGCTGTTTGGTCCGATCATAGGCAAACTCGCGGATCGCTACGGACGCTCGGCGATCGTCCCCGGCGGCGTCGTGCTGACGGGCCTGTGCGCGCTGGCGCTGACAGCACCCCTGCCGTTGAACGGTGTGCGCGTCGCCATCATTCTGCTCTCACTGGGGTTCGACCTGACTCACCCGCAACTTGCCGCCATCGCCACGGACCTTGGCGGCGGCCGTGGGCAGGCGGTCGCCTTGATGGCGTTCGCGCTGTTTTGCGGCTTTGGCCTCGGCAGCCTGTTGTTCCAGGCTGCCCTGAGCCTGGGTTTCCGGGACGCCTTCCTCATCTTTGGAATCGTCGCTGCAATCGGCGCCGGCTTCGGCTTTCGGTTGTTCCGCACCGAGCGGCCGCACCATGTGGGTACGACCGCTTGACGCCGATGGCCAGCTTCAATATCTGTACGTCACCTTGCACGGCCGCTTCATCGGCGGCCAGACGCTGGTGCGTGGCTCAAGCTCGAAAGGCTACGGTTATTGGGTAATGGCGCCGCTGCGCACCGATCGGGCTTCACCGTGCTGGTCAATCGCGCCTGCGCCGCGCCGGAACCTCCCGGACCACCCGACTTCACGAAGATCGCGCCGCCGACCGGCGCAGTCACGCTGACCGGCCTGCTTACGCAATTGAGGATTCGACCGGCTTGATCCATCCCGTCGCCGCGTTCGCGCAACCGTCGGCCGTGCGGGCCAGCCGCGCCACGCACCGCGAATGGCGCCATGATTGACAACCCCGCTACCGAAGCCTAGCCTGCCGAACGCGTCGCCCAAGGGGTCGCGGCACGGAGCCGCAAGCGCTGCAACGTTTCTGTCGTCGCCGTTCGGGTTCAATGGGGCGTACGTGGCCGAATGCGCCAACGTACACAGGCGGGAACCACAATCGGGGAGTACAACATGCCGAAGATTTTCGTGCCGCGTTTGCGCGCGGCTGCATTGCTCTTCCTTGCCGGGCTGCTGACGGCATGCGGTGGGAACACCGACCCACATGGACGCGATCTGCCGCCACCGGGCGGCGCGACGAACGCAGCCGGAACCGGCAGTGGTCCGGCCAGCGCCACGTCTGGTGGTGGCGGCGCATCGGACCAGGACAGTCGGTCGAAGTCAGGGGGAAACTCGAGCGCCGCCCGGGAAAACGATTCCGACGTGGCGGATCAGGGAGATCCGTCCGGTGATTCGCCGAAACAGAAAATCCCCGACGGCACCTTGACCTACACCATCGTCCTGTCCGGCCACAGCGTGCTCGATACCAGCGGGAAACACGACGTCTACGATGTCGCACGCAGGCTCCAGGTCACCAGCAGGATGCATGGATCGCCAATCGCGGCAGGTCTGGGCGCCGCGCCAACCATGGACGCCCTCAACAAGAAAATCGAGGCGTGCCATGGCAACGAGGCTTGCGAACGATCCGTGGCGCTTGGTTTCGCCATGCAGCACAGTGGCACGCTCGCTGAAGAAAGTCATCGCGCAACAACCGCAGCCGGGCGTGATTGGCTGAAAGCGGCGCCATGCACGGGAACGGCCAGCGTGAACGACACAGGCAACAATCAATGGAAGGGGTGGGATACCCAGCTCAATGGCCGCATCAGCAAACAGGGCACGAAGACGTTCGATTGCAACGAAGCCCGATATAAGTCGAATTTCAATCGTCTGGAATTGGCCGCGCGAACCGATACGCACCGCTATGCGCTCACCTTGCCTTCATTCCAGATGGAGACCCGATATGTCTTCGGAGACAAGCCACCGACAACCGACTTGGTGAACTTCCCGGAGCTTGTCATCAAGGATCAGCCGTTCACCGCCCTCGACAAACCCTTGCACGGAAGCGTGACGTTGCACACCGGCGACGGCAGCGGCAACGAACTTTATGATCCGGACGGCCCGCTGACCGCGAAAGTGGATTGGACCTTCACGCCCAACGCGAAGTGATGAGGTGCGCGGGCGCGGCGGGTGCAGCTCGCGTAGGGCGGGAGCAGCGTAGCGCATCCTGCCTGTCGCGAACCGGCGGGTTGGCACCCGCCCTACAGGAGATCAAACGCTGATCGAGAATCGCGCCTCATTCCGTGCCATGCGCGCGATTCGTGGATGCTTCTCCGGCGGAATATGTATCCACGATCAGCGTTTCTGGAACGCGAGCTTGCCGCCTTCGGCTTCGATGCGGATGGTGTCGCCGCCCACGAATTCACCGGCGAGGATCTTCTGCGCCAGCGGGTTTTCGAGTTGCGTCTGGATCGCGCGCTTCAGCGGGCGCGCGCCGTAGACCGGGTCGAAGCCGACGTTGCCGAGCAGCATCAGCGCGCCGTCGGAAATCTCCAGGTCGATCTGGCGTTCCTGCAAACGTTTGGCGAGGTATTGCGTCTGCAGCCGCGCGATCTCGCGGATCTGCGCCTTGTCGAGCGGATGGAACACCACGATCTCGTCGAGGCGGTTGATGAACTCAGGTCTAAAGTGCGCCTGCACCACGCCCATCACCGCGGCCTTCATCTGCGTGTAGGCCTCGGGTGAATCCTCGTCGATGCCCGACGACGCGATCTCCTGGATCTGCTGCGAGCCGAGGTTGGACGTCATCACGATCACGGTGTTGCGGAAATCCACCGTGCGGCCCTGGCCGTCGGTGAGGCGCCCATCATCCAGCACCTGCAGCAGGATGTTGAACACGTCCGGATGCGCCTTCTCGACTTCGTCCAGCAGGATCACGCTGTACGGACGCCTGCGCACGGCTTCGGTGAGATAGCCGCCTTCCTCGTAACCGACGTAGCCGGGAGGCGCACCGATCAAGCGCGCGACCGAGTGTTTCTCCATGAACTCGGACATGTCGATGCGGATCATGGCCTCGGTGGTATCGAACAGGAAACCCGCGAGCGCCTTGCACAGTTCCGTCTTGCCCACGCCCGTCGGCCCAAGGAACAGGAACGAACCGTACGGGCGATTCGGATCACTCAACCCGGCGCGCGCGCGGCGGATCGCATCTGAAACCGCACGCACGGCTTCCTCCTGGCCGATCACGTTCTTGTGCAGCGCTGATTCCATCTGCAGCAATTTTTCGCGCTCGCCTTCCAGCATCTTCGACACCGGAATACCGGTCCAGCGCGACACGACCTCGGCGATTTCTTCGGCGGTGACCTTGTCCTTCACCAGCTTGAATTCGCGCTGGTCGGCGTTCTGCGCGGCAGCGAGTTGTTTCTCCAGCGCCGGCAACTGCCCGTACTGGATTTCGCTCATCCGCGCGTAATCCTGGCGACGCTGCGCAGCCTCGAGTTCCAGGTGCGCCTTCTCGATCTGCTCCTTGATCGACGCGTCGCCCTGCAGCGTGGCCTTCTCCGATTTCCAGACTTCGTTCAAATCGGAAAACTCGCGCTCGAGTTTTTCGATATCACCTTCGAGATCCGCAAGACGTTTCTTCGATTCCGGATCCTTTTCCTTCTTAAGCATCTCGCGCTGGATCTTCAACTGGATCAGGCGCCGTTCCAGACGATCGAGTTCCTCCGGTTTGGAATCGATCTCCATCCGGATGCGCGACGCCGCTTCATCCATCAGGTCGATCGCCTTGTCGGGCAACTGGCGATCGGTGATGTAGCGGTTCGAAAGCGTGGCGGCCGCGACGATCGCGGGATCGGTGATCTCGACGCCGTGGTGCACGGCGTAGCGCTCCTTCAGTCCGCGCAGGATCGCGATGGTGTCCTCGACGTTCGGCTCGCCCACGAACACCTTCTGGAAACGCCGCTCGAGCGCCGCGTCCTTTTCGATGTACTTGCGGTACTCGTCCAGTGTGGTCGCGCCGATGCAATGCAGTTCGCCGCGCGCCAGTGCCGGCTTCAGCATATTGCCGGCGTCCATCGCGCCTTCGGCCTTGCCGGCGCCGACCATTGTGTGCAATTCATCGATGAACAGGATGATCTGGCCTTCCTGCTTGGCGAGGTCGTTCAACACGCCCTTCAGGCGCTCCTCGAACTCGCCGCGGAACTTGGCGCCCGCTATCAGCGCGCCCATGTCCAGTGCCAGCAGGCGCTTGTTCTTCAGGCCTTCGGGCACCTCGTCCTTGACGATGCGCTGCGCCAAACCTTCCACGATCGCGGTCTTGCCGACGCCGGGTTCGCCGATCAGCACCGGGTTGTTCTTGGTGCGGCGGCTCAAGACCTGCACGACCCGGCGGATTTCCTCGTCGCGGCCGATCACCGGATCGAGCTTGCCGGTCTCGGCGCGCGCGGTCATGTCGATGGTGTATTTCTCCAGCGCCTGGCGCTGGTCCTCGGCACCTTCCGATTGCACCTTCTCGCCACCGCGCAGCTTGTCGATCGCGGCCTCGAGATTCTGCTTGTGGGCGCCGGCGGCCTGCAGCGCGCGGCCGACGTCGCCCTTGTCGTCGAGGCAGGCCAGCACGAACAATTCGCTCGCGATGAACTGGTCGCCGCGCTGCTGCGCCAGCTTGTCGGTGAGGTTGAGCAGGCGGTTCAATTCGTTCGAGACATTGATGTTGCCTTCCTGGCCCTTGACGCTCGGCAGGCGATCGAGAATTTCGCCCACGCGCTGGCGCAGCAGTGGCACATTGACGCCGGCCTGCGCCAGCATCGGGGCGGTCGAGCCGCCCTGCTGGTCGAGCAACGCCGCCACGACGTGTGCCGGTTCCAGCATGTTGTGGTCGCGCCCGACCGCGATCGATTGCGCGTCGGCCAGCGCCTGTTGAAAACGCGAGGTGAGTTTGTCGGTGCGCATAACGGGAGCCTTGGAGGATGGATCCGAAGCCCAAAGATGCGGCCGCAGCGCCTGGGCTTCAAGCCGTTTTTCGCTGGCCCGGCCGCGCGCAGCCAGCATGGCGGCTTTCGCGCCACGCAAGCACGTCGCTAGAATCCGCGCGGGGATTGATCGGGTCGCACCATCGTGAACGTAATCGGGTTGGAAACGCGCCCGCCGGCGCTCGCGCGCTTGGCGTGGCGGGCGTGGAACGCACTGCAACTGGTTTTCACCATCGCCTGGACGACGGCCTGCATTTGCCTGGCGCAGGCGGCGCTGGCGCTTGCCGGTGGCAACCGGCGCGTCCCGCTGGGCATGGCCTCGCGGCTGTGGGCGCCGGGTCTGCTGATCGGCGCCGGCGCGAAGCTGCGGGTGGAGGGATTGGAGCGCGTGGATTTTTCGAAGCCCCACGTGTTCGTCGCCAATCATCAATCGATGATCGATGTCTGCGCGTTGTTTCGCGTGCTGCCGGTACCGATCCGCTTCGTGATCAAGCAGGAACTGGAACACGTCCCGTTCATCGGCTGGTACGCGCGCAGCATGGGCATGGTTTTCATCAAGCGCGGCCATGCACGCGAGGCGGCCGAGCGCCTGCACGGCATCGTTGCGCTGGTGCGCGGCGGCGAAAGCCTGTGCGCGTTTCCGGAAGGCACCCGCAGCCGCGACGGATCGATCCGTCCGTTCAAGGGCGGCGCGTTCCAGGTCGCGCTGCAGGCCGGCGTGCCGGTGGTGCCGATCACGATCGACGGTTCCGGCGCAGTGCTGCCGGCCTCCGGTTTCCGGGTACGGCCGGGCACGATTACCGTGCGCATCTGTGATCCGATTCCAACCGCCGGATTGCGAATCGGCGATCGCCACGCCTTGGCGCAACGCGCGCACGATGCGGTCGCGGCGATGCATCGGTGCGCGCGGATGTGAATGGGCCGTTCACGCCGCGTCCGTCACAATACGTCGATGTTTCGCCCATGCTGAGCCGAGGTGTCGACAACGCGCGTGTCCATGACCGGCGCCGACATTGCCATGCGGTTGCCCGCGCCGCCTGAAACCGGCGCTGACGACGGCTGGGCGCTGTTCCTGGATGTCGACGGCACCCTGCTGGATTTGGTGCATCACCCCGACTGCGTGGAAGTGGAACCCCGCCTGCACGACGACCTTCGCCGCCTGCGGGAGCGACTCGACGGGGCGATCGCGCTGTTGAGCGGGCGCACGTTGTCGCGGCTCGACGAACTGTTCGACTGGAACCATCACGTCGCTGCCGGGTTGCACGGCGCGCAACTGCGCATGCCGGATGGCGACGTGCAGACGACGACCGGCGATGCCGCCGCTTTCGCACAGGCACGGGCGCTGGCCGCCGAACTGGTGGCCGCGGCACGCGGGGTGCTGCTGGAAGACAAGCGGCTTGCGCTGGCGCTGCACTATCGGCGCGCGCCCGCGGCACGCGAGACCGCCGAGCACATCGCGGAAATGCTTCTGCACGATGTCGGCGACAGTTACGTGCTGCAGCACGGCGATCACGTGATCGAACTGAAGCCCGCCGGCGTGGACAAGGGCCGCGCGCTCGCGGCGCTGATGCGGGAAGCCCCGTTTCGCGGCCGCACACCGTGGATGCTGGGCGACGACCTGACCGACGAACACGCCTTCCGCCACGTCAACGCAAACGGCGGCGTCAGCGTGATCGTGGGCGCGCGCCGTCCGACCGAGGCGCGCTGCGCGCTGGATGACCCCGCGGCGGTGCGCGCGTGGCTGCACGGGCTGGCGACGGCGAAATGAACCCGCCGGCGCCCACGATCGCCCGAACCGGTCGCGATCGCGGACAAAAACCGGGTTGAGAGGAAGAAGGCCAACGACGAGGAGGCAACCGTTGACTGCCAAAACCACCAATGCGAAAAAGAATTCCAAGGCGGAAACGTCGCGGGTACAGCCGGCAAGGCCGGTACGCGGCCCGGCCAGCCGCGGGCCCAAGCGCAAGCCCACCGATCCCGACAGGCGCGCCAGCCTCGACCTCGGCATCATCGGCAACGGCACCATCAATGCGCTGATCGATGCGCGCGGCTGCATCGTGTGGCACTGCGTGCCGGCGTTCGACGGCGACCCGGTGTTCTGCTCGCTGCTGTCGCCGCGGTTTTCGGATGCCGGTTTTTTCGACGTGCTGCTGGAAAACGAGGCCGGCTTCCACCAGCGCTACGCCGACAACAGCGCGGTGCTGGTGACCACGTTGACCGCGAAGGACGGCTCGCAGGTCGAGATCACCGATTTTGCGCCACGCTACAAGCAGCACGGGCGCACCTTCCATCCGATGCAGATCCTGCGGCGCGTGCGGCCGCTGTCTGGCGCGCCGCGGATCGCGCTGCGGCTGAAGCCGCTGACCGGTTACGGCGCACGCAAGCCGGAAATGACCTTCGGCTCTAATCACGTGCGCTACCTGCTCGATCCGCTGGTGCTGCGCGCCACCACCGACACGCAACTGCCGATGCTGCGGGACGGCCTGCCTTTCCTGCTCGACCGCGACGTGCACATCGTGCTGGGCACC
>Ga0070691_10000413_pt1 | contig 15634 bp, 14 predicted proteins | sample KBSK1101metaG_FD_64673 | JGI IMG/M metagenome (GOLD analysis project Ga0070691, IMG submission 64673) | Corn, switchgrass and miscanthus rhizosphere microbial communities from Kellogg Biological Station, Michigan, USA - KBS K1-10-1 metaG | ecosystem: Host-associated > Plants > Roots >... | reverse complement strand
CTGCGCAAGGCCGGCAGGCTGGATGGGATCGTGATGCTGGGCAGCGGCTACGCCCTCTCGGCCCCGGCGCCGATCGTCAGCTTCGACGACATGACCGTCGCCCTCACTCTGCGCAACGGCGGCCCGCCCTACGACTCGCTTAGCCCAGCCGGCGCCAAGCGCTGGCTGGCTCGGCAGCGGCGGATCTACGAAGGCAACCGTGCCTGTTGCACGACCAGCAGCTGGGCGGCCGACTCGGTGCGAGAGGACTACGGCATCCCCAGCCCGAAGATCCACATCGTGGGTACCGGGCACAACGTCGACCCCGGGCGGGTGGAGAGGAATTGGAACGTGCCGCGCTTCCTCTTCGTCGGCGCGGACTGGGAGCGCAAGCGCGGCGCGGCCTGCCTCGAGGCCTTCGCGACGATTCGGCGGGAACATCCAGAGGCGACCCTCGACCTGGTCGGCGGGCACCCGCGGGTCGAGGCCGAGGGGGTCACCGGACACGGCCCGCTTCCGCTCGACTCGGAGCAGGGAAGGCAGCGCTACTCTGAGCTGCTGCACCGCGCCACCTGCTTCCTCATGCCCTCCTCCTACGAGCCCTTCGGGATCGCCTATGTCGACGCCGCCTCGAGCGGGATCGCGAGCGTCGGCACCACCGTCGGCGGCGCCGCGGACGCGATCGGCGACGGGGGTCGCCTTGTCGACCCGGCGGACGAGAATGCCCTGCTCGCCGCGATGCGCGAGCTGGTGGAGCCGGAGATGGCCCGCAGGCTCGGCGAGCGGGCGTATGAGCGCTCGAAGCTGCTCACCTGGCAAGCGGTGGCCGAACGGCTGCTGCGAGCGCTGAGAGCGCCCGGTGTCGACCTCGACCGTCTCGCTCCCTTCCTCACCCCCCAGCCGCGCAGTGGGGCGACCGTCTGATGCGCGGCTGGCTCCTGGTCCCGATCGCGCTCGTCGCCGCCACGCTCGTCGTCCTCCCCGCCGCCGCCCTGACCGAGACGGGCGTCGAGGTCGACGTCAAGGAAGCCCTTGGCTTCCATCCCGATGCCTGTGCCGCGCCCACCAACCTGGCCTCCCCCTGGACCGAGGGGCCGCCGCTCGCCTACAAGCGTGACGAGCCGCGCGTGGCGGTCATCGGCGGCGAGGCCTACCTGGTCGGAGGCGCGACGAGCCTGCTCGAAGAAGAGGACGGCGAACTGCTCGTCGACCCATCCGACGCGCTGACCCGCTTCGACCCTCGCACCGACGAATACACCGAACTGGCGCCGCTGCCGCGGCCGCTGAACCACGTCGGCGTCGCCGCCTACCGGGGCGACCTCTACGTCCTCGGCGGATATGGCCGCCACGTCACCTCGCACACCAGCAAGCACTTCTACCGCTACGACCCCGCGACCGACCGTTGGTCGCGCCTGCCGGACCTGCCACGACCGCGGGCGGCGATGGCGGTCGGCGTGATCGGAGACCGCCTGTACGTCGCCGGAGGCGCTCGCGATCGGATTCCGCTGAACGAGACCTACGCCTACGACTTCCGCAGCCGCCGCTGGTTGCGCCTGGCGAACATGCACAGCCGGCGCGAGCACGTCGGCGAGGCGATGCTCGACGGCAAGCTCTACGTGCTCGGCGGCCGGGTGCCCGGGTCGCTCGCGGTCGACACCGCCGAACGCTACGACCCGGCGACCGACAGGTGGGAACGCCTGGCGCCGATGCCGGTCCCCGTCGGCGGCCTGGCAGCCGTCGAGGAGGGCGGCAAGGTCATCGCCGTCGCGGGGGGCAACGACGAAGCGGGGACCGTCACCGGCGCTGTGCAGGAGTTCGACCCGGCGAGCGGGGAGTGGTCGCGCCTGCCCGACCTGCGCACCGCGCGGCACGGTCACGGCGTCGCGGTCATCGACGACAGGATCTGGGTCTTCGGCGGCTCAGACTGCGCCTACTTCAACGCGACCGACAAGGTCGAGTCGCTGCACCTCGACCGGCTCGGCCGGCCCGACGGCGAGCAGCTCAGTCCCTCCGGCGGCGCCTCCTGAGCGCCCCGACCGCGGAGGAGAGCAGCATTCGCCTCCCCCAGGGCGAGAGCTTCAGCGCGAAGCGGCGCTCGTCGTCGCGGTAGTCGACGTTGACGCGGGGGATCGAGAGCGGCGTCGCCCGGCGCTGCCCGCTGATCGTTGGAAGCGTGAAGGCGAAGCGGTAGCCGCAATCCGCCGCGGCGGCGGCGACCTCGAGGCTCCACTCGCCGAACGGGTAGGCGAGCGTGTCGCAGCTCCCCAGCCGCTCCTTGATCGTCGTCCGCGACTCCCACAGCTCCTCGCGCAACTCCTCACCGCTCAGCTTCGGCAGATGAGGATGACTGAGGGTGTGGCTGCCGACCTCGAAACCGCCCTCCTTCATCTCCTCCAGCATCGGCCAGGTGACCGAGCGCATCGTGCTCGCATGGCGCGTCAGGTCGTCCTCCATCTCGGGCCATTCGAACGCACCGCCCACCTCCAGCAGCGGCGGCAGGACGAAGACGAAGGCGGCGTACCCATACTCCCGCAGCAGCGGCAGAACCGTCTCGTAGTTGTCGCGGAAGCCGTCGTCGAAGGTGAGGAAGACGGTCGGGCCCGGGTCCCGGCCGGCGGCCGGCTCGCCCAGCGCCGTCAGGTCGCCGCCGCGAAAGCCTCGCCGGCGCAGCAGCGCCAGCTGACGCTCGAAGAGGTCCGCCGAGATCGTCAGGTAGCGCGGGCCCTCCGGAGCGACCGAGTGGTAGCAGAGGAAGACCGCGTCGCTGGAGCGGTTGCGAAGTCGACGGCCCGGCACGGCGGGAAGTCTACGAGCGGCCCGGTCGGGCTCCCGGCCGCGCCTGCGACTAACCTGGCCCGCTGCAGATGCCAGACGCCCGCCAACTGCGCAGGACGCTGCGCCAAGCCATCCCCCGGCCGGTCCGCCGGCGCCTCTACGACTGGAGCCCGTCGCGACGGCGCCGCTGGCGCCAGGTGCCGGGAATCGAAACGGCGCCGGCCGGCGGTGCGGCGGTGATGACCTTCGACGACGGGCCGGATCCCGACTGCACGCCGGCGGTGCTCGACGCCCTCGAGGCCGCTGGCGCGACGGCGACCTTCTTCGTTCTCGGCGAGCACGCCCGCGAGTCGCCCGACCTGATCGGCGGCATGGTCGAGCGGGGACACGAGATCGCCTTGCACGGGATGACGCACCGCCGCCACGACGTGCTGGATGCCGCCGAGGCGGAGGACGAGCTCGAGGCGGGCATCGAGGCGATCGAGGGCGCGGGGGGTGGACGAGCCGCCTGGTACCGGCCGCCGTTCGGCGCCTCTTCCCCCACCCTCGCCGCCCTCTGCGCGAAGCTCGGCCTGCGCCTCGCCTACTGGAGCGCCTGGGGACAGGACTGGGAGGACAGCCCGCCCGGCCGTATCGCCGCTCTGGTCGAGCGCGACCTCCGCCCCGGTGCGATCGTGCTGCTGCACGACTCGGCGCGCTACGCACAGCGCGTCGAGGCGGGCGCGACCGCGGCAGCGGTGCCCCTGATCGCTTCCGCGGCGCGTAAGCAGGACCTCGAGCTCGTCTCGCTCGGCAAGGCCATGGACGACGATGACTGACGGCCCGCGCAGGGCGCTGCTCGTCTGCTCACCGGGTGGGCACCTGCTGCAGCTGCTCCGCCTCGAACCCGCCTGGGAGGGCTTCGAGGCAACCTGGGTCACGCTGCCCGCAGCCGACTCCGACTACCAGCTGCGCGACGAGCGCGTGCTACACGGGCGCGGGCCGACCAACCGCTCCCTGCGGGCGCTGCTCGCCAACCTGCACCTCGCCTGGCGAGTGGTGCGAAGCGAGCGACCCGATGTGATCATCTCCACCGGCGCCGCCCTGGCGGTCCCCTTCTTCCTCGCCGGCAAGCTCTTCGGCGCCCGCCTCGTCTACGTCGAGAGCCTCACCCGCACGACCAGCCTCTCGCTCAGCGGCAGGTTGGTCCGCCCACTGACCGACGCCTTCTTCGTCCAGTGGCCCGAGCTCGCCCATGGCCGAGCGCGATTCGCCGGCAGGCTGCTGTGATCTTCGCCACCGTCGGCAGCCACCCGACCTACGCCTTCGAACGTTTCCTGCGGGCGCTCGAATCGCTCCCCGAGGCCGATCTGGTCGTCCAGCACGGGCCCGGAAAGTCCCCGGCCAACGCGCGCCGCGCGGTGCCCTGGATGACCTTCGCCGAGATCGTCGCGGAGATGGAGCGCGCCGACCATGTAGTCAGCCACGCCGGCGCAGGCACGATCCTCTGCGCCGCGCGCGCCGGGCAGGTGCCGATCGTCTTCCCCCGGCTCGAGCGCTTCGGCGAGACCGTCGACGACCACCAGGTCGAACTGGCCCGCCGCCTCGCGCCGGACGGCCGCGTGATCCTGGTCGAGGACAAGAAGGAGCTCGCCGCCGCCATCGCCGCGGCTCCCCCCCGCGGCGCCGCGACCGGCCTCGACGGCTCCGACCTGATCGCCGCCGTGCGCGAAGAGCTACTTCCCTCCTGAACACCGGGCCGCTCAGGCCAGGGAGCTAACCGCACCCTTTCAGGGCATTCAGGTAGAAGCGCTGGTAGTCGGGCCAGTGCTCGTCCCAGTAGTCGCCCTCGTGGGCTCCCGGCCATGAGTGAGCGGTGAGATCGGTGCCCCCCGCCTGCACCGCCTCCACGAAACCTTCGTCGTATACGCGGAACGGGTCCTCGGTCCCGAAGTCGATCCAGACCTCCGCGTCGCCAAAGGCTTCGGGATCGGCCTGAACCGCGCCGACCACGTCGTTGCGTTTGAAATCGGCAGCGTCGTCGAATGCGCCAGATGCCGTTTCGCCGCCTTCGAACCAGAGGGCCGGGGAATGACCGCCGACGGCGCAGAACCTGCCGGGATCGTGAAGGGCGATGTCGAAGGCGCCGAAGCCTCCCATCGAGATTCCGCCGATCGCTAGCCGGTTCGGGTCGATCCCAAAGCGCCGCACGACGAGCGGGACCACTTCGTCCATTACGTAGGCATCCCAGTCGCCTTCGGCCCGATCGTGCCAGTAGCCGTGGTCTCCACCGGCCGGGAAGGCGACCACCGGTCCGCGGCCCTGCAGAAGCGGCAGGCCTCGCAACACCGTGTCGTTGAAAGATCCCTCGTAGCCGCCTCGACCGTGCAGGTAGACCAGCAGCCCTCGCCTGCCGCGAGGACCTGGGCGCGGCGGGACGATCACGTTGACGCCGAGATCCTTTCCCACGGCGCGACTGTCGACCGTCAGGTGGACGAGCTGCGCGCCGTTCTCCCGGGCGAGCTCGGCATCGCTTGGGCCAAAGATCGTCCCGGCGAGGGCGCGGTAGGCAACCACGGCCAGCAGGAGGCCGATCACGGCCGCGGCGCCCATCCGTCGCCGCTTGATCTGAGCCCGCGTCGGTCTCAGCTATGCCGCCCGCGGGCCAAGGTCAGCGACTCGGAGAGCCCGCCGGCGGCGTACCGGGCGGCGCCGGGGGTCCCCAACTGGCGCGACCGTCGCCGGAGATCGGGATTCGCGGTCCGGCCATCGCTGGGGTGTCGAGCACGACGTCGGCGACCGCCTTGACGCGCGAGAGGACCTCGCGGACCTCGCTCTTCCTGCCTTGGAAGCCCCACGAGTGGAGATCCGCGGTGAGACCGGTCGCGTCGATGCCCGCGGCGTCGGCGAGGAAGAGAGCGCGGGGCATGTGAAAACCCTGGGTCACGACCACGGCGTCCTCGACGCCGAAGATGCCCCGGGCCCGCACCATCGTCGCCCAGGTGTCGAGGCCGGCGTGATCCTCGAAGACGTCGCGGGGCGCGACTCCGGCTCGCACCAACGCCTTGCGCATCGTGTCGGGCTCGTCGTAGGACCACGTGTGGTGGTCACCGGAGACGAGCACCTTCTCGACCTTGCCTGCGCGCCACAGAGCCGCCGCCTGCCGGACCCGATCGGCCAGCATCGGGCTCATCCTCCCATTCGGCATGACCAGGGCGCCGGGGACGATCGCGGCCTCGGCATGGGGCACGTCGGCGACGCTGCCCGTCGAGTCGCCCCGCTCGCTCAGCAGGACATAGGCGTTGGCCAGCCCGACGAAGACGACGAGCACTCCCCCGGCGGCGACCCCGGCTCGCGACAGCCGCGGCCAGCGCCGCAGCGGATACGTGACCCCTCGCCAAGCCGCCTTCATTCCCGCGCAAGGTAGCAGCGAGACCCTCTGCCGACCACAGGGTCCATTGGAGAGAAGACAAAACGCCGCATCGTCCGGTAAGTTGACCTCAGGTGGAGCGAGAGGGCCTTGCGCTCTGACCTGCGATCCCTCGGATCAGACAAACCCGCCCAGGCTTGTCCCCGAAGGAAAGGAGGTCAAATGGACGCAAACATCCCACTCATCCTGTTGCTGTTCTGGATGCTGGTCCAGACCATGCGACAGTAGCCACCTCCCCGGCACAACCCTGCGGTGTCGGGGGTTCCCCCAAGAGAAAGGCCCGCATGCGCGGGCCTTCTCCGAGGTCATTTGAACGTAAACAGCCCCACTCAACCTGTTGTAGTCATTATGACAGGAATCGCAGCTGCTCAGCCCGACTCGCCGGTGGCCAGCAGTTCGGTGTAGATCGTTTCCAGGCGGCCGGTTACTTCCTCGGCGTTGAGGCGGCGGGCTCGCTCGCGGGCGGCCTGGCCGAGGCGTTCGCGCAGCTCGGGGTCGCCAGCCAACCTTGCCAACGCGGCGGCAAGGGCGTCGGGGTCGCTTGGGGGCACGACGAGGCCGTCGACACCGTCGCTGAGCACGTCGGGGACGCCGCCGACCGCCGTGGCGACGATCGCACGGGCCCAGGCCATCGCCTCGAGCAGCGCCATCGGCAGGCCCTCCGAGGTCGAGGGGAGGACGAAGATCGCCGCCTCGCGCAGCAGCTCCTCCTTCTCGGCTTCCTCGAGCCATCCGTGCCACTCGACATCCGGCCGGCGCTCGATCAACTCGCGACCGCGCTCGGGCAGCTCGCCGGGCCCGCTGAGCAGGACCCTCAACTCGGCCGGCTCGGGACGCTCCAGGGCGGCGAGCAGCTCGTCTCCCCCCTTGACCCGGTTGGCGAAGCCGCCGACGTAGAGGGCGGCGAGCGGCTCGCCACCGCGGCCGGGCGGGACGTCCGGCGCCTCGGGCGCCGGGTTGGGCACGACGACCACGTCGCTCGCCGCGTAGGTCTCCTCCAATGCCCGCGCGCTCGCCGCGGAGACGGCGAGAACCACGTCGGCGCGGCGGAACATGAGGCGGAAGAGCGCTGCTTGCAAGGAACCGATCCGGGTGCGCTCGTAGACGACGTCGCCGGGACCCGAGTGCATGTGGAGGACGACGCGGCGGCGCAGAGCCTTGGCGAGCAGGACGACGAACGACTTGCGCAGCATGCTGCCGCGCACGGTGGCGTGGACGTGGACGATCCGACCGCGCCCGCGCAGGCTCCACCAGGTCAATTGCCAGAGTCCCAGGCAGTAGACGCCGAGCCGCTCGGCCCCGCCGGTGCCGCGATGGGTGGCGACGAATTCCAGCCGATAGCGCTCGGCCAGGGGCGAGTCGAAGAGGCCGTGCATCACCGCCCGCATGCCGCCGCGCACGTCGGGGCCCACCTGCAGCACGCGCGGGCGGTCAGCCGGCACGGTCGTCCTCCGGCGACGGGGCGACGTTGCTGACGTCGCCGGCACCGGGCAGAGGTGGGGGCGGGCCCCAGCGGCGGCGGTAGAGGTCGAACAGGCCGCGGGCGCCGCCGACAGCCGTCGCCCACGGCTCCTCGGCCGACCCGGGGCGCAGGCGCAGCCCGCGGGCAGCGGTCCTGATCAACTCGTATGCGGTGAGCAGGAGCGCCCGCACGGTGAAGACGGCCAGGCCACGCAGCCCCGCGGCCCGCCGGGCGTAGGCACCGCCGTTGCGGGTCAGCAGGTAGGCCCAGGGACCCGGGCGCTTCGGCCCGCCGGGCGCCTGGTCGGCGATCGCGTCGGGGAGGACGCCGACCCGGAAGCCGGCACGGGCGATGCGCAGACACAGGTCGGCCTCCTCGCAGTAGCTCCACAGCCGCGCGTCGAAGTCGCCGGTCCGCGCCAACGCATCGGTGCGGATCAACATCGTGCCGCCGTCCATCCAGTCGCAGGGGGCGATGCCGTCCTCGCTCGGCGGGCGCTCGACACGGTGGGTCATCGTCCCGTTCGACCGGGTGAGGCCACCGTAGGAGAACGGGGCTTCGGTGCCGGTGAAGATCTGCGCCGGGCCGAGCACGCCGTACTCGGGGTGCCGCTCGGCCGCGTCGAGGAGCGCCGCCAGGGCACCCGGCCTCAGGCGGGCGTCGTGGGTGAACAGCAGCAGCCACTCGCAGCCCAGCGCCAGGGCACGCTCGATGCCGAGGTTCATCCCGGCCGCGTAGCCGAGGTTGTGGCTCGCCCGCAGCACCTCGCAGCCCGGTGGCGTCACCGGGTCGGGCTCGCCCGGCGAAGCCGGGTTGTGGACGACCAGGATGCGCTCGACCGGCATCCCCTCGGCCCGCAGCGAGGCCAGCAGGTTCTCGTACTCGCCCCCGCTGCCGTAGCTGAGCACCACCGTGCGCACCGCCTCGACGCTCACGGGGACCAGGCCTCGACCAGCTCGCGGTTGCGGCGCAGCCAGCGCCGGTCGCGCAGGTAGAGGAGCAAGCCGGCGGGCAACGCCAGGAGGGTCCACGAAGCGCTCGGCGACTCGGCGACCTGGCGGCGCAGGCTCGTCCCCTCCAACAGCGAGTAGCGCACGCAGTTGGCGTGGGCGCGCAGGCGCGACCTCGGCTTCATCGGCTTGGGCATCGCCGCGTACTCGCGCCAGTAGGCGAGCTGGGAGTCGGGGAAGCGCAGGCGCAGCTCGGTCTCGCGATCGGTAAGGCCGCCCTCGCGGTAGTCGGTGAAGGCCCAGACCTCGTTGACGTAGCGGGTCGAGTAGCGGGCGGCGATGCGGTTCCAGACGAGCGCCGGGGTGACGTGCCATCCCATCTCCTCCGGAAACGGGAACTCGGCCAGGACGTCGCGCCGGTACATGCCGATCTTGTCGCCGTAGACGCCGTGCAGGGCGATCAGCTCGAAGGCGTTGGAGTCGAAGACGTCCTCCGGGTAGACGTCGCAGACCATCTCGCCGTCGGGATCGACGCGCAGGGCCTCGACGTCGGCGAAGGAGTCCCGGTGGGTGGCCGGGATCGACTCCCAGGCCGCGAGCATCCGCTCCAGCGCCTCCGGGGGGTACCAGTCGTCGGAGTCGATCATCGCGCAGAGCTCGCCCCGCGCCCGTTCGACCGTGCGGTTGATCGCCGCGTGCTTGCCCTGGTTCTCCTGACGGCTGTAGTCGATCTGGAAGCTCGCCTCCGCTTGCCAGCCGCCGATCAGCTCGGCACTGTCGTCGGTCGAGCCGTCGTCGACGATCACCCACTCGAAGTCCTGCATCGTCTGCGCGACGAGGCTCTCATAGAGGCGGGGCAGCGTCCCGGCGCGCTGGTAGGTCGCGGTGATCACGCTGATCCGCGGCGGTGAGGGTCGACGCTCCTCGTTCATGCGAGGCCGGCCACCGAATCGTCGCGCCGGAAGGGCGGGAACTGGAGTTTCTCGGGCAGGTAACCGCGCCGGGTGGCGATCAGCCAGTAGGGGATCGCGTAGATGGCGGTCCCGACGAGGAGCCAGAGGATCGCGCTCGGCCGTCCCGAGGGCACGCCGACGGCGAGCGCCAGCAGCGCCGGGGGGATGCCGAGGCCGAGCGCCAAGGCCCCGGACGGGACGACGGCGCCGAGCAGGTCGCGTGCCGGCAAGCCGAAGAGGCGCAGGAAGCGGGCGTTGAAGACGATGCTGCCGACGGTGATCGCGACGAAGGTGCCGGCGACGACCCCCCAGAGGCCGAAGGGCGGCGCCAGCGCCAGCGTGAAGGCGACGTTCATCGCGGCGACCAGCAGCGCGTTGGCGGAGGGCATCCCGGGATGCCCGGCGCCGATCGCGATCGTCGAGCCGACCCCGGTGGTCATGTTGACCAGGTAGGCCAGGGTGAGGAAGGGGACGAGCAGCTCGGCGTCGCCCGGCGCCGTCTTCAGCCAGGCGATCAGGAGGAACGGCGAGGTGACCGAGACGAGGGTGTAGAGCGGGAAGGCGATCGCGCAGCTGCGCAGGGTGTAGCGGCGGTACATCTCGCCGACCACCTCGCGCCCCTCCTCGACGATCCGCGCCGCCGCCGTGGGGATCATCGCCGAGACGGTCAGCACGGCCACGCCGCGGACCGCGAGGACGACCCGCGAGGCGATCTCGTAGACCGCCGCCGCGCGGATGTCGACCAGCAGGGCGATGATGATTTTGTCGGTCTGGAAGTTGACCAGTTCGGCGAGCCAGCCGACCTGGTTCTTGACGCTGAAGCCGAGCACCTCCTTGACCAGGGTGTGCGAGGGCCAGGCGATGTAGGGCGAGCGCCACACGTAGCGCATCGCGAGGGCGGCGGGCAGCATGGCGACCATGCTCGCGGCGGCGTTGGCGAGCGCGTAGACGACGAGGCTCGAGCTGAGCGCCAACGCGGCGATGCTGAAGGCGAAGTTGATCGTCACCCCCGCCGTCGTGGCGATGTTGGGAGGCACCATGTTGCGCAGCCCGATGCCGACCGCGGTGAGCACGCCGTCGATCCCGTTGAAGGTCCAGATCGCCACCGAGGAGAGCAGCACGAGGCGCATCTCCTCCGCGTCGAGCACGCCGAGCTTGTCGCTGACCGCCGGGGCCACGGCGGCTGCCACGGCGGCGGTGAGCACGCCGACGAGGAGCGTCGCGATCACGCCGAGGCCGACGCTCTCGTCGATCCGGTGCTTCTCGTCGGCCGCGTCGAAGACCGCGATGAAGCGAGCGAGCGAGCGGCCGATGCCGAGGTCGAGCAGGCCGGCGTAAGTGGCGAAGGCCCCGGTCACGGCCCAGACGCCGAAGGCATCGAGGCCGAGCCGCGAGATCATGATCGGCGCCAGCAGGAAGCTGAACAGGTAGCCGGCGATCAGGCTCGTCGACTGGGCGAGGGTGTTGCGGAAGAGCATCGTCGGCCCCTAGCTTCCCGGCTTCTCGCCGAGCAGGTGCTCGTCGTAGGCGCGCAGGGTCGCTTCGCCCACGGTCCTCCAATCGGCGCCGCCCGCGGCGGTGCGCCCCCCGGCCTCGCCGAGCCGCGCCGCCAGACCGGGGTCGGTGAGCACGGAGACGAGCGCGGCGGCGAGCGCCTCCGGGTCCTCCCTCGGCACGACCAAGCCGGAGCCGTCGGCGACCAGCTCCGGCAGTCCGCCGGCGTCGCTGACGACGAGCGGGCGGCCGTAGCTCTTGGCGAGCGAGCCGACGCCGCTCTGACTCGCCTGGCGGTAGGGCAGCACGAGGCAGCTCGCGGCGGCGAAGACGCCTGGCACCTCCGCGTCGGGCACGTGCTCGGCGCGCAGCGCGACCCGTTCGTCGGCAAGCGCCGGATGGTCCTCGAGCTCGCCGCTGCCGGCGATCGTCAGCGTCGCCTCGGGCAGCTGCCGCCAGACCGCGGCCATCGCGTCGAGCAGGATGTCGAGGCCCTTGTAATGACCGAGGCGGCCGAAGAAGAGGATCGCGGGCCGGTCCGGAAGGGGCGCCGCCTCCCCCGCGTCGACGCCGTGCGGTACGACCACGATCGGCGCCCGAGGCCGCGCCACCGTCCGCAGCTCGTCGCGCAGCGCTTCCGCATGCACGAAGATCAATCCGGCGGAGCGCAGCAAGGTCCGGTTGCCGAACGTGGCGCTGCGCGAGACCGCTTCGCCGGGATGGCTGACCGGGTCGTGGATCGTCAGGGCGAAGCGGCGGGGACGGACGCGGGCCGCCACCAGGAGGCGCGGGTCGTTGCCGATGCCGGCCTGGAGATGAACGACGTCGGCAGCGAAGTGACGGGCCTCGCGACGCGCTCGCAGCGTGCCGGCAATGCCCCGCGGCGAACGCACTCGCCCGGGGACGACGAAGCGGCTCGTCCCCGCCATCGTCGCGCCGGCGACGAAATCGGCCGCCGCTCCCGCGATATCCCCGAACTCCTCGTCGTGGTCGCGGCCGAGCAGGGCGACCTCGGCGCCGGCCCGCTGCAGCCCACCGGCGAGCATCGCCGTGTAGCGCAGGAAGAAATCGCAGGCGAGCAGGACCCGCGGGGGCCGCCGGCGGTCGCTCATCGGCCCCGGCCCGGAGCGGCGAAGAAGTGCGGCAGCGGCGCCGCATCGACGGCCGCCTCGAAGACCTCGCCGTAGCGCTCCGCCATCCGCGGCACGTCGAACTCGGCGACCCCGGCCCGGCCCGCCTCGGCGACCCCCCGGTGCAGGTCGGGGTCGCCGAGCAGGCGGCCGCAGGCGGCGGCGAAGCCGTCCTCGTCGCCGGCGGCGACGCAGAGGCCGCCGCCGGTCGTCTCCAGCAGCCAGCGCACGTCGCCGACGTCGGTCGCGACGACCGGGGTCCCGAGCGCCATCGCCTCGAGCAGCGACATCGGCAGCGCCTCGGCCGAGGAGGGCAAGACGGCGATGTCGGCGGCACGCAGCAGCGCCGGCACGTCGTCGCGGCTGCCCAGGAACGTCGCCCACTCCGCTCCGAGCTCGTCCGCTTCGCCCCTCACCCGCTCCTCTTCGGGCCCGTCTCCCGCGAAGAGCACGCGCACGTCGCCGAGTCGCTCGCGCAGCCGGACGACGGCGCGCAGCGTCACCGGCTGCCCCTTCGGCGGCGTGAAGCGAGCAGCGTGGACGATCAGCTTCGCCCCGGCGGGGACGCCGAGCGCCTCGCGAGCGACCCCCCCCTCGGCGCGGCGACGCAGCTCGGCCAGCGGCACCGCGTTGGGGATGCGGACGATCGAGTCGCGACGCACCCCCTCCGATTCGAGCAGGCCGACCTGCGTCTCGGCGACGACTACCGTGGCGTAGGTGAAGCGATCGAGCAGGCGGTTGTGCAGGGCGATCAAGCGCTCGCGGGAGGCGCCGCTGCGGCTGACCTGAAAGGCGCGGCCGGCGGTGTGCTCGGTGACGAGGGCGGGGCGACGGGCGGCGATCGCCGCCAGCCGTCCCCAGAGACTGGCATCCCACCCCGTGCAGTGGACGAGGTCCGCGCGTCGGGCCAGCCGCGTCATCTCCGACAGGGCCCGCAGCTTGCCGGCGCGGCTCTTGACGCCGAGCACGCGCAGCTCGACCCCCGCCTCCTCCAGGTCTGCGACGTGGGAGGTCGCGTCGTCGATCGCCACCAGCTTCACCGCGTAGCCGCGCTCCGCCAGTCCGACCGCCAGGTGTCGCAGCTGCGTCTCGGCGCCGGCCCAGAAGAGGTGGTCGATGACCAACAGCAGGCGGCGCCGGCTCGGATCCTCACCCGCGGACGCCATCAGGCGAGCCCCGACCCGAGCCGATCCGAGGCCCGGCCCTCGTGGTCGGCGACGATGACTCCCGCGAGCAGGCCGAGGATCGCGGTCATGTCCTCGACCGAGAAGTAGATGGCGACGATCGAGCTGATCATGATCATCGCGATGCCGACCCCGCAGGCCGTGATCGCCGGATCGGTCGGCGTGCGTCTGAAGGCGCGCAGGATCGGGATCGCGAGGAAGGCGAGGAAGGCGATCAGCCCCGGCAGGCCGCAGATCAGGAACAGGTAGAGGTACTGGTTGTGGAGGAAGAGCTGCGTTTCGACTTTGATGCTGTGCGGGCCGGCGAACTCGAAGTTGTAGACGCCGAAGTTGACTCCCGGGCCGATTCCGAGCACGGCGTTTTCCTGCGCTTTGGGCCAGGCGATGCGGGTCTCGCGCTCACGGTCGGCAAGCGAGTTCGAGGCCTCGACCTTACCCGGGTTGAGCAGGGTCGAGCCGCGCTTGACGACCGGGTCGAGCACGCGGCTTTCGGTCGCCGAGCCGAAGGTCGCAAGCAGCGCGAGCGCCGCGACCGAGACCATCAGTGCGGCGGTGAGGCGGCTGCGGACGAACGGACCGCCGACGACCATCATCAGCGCCAACCCAGCGAACAGCCCGAGCCACATGTTGCGGTTGAAGCTGATCGCGATCGCCAGCGCCATACCGGTCAGCGCGAGCGTCCAGGCCGTCCGGCGGCCCGGTTTCGCGGTCGCCGCTCTGACCGCGACGTACCAGAAGAGGGCATAAGCGGCCGAGAGCCCCGCCAGCCTCACGCGCAGCAACCCGGCAGCTCCTTCCTCCTCCTTGAGGATCGATTCGCCGCCGCCGCTCAGGGTGTCGCCGATCCCCGCCCCGAGAGCCATGAACAGGGCTACGACCCCGGCCACGGCGGCGAGCACCGCGGCACCGGTGAGCAGGACGCGCCGCTGCTCGGGCCGCGGAAAGAGCCTGACGACGACGTAGAAGAAGGTCAGCAGGAAGAACGGCCGGCCCCAGCTGAGCACATCGCCGAGCGGCGCCCGGCCGTCGCTTACGGCGAGCGCCGCCGCCAAGAGGAGGGCGCCGAGAAAGGCCGCGAGGGCGAAGCCCGCCCCCCCTCCCCAGCTCCTACGCCGCGGCCGGACCACCGAGAGGAAGAGCAGGCCGACCAGGGCGAGCTCGTGCGGGCGGACGCTCAGCGGGCCCAGTTCGAAGGCGAAGATGGTCGGGTAGAAGACGAAATCGGTCAGGCCGAGGAAGACCAGCGCGGTCGCGATCGGGAAGCGCAGGACGAAGGCGACCGCGGCGACGCCGGCGAAGAGCAGGATCGGACGGGACAGGCCTTCGCCGGCCACGCCTTTGGCCAGGAGCGCCTCGAGCGCGAGCGCGACCAGCGCGAGCGCGGCGAGCCGGACCGGGTCAGGTAGCCGGCGTGCTGCTTCCGGCCAGGTCGGAATGGTAGTAGTGCGAATACTTGCCACGCTCTGGCTCCGTGAAGTTGGCTATGACGCCGATCGGCTTCTTGTTCAGCAGGGCGAACTGTTTGCTGAGTTCGCGGCCGGCATCGCGGGTGGTCCTGCCGAGCCCGCCCACGATGACCACGGTCGAGACCTCCGAGACGAGGGCGAGCGCGTCGCTCACGGCGGCCAGCGCCGGGCTGTCGATGACGACGATCTCGAACCTCTCTTGGAGCTTGATCAGCAGATCGCGCATCAGAGCGCTCTCGAGCAGCTCCGAGGGATTCGGCGGAACGGGCCCGCTGGGAAGGACGCTGAGCGTGCGGGAGAGGATGCCCCCCGGACCACCCGGCCCCGGCACCTCGGTCTCGATCAGGACTTTCTCGTACGGCGTCCCGGTGAGCACGTTGGAGAGGCCGCTGGCCGGGCTGCCGGTGACGTCGCGCAGATCGCCCCCTTTGCGCAGGTCGCCTTCGACGAGCACGACGTCGTCGCCCATCTCGGCCATCGTCGTGGCCAGGGTGCGCGCCACCGTCGACTTGCCGTCGCCCGCTTCGGGGCTGATGATGAGCAGTGAGCGCATGCCCTTGTCGACGTTGAAGTAGCGCAGGTTGGTGCGCAGCACGCGGAAGGCCTCGCCCTCCGGCGTCTGCGGGCTGATCGCGTCCGTCTGTTTCCTGCCGAGTCGCTGGCTGCGCGGGATCCGGGCCAGGATCGGCACGCCATAGAGTTCTTCGAGTTCGTCGATCGTGCGCACCTTGCGGTCGACGCGATCGAGCAGGGCGGCGAGGCCGAGGCCGAGCAGGAGGCCGAGCACGATGCCGAGCATCACGTTGCGCAGCGGTTTCGGAGACGAGCGTTC
>Ga0070691_10000412_pt1 | contig 15652 bp, 19 predicted proteins | sample KBSK1101metaG_FD_64673 | JGI IMG/M metagenome (GOLD analysis project Ga0070691, IMG submission 64673) | Corn, switchgrass and miscanthus rhizosphere microbial communities from Kellogg Biological Station, Michigan, USA - KBS K1-10-1 metaG | ecosystem: Host-associated > Plants > Roots >... | reverse complement strand
GAGCGGGATCCGGCGATGGGCCAGCAGATCGAGCACCTTCGGATCTTCGAGCGCGCGAACACCGTGGCCGATCCGCTCGGCGTGCAGATACTCGATCGCCGCGCGCACGCTCTCGGGCCCGGCCGCTTCGCCCGCGTGCGCCACGCAGTGCAAGCCCTCGGCCCGCGCGTAGGCGAACGCATCGGCGAACAGCTCGGGCGGATATTTCGACTCGTCCCCGCCCAGGCCGATGCCGATCACGCCGAGGTCCGTCAAGCTAGCGGCAAGCTTCGCGGTGCGCATCGCGCTCTCGGCCCCGAAGTTCCGCGTCAGGTCGACGATCAGTTGGAAGGCGACACCTGTGCCGCGAGTCGCATCGTCGAAGGCACTGCGGATCGCCGCAACGCACGCGCGCACGTCGATCTCGGGGTGGAAGAACTGCCAGACCGACGGCGAGACGAACAACTCGCCATAGGCCACGTTCTGCGCGAGCGCGTCCTGCGCGAACTCGGCGGCCAGACGACCGTAGTCCTCGGGATCGCGTAGCGACCGGCCGACGGCCGCGAAGGTGAGCAGAAACTCGCCGAAGTTCGCGAACCGGTAGACGTCGTCGGGGTGCTCGGGCTCGCTTGCCCCCTCGAAAGCGCCGTCCCCCTTGGGCCGATAGGTCGTCGCCACGCCGTGCTTCGCGGCAAGGTCGAGAAAGGTCGCAGCCCGTAGGGCGCCCTCGAGGTGGCAGTGGAGATGGATCTTCGGCAGCACGACTGCAACCTTTACGCCTTCCGGGCCGTTAAGGCCCTGTGCGGCCGCCTCACATGCAGGAGACCAGTGGGCGGCCGCGCAAAAATACTCGAGGCTATCGCGGGGTGGAGCAGTCCGGTAGCTCGTCGGGCTCATAACCCGAAGGTCGATGGTTCAAATCCATCCCCCGCAACCAACTACAGGCCCGACAACGGAAACGTCGTCGGGCCTGTTTCGTTTCCCCGGCGCCATACATGGAGACAATTCGACGGGGGCGCAAGCATATGGTACCTGCGATTCAAGCCGCCGCGTCGGTCGGCACATTTCTCGTCTTCGTCATCTCGGCCGCGTTCGCGCTGCGACAGTTGCGATCGTCCAATAGGAGCAACCAGCTCGCCGGCCTTCAGGCGGTCTCCGCTCACTCCAACGGATCGGAGTTCGAGCGCTGGTTCAAATTCGTCTTGCAAGACCTACCCAGACGAATGGAGGAGCCCTCATTCCGCGAGGGTCTCAAGGACGATCCGATCGATCGCGACGTCCACCTGGAGATCCGATTGGCGAATTGGTACGAAGAGATCGGTATTCTCGCTAGGTACGGAGTCGTGCATGAGGCGCCCTTGATCGAGTTCCTGCGGGGCGGTCCGGAAACCGCATGGGAAGCTCTGCGCCCGACCGTGACGCTTTACCGCGAGATCTGGGGGCCGTCGTATTACCGACATTTCGAAGAGCTCGCAAGACGTTCCCATGCCTTTTATCTGTCTCTTGACCCTCAGCGGGCTAACAAAGCCGGTCGGCCGGCGCGATGACGAAACGGCGGTTCGGAAAAGGCGATCGCGTGAGTTGGAACTCCGAGGCCGGCCGCGTCACCGGAACGATCACCAGGGTCGTGACATCCGAGATCCAGTTCAAAGGCTACACCGTCCATGCAAGCGAGGACGATCCCCAGTACGAGATCAAGAGCGAGAAGACGGAACACATCGCCATGCACAAAGGCACGGCGCTGACGAAGCTCGCAGATTAAGACGTCGCGGACACGGCAAGGACGGTTCGGCGCGACGGGGAAGGCGACGACATGCGTAGCCTCTGTATCCGCGGGCTCGTCCTTGCGCTGGCTTTGGGCCTCTTCGCAGCCGCCCCGGCGACACCGGGGCAGTACCTCATCGACGACCGCGTCCTCATCCACACGCGCGACGGTGCGACGATCTCGGCGATCGTCGTACGTCCGGCCGGCGCTCGGACGCGGCTCTCCACGGCGTTCGCGTTCACGATCTATGCCGATAAGGAGACCGACCTCCGGCAGATGGAGTACGCCGCGGATCGCGGCTACGCAGGCGTGTGGGCGTATACGCGCGGCAAGATGGAGAGCCCTCAAGCGATCGTGCCGTACGAGTACGACGGGCGCGACGCCGACGCCGTCATCGGCTGGATCGCGCGACAGCCTTGGAGCGACGGCAAAGTCGGCATGTACGGCGGCAGCTACAACGGCTTCACGACCTGGGCCGCGGCGAAGTACGCGAACCCGGCGCTCAAGACGATCGTACCGTACGTCGCGAACAACCCCGGCAACGGGCTGCCGATGCAGAACAACGTGTTCCTCCTCGTCAATTATCCGTGGCCGTACTACGTCACGAACAACAAGACCATCGACAATGCGGCCTATACGGATCCGCGTTTCAATCGCCTCGGCTTCCGCTGGTTCGCGAGCGGGCGCTCCTACCGCGACGTGCCGGCCGTCGCCGGGACGCCGAACCCGTGGTTCGAGAAATGGCTCGGGCATCCGAGCTACGACGCCTACTGGCAGGCGATGCTGCCGTACAGGTCCGATTTCAAACGCATACACATCCCGGTGCTCGTGGTCGACGGCTACTACGACGACGGTCAGATCTCGGAGCTGGCGCTCTTCAACGACCTCAACCGCTACGATCCGAACGCGAAGAGCTACCTCGTCATCGGGCCTTGGGACCACCTCGGGACGCAGCATCGCGTCAAAGATGCGATCCTACGGGGCTACCATATCGATCCGGTCGCGCAGGTCGACACGCCGAAGCTCACCTTCGATTGGTTCGACTTTGTGTTGCGTGGAAGACCGAAGCCGGTACTCGTACAAGATCGCGTCAACTACGAAGTGATGGGCGCGAACGTCTGGAAGCACGCGCGCTCGATCGCCGCGATGGGTACGACGAAGACGCTCTACCTCACAAGCACCCGGGTGAGCAAGCGTTTCTACCTGCTGTCGACGCGTATGCCGGCGACCACGTCCGCATTGCGCGAGGCGGTCGATCTGACGAACAGACGGGACTGGCACAACGCCGACGCCTATCCCGACCCGATCGTCGACCACAAGCCCGACCTCACGAGCGGCTTCGCCTACGTCACCCAGCCGTTCGCCCGCACGATGGACGTCAGCGGATTCGACGGGCAGATCGATGCGATCATCAACAAGCGCGATATGGATATCGGTCTCGTGCTCTACGAGATGACGCCGGACGGAAAACTGATGGAGCTTTCCAACTTCCTCGGCCGGGCGAGCTATGCACGCGACATGAGCCGGCGCGAGCTGTTGACGCCGGGTAAGGTAGCGCACATCCCGTTCGACCGCGCGTTCCTCTTCAGCAAGCGGATCGCCGAGGGTAGCAGGCTACTGCTCTCGCTGGATGTCAACATAAACCCGTTCGCCGAAGTCGACTACGGCACCGGAAAGGACGTCGGCGCCGAATCCACCCACGACGCCGGAGCACCGCTCGACATCCGCTGGCTCTCGAGCAGCTACATCCGCATAGCGACGAGTTCGGTCTCCTAAAGACCTTGAACGGCCTTTGCGAGCAGGAAGGCGACGCCCGATGCGACGCCGCCGATCAGGACGGTCTGTAGGGCCGACTTCCAGGGCGATCCGCCGGTCAATCGGCCCTTCACCCCGCCGAAGATCGCGAGCGCGATCATCGTCAAGACCGCCGATGTCGCCAGCGCACGCGCCGAGTCCGCGATCGACATATACGGAAGCAGCGGGATCAAGCCGCCGATGACGTAGGACGCACCGATCGTGGCACCGCTCTTGAAAGCTCGCGTCGGGTCCGGGCGTTCGAGTCCGAGCTCCCACTGCATCATGAAGTCGACCCAGCGTTTCGGATCGGACGATATCGCGTCGGTGGCGGCGTCGAGAACGGAACCGTCGAGGCCGTACGAGGCGAAGATCGCACGCACTTCGGCACGTTCGGCTTCGGGGATGTTCTCGACTTCGTCGGACTCGCGTCGTTCCTCGCTCCGGTAATGTTCGGCGTCCGTGCGAGCGGCCAGGTATCCGCCGAGCGCCATGGCGATCGCACCCGCCGCGACCTCGGCGATTCCGGCAGTGACGACGATATGCGACGATGCGATCGCGCCCGAGATCCCCGCGGCCAGTGCGAACGGGACGGTAAGTCCGTCGGACATGCCGATGACGATGTCCCGAACAGTGGCCGACGCCGTGAAATGGGCCTCGGTATGCTGCTTGCTAAAGACGGGCATCGCGGCTCACTGACGCGGTTCGGGCGTGTGGAGGCGTAGGTCGATGTAAGAAGTCGCCGGTTCGCGATCGGGCGGCACGTCGCCCGGCGTCAAGACGCCCTTCGGTCCGAGGCTATGGACGAACCGGTAGATCGACCGCTGGTCGTCCGTCGTCAGTACGCGCAGGTCGTGCCACTGCATCCTTCCGCCGCGCGTCCGCACCTCGAACAGCCATTGCGCCTCGGTGATCCGCGAGAACATCACGCGCAGGTTGGCCGGATACGACGTCCCCCAAGCCTCGCGCAGGCCCGTCGAACTGCCGACCAGCCATTTGCCGACCGGCAGCGTGCCGTCCGACTCCCGCCATCCGGGCGAATGGCAATCGTTGCAGGCGCCGATCGTCACGAGGTACTTCCCGCGTGCGATGGAGGGCGTCGCCGGTTCGCCGGCCGAGGGCGATGCCGCGATGCTCGAGCCGGCTGCGACCAGCAGAGCTATCGCGGCGATCGCGATCGTCATACGCATGAGCATCGGTATTCGATCTACTTGATCGGACCCCTGATGGGCGATGCCCACTTGATACCGAAGCGCCAGACGGGCTGGCCGAACGAGGCGTTCGACGCCGCCGACACCGCGGACTCGGCGGTGAACCAGAGATACGGCGAGAGCTTCGGATCCCGGGCCAGCAGATCGAACGCGCCGAAGTGCGGGCGCGCCGTCCCGGTGACGTCGTAGCCGGTCTTACTGGCCTGCAGACCGCCGAGGAACTCGACCGGGCGGATCCCCAGCATGACGTTGCCGCCGAAGAACGGCTGATCGACCTCGAAGCCGTACGACCACGCGGTCGCCGCCTGCACGAGATGCTCCGAGGCTTTGCCCGGGCCGACGTTCGAGTCGTTGGTCCGCTGGTAGAACGCGATCAGCCCGGGGAGATGTTCGTCGGGATCGCGTTGCGCGTACAGTCCGAACGCCCCGTACCGGTCGATCGGATCCCGATAGCCGTTCGCGAGGACGTACGTCCCGAGCGCGCCATAGACGCCGACTTCGACCGGATCATCCGGCCGGGCCCACGCGAGTTTGTATTGGAACGCGCGGTCGCTGCCCTTGCCGCCCGGTGCGTACGGGTTGGCCGCATCGAACGCGCTCGCGTTGAAGAGCGACGGACTGTTGCCGACCCAGGCGAGGTCGACTTTATACGAATGCTTCGCGTAGTCCGTCGGCACGTAACTGAAACCGACGCCCCACCGCTGGGAGCCGAGATTGTAGGAGTGCTGGCCGACGCCGATGGTCGCGCTCGAGAACCCCGTCATGTCACCCCAGTAGCTGAACGCCGAGGGCGCGGGCGGATCGAACTTGCCGAGGATGAGGTGACCCGACCCGTTCATCAGGCGGTTGTACGAGACCCAGGTGTGGCCGAGGTTGCCTCCGCTGATGTTGTTGCTGTAGACCGACTGCTCCAAGCGATAGGTCACGTACTTGCCGATCGCTCCGGCCATCGTGAACGAGAGGTTCGCGTAGGTGGCTTTATCCTGCGGTGCGAGACGGTCGAGGCCTCCGGTGCTCCGGTAGCTCACGGACTCCCGCACGACGAGCGGAAACGATCCTTTGAGGACGGCCGGGTCCAGCGCGCCGAGATGCGTGGACTGGATATATCGACCGTAGGCGTTGAGGGCCGGAACCATGGAATGGCACGCGCTGCAATCGACGTGGTAGGCCTGTGCGAACGACGGTAATGCGGAGGCGTCCCCGGGCCGCAATGCGAGCCCGAGGACGAGGGCGATCCCTAGAAGACGGAGTCCGCGCATCTCAAGCCACGACGTGGACGACGATCGCCATCTTCGCGTGTCCGGGTCCGCACGGGATCGTACAGTGAAGCACGTACGTCCCGGTCTTCTTCGGCGTGAACGTCACGCTCTTGGTGGCGCCGGGGACGATCGTGGTCGCGGCGAGTCCAAGATCGTCAGATTGAAGTCCGTGGACTCCCGCGGCCGACGTCAGGTCGAGCGTCACGGGTTGGCCGACGTGCACGGTGATCTCGGCGGGCGCGAACTTCCAATTCGATGCGGTGATCGCGACCGGCGCGTTTGCGGAGGCGGCCGATGCGACGGCCGCACCGGCCGCGATGAAGGCGAACGTGAGGAGCGCGATGATGGACGAGCGTATGACGGTCATTGGTATCCCTCATTTCTTGTCCCCAGTATGGTCGCGGCCCGGGAACGGATGAGGAAGGATCCGAGACGTCGCGTTCGCCGACCTGAGAACGTCCGTTCCCAAGACCTTCACCGCGCCTGAACGGGCGTTTGCTAGCGTGACGTGGCGAGGCCGACCGGCCCCGCGTCGATCTTCGAAAGGACGCTATCTTGGCACGCTCCGACTCGGGCGACGAGCCGCTTCCCGCAACGCTGACCTTCGTCCTGACGATGGGCGGCATGTTCTTCATCGGCTGGCTTCTCATGTTCGCACTTCTCAAGGCACGGTTCTGATGCACGTCCATCGTCAAGAGCGCATCTGGATGACCTTCGGGATCGGGATGCTGTTGATATTCCTCACCATCGTCTTGGTCGCGGCGTTCGTCGATGACATGAACCCGCCGAGCGACATGATGCAGATCGATCCGACCAAGGTGGCCTCGACTCCGCCATTCGATAAGCCCGGTCTGCGCAGCCTCGGAAACGGCCGCTACGAAGCGTACTACGTGGCGCAGATCTTCGCGTTCTCGCCCAGCACGCTGCACGTCCCGCTCGGTGCCACGGTGACGTTCTACGTCACCAGCCCCGATGTCGTGCACGGCTTCAACATCGCACACACGGCGGTCAACATGATGGTCATCCCCGGCTGGGTCAACTCGGCCACCCACACGTTCAAGACGGCCGGGACCTACCTGCTGGTCTGCAACGAGTACTGCGGCATCGAGCATCAGACGATGTTCGGATCGATCGAGGTGAGATAGTGGTCCGCGAAGAGCGACAGATGCGGTCGGAGAACCGCCTGGTCCTAGCCCACATCTATACGGCGACGGTCGCGATCGTCGTCGGTGCCGTCTTCGGACTGCTCCAGGCCTACTCGCGAGCGTCGGCCATCACGTTGCCCTCGACGTTCGACTACTACAGGGTCCTGACGCTGCACGGCATCCTGATGGCGCTGGTCTTCACGACCTTCTTCATCACCGGTCTCGCGCTGTTCGTCACCTACCGCCAGGTCCCGCGCGACCGCCAGCTGGCCGTCGGCTGGCTCGGCTGGGCGACGATGGTGACGGGTACGTCGATGGCCGCGTACGAGGTCCTGGCCGGCAATGCGACGGTGCTCTATACGTTCTACGCTCCGCTCAAGGCCAGTCCGTTCTTCTACATCGGAGCGACCCTGTTGATACTCGGGACGTGGGTCGTCGCGTTCGAGATCTTCGAGAACGTCGTCTTCTATAAGCGCACGACCGGCGGGAGACGCATGCCGCTCGCCCTCTTCACGATCGCGGCGACGTTCGTGATGTGGTGGGTCGCGACGCTCGGCGTGGTCGCCGAGATGGGGTTGCTGCTACCGTGGTCGCTCGGGTGGACCAGCGGGATCGACGTCATGCTGACCCGGATGTTCTTCTGGTACTTCGGTCACCCGCTCGTCTATTTCTGGATCATGGGCGCCTACGTCATCTGGTATACCGTCATCCCGACGCGCTTCGGCGGCAAGGTCTTCAGCGACGGATTGACGCGGCTCACCTTCATCATGCTGCTCTTGCTCTCGACCCCGGTCGGCATCCATCACGAATTCATGGAACCGGGGATCTCGACGACCTGGAAGCTGCTCCACACCATCATGACGTACGGCGTCGCGATCCCCTCGTTCCTCACGGCTTTCGCGATCTTCGCGACCTTCGAGATCGCCGCTCGCAAACACGGCAGACGAGGCCCGATCGCGATCGTCACCGGCCTGCCGTGGCGCGACCCGGTCTTCGCCGGTGCGGCCTACGGGATGCTGCTCTTCATCGCCGGCGGCTTCGGCGGTCTGATCAACGCCTCATACGAGATGGATTCGGTCGTCCACAACACCATCTGGATCGTCGGTCATTTCCACATCACGGTCGGTGGACCGGTCGCCCTGACGTTCCTCGGAGCCTCGTACTGGCTGATCCCGAAACTGACCGGTCGCGCGCTTTGGAAGCCGCAGCTGGCCCTGCTCCAGGTCCAGACGTGGTTCGTCGGCATGGTCTTGATGTCGTTCTCGATGCACTTCGCCGGTCTGCTCGGGGCCCCACGGCGCACCGCAGAGGTCGCTTACGCGGGATCCCACGTCGCCGCGTCGTGGCAGCCGTACATGATCGCCGCTGCGGGCGGCGGCTTGTTACTGACGATCAGCATCGGGATCTTCGCGCTGGTCGCGATCGGAACGCTCTTCGCCAACGACAAGAGCGAAGACATGCACGTCGAGTTCGCCGAGGCCGAGCCCGGCGGCGAGCCGTCGCCTCCGGTCTTCGAGCATCTCTTCCGCTGGGGCGCGGTCGCGCTCTTGCTCGCGGTGGCAGCGTATTCCGGGCCCCTGGGCGAACTGCTCCGACATCCCGGATTCCTTGCTCCGGGCATGAGGACATGGTGATCGACAACCGTCTCAAACGCGTCCTGGTCGTCGACGACGAACCCGAGATCGGCGAAGCTCTACGAGCGTATCTCGAACGCGAGGGGTTCGAAGTAACGGGCGCCGCTACGCTGGCGAGCGCGCTCGATGCCTACCGGCGCATCGAGCCCGATCTCATGCTGCTCGACATCACGCTGCCGGACGGTAGCGGCCTCGACATCCTCCGCGCCACCCAAGCCGAAGGCCGGCGGACGCCGGCGATCATGCTCACCGCCCGCGCCGAAGAGGTCGACCGGATCGTCGGCCTCGAGCTCGGCGCCGACGACTACATCACCAAGCCGTTCTCGCCGCGCGAGGTAGTGGCGCGCGTCCGCGCGGTCATGCGTCGGGCGGAGATCGCGGCGGGCGCACCGCGTCGCGCAGGCAATGCCATCGTCATCAAGGACCTCGAGGTCGACATCGACGCACACGAGGTCCGCATGGGCGGGCGCAACGCCGACGTCACCGCGACCGAGTTCCGCATCTTGCGCGTACTGGCCGAACATCCGGGCCAGGCCTTTAGCCGCGCTGCGCTGCTCGACGCACTGCACGATGACGGGTCGATCTTCGAACGGACGCTCGACCGCCACATCAATAACCTGCGCAAGAAGATCGAACCGGATCCCGAGAGACCCGAGTACCTTCACACGGTCTATGGCGTCGGCTACAAGATGCGGGCGCGCTCGTGAATCGAGAGCTGTTGCGCGCCCTTGATCTCGCGATCGCGCGCGACTGGGCCGGCGCCGCAGCCGCTATGCAGCAGCCGGACGATCCCGTCGCCGAACGGCTCGGCGGACTATTCGCCGATCTCGATCGTCAGGACGAGTCGCGGCGGCGTTCGACCGCCCGTGCCCGGCACGAGATCGGCAACGCGCTGGCGATCGTCCAGGCAAATCTCGAGGGCGTCATCGACGGCGTTCTGGAAGCGACCCCAGAACGGCTGGCGAGCATGCGCGACGCACTGGCATCTGCCGGCGCCGCGCTCGATGATCTCGGGCGGTCCTAACCGCCCAGCGCCGCGCTCACGACGCGTTCGATCTCGGCGGGCTCCGACGGTTTCTCGAGGATTCCCGAGATCGCGAAAAGCTCCGCAAGGTCGCGCATGGCCGCATCCGGCCGCGTCGCGGTGTACAGCACCACCGGTACGTCGCTGCACAACTCGCGCCGAAGCGCCTTGAGGAACCGCACGCCGCCCATACCGGGCATCGCAAGATCCACCACCACGAGATCGGGCGCACGGTCGATGACGGCCTTCAGACCCGCCTCTCCATCGGCCGCCTCCAGCACGTCGTGACCCAACGGTCGTAGCACGGTCGCAAGCAGCAGCCGGTTGAGGGGCTCGTCGTCAACGACCAGGATGTTCGCCAAGCGCGTCCTCGACATGTCGGCGAAACGCGACCGGATCGATCGGCTTCGAAAGGTAATCGTCGAATCCGGCCGCGAGCATACGATCCCGATCGCCGGCCATCGCAAGCGCGGTAACCGCGACGATGCGGGGACGCTTCGACAGGCCGCCAAGCCTCCGCGCGAACTCGTAGCCGTCGATGCCGGGCATCAGGATATCGGTGAGGATCAGGTCGTACGCCCCCTCCCGAGCCGACTCCCAACCTTCGAGGCCGTCGCGCGCGCCATCAGCGTCGTATCCGAAGGCGCGCAGCAGGTAGAGTATCAGGTCGAGATTCGCGGGGTTATCGTCGACGACCAGGACTCGTGAACTCATACGCTGCTCGGCGGAAGTACGAGTGTGAACGTGCTCCCCGACCCGCGGACGCTCTCGATCCGAATCGTCGCGCCGAGCAGATCGGCGAGCCGCCTGCTCAAGTGCAACCCGAGACCGGCACCCTCCACGCGTCGCGTGTTCGTCGTATCGAGCTGTTCGAACGCTACGAAAAGCCGCGGAATGTCCTCGCCGCGAATGCCGACGCCGGTGTCGACCACGCTCACCGTCGCTCGACCGTCTCCATCGCGCGCGAGTTCGATCCGCACCGAACCGCTCTCCGTATACTTCACGGCATTGCTGGTGAGATTGATCAATATCTGCCGGATGGCCCGCCCGTCGGAGCGGATCTCGATCTCCTCGAGGGGAAGCCCGACATCCAGCCCGAGGCCTTTCTCCTCGGCCAGTGGTCGCAACGTGGTCGCGACCTCCGAGACGATCGGACCGAGCGCGATGTTCTCGACGTTCAACTCGCCTTTCCCCGACTCTATCTTCGCTAGATCGAGGATGTCGTTGATGAGCGAGAGCAGATGCCGGGCGCTCGACTGGACGATCTTCAGCTGGCGCTCCTGCTCCTCGTTGAGCGGGCCGGGCAGTTCCATCAGTAGCGTTCCGGTGAAGCCGATCACCGCGTTGAGCGGCGTGCGCAGTTCGTGGCTCATGCTCGCGACGAACCGGTCCTTCGCGATGTTGAGACTCTCGAGCTCCGCGTTCTTCTGCTCGAGGGTCTCCTGCACGCGCTGGCGGTCGGAACTGTCGCGAATGGCGCTTGCCACCAGCATGCCTTCGTCGGTCTCGATCGGCCCGAGGCTGATCTCGACCGGAAATTCCGACCCGTCTTTACGGCGACCACGCAGCTCCAGATCGGCACCCATCGGACGGACGCGGGGCGCGTGGAAGAAATCGTCGCGATGGCTCGGATGACGAGCCCGAAACCGCTCGGGGACGAGCACGTCGATCGTCTGCCCGAGCAATTCCTCACGCGCGTAACCGAAGAGCTTCTCGGCCTGCGCATTGACCAAGACCATCGATCCGGCGCCATCCACGATGATCATCGCATCGGGTGCGAACTCAAGCAACGCCCGGAACATCCGGGTTTCATATGAAGAGAGCTTCGCTTTGGCGTCCACACCGAGGCCTTCGCCCCTAGCGGTGGCGCGCCTGTGCGCCGCCGGTCACACGCGGAACCACCGCCGCGATCGCACGACGGACGTAGGCGCCACCGGATCAGCGACGCGTCGGAGACGACGCGACCGGGGTCAGGTCGATCGCGATCCGCTCGACCAGATCGGCGAGCGAGACGCGCGCCATCCGTCGACCGACGAGCGCATCGAAGAGCCGGCCCACGATGCCCCCCGGGGCCTCGTAGTTCCCGTCGATCTCGAGTCGCGATTCGCGCGGATCGCTCTCGGGATAGACGTTCATCACGCCCGAGAACGTCGGGTACGGCCCTTCGCCCGAAGGCGCCCAATCGACGTAGAAGGTGTCGTTGAGGTTTTCGGCGTCTCGGCCTCGGCGAAACCGCGCTACCACCTCGTGGGCCAAGGCGAGATCGTCGCGCCCCGCGCGAAAACGGATGCGTAACGGCAAGGCGATCGACCCGTCGCCGCGCGTGCGCTGGGCCATATACTCCTGGAGGAGGCGCTCCGTCGTGGCGGCCGGATGGCCGACCTCGGCGTGTACGCATATTCTCGTCATGCGTCATCATAGACGCGAGCTTGGGAAACCGCGATGAAAAGCGGGGAGCCTGGCCTTCTCTGGATTTTCGTCACCCTTTCCCCGACAAAAGCGACAATCGGTCCATGACGACCATCACCGAGCGCCATTTCGTCCCGTGCCCCTACGGATTGGCCAAGACGTTCCTAGCCAGTGAGCTCTTCCCGACCGACGGCGGGCAGCTCGAGTGGATCCTCCACGTCGCACCGCCCACGCCCAAAGGCATCGAACTCTCCAAGGACGTCGACGTGTCCGTCTCGCGCGCGATCGACCCCATGCACTTCGACGAACCCTGGCAGGTGACGTGGACGCCGCACGGCGGCGGTCCATACCCGACGTTCTCGGGAACGCTGACGGTTCGAGCGGACGAGGACTGGAACGTCTCGGCCCTCGAGCTCAAGGGATCGTACGAGCCACCGCTCGGACCGGCCGGCAAGGCGTTCGATCTGATCCTCGGCGCGCGGCTTGCGACGCTCACGGCGAAAGCGCTCCTGGCGCAGATCGGCGATCGTCTCGTCGCCCACTACCGTTCCGAAGAGGCTGCCAAGAGGATCGCGCCATGAGCGCGCGCATCGAGATCTCGCGCCCCATGCGCGTACCGGGTCCGCTCGCGCTCGGAGCGATGCTCGAGATCCTGCGCAGCCTGTCGCGCCACGAAGTTCCCTACGAACGCGAGGCGCTCTCGTTGGGATTCGAACAGATACGCCTTCCCGCCGCCGGCGAGATAGCCGTACCGGTATCGATCGATGCGCAAGCACAGCCGCAACGGTACGAATGCGAACTCACGATCGCCGCGACCGCTACGGCTGCGTTGTTCCCGACGTTCAGCGGCTCGCTAAGCGTTTCGCCGATGCGCGATTCGGGGTCGGAGCTATGGCTGCAAGGATCCTACGCCGTTCCGCTCGGTATCGTCGGCGAGTTCGTCGATGCGACGTTCCTTCGCGGCGCGGCAGATGCTTCGCTCGACCGCTTCGTCGCATGGCTCGCGGCCGAGATCGCGGCGCGCGTCGAACGCGATCAACGCGCCGAACTTCGGGACCGGTAGCTGGACGATAAGGGCGACCGCGGTCCTTGACGTCCGCTTAGCGTACTGCTAGTCTCCGGGCTCCAGCTCGTCTAGGAAGGCGGCGGTCGGCACGAAGAACAGGCCGCCGGTGATCGCCGTGCTGAAATCGAGGAGCCGATCGTAGTTGCCCGGCGGATTTCCGACGAACATGTTCGAGAGCATCTGTTCGGTCGAGCGCGGCGACCGGCTGTAGGCGATGAAGTACGTGCCGAATTCGCCGTAGCCGGGTCGACCGTAGGGCATGTTGTCGCGCAAGATCTTCACCTCGCGGCCGTCCTCTTCGATGACGGTCAAGGCATTGTGCGCGTTTGCAGGCTTTTCTTCGTCGCTCAGCTCGATGTCCGAGAGCTTCTTGCGCCCGATGACGTGCTCTTGCACCTCGGTCGACAGGGCGTTCCACGCGTCCATGTCGTGCGAATACTTCTGGACTAGGACGTAGCTGCCACCGGCGAACGGCGCGTCTTCTTCCCCGACGATCGTCGCCGCGCGGGCGGCCTCGGCGCGCGGGTTCTCGGTCCCGTCGACGAAGCCGATGATCGAGCGATCATCGAAGTACCGGAAGCCGTGCGTCTCGTCGACGACGGCGACCGACCCGCGGATCCTGTCCATCACGTGCGTGACCAGTTCGAAGCACAGATCCATCCGCTTCGCGCGGACGTGGAACAGGATGTCGCCCGGCGTCGAAACCGCCTTTCGCCCCTCCACTCCGAACTCGCGGAACGGATGCAATTCGGCCGGACGCGTATCGCCGAAAAGCCTATTCCAAACATCCGATCCGAATCCGACGACACATGCGAGCCCGCCTTCGAGATCGCGGGTCTCGACGGCGCGGATGATGCCCGACAGATCGGCGAGGAACGACCGCACCGTCGCCGCACTCTTGGTGTCCGGCTTGACGGTGACGACCAGAAAGATGACCGCCGGTGTGAGCGGCGTGAGGATGGGTTGTTCGGCCACGCGAGAATCTTCGCTCACCGGTCGAGGAACTCCGCGACGATCCACGCGATCGCGGCGATGCCCAGCGTCTCGGCGCTCTCGGTCCAGTTCGACAGGACGTTCGGGCCTGCGACCAGAGCCGGCACCCAGACCAGCAGACCGAACACGGCGACCATCGCTGCGGTAAGTCGCGCGGCAAGCCTCGGCAGCAGTCGCGTGAGAAGAGCGATCGCGGCCAGCAAGAACGCGAGGGTGGTCGCGTACGCCCAGAACATCTGGCCAGGCGGCATCCACTTCGGGACGAGGCTCGCCGTTTGCGGCAGATAGAACCACTGCTCGAGCGCGAACGAGACGACGCAGAGCGCGAACGCATAGTACGCGACCCACGTCACTCGCGCGCTCTGCGCGCCGGTCGGACCGGACAGCGCGAAGATCAGCGCCGCTCCGGCGACGAACGAGAGTTGTTCGAAGAGATTCCCGTAGCCGTTGTACACGAGCGGATGCGCGACGACCGACGGCACCGCGAGGACCACGAACGCGAGATAGACCGCACCCAGCGCGATCGCGCCGGCACGAGCCGTCCTCGGCACGAGAACGGCGACGCCTCCGAGGATCTCGACGGCCGCCACGATATACGGCAACACCTCGCGGTGCGGAACGCCTGCGAGCGCGCCGATCAATGGCCATTGGTCGAAGGCCGGCCAGATCAGTCCGCAGATGCCGAAACCTATCGCAGCGATTCCATAGCCGAAACGCCCAAACGCGTACTTCATGATGCATCCTTTCGCGGAAGACGGAACTCGGCCGGGCCGGCGGGGTGGTTGCCGTAGCGCACGATGACGCGTGCGTTCTGGCAGAGCGGTATGGCGTCGAAGGTGGGCCGGAGGGCGGCGTACATCGCCTCCGCGTCATCACCGACGAAGAACAGCGCCGTCTCCCGGTTGCCGCGCCAGTGCGACCGGAAACGCCCGAGCCGATCGCCGGCGAGCGCTCCATCGAGATCGGCGAGGATCTCGTTGATGTCGGACTCGGCATAGACCGCCGCGGGCAACGAGATCCCGTCGAGGAAGATGACGACGCATTCCTTCGTGCCGAACGGGCGCGTCTGGGCGCGACCGTCGCGCGTGAACTGCAACTCGGACCCTCGCAGCGCTCCGGACTGTTCCAGTTTGGCGGCGACGGCGTCCAGCGCTCCGTCCAGGTCCGCCAGGCGCATCGCGATATCGACGTAGGTGATGATCGGCGAGGTCCCGAGTTGGCTGCCACCGCCCTCGACGTTGCCGAGACTCGACCATCCGAAGAACTCGATCAGCGGATCTTCGTAACGCTTGCCGCGCGCGATCGGCTCGATGTACTCCCACATCCTCGCATTGACGTCGAACGGCAGCTCGGCGGGGCGGCGGCGCTTCTCC
>Ga0070691_10000411_pt1 | contig 15661 bp, 11 predicted proteins | sample KBSK1101metaG_FD_64673 | JGI IMG/M metagenome (GOLD analysis project Ga0070691, IMG submission 64673) | Corn, switchgrass and miscanthus rhizosphere microbial communities from Kellogg Biological Station, Michigan, USA - KBS K1-10-1 metaG | ecosystem: Host-associated > Plants > Roots >... | reverse complement strand
GCCTTGCGCTCCTTCGCGAGGCCGAAATCCATCACGACAGCGTACTCGCTGCCGTCCGGGTTCTTGCAGACCATGATGTTCTCGGGCTTGAGATCCCGATGGATGATCTTCAGCTCGTGCGCGATGTGCAGGCCCGCCGCGATCTCCGAGATGAACTGCACGGTCATCGGAATCGGGATCACGCCCATGCGGTTGTTGCGGTCGGCGAGGATTTCTCCCTCGACGAACGGCATCACCACGTACACGAGCCCGTCCTCCGTCTCGCCCATCCGCACGATGTGGCAGACGTTCGGATGCGCGAGCCGGATGCCGAGCGCGGCCTCGCGGCGCAGGCGGGCCATCGCGTTCTCATCCTTCGAGAGATTCGGCGAAAGAATCTTGATCGCGTAGCGCTCGTTGGTGGACACGTCGTGCGCGAGGTACACGTACGACATGCCGCCCTCACCGACCTTCTTCACGATCGCGTAGCGGCCGTCGAGTACCTGTCCCGCGAGGTTCGCGTGGTTGACGACCTTCTTCATCGCGAGCTCGGGCGTGCGCACCGCGGTCTGGCGCGCCGCACCGGGATCGAACGGCATCAGGCGGCCGCCGTCCTTCGTGCAGAACTTCGCGTCGTCGCCATAGACGGTGCCGCAGGCTGGGCAGCGCGTGCTCATGAGTGCCTCACGTGCACACCTTGTTGCGACCTGCGGCCTTGGCGCGGTACAGCGCCTCGTCGGCCCTGGCAAAGAGGTCGTCCACGCCGGTGACGTCCGGCGCGGGATACGTCGCAACGCCGATGTTCGTTGTGAGCTTCACGCCGCCGTGGGCGGGCGTGAACTCCTGGCGCTCGAACCGCTCGCGCGTACGCTCGGCGAATTTCACCGCGCCGACCTGATTCGTCTCGGGAAGCACCACCACAAATTCCTCCCCCCCATATCGGGCCACAAGGTCCACGCTGCGGACCGATTCCTTGAGCAGGCTGGCAACCTCGCGCAGCACGTCGTCCCCCACGAGGTGACCGGACGTGTCGTTGACGTTCTTGAAGTGGTCGAGGTCCACCATGAGGAGCGTGATCACGGAGTCATAGCGCCTCGCGCGCTCCATCTCCGAACTCAGGCGAACCGTGAGCGCGCGGCGGTTGAGAACCTGCGTGAGCGGATCCGTGTGCGCCAGCACCTCGAGGCGGGCGTTGTCCGCCTTCGTGATCTCGATCAGCTGCGCGCGGCGGATCGCCGCCACCGCCGCCTTGATGACCGAATCGGCGAACTCGACGTCCTCGTTCGTCAGCGGCGGCTCGTTCGCCATCCGGCGGAGGAAGAACACGCCCGCCTGCGAGGTACCCAGCGAGAACGGCAGCGCGATGACCGAGCGCACCGGCACGAGCGTGCCGTTCGCCTGCCACTCCTTGCGGATGTCCGCGTACAGCGGATTGCTCTGCAGGTCCTCGACGAGCACGGGATGCCCGTGCTCGAGTGCGCTGCGAATTTCCGGATAGCGATCGAGGTGGATTTCGAAATTGCGCAGCGCCGGGTTGTCGAATGCCGTCGCGACGATGCCGACCGTATCACCGGGCTTCGCGAGGATCACCGAGCAGCGCGAGAGGCTCAGGGCGCGCGCCACGCGCCGCGCGAGGATGTGATAGATCTCGTCGCTCGCCAGCTCGCCGGTCACTTCGTGCAGAATGTCGACGACCTTGCGGCGGCTCTCGGCGTCCTCGCGCGCCCGCTGCAGCTCTTCCTCAGCCGACCGGAGGGCGACCTTGGCGGTCGCGAGCTCGCGGCGCATCCGCAGCTGCGCGTGCACGCGCGCGATCAGCTCGCGCGGCCGGAACGGCTTGCGAATGAAATCGGCGGCGCCGAGTCCGAACGTCTTCTCCGTCATCTCGTCCGGCGAGAGCGACGAGACCATCAGGACGGGAATGTCGCGCCAGCGCGCGTCCGCCTTCAGCTCCTGGAGCACCTGCACGCCGTCCGCGCCGGGCATGATCACGTCGAGGAGCAGCAGGTCCGGCGTGGACCTGTTCAGCTCAGCGAACAGCGTGTCGCGTCCGGTGGCGGACGCGACGTCGAACCCGGAATCGCGCAGGACGCCGGCGAGCGACTCGAGCACGCTGGGATCGTCGTCCGCCACGACAATGCGCGCGAGTGTCACGCGGTCGTCCCCAGGTTCGCGAGCAGCCCGTCCCACTCGATGTTCCCGCCGGACAGCACGCACACCGTGCGCGGTCCCGGCTTCACGGCACCTTCGAGCAGCGCCGCGACCGTGATCGCGCCGCTCGGCTCGGCGACCAGCTTGTGCCGCTCGAGCAGGAAGCGCATCGCGCCGGGCAGGGCGGCGTCGCCGACGGTCACGACGCCGTCGAGGAACGCCTCGTGATGCGCGTAGTTGAGCGTGCCGATGCGGACCGCGAGCAGGCCGTCTGCAATGCCGCCCGGATTCGCAGGAATCGTGACGGGCCCGCCGGCTTCGCGCGCCCGCGTGAGCTTTGGCGATCCCGCCGGCTCGACGCCGATCACGCGTGCGGCAGGCGCGGCCTGCTTCACCGCCGCGGCGATGCCCGCGCTGAGCCCGCCGCCGCCGACCGCAACGAGCACGAGCTCCACGTCGGGCATGTCCTCGACAATCTCCAAGCCGATGGTGCCCTGCCCCGCGATGATCGTCGCGTCGTCAAACGGCGGCACGAGCGTCGCGCCATCGCGCGCGCAGATCTCCTGCGCCTTCGCCATGCGATCGGCGGTCGTCGTGCCTTCCAGGATCACGCGCGCGCCGAGGCGCTCCGCACCTTCGCGCTTCGCACGCGTCGCCGTCGTCGGCATCACAACGGTCGCCGGCACGCCGAAGAGACGCGCGGCGAGCGCGACCGCCTGGCCGTGGTTGCCCGAGGACGGCGCGACGAGACCCTTGGCGCGTCGCTCCTGAGCGAGCTGCGAGACGAACCAGTATGCGCCGCGGAATTTGAACGCCCCGCCGCGCTGCAGCATTTCAGGTTTTAAGTAAACCCGCACGCCAAATCTTGCTTCGAGCGCATCCGACACGATCAACGGCGTCCGCACGGCGACACCGCGCAGCGCGGAGGCCGCGGCGCGAAAGTCGTCGAGCGAGACCAAAGTCGGTTTGGACGCGGTGGAAGCTGGGGTCATTCAGGTGAATCGTATGCGGCGGACGCTTCTATAGCGCGCGGACGTTTTTGAGCGCGTGGTAACGTACTTCCCGAGCCTGTGGAGTGAAAGCTTCGGAGCGCCGCGGCGGCCGGAGTTTCGCCCGTCAGACCGAGCGTGCGTCAGTCAGGGAGCGGCCGCACGCTCCCAGTGCGCGATAGCCTCGCCGTTGGCTTGCAAGACCAAGGCCAGCAGCGTCACCGCAGTGCCCGAGGCGTCACTCCGCCGGTTTATGACAAAGCGGGCGCGCATGGTCAGCCCGCCGCTCAGCACCTCCGGCGACGGCGCCTGCCGCCGCGGGACGCGGAAGAGTCCCCTGGCGACGTACGAGAGCCCCGACGCGCCGCAGGCGAACGCCGGCTGGGTGTAGCAGGCAATCGCGGGGCGCACGGAATCCGCCGCCGAGACCACGAACGGGATTCGCTCGACTGCGACCTCCAGGACGCCGCGATCGGGATCGTACCTTGCGTCCTTCACGGCGAATTGCACGTCGAACGGCGCGGAATCCGCGGGAGTGCGGGCGGCGGCGCGCAGGCGCGCGCCAAATTCCCGGGGAGAAATGGGACGCCTGGCGACGGGCGATTCGACCGATGGTGTCACGTTTTTTTTCGCCACGTTTCGCTCGTGCGGCGGCGCGGCGGTGGCCTCCGGCATCTCCCGCGGTGGCACGGAATCAACCGAGTCTGCCGCCGTGCCGGCACGCGCGAGCGCCGCGGCGGCGGTCCCGTATCGCGAGTTCGTGCAGAACGGCCGTTCCGGTTCCGGACCGTCCGTCGCGGACGCAATCACAAAACAGAGAAACGGCGCGAGGCGGGCGTGCGATGCGCTCGCGGAAAACGTGCGCGCCGATGCGTAGCTCACCGCGATGACCGCGCTGGTCACCGGCTTGAAATTCAGCGCGTTCAGGTCTGACGTGTATTGCCCGTTCGCGGCGAAATACGCGCGTTCGAGATCCGAGAGTCTCGCGAGATCGGCGAGCACGCTGTCGCCCAGGTTCGCATGGCCGGTTGCCGGCGACTGCGCGCCAAGCGCATGCGTGCAGACCGCGACGGCGGCGATCACCAACCATCGCATGTTATTCTTGCTGACACGCCTCAACGGGAGCGCACTCACAATGCCGATCGTCCTCCGCACCGCTGGACTGCTGATCCTCTCGAACCTTTTCATGACGTTCGCGTGGTATGCACACCTGCGGAACCTGAGCACGCGCGCGTGGTACGTGGCCGCGCTCGCCAGCTGGGGCATCGCGCTCTTCGAATACATGCTGCAGGTACCCGCGAACCGGATCGGCTACACCGCGATGTCGCTCGGCCAGCTGAAGATGCTGCAGGAGGCGATCTCGATCAGCGTGTTCGTGCCGTTCGCGTTTTTCTACATGAAGCAGCCGCTGAAACTGGACTATCTCTGGGCCAGCCTGTGCGTGCTCGGCGCAGTTTACTTCATGTTTCGAGGGCATGGGACCTAGGAGAGATCCTCGGCCCGCTGCGGACTGCGGGATCCCGCAGTCCGCAGCGGGGCGACGGCATTCACGTCGCAAAACTCATCGTAGAATCGCTCCCCAAATCAGCGGCTGCGTCGCCATCGACTGGCCGCGGTACTGCGGCCGGAACCCGTACAGCACGGCGTGCCCTTTCCCGACCGCGACGTCCACCATCGCGGCCTTGCCGTTGAGCTTCGATCCGCCGAGCAGCCAACCGGAGAGCAGCACGTTCCCGCTCGCGGGGTAGGTCGCGATGGCCGTTGCGCGCGTTGAATCCGTGATCTCGAACGCCGGCCCGTTCTCGAACCACACCGCCGGCACCGGCGCGGTCATCGACGAGGCCAGCGGACTGTCGCGCCTGATGTCCACGGCGAGAATCGAACCCGGCGCGTAGAACTCGGTGTTGCGCACGCCCGCAAGCACGTTCTTCACGGGCAGCTTGAGCGTCTCGACGGCGTAGTCGCTCGCGCCGTTGAACGCGAGCAGCGTGCCGCCGTTCTCGACAAACGACTGCAGTCCCGCTGCGCCGGCCGTGCCGAGCCCGCCGAGCAGCGAGTCCGGATATACGGGCCCCGCGCCGCCGCCACGCCCGCCGGAGCGCGGGCCGGACGCGATCTGCGCGGCGCGCTCGTCGGGCAGGATGATCACGTCGAATCGCGCGTTGAGATTGCCCGCGCGCACGTCCTTGTCCACGATGGACGTGAACGGAATGCGATTCACGTCGAACATCCAGCGCGTCCAGCCTTCGTCCATCGGCGCGTTGTAGCTGCGATAGATGGCCACGCGTTTCGCGCTGTGATCGCTGAGCCCCGGCACCGTGTACCTCGGCTCCTCCGCAGGAACGATCGGCGCCGCGCTCGCGGTCGGTGCGACCGGCACCGCGGCGATGTCCACGCCGAACAGGAGCGGCAGCGTCTGCGCCGTGACGTCGTACGGACGGATCGGCGGCCCGCCGGGATACTCGTGCAGGTTCGGATAGTTCTGGCGCTCGAGCAGCGAGTTGGCGTAGCCGCCCATCGGCTGCGAGGTGAGCACCACGTATGATCCCGCAGGGTACGTCGTGCCGTTCGCGCTGACGGGCGTCGTGGCCGACCGCACTTCGACCTGGCCGTGCTGGAGCGTCCAGACGAGGCGCTGCACGGCCTGCGGATCGCGCTGCGAGCGCGGAATGATGTACGCGGCGGGAATCGAATCGTGCGTCCACGGGTGATCGGCGGCGATCGCGCGGTCGCCGAGCGCGGCGTAACTCTCGAGCCACGCGCGGCGGTCGCGTGCGGCTTGGTTGAGCAGGGCCCACGAAGCGCTCACCTGATAGTCGACGATGTCGCCGTAGGTCCAGTGCCCGCCCGGCCACAGCGCGGGGAAGTTCCATGTCACCGTTTTCGCTTCGTAGCCGCGCGCGGCGCCGAGCGAGCTGAACGGGATGTCGATCGGCGTCGCGAGTTCCACGCTCGCGGTCTCGGTGAGGATTCTCACGCCGCGGTGGTACAGCGAATACTGGCGCGCGGGCGACCATTGATCGTATGCGGCGTTGTACGCGACGCCGGTCTTCCCTTCTGCGATCATGCGCCAGCCGATCGCCATGCCGAGCGAGTTCGTGCCGGCGGTGAGGATCGGATCGATGTTCGGATCGAGCGGATCCATGTACGGCGGAATGAAAATCCGCCCGGCGTTCGAGCCCTGCTGGTGGATGTCGTTGACGATCTCCGGGTCCCACGGCGTGTAGAGCGAATCCACCGTGTAGCGCGTCTCCGGCTGCGTGAACGCGTACCAGTCGCGGTTGTCGTCGTGGCCGACGTACTGGTTGTAGATCACCGGCGGCGACGTTCCTTCAGCTTTCGTGCCGAGCGTGGAGCGATACCAGTCGCCGACGATGTCCACGCCGTCCGGATTCTGCGAGGGCACGAGGATGATGATCGTGTTCGCGAGAATCGCCCGCGCCTCCGGCGTGTCGGCGCGCGCGAGACGATCGGTGAGCACGAGCGGCGTGGTGAAGCCGCCCGGCTCCGTCGAGTGAATCGCGGACGTGATCAGGATGATGTTCTTCCCGGCATTGAGCAGCGACTCGAGCTCGTTCTTCCCGCGCAGCAGCGGGTTCATGAGCTTCCGCTGGATCATCTGATAGCGATCGAGATGTTTCAGCGTCGCCGAATCGGAGATGAACACGGCAAGGAATGGACGGCCCTGGTTGGTCTTGCCGAGCACGTGGACCTGCACGCGCGGGCTGGTTCGCTCGACGGCCTGGAAGTAGGTGGTGATTTGTTTCCAGGTGGGCAGATGGCGGTCGACGCCTGGGGCGTAGCCGAGGATCGAGGCCGGGGTGGGAACGGCGGACTGGGCGGCGAGGGGGGCGGCTGTGAGGGCCGCAACGATTGCGAGGCGGAGGAGATTCATAATTCAAAACCTAGACGAGCTTGGGGCTCTTAGCTATGAGGGCCGCTGTGAGCCGATACCTGTGTGCGCTGCTAACTACGAGCGAACGGCGACATGACCGCCGTGCGCGCCCTTTTCCGCGCACCGACCCGTCACGTCGCCGTTCGCTCACCGCTAGCAGCTCATGGGTATGAGCTCACAGCGGGTCGTTCTTGGCTGCTGGCTCAGAGTTTCACTCTTCTTCGGTCAATTCGAGCTGCGCCCCCGGCTCCGGTTCATCGCCACCGCCCTCTTCGGTGCCCTCGTCGTCATCCGGCACGACGCGCGCCACCGCGGTCACGAGATCGCCCATGTCGAGATTCATGAGCTTCACGCCCTGCGTGTTGCGGCCGGCCACGCGCACATCCTTCACTGGGGACCGAATGATCTGCCCGCCGCGCGTGATCAGCATGACCTCGTCCTCCGGCAGCACCTCGAGCAGCGCCACGACATCGCCGGTTTTCTCCGTGCGATTGACGGTCTTGATGCCCTTGCCGCCGCGCTTCTGCACGCGGTATTCGTCGATGCCGGAGCATTTTCCGAGCGCGCGCTCCGTGACGACCATCAGCGTCGCCTCGCGCTTGATGACGACCATCCCGATCACGGCATCGTTTTCGGACAGCTCGATGCCCTTCACGCCCGTCGTGTCACGTCCCATCGGACGCGCATCCTGCTCGTGGAACCGCACCGATAGCCCGTGCCGCGACGCGATCACGATGTCGTTCGTGCCGCTCGTCACCTGCACGTTGATCAGCGCGTCGCCATCCTCGATCTTGATGCCCTTCACGCCGGTCACGCGCACGTTCGAATACTCGGAGAGCGCGGTTTTCTTCACCGTGCCGTTGCGCGTGCAGAAGAGCAGAAACTCGTCGTCCGTGAATTTCTTCACGGGAACCATCGCGGCGATCTGCGTATCCGGCGAGACGTTGATCAGGTTGACGATCGGCTTGCCCTTGGTGGCGCGGCCGAGCAGCGGCACCTCGTGCACCTTCAGCCAGAAGCAGCGCCCATCCTGCGTGAAGACGAGGATGTAGTCGTGGGTTGACGCCACGAACAGGTGCTCGATGAAATCCTCCGCCTTGAGGTCCGAGCCCTGCAGTCCTTTTCCGCCGCGCCGCTGCTTGCGGTACGTCGTGATGGACGTGCGCTTGATGTAGCCCGAGTGCGAGATGGTGACGACCATCTCCTCGTCGGCGATGAGATCCTCGACGGTGAACTCGCCCTCGTCGGCGGAGATCGTCGTGCGGCGATTGTCGCCGTACGTCTCCACCACCGTCGCGAGCTCTTCCTTCATGATCTTCATCCGCTTCGGCTTCGAGGCGAGGATGGAGTTGAGCTCCTTGATGAGCGCCTGCACTTCCTTCAGCTCCTCCTCCAGCTTCTCGATCTCGAGGCCGGTGAGCTTCGCGAGGCGCATGTTGAGGATCGCCTCGGCCTGCTTGTCCGAGAGCTTGAAGCGCTTCTGCAGCTCGGTGCTCGCCGTCTCGGTGTCGGCCGATCCGCGGATGACCTTGATGACCGCGTCGATGTTGTCGACGGCGATCTTCAGGCCCTCGAGGATGTGCTCGCGTTCCTTCGCCTTGCCGAGGTCGAACTCCGTGCGGCGGACGATGACGTCGTGACGGTGCGCGATGAAGTGCTGGAGCACCTCGCGCATCGGCATCACCTTCGGCACGAGCCGCCTGGTGACCGGGTCCGGCACCAGCGCGAGCATGATCACGCCAAACGTCGACTGCATGGCGGTGTGCTTGTACAGCTGGTTGAGCACCACCCGCGGGATCGCGTCACGCTTCAGTTCGATCACGACGCGCATGCCGTCGCGGTCGGATTCGTCGCGCAGGTCGGAGATGCCCTCGAGTTTCTTGTCGCGGACGAGCTCGGCGATTTCCTCGACAAGCCTCGCCTTGTTCACCTGGTACGGCAGCTCGCTGATGACGATCTGCGACTTGTTGCCCTTCTCGTTCTCCTCGATCGCGGCGCGCGCGCGCATGACGATCTTGCCGCGCCCCGTCTCGATGTAATCCTTGATCCCGGCCTTGCCGTAGATGTACGCGCCCGTCGGGAAATCCGGTCCGCTGATGTGGCCGCGAATCGCGTCGGTGGAGAGCTCGGGATCGTCGATCAGGGCCGTGATCGCCGCAGCCACTTCACGCAGGTTGTGCGGCGGGATGTTCGTCGCCATGCCGACCGCGATGCCGCTCGACCCGTTGACGAGCAGGTTCGGCACGCCGCTCGGCAGGACAGTCGGCTCCTCGAGGCGGTCGTCGAAGTTCGGCGCGTAATCGACGGTGTTCTTGTCGATGTCGCCGAGCATCTCCATCGCGATGCGCGTGAGGCGGCACTCGGTGTACCGGTAGGCCGCCGCAGGATCGCCGTCGACCGACCCGAAGTTGCCCTGGCCGTCCACCAGCGGATAGCGCAGCGAGAAATCCTGCACCATGCGGACGAGCGCGTCGTAGACGCTCTGGTCGCCGTGCGGGTGGTACTTGCCGAGCACGTCGCCCACGACGGTCGCGGATTTCTTGTACGCTCGCGTGGGGATCAGGCCCGCCTCGTTCATCGCGAAGAGCACGCGCCGGTGCACCGGCTTCAGTCCGTCGCGCACATCCGGCAGTGCGCGGCTGACGATCACGCTCATCGAGTAGTTGATGAACGATTCCTTGATCTCGTCGTCGATGAGACGCGGGAGGATCCGTTCGCGATTGTTCGGAGCGGTCATCGGGGGCGGATTAGTGGGATTCTGGCCGCGAAATTCGCACGCCGAAAGTTACCGCGCGTACCCCTGATTTTCAACGATTTTTCGCTCGAAATTCAGGGCGAAAAGGGGCGCGTTCAGGGCCGCTCCGCAGGGTCGTTCGCGCGCACCGTGACGGGCGTGTGGACCGGCGCGCGCGACGCGGCTGGCTCGTAATCGTCGAGGCCGTCGGCGGTCTCCTCGTCCTTCACTTCCTGCTCGATCGCGTCGCGCTCGGCACGGTAGCGCTCGTACCACGCACGCGTGATCTCGCCGGCCAGTTCGCGGTTGCCGAGGCCGAAGGAAAGCGCCAGCGCGAGAGCGATGGCGCCGAAGATAATTGCAAACGCCGTGGACACGATGTCCGTCGCCACGCCGAGCTGCTGCAGCGACATGAACACCGCGAGGATGATCACGCCGCCCTTCCCGGCCCGCGCCAGCGTGGGGCCGCCGTGCAGCGATCCAGTCGCTGCGAGGATCAGCCCGCCGACGACGTCGCCCAGCACGATGCCGAGGATCACGATCACGATCGCCGCCACGACGCTCGGCACGTAACCCACGAGCTCGGAGAACACCTGCGCGAGCGAGTCGAGCCCGAGCGCGTTCGCCGCGACGAGCATCACCGTGAACATCACGAACCAGAAGAGCAGCCCCGCCACCACGCGCGTGGGGTTGAAGTGCGCGCCAGGGCGGTCCACGGCGTGCATCACGCCGCCTTTGCGCAGGACCTCGTTCAGGTGCACGCGCTTGAGCACGCGCAGCGCGCCCTTCTGCACGGCCTTCGCCAGCAGGTAGCCCGCGATCAGGACGGCGGCGGCGCCAAAGAACCCCGGGATGAAATCCCAGAGCTGGGCAAGGCTGGCTTGGAGTCGGTCGGCGAAGTTCACGGCGGTCGGCCTGCGGGAGTCATGATAATCTAACCGAAAATCACTCTCGCCGGAGCGGTTCCGTCAGTTTCTCGTGCCGCGCTTGACGTCGAAAAGGGCGCTCCGCCGGCATTTCGGGCAGATGAGCCACTCCCGCTTCCGCGCGTACCCGAGGCCGAAACTTCCGCCGCCGATGGCGCGGGCGGTCACCACGACCTCGCAGCGCGGGCACATCACCGCCTCGCCGCGCGCAAACACCTCGCGCATCTGCGCCTGCTCGGCGGCGGTGAACTGCGCGTGCTCGCTCATCGAATGGCGAGGACGATCTTCCCGAATTGCGCGCGCTCGGAGAGCCGCTCGAACGCGCGGCGCCCCTCGGCCAGCGGGAAAACGGCATCCACCGGCGGCACGAGATGGCCGCGCGCGAGCTCGGCGACGATCGCGTCGAACTCCGCGTCGTTGCCCATGGTGGAGCCCATCAGCGTCCACTGGTTCCAGAACATCCGCCGCATGTCTGTCTCGACAACCGGGCCCGAAGTTGCTCCACAGGCAACGAGCCGGCCGCGCTTTCCGAGTGCGCCGAGCGACTGGGCCCACGTCGCAGCGCCAACGCTGTCCACGACGATATCCACGCCGCGCTTGCCGGTGCGCGCGCGAATTTCACGGGCGACATCCACGGTGTTGTAGTTGAATGTTTCGTCCGCGCCGAGCGCGGCGGCCTGCTTGAGTTTTTCGTCGCTGCCGGACGTGACCCACGCACGGGCGCCGCGAAGTTTTGCGATCTGGAGCGCCGCCACCGCCACGCCGCCGCCGATGCCCTGGATGAGGACATTCTCCCCGCGCTGCACCTGCGCACGCGTCACGAGCATCCGCCACGCCGTGAGCGTCGCGAGCGTGAACGCGGCCGCGCGCTCGTCGGAGATTCCCGCGGGGACGCGACGGAGGTTGAACTCCGGCACGACGATCTGCTCGGCGAACGTGCCCGGCCGGTGTTCACCGAGCAGCGCGAACTTCACGCAGAGCGATTGTTCGCCGGCGGCGCAGTACTCGCACGTGCGGTCGGAGATGCCGGGGTTGATCAGCACGCGGTCGCCGGTGGCGACGCCCTTCACGGCGCGGCCTACGGCTTCGACGATTCCCATCCCGTCGCCGCCGAGGATCCACGGCGGAACGATCGTCACGCCCGGCAGGCCGCCGACGACGAACAGGTCGAGATGGTTCAGCGCGGCCGCGGCGATGCGCACGCGCACGTCGGTCGGTGCGCACAGCTCGGGCGCGGCTGCATCAGCGCGAAACGCGATCTGCTCGAAACCGCCGTGGGCGGAGATCGTGAGCGCTTTCACGCGGGAATCCGCCGCTCCGACGGACCGGTGGCCTGAGGATTATATTTGGCCATGCTCTCGATAAAGGTTCCGCCCCTCGGCGAGTCCATCACCGAAGCTACGGTCTCGCGCTGGCTCAAGAACGAAGGCGACGCCGTCGCCGCGGGCGAAACGCTCGTCGAACTGGAGACAGATAAGATTACGGTCGAAGTGCCCGCGCTCAAAGCGGGGGTGCTGTCGAAGCGCGGACGCGCCGAGGGCGATGTCGTGAAGGTGGACGATATCATCGGCGAGCTGGACGAAACTGCCGACGGGAGACGGGGGGCTGGGGACGGGACGACGGCCGACCGAAGACCGAAGACCGAAACGGCACCAGTTGCCCCCGTTGCAACAGCACCCGCCGGTGCGGCTCCCGCCGGTGCGGCTCCCCCTGGTGCAGCTCCCGCCAGCATGCCCGCCGCTCGCCGCCTTGCCGCTGAATCAGGAGTAGATCTCGCCAACGTCGCCGGCACGGCCCGCGGCGGCGTGGTGAGCAAGCCCGACGTGATCGCCGCGATGTCGACGCCTGCCGCACCGGCGGCGGCACCGCGCCCAGTCCCCAAGCCCCAGTCTCCAGTCAGCGGCTCCGCCCGCGAAACCCGCGAGAAGCTCTCCACCCGCCGCAAGCGCATCGCCGAGAATCTCCTCCAGGCCCAGCACAACACCGCTCATCTCACGACGTTCAACGAGATCGACATGAGCGCGATCGTCGCGCTTCGCGAGCGGATGAAGGAGAAGGTCGAGAAGGAGCACGGCGTGAAGCTCAGCTTCATGCCTTTCTTCGCGAAGGCCGCGATCATGGCGCTCAAGACCTATCCGGTCGTGAACGCACAGATCGACGGCGACTCGCTCGTCTACAAGAACTACGTGAACATGGGGATCGCGGTCGCGAGCGACGCGGGGCTCGTCGTGCCGAACGTGAAGGACGCGGATTCGCTCGGGATTCTCGGCCTGTCGCGCGAGATCGCCGCGATCGCCAAACGCGCACGCGACGGCAAACTCTCGATGGACGACCTGACGGGCGGCACGTTCACCATCACCAACGGCGGCGTGTTCGGCTCATTGATCTCGACGCCGATCATCAACTATCCGCAGAGCGGAATCCTCGGCCTCCACAAGACGCAAGACCGGCCGATCGCGGTGAACGGGCAGGTCGTGATCCGGCCGATGATGTACGTCGCGCTGAGCTACGATCACCGGATCATCGACGGGCAGCAGGCGGTGCTGTTCCTGGTGAGGGTGAAGGAGCTGATGGAAGACCCTGCGTCGATGTTGATAGACTGACGCAGTTTGTCTGTCTTTCTCCAAGCTCGCAGCTGGTATCCCTCCGCTTCAGTTCACCGCTGCGAACTCCAGACTTCAGCGGTGAACAGAAGTGGAGGGACATCGGCTGCGAGCTTGGGGAGGGCAGACTCAGCTGGGGTGTCTACTTCAGCCGGTTGGTGGAGAGCGTGAGGGTGTAGATGATCTTCGAGCCGCTCTGCGATCTCGCGAGCAGACCGGGCTGAAGGGTCAGCGTTTTGTGAAAAACGAGACCCATCACCACCGACACGTCGTTGTACGCCGGGCTGGCGAGGCAACATCTGGTCGTCGTCACCCAGCGGACCCCAGCTGCCGGGACGAGCGCAAGTTGAGTCGAAACCGGGAACCGATAGCCCACGCTGCCGCCGAATCCGCGCTCGCTGACTTGGTAGCTGTTCGGATTCGAGGCTGCGTGCCACATCACTGCGGGGCAGAATTCGAGCGGCGTGTCAGCAACGTAAATCTGATACCCAAACTCGATGCCCGCGCCCATCTCTGGCCACTGCGCTCCCCCGAACCCCGGATCCGGATCACCCGGAGGGGGTGGAGTCGGGAAGTCACCACGGGCATCGAGAGTGATGTTGAAGTACAGTGACTGGGGAATCCCAACCGCGACATTGAACCCGCCGTCGTAGATGTCGTGGTTGCTCTGATAAAACGCGCCAAGACGCAGCCTGCCGTCCCGGAATGCCGCGGTCCCCGCGCACGTCTGTGCGGCTCCGCGCGAAAGCGGGACCGCCAATACAAGCGGCAACAGCACCAGCAACCGGTTCGCGTGGATCATCCGTTCCTCGGTGCTTGGGTGGCACGCTAAGTTTCGAACTTGGCATTCAAGCTACCCGGCGGCGGGGGTATCCCGTCACCATGAACGATCTCCCGGCAGACGACTCGCAGCGCCTGTCCCTCCGCTTCAGTTCACGGCTGAGATCTCCAGACGGCAGCGGTGAACCGAAGCGGAGGGACATCGGCTGCGAGCTTGCAGATGACAGATTCACACTCTTGTTGCTTGTCTAACTCCAAGCTGGTATCCGATGGCTGATTCAACTCTCGCTCCCGACGTCCTCATCATCGGCGGGGGCCCCGGCGGGTACGTCGCCGCGATCCGCTCCGCCCAACTCGGGCTCTCCACCGTCTGCGTCGAGGGCGACAAGACGCTCGGCGGAACGTGCGTGAACGTCGGCTGCATCCCGTCGAAAGCGCTGCTGCAGTCGTCCGAGCACTTCGAGTTCACGCGCATGCACGCCGAGGAACACGGATTCTCCGTCGGCGGTGTGACGCTGAACCTCGCGCAGATGATGAAGCGCAAGGACGACGTCGTCGGCGCGAACACGCGCGGCGTCGAGTTCCTCTTCAAGAAGAACAAGGTCACCTGGGCCAAGGGATGGGGGTCGCTCGAGGCCGGCAATGTCGTTCGCGTCCTGGGCACGGACGGCAGCGCCACGACGTACCAGCCGAAGAACGTCATCATCGCCACCGGTTCCGTTCCAACCGAACTGCCGTTCCTCAAGTTCGACGAAGAACGCGTGCTCTCGAACATCGGCGCCCTGAAAATCCCCGAAGTGCCCAAGCACCTGATCGTCATCGGCGGCGGTGTGATCGGCCTCGAGCTCGGCTCCGTCTGGCGCCGGCTCGGCGCCAAAGTCACGGTGATCGAGTACGCACCGACGATCCTCCCCGGCAACGACGAAGAGATCATCAAGGAAGCCGACAAGATCTTCCGCAAGCAGGGGCTCGAGATTCACACGAGCGCGAAAGTCACCGGCGGCAGGCGCGACGGAAACCGCGTGACGGTCAACGTCGAGGAAGGCGGCGCGCAGAAATCGTACGAAGGCGACTACGTCCTCGTCTCGATCGGCCGAAAGCCGGCAATGGCCGGCATCAACGCCGCGGCGCTCGGCCTCGCGCTCGGGTCACGCGGCGAGATCAAGGTCGACGACCAGCTTCGCACGAACCTCCCGAACGTCTTCGCGATCGGCGACGTCACCGGCGGCAAGCTCCTCGCGCACAAAGCCGAGGAGGAGGGCGTTATCGCGACGGAAGTCATCGCGGGAAAGCCCGTGCACATGCACTACCACAACATGCCGGCGATCGTCTACACCTGGCCCGAGATCGCGACCACCGGGCTCGCCGAGCACGAGGTGAAGGCGAGTGGGCGGCCGTACAAGGTCGGGAAGTTTCCGTTCTCGGCCAACGGCCGCGCGCGCACGATGGCGGAGACGAGCGGGTTCGTGAAGTTCGTGTGCGATGCGCAGACGGACGAGATCCTCGGCTGTCACATCATCGGTGCGAACGCGAGCGATCTGCTGTCCGAGGTGACGCTCGCGATGGAGTTCAGGGGGACGAGCGAGGATATCGGGATGACGGTG
>Ga0070691_10000409_pt1 | contig 15673 bp, 18 predicted proteins | sample KBSK1101metaG_FD_64673 | JGI IMG/M metagenome (GOLD analysis project Ga0070691, IMG submission 64673) | Corn, switchgrass and miscanthus rhizosphere microbial communities from Kellogg Biological Station, Michigan, USA - KBS K1-10-1 metaG | ecosystem: Host-associated > Plants > Roots >... | reverse complement strand
GTCGGACAACAGGCGCAGATCATCATCGGGTTCAATCGCGAGATCGCGTCGGATTGGTCGGTCTTCCCGCTCTTGGACGATCGGCTTGGCGCCGCTTCGGCCGAGGACCGGGCCAACGTCCGCCTCGCGGCCGCGCGCGCGCTGACGCAGCTGAAAATGCAGCGCTTCAAGGTGATCGAGATCGGGCGGGTCGGGAGCCGCTACTCGGTTGCGCCAAGCGCCGAGGACACGAACCAGTACAGCTCGATGACGGACAATTGCGGGCTCCTGAAGAATTGGTGAGCGGCACTGGCACTCGCGCGGCCGTTGCCTAATAGGGTCGCATGAACCTCGTTACCCGCTTCGCGCCCTCGCCGACGGGCCGGCTGCACGTCGGCAATATCCGGACGGCGCTGCACAATTATCTGTTCGCGCGGAAGCACGGCGGGACGTTCATCCTGCGCATCGACGACACCGATCGCGAGCGTTCGACCGCCGAATTCGATGCTGCGATCCGCGACGATCTCGACTGGCTGGGTCTCAATTCCGACGCAACGGTTCGCCAGTCGGAGCGGTTCGACCTCTACGAGCGCGAGTTCCAGCGGCTGAAGGAAGCGGGTCGCGTCTATGCCTGCTACGAAACGCCGGACGAGCTCGAGCTTCGCCGCAAGGTGCTGCTCGGGCGCGGGCTACCGCCCGTCTACGAACGCCGTCCGGCCGATGCTGTTGTGCCCGATGGTCGCGCCCCGCACTGGCGGTTCAGGCTGGAGCACGATTCGCCGATCGGCTGGAACGATCTGATCCGCGGCGAGCAGCGGTTCGACCCGAAGCTGCTCAGCGATCCCGTGGTGCGGCGTGAGGATGGCAGCTGGCTCTACCTGCTTCCGAGCGTCATCGACGACGTCGATCTTGGCGTCACGCACGTCGTTCGCGGCGAAGACCATGTCTCCAACAGCGCGGTGCAGATCCAGATGTTCGAGGCACTGGGGGCGAAGCCCCCGCAATTTGCGCACGAGGCCTTGCTAGTCGCCGCCGAAGGCAAGCTCTCGAAGCGGCTGGGCTCCTATGGCGCCGAGCATCTGCGCGAGGAAGGCGTCGAGCCGATGGCGCTACTCGACGTGCTGGCGCGGATCGGTACCTCGCAGCCGGTCGAGCCGATCGCTTCGCTCGGGGATCTGGCGACGAGCTTCGATTTTTCCACCTTCGGCCGCGCCCCTGCGCACTTCGATCCGCACGAGGTGGAGCTGGTCAATGCCCGGCTGCTACACCAACTCGATTATCCGGCTGTTGCGGACCGGCTGCCCGATGGCGCGACGGACCAGGATTGGCTGCTCTTGCGGCCCAATCTGGAGCGCCTGTCGGACTTCGCCGGCTGGTTGCCGGTCCTTCACGGAGAGATCGAGCCCCCGGAGCTCGCGCATGAGGAGCGGCTCCTGGTCAAGGACGCCGCGGCCATCGCCGAGGAGCTCGACTGGAGCGCCGAGCCTTGGCGCGCGCTGACCGGTGAGCTCAAGCAAATCTCGGGCAAGAAAGGCCGCGAGCTGTTCCACCCGCTGCGCCTCGCGCTCACCGGGCGCGAAAGCGGTCCGGAGATGGCCGGCCTGATCGAGGCGATGGGCAAGAATCGCGCGGTTCGCCGGCTCGAAGCCGCCGCACGGCGTTAAATCTCTGCTCAACAGAATCGCAACAAAGCCTCTTTTCCCGAGTTGTGTTATGTTGTAACATGCAACAGCACGAGCCGCTTGGGAGAGGAGGTTCGAAATGCTCGAATACGCCGCTAGCCGCCGCCAGATCGCGTCGCGCCCGTCCAGCCCCAATGCCATGCTGGCGATCATCAGCGTCCATGTCGCGCTGCTCGCCGTGGTGATGAGCGCGAAGATGGACCTGCCGGCACGAATCCTGAACAAGCCGATCACGGTCGAGTTTCCCAGGACCCCGCCGCCTCCGCCCCCGAACATCGCTCAGCCGCGAACCCCGCCCCGGGCGCCGCACACGATCATCGATCAGCCGACGCAGATCGTGCCCGTCAAGGTTCCAAGCCAGCAACCCGTCGAAGCCGGTCCAGCCGAGCCGGTGCCGATCGGGACGGGCGGAGAGTCGATGACTCCCTTCATCCCGAAGCCGCCGGTCACCACGCCCATTCGTCACGATGCCTTGCTGCTGACGCCATCGTCGGAGCTGAGGCCGCCGTACCCCGCGTCCAAGCTCGCGAGTGAGGAAGAGGCGACGCTGAGGCTTCGCCTTACGATCGACGAGCACGGCCGGGTCATCGCCGTCGATCCGGTCGGATCCGCGGATCGCGTGTTCCTCGATTCGGCCCGGCGCTATCTCATTGCCCACTGGCGCTACGAGCCGGCGACCGAGGACGGGCATCCGGTTGCGTCCAGCCTGACCGTAACCTTGCGGTTCGAGCTCGACATCTGAACCGTCGACCTCCTGCCTGGGCTGGCGATTGCCCCCCGCCAGCCCTATCTTTGCCGCATGTCCTGGTTCCCGAATCCGTCGAGTCCGCGTGCTGCATTCCGCGACTTGATCACCTTCATGCGCCAGCGCGAGCGCGAGCACGTGATCGGCGCCGCCTTGGCCTTTCTGGTCACCGTGATCATCGTGATCGAATTCGTGGTCGACGCGAAGATGGACACCGCCCCGCCGCCGCAGGTGGTGGAGGTTCAGCTCTATCCCGCCAACCGGACCGACGCCGACATCGTCGCCGACCAGAAGAAGGACATGGCCGAGAAGAAGGCGCTCGAGAAGGAACAGCAGCGTCAGTACCAAAAGCTCGCCAAAGCGCTCCATATTGACTGACGACCGCAAGTGGATGGGGGAGGCGCTGCGGCTCGGCGAACAGGCCCGCGGCCAGAGCGCGCCCAATCCCAATGTCGGGTGCGTCATCGTTTCGCCTGGTGGGCGGATCGTCGGCAAGGGCGCAACGGCTCGCGGCGGCCGCCCGCACGCGGAAGCCGTAGCGCTGCAGCAGGCGGGCAGGCGCGCCAAAGGCTCGACCGTCTATGTGACCCTTGAACCTTGTGCCCATGAGAGCCCGCGCGGGCCGGCGTGCACCGATCTGCTGTCGGCGGCGAAGCCGGCGCGGGTCGCCATTGCCCTTAAGGACCCGGATCCGCGAACGTCGGGCAAGGGGATTCGCCATCTTCGTGCGGGCGGAATCGACGTAACCCTGGGCATCGGCCGCGAAGCTGCGAAACGGTCACTCTCGGGCTGGCTCACCCGGCTGAGGCTCGGGCGGCCACGGATCACCCTGAAGCTCGCGCTGTCCATCGACGGCAAGATCGCGCTTCCGTCGGGCGAATCGAAATGGATCACCGGCGAAGATGCGCGCCGACACGTGCACCTGCAGCGCGCTCGAAGCGACATGATCCTCGTCGGCCGCGGCACTTACATGGCCGACCAGCCGCGGCTCGACGTGCGGCTGCCGGGATTTGAGGAGCGATCGCCGAGACGCGCGCTGCTCACTCGCGGCGATGCGGTGGACGGCTGGGAAATCCTTAGAAATCCGGCAGATGTGTACCGGCTTCATGACGTCAATGACCTCTTGGTCGAGGGCGGGTCGAGCACCGCGACGGCATTCCTTGCCGAAGATCTGGTCGACCGCATCCTGATCTATCGGGCGCCGATCATCGTCGGCGATGGCAAATCGAGCTTCGGCTATGTCGGCCTCGATGCGATCGCCGATGCGCATGATCGCTGGCGGCTGGTCGACGAGCAGCGCCTGGGCGTCGACCGTCTCGAAGTTTACGAGCGCGTGCGCTCGGACTAAGCCCGCGCAGCCATGTTCACCGGGATCGTCACCGACGTCGGCACCGTCCGAAGCGCCGAGCAGCGCGGCGATCTCCGGCTGGTGATCGAGACTGCGTACGACATGGCCACGGTCGATCTCGGCGCTTCCATTGCCTGCTCGGGCGTCTGCCTGACGGTCGTCGACAAGGGTTCAGGGGGAGAGGACTCGTGGTTCGCGGTCGACGTTTCGAGCGAAACCATGTCCAAGACCGCGGCCGATCATTGGCGTGAGGGTGCGAAGCTCAACCTCGAGCGCGCGCTCCGGCTCGGCGACGAGCTCGGAGGCCATATCGTCACCGGTCACGCCGACGCAGTGGCGGAGGTCGTCGGCACCTGCCCCGAGGGCGATTCGACGCGGATTGGCGTCAGCGTCCCGGGTGAGCTTGCGCCGATGATCGCCCCCAAGGGCTCGATCACGCTCGACGGCGTCTCCCTGACCGTCAACGAGGTGCGCGAAGCCGAGGGCGGAAGCATTCATTTCGCCGTCAACATCATCCCGCACACCGCGCAGAACACGACCCTTGGCGCCCTCGCTGCCGGACAACAGCTGAATGTCGAGGTGGACGTGCTCGCCCGCTATATCGACCGATTGCTCGCCGCTCGCGCACACTAGGAACACGATTGTTCCTTCTTTCCATCACATTCCAGTGTGATATAGCGCGGTCATGAGCACCACCCTCATCGAGCGGCTGAACGCCATCATCGCTACCGGCGAAGTGAGCCGCGCGGGGCTTGCCCGCGCCGCCGGGCTTCACCCCAACTCGCTTCGCAAGCTTGGGGCATCCGACTGGAACCCGACAGCCGACACGCTCGGTCGGCTCGAAAAGCTGATCCAGCGCGGAAGCACCGACGCTCTGGTCGGGACCGAGGCGATCATCAACGAGGCGCGCAACGGCCGCATGTTCATTCTCGTCGACGACGAGGACCGCGAGAACGAGGGCGACCTCGTGATCCCGGCTCAGATGGCGACGCCCGAATCGATAAATTTCATGGCCCGCCACGGCCGCGGCCTGATCTGCCTCGCGCTGACCAAGGACCGCGCCGACCAGCTCGGACTCGAGCCGATGACCAGGACCAACCGCAGCCGGCTCGAAACCGCCTTCACCGTCTCGATCGAGGCGCGGGAGGGCATCTCGACCGGAATCAGCGCCGCCGACCGAGCGCGCACCATTGCGGTGGCGATCGATGCCTCCAACGGCCCGGACGCGATCGTGTCGCCCGGTCATGTGTTCCCGCTCGTCGCCAAGCCCGGTGGGGTCCTCGCCCGCGCGGGTCATACCGAGGCGGCGGTGGATGTCTCGCGCCTTGCGGGACTCAATCCCAGCGGCGTGATCTGCGAGATCATGCGCGAGGACGGGACCATGGCGCGGCTCGAGGACCTGATGGACTTCGCCCGCGCGCACGGCCTCAAGATCGGCACCATCCGCGACCTCATCGCCTACCGGCTGAAGAAGGATCATCTGGTCGAGCGGGTCGCGACCTGCCCGTTCACCGCGACCAGCGGACTGCCGTGGCAGGCGCAAGTCTTCCGCGACAAGGCGAGCGGTGAGGAGCAGCTCGCGCTCGTCCACGGCACGCTCGATCCGGACGATCCGGTGCTTGTCCGGATGCACAGCCTCGACCTGTTTGCCGACGTGATCGGAGAGTCCTCTCCCCGCTCGGGGGTGCTCCACGCGGCGATGCGCATGATCGAGAAGGAAGGTTCGGGAGTGGTGGTGACGTTGCACGCGGCAGCGCCCGGCTCGCTGTCCCGTTCGATCGACGTTCGCGCCGGCAAGCCGGTCGAGGGCGGCGACGCGGTGCGAAGCTACGGCACGGGCGCGCAGATTCTCGCCGCGCTGGGTGTACACGACATGATCCTCCTGTCGAATACGCACCATTCGCCGGTCGGCCTGTCGGGCTACGGCCTCGCGATCGTCGAGGAACGACCGATTGAGGTCGCTTCGGTCGAGGTTGATGCTTGATGTCGACCATCCTGCTGGTCGAGGCTCGATTCTACCCGCATCTCAATGACATGTTGCTCGATGGGGCGCGCCGGGCGATCGAGGCGGCAGGCCACAAGCATGAGACTCTAACAGTTCCCGGAGCTCTGGAGGTGCCGGGCGCGATTGCGCTTGCGGCGCGCAGCGGCCGCTACTGCGCCTTTGTCGCGCTCGGGATCGTGATTCGGGGGGAGACCTATCATTTCGAGATCGTCTCGAATGAAAGCGCCCGCGGCGTGATGGAGTTAACGCTGCAGGGCTATGCCGTCGGCAACGGTATCCTGACCGTCGAGAACGAGGAGCAGGCAATCGTCCGCTGCGATCCTGAACAGCTCGACAAGGGGGCCGGCGCCGCCATGGCCGCGCTCGCCTTGTTCGACCTCAGGCAGAAATTCGCGCCCTAGGCGGCCTGGGCTTCATCGAGCGTCGGGTAGTCCACATAGCCTTCTGCCCCGCCCGAGTAGAAGGTGCCGACATCGCCTGGCGCAAGCGCGCCGCCGGCCCAGATTCGGTCGACCAGATCGGGGTTGGAGATGAACGGCCGCCCGAAGCTGATGGCGTCGGCCACGCCTTCGGCCAGCCGGGCGCGCCCGCTCGGGCCGTCATAGTCGCTGTTGAGCACGATCTTGCCGGAATAGATGGGGCGCATCGCCTGGCTGACCGGCGGGGTCGGAACCATGCCCTGCATGGTCGGCTGGTGCGGCTCGCGAAGCTCGATCCACGGCACTTGAAGTTCCTCGAGCCGGCGGGCGAGCGCAGTGAAGAGCGCGGAGGGGTCGCTGTCCTCGATGCCCTGGACCTGGACGTTCGGTGAAAAGCGGATGCCGACGCGATCCATGCCGATCGCGTCTCCCACGGCTTCAAGGACCTCCGACGCGAAGCGGATCCGGTTCTCGATCGACCCGCCATATTCGTCCGTGCGCATGTTGGCCCCGTCGCGGAGGAATTGGTCGATCAGATAGCCGTTGGCGCCGTGGACCTGAACGCCGTCGAACCCCGCCGCCACAGCGTTTCGCGCGGCGATGACGTAATCGCCGGTGATTCGGCGAATGTCGCCTTTGGTGGCGGCCCGAGCTTCGACATAGGGCTTCTTGCCTTCCCACGTGTGCGCAAAGTCGGGCGCGGTAGTTGCCGATGACGAGATTGGCTGTCCGAGGCCGAGATCGGGGTGGACCAGCCGGCCCATATGCCAGAGCTGCGCGACGATTCGGCCGCCTTCGCGATGGACCGCGTCGGTCACGAGCCTCCAACCCTCGACCTGCGCCCTGTTCCACAGGCCGGGCGCGCCCGGCCAGCCATGACCTTCGCGGCTGATCCCGGTCGCCTCCGAAATGATCAGGCCCGCGCTCGCGCGCTGCGCATAATAGAGGGCCATCAGTTCGTTCGGGATTGCATCGCGGCCGGCGCGCGCGCGGGTGAGCGGGGCCATGACAATGCGGTTTGGAAGCTCAAGCGCACCGATACGCAGCGAATCGAACAAGCCAGGCATGTGAATCCTTCGTTGTGTTACGGGGACGTCCCTCAAGCGGCCCGCCGGCGCAGATAATTGCGCGCCGGAACTCTTCAACGCCGGAATTGAGCGCGACGTCATAAGCAGGACTTATTGCTGGAACCGCATCTTCGGCCTTTCGCCCGCGATGCGAAGACCCTAGTCGCGCCGGAGTGCGCGAGTCCTCTCACCATCGCTTTGCGTTTCCCGCGCTCCTTCTCGGCAATGTCGCGCTTGCCTTCGGTCCGTGGATGGTCCGGCTCGCCGATGTTGGCCCCGTGGCGGCCGGTTTCTGGCGCGTGGCGATCGCGCTCCCTTTTCTGTGGGCAGTGTCGCGCGCGAGTGGACAGCGGCCGCACTGGCCGAGCCGCCCGCTCGTCGTCGCGATCCTCATCGCCGCGATCTTCTACGTGCTCGACCTTGCCGCCTGGAACGCGGGCATTCGCCTGACCAAGCTCGGCAATGCGACCCTGTTCGGCAACACCGGCAGCTTCGTCTTTGCCATCTACGGCCTGTGGCTCGCGCAGCGGATGCCGTCAGCGAAGCAGGCGGGGGCGCTGGTCCTGGCGCTCGGCGGCGCTGCGCTGCTGATGAGCAGCAGCTACGAGCTCAGCCCGAAGAACTTCACCGGAGACATGCTCACGCTAGTCGCCGGACTGCTTTACGGCGGCTATCTGATCTTCGTCGAACGTGCTCGGACAGAGCTCCAGCCGCTGCCGTTGCTGTTCCTTGCGACCTTGTTCGGAATCCCGATGCTGTTTGCCATCAGCGCCGGGCTTGGCGAGCAGATCTGGCCGCACAATTGGACTCCGCTGATTATCTTCGCGCTCTCGAGCCAAGTGATCGGCCAAGGGTTGCTGGTTTATTCGATCGGCACCTTCTCGCCGCTCGTGGTGGGCCTGGCGCTGCTCACTCAGCCCGCGATTTCCGCCGCCGTCGGATGGCTTGCCTATGGCGAAAAGCTGTCGCCGGTCGATGCCGTAGGGGCGCTCGCCATCGGCGCTGCTCTCGTGATCGTGCGGCTTCCGGAGCGGGGCTTGCGAAGGATGGCCGAGCAGCCCAGTTGAGCCCGCATGGAGTCGCTCAGTCCCCTCGAACGGCTGCGCCGGGAGTTGGCGCTGGCGGTAGGCGAAAATGCCGTGTTCGACGGTTGGACTCGCGCCGCGGTGGACAGCGCTGCCGGTCAGCTCGGAATTGATCCTGTGCAGGCGCGCCTCGCCATGCCGAAGAGCCGGGCCGGGATGATCGACCTCTATATCCAGGAGGTCGACCGCGCGCTCGAAGCCTATTTCACGCCCGAGCGGCTGAAGGGCATGAAGATCCGCGACAAGATCCGGTCGCTGGTCTGGCGCCGGCTCGAGGTGATGGGCCCGGCGCGCGAGGCCGTGCGACGCGCGCTTGCGATCCTCGCGATGCCGCAGAACCTGCCGCTGGCGCTGCGAATCGGCTGGCGAACCGCGGACGTGATGTGGCGTATCGCGGGAGACACCAGCACCGACTTCAACCATTATACGAAGCGGATGACGCTCGGTGCAGTATACGGCTCGACCCTCCTGGTCTGGCTCGACGATCAGAGCGAGGGCTGGACCGAGACCGCGGCGTTCCTCGACCGCCGAATCGACGACGTGATGAAGATCGAGAAGCTCAAGGCCGATTGGCGCGGGTCGTCCGAGCAGCGGCTGAGCCTCACCCGATTCTTCGGCCGTCTGCGCTATCCGCCCAGGTAAAGCTCTCCCTGTTCAAATTCCGAGTGCCGCACTCTACTTTGCTCTGGCAAAGCTCAGCCGTTAATGATAATCACTCGCAACAATGAACGCGCCCTTCCAACCTGACACGACCAGCCTCGATCGCCTCGCGGTTGGAACGCGTGCGCGCGTCTGCTCCATCGATTGGGCAGCGCTCGACGAGGCGGAGGCGTGCCGCCTCAGGCATTTCGGGTTTGACGAAGGCGTCACCGTCGAGCCGCTGCACCTTGGCCCGTTCGGCCGCGATCCGATCGCGATTCGGGTCGGGCGGATGACCGTCGCGATCCGGCGCAGGCACGCCGGCGCGGTCCAGGTTCTGCCCATCCAGGCCCAGCCGATCCGGTGAACCCCCTTCCGCTCGTCGCCGTCGCCGGCAGCCCCAATGCCGGCAAGAGCGCGCTGTTCAATGCCCTGACCGGCGCCCGGCAAAAGGTCGGTAATTACCCCGGTGTCACGGTCGAGCGTCACTCGGGACGGCTCACGCTTGCCGATGGACGGCCAGTCGAGATGGTCGACCTGCCCGGCGCCTACAGCCTCGATCCGGCAAGCCCTGACGAAGCGGTCACGCGAGATGTGCTTCTGGGCAGGCAGAAGGGCGAACGCACGCCCGATGCCCTCGTCATCGTACTCGACGCTTCGAACCTCGATAATCATTTGCGCTTTGCGCTGCAGCTGATCGAGCTCGGGCTGCCAACCATTATTGCGCTGAACATGGTCGACCTTGCGAAGCGTGATGGCTTAGAGCTCGATCCCAAGCGCCTTTCGGGCGAGCTCGGTGTGCCGGTGATCGAGACCGTCGCCGTGCGCCGCCGCGGCATCAAGGAGCTGCAGGCCGCCATCGACGACATGCTTTCCGCGCCATTCTGCGGCGTGCACAAGCATGTGAAGAGCGATCTCGTGCACCTGCAGCGGCGCGCACGAGAGATCGCGAGCGCGGCGGTCGTCAGCGAGACCCCGGTCCGCCGCTGGACGCACCGCTTGGACGCCGTGCTTCTGCACCCGGTCATCGGCCCGGTCATTCTTGCGCTGATCATGTTCGTCATGTTCCAGGCGGTGTTCGCCTGGAGCGCCGCGCCGATGGCATGGATCGGCGATGCGGTTGCGTGGGTATCCGCGGCCGTGTCCAATGCTCTTCCGCCGGGCCTGCTGCGATCGATGATCGTGGACGGAGCGATTGCCGGCGTGGGCGCGGTGATCACCTTCCTGCCGCAGATCCTGATCCTGTTCTTCTTCATCCTGCTGCTGGAAGGGACCGGATACATGGTCCGCGCGGCGTTCCTGATGGATCGCCTGATGCACGGAGTCGGGCTCTCGGGACGCGCCTTCATTCCCTTGCTCTCGAGTTTCGCTTGCGCGGTGCCCGGCATCATGGCGACGCGAACGATCGACGATCCAAAGGACCGGCTGACCACGATCCTCGTCGCTCCTTTGATGACCTGCTCGGCGCGGCTTCCGGTCTACACGCTCATCATCGCTGCCTTCATCCCGGACACGCGACTCGCCTGGGGCGTGGGGCTGCAGGGCCTCGTGATGTTCGGCCTCTATATCACCGGGATCGCCGGAGCTCTGCTTGCAGCCCTCGTCTTGCGGCGCGGCGTTCTGAAGGGCGGCGGCGGCGGCTTCATGATGGAGCTGCCCAAGTACCAGTGGCCGCCGCTGAAGGACGTCCTCATCGGAATCCTGACGCGCGCCCAGATTTTTCTCAAGCGCGCCGGCACGATAATCCTCGGCACGACAATTATCCTGTGGGCCTTGGCCAGCATTCCGCAGGCCGGCCCCGGCCAGAAACAAAGCCAGGTTTCGATTGCGGGCCACATCGCTAGCGGCATCGAAACGGTCGTGAAGCCGATCGGCTTCAACCACGACATCAGCCTTGCGCTTCTTCCGGCAATGGCGGCGCGCGAAGTCGCGGTGAGCGCGATCGCGACCGTCTATTCGATCGATTCGCCCGACGAGAAAGCCGGCGCGACCAAGCTCCAGGACCAGCTTCAACATCGCTGGAGCCTTGCGACCGCGCTCGCCTTTCTCGCCTGGTTCGTCTTCGCGCCGCAATGCATCTCGACCATTGCCGTCACGAGGCGGGAGACCAACGGCTGGAAGTGGCCGCTTTTCATGGTGACTTATCTATTCGCACTGGCCTATCTCGCTGCTGGAGCGACCTACTGGATAGCGGTCGCAGCGGGACTCGGAGGAACGTGACATGGCGGGCGTGAACAAGGTGATCCTGGTCGGCAACCTCGGCGCGGACCCGGAGGCGCGGTCGCTCAACAACGGCGGCGAGGTCGTCAACATGCGCGTCGCCACGTCCGAGCAATGGAAGGACCGCGACGGCAACCGCCAGGAGCGGACCGAGTGGCACAATGTCGTGATCTTCAACGAGAATCTCGGCCGAGTGGCAAAGAACTATCTGCGCAAGGGCTCGAAGGTTTACCTCGAAGGCCAGATCCAGACGCGCAAGTGGACCGACAACAGCGGCAACGATCGCTACACGACCGAAGTGGTTCTGCAGCGCTTCCGCGGCGAGCTGGTGCTGCTCGACAGCCGCGAGGGTGCGGGCGGTGGTCGCGGCGCTTTCAATGAAGATTTCGGCGGGGACGATCTCGGCGGCGGCGCTCCGGCGCGCAGTCAGTCACGGCCCCAGCCGGCGGCGTTCGACACCGACCTCGACGACGATGTGCCGTTCTGACGAGCATTAGCTGACGGAAGTCGTTAGCTGTCGTTGCCCTTCCTGAGCTTCGCCAGCACCGCAAACGGGCTCGCCTGCTCCTCACTGAGCACGCCCGCTTCCTTGAGCGCGGCATCGGCGCCGGCGCTTCGCGGATAAGGATCGAGGCTCAGCGCGAGCGTATCGGCGATCGCCCCGCCGAGATCGATCGCCGCTTCGTCGTAGAAGACGACGTCGCAGTCGGCTTCGCCGAGCTCGAGCTCCTCGTCGGGGCTGCCGGCCGGCGGTTCGGGCGTGAACAGCAGCGCGAAGGGCTCGTCCACATGGGCGGCGATAGGATCGCCGGTGACGACGCAGCTTTGCTCGAGCGCTGCGACGAGCCGCCCTTCGGCGCGCACGACGTCGCCCGTCTTCGACAAGGTCACATGCGCCTCCAGGCGATCGATCGACGCCAGCCCAAGCCTCTTCGCAACCGCCTTCAGCTCGCCATCGTCGGCGGTGAGATCGACCCGCTCACCATCGCGGATCTGGTCGAGACGAAGATGGTGCGCGAAGCGGTCGCTCATCCGAACTTCCCCTGGCCGACCCGGTCGAGGCTCGCGCGGTCGAGCCGCTTCCACAAGGCGCGGATCGCGGCCGCATTATGCTCGAGCGCCTCTTCCGGCACCTCGCCCCTGTAGAGGCTTTCGCGCGCCCCGCGCTTCCAATCCGCCTCGCCCGAAATCGCCATCCGCCACAGCTCGGTGCGCCGCGCGAGCATGCCGACCAGCTTGCGCACGACTCGTCCGAGGGTCGGATCGCCGAGCCCTAGCTCGCGGTGCTCGCTTTCCATCACTTCCACGAAGCGCTCGGTCAGGGAGACCGACGCTCGGTTTCCTTCGTCACCGTCGCGCTCCAGCCGCACCAGCGCAAGCGCAGTCATCGTCGCAAGCACGGCAAACCGCCCGTCGAGCGTGTCCGGGACCTCGCCTTCGCGATACCAATCCGGCCGCCGCGCCTCAGCGGTCAAGGCATCGAACAGCGCCGCGCCCGGCTGGCGGTCGGCCGTTAATCCCCGGAACAGGAAAGCCAGCATAGGTCGCTCTTGAGAGTCCTTAATTTGCGAATGCATCGGAGCCTGAGCTTGCCTCGCTCCATGCCTCCCGCATATTGAGGCCGAAGCCCCTTCGCGCAAGGCGGCACTCCCGGCGCGATCCCAAGCGTCCCAACGAAGGTTCTTTTGCATGAAGCGTGCGATCACCATGGCGACCATCTCGGCGGCGGTGCTGCTGACGGGCTGCGCGCAGATGCGGGCGCACAAGGGCGCGGTTATGGATCCGCAGCTGGCGGGCTCGATCCAGGCCGGAGTCGACAACAAGGACAGCGTCCAGAAGCTGCTCGGCCGACCGACCTTTGTCGGTCAGTTCACGCCCAACGACTGGTATTATGTCTCTCGCGACACGACGCAGCTCGCGTTCCGCAACCCGCGCGTCACCAAAGAGAATGTGATGATCGTCCGCTTCGACCAGAAGGGGAATGTCGCGTCGATCCAGCACACCGGGCGCGAGCTCGTCATGAATGTGAAGCCCTACGGGAAGCAGACCCCGACGCTGGGCCGCAAGCGCAGTTTCTTCGAGGAGCTGTTCGGCAACATCGGCAGCGTCGGCGCGGGAGCTCCGGCCGAAGGCGGAGACAACGGCCCGGGCGGCTAAGCTTCCGCATAGCAGCCGTTTCGCTTAAGCGTCGGCCATGACCGCCACTCCGGCCGGCATGACCTATGCCGATTATCTCGACTTGAAGGATTTGCTCGGCGCGCAACGGCCGCTCTCGGACCTTCACGACGAGCTGCTGTTCATCGTCATCCACCAGACCAAAGAGCTGTGGATGAAGCAGATGCTCCACGAACTCCGCTTTGCCATCCCGCTGGTCGAGGAGGACCGCTTCGCCGAAGCCTACAAGGCGATGGCGCGGATCAGCCGCATCCAGGCGGTGATGACCCTTTCGTGGGACGTGCTCTCGACCCTCACTCCGGTCGATTATCTGAAATTCCGGAACGTCCTCGGGACTTCCTCCGGCTTCCAGTCCGAACAGTTCCGCGAGATCGAGTTTCGCCTGGGGCTCAAGGAGCCGAACTTCGTCAATCACTATCCTGAGGGCAGCCGCGAGCGCGCTGCGTTGCAGGAGGCGCTGACGGCGCCGAGCCTGCGTGAGGCGTCGCACGGCGCGCTCGAGCGTGCCGGCTTTGACCTCGGCGACCGCTCGGTCGAGGCGGTCGCGGCGGCCTGGCTGCAAATCTATCGAGACGCCGAGCGCTGGTTCGACCTCTATGAGCTCGCCGAGAAGCTGGTCGACATCGACTATGCGCTCGCGTCGTGGCGGCACAAGCATGTGCTCACCGTCGAGCGGATCATCGGCAACAAGCAGGGCACGGGCGGCTCGGCCGGGGCGCCTTACCTGCGGGCGACGCTCGAGAAGCGAGTCTTTCCGGAGCTGTGGGCGCTGAGGACCGATCTTTGAACCTCAAGCACCTGTTCAGCAGGAGTCTTGGAGCGGATCCCGAACGGCTGCACTTCGCCGCCCACAGCCATCACCTCTGGCCCGATGCGAGCTTCGACGGGCACATACAGGCGTGGAACGACGCCGCGCGGCTGGCCGATCGCAAGTGGGACAAAGTGATGGAGGAGGTCTGGCCGGCGGCCCAGCGCGAGGTCGCCGGCGAGCTTGGAACGGGCCAGCCGGATTCGGTCGCGTTCGCGCCGAACACCCACGAGTTCGTCGTGCGCCTGGTGACGGCCGCGCCGCGTCCTTCGGGAGAGTTGCGGGTCCTTACGACCGACGGCGAGTTCCACAGCGCAAGGCGGCAATTCGCGCGATGGGAAGAGGAGAATTGGGTCACCGTAGAGCGTGTTCCGGCCGAGCCTTTCGACAGCTTCTCCGAGCGGTTTCTCGACCGCGCCCGCAGCGGCGACCACGATCTGCTGTTCGTCAGCCAGCTGCTGTTCGGAAGCGGCCGTATCTTCGATCGGGTGGGGGAGCTTGCCGGGCTCGGCCGAGTCGACGGTCCTTGGGTTGTCATTGATGGCTATCACGCCTTCATGGCGCTCGACCGGCCGTTCGGAGACACAGCCGCGCGCACGAGCTTCTACCTTGGCGGCGGGTACAAATATGCGATGGCGGGTGAGGGCGGCGCGTTCCTCCACGCGCCTCCGGGCTTCGGACCGAGGCCGCCGATCACCGGCTGGTTCGCCGAGTTCGAGGACCTGAGCCTCCCGCGGGGCAGCATCGGTTATGCCGGGGACGCGCGTCGCTTTCTCGGTGCGACGTTCGATCCGTCGGGACTTTACCGATTCACGGCCGTGCGCCGAATGCTGGCGAAGAACGAGCTGACGACCGCGCGCATTTCGGAACATTGCGCGAGGCTTCAGGAGCGGCTGCTTGGCGCGATCGGCGGCACCGCGCTTGGCCATGCGGAATTGCTGAACCCGCTCGACGGCAGTCCGCATGCGCGCTTCCTCGCCTTTCGCGGCGGAAATGCGCAACGCTGGTATTCGGAGCTCCGGGCGAAGAACTGTATCACCGACGTGCGCGGGGACGTGCTCAGGATCGGCTTTGGAATCTACCAGGACGAGCGCGACGTCGACCGCCTCGTCGAGCTGTTGGGGGAGCTCACGTGAACGCAACCGGTCCGCGCGCCAGCAACGCTTCGCTGCTGCTTGCTCTTCTGCTGCTCGCCTATATTTTCAATTATCTCGACCGGCAGATCCTCGGAATACTCGCCGGGCCGATCATCGCGGAGCTTCACTTCACCGACAGACAATTCGGCGCTCTCAGCGGGCCGCCTTTCGCCCTTCTTTACTCGGTGCTCGGAATCCCGTTCGCCTACCTCGCCGATCGAACCAGCCGAAGCCGGGTCATCGCCGCCGCAGTCGCATTTTGGAGCGCCTTCACTGCAGCTTGCGGCACGGCAAGCTCCTTTTGGCAATTCTTCGTCTTCCGCATGGGCGTCGGCGTCGGTGAGGCCGGTGGAGTCGCGCCGTCC
>Ga0070691_10000406_pt1 | contig 15688 bp, 17 predicted proteins | sample KBSK1101metaG_FD_64673 | JGI IMG/M metagenome (GOLD analysis project Ga0070691, IMG submission 64673) | Corn, switchgrass and miscanthus rhizosphere microbial communities from Kellogg Biological Station, Michigan, USA - KBS K1-10-1 metaG | ecosystem: Host-associated > Plants > Roots >... | reverse complement strand
GTCAGCGTTCCGCCCGTCGCGGAGAGAGCCCTTCGCCGTGAAAATTGCCCTCGGCGCCGATCACGCCGGTTTCGATTACAAAGATCGCATCGCCACCGAACTGCGCGCGGCCGGCCACGAAACGCTCGATTTCGGCACGTGCGACGCGACGCCCGTCGATTATCCGCAGTACGGCTATGCCGTCGGCCAGGCGGTCGCCAACGGCCGTGCGGATCGCGGCATCGTGGTCTGCGGCTCGTCGATCGGCATCTCGATCGCGGCCAACAAAGTCCCCGGGATCCGTTGCGCGGTCGTCACCGAACCGCTCTCGGCCGAACTCGCACGCCGGCACAACGACGCCAACGTCATGGCGCTCTCCGAACGGCTGACAGGCTGGGAGATGATCGAACGTCTGGTACAGGTCTTCCTCGAGACGCCGTTCGACGGCGGCCGCCACGCCGAGCGCGTCGCGCAGCTGTTCGCGTTCGACGACGCGCAGCGCGCGCGCACCGACGCGGCCGTCGAGGCCGAGTTCGTCACCGGCGCCGAGACCCCGAAGAACCTCATCCCGCCATCCGAAGAAGCGTAAGGAATCACGTCATGGACATGCTCGAACGCAGCCGCATCCAAGCCCAGGATCCCGAGGTCTTCGCCGCCATCGCCGGCGAGGAGAAGCGCCAGCACGAGAACCTCGAGCTCATCGCGTCCGAGAACTACGCGAGCAAGGCCGTGCGCGAAGCGATGGCCTGCGTGATGACCAACAAGTACGCCGAGGGCTATCCGGGCAAACGCTACTACGGCGGATGCGAGTGGGTCGACGTCGCCGAGACGCTCGCGATCGAGCGCTTGAAGAAGATCTTCGGCGCGGATCACGCCAACGTCCAGCCGCACGCGGGCGCGCAGGCCAACATGGCCGTCTTCATGGCGCATTTGCAGCCGGGCGACACGGTGCTCGGCATGTCGCTCGCGCACGGCGGTCACCTGACGCACGGCACCAAGGTCTCGTTCTCGGGCAAGATGTACAACGCGCTCGCCTACAGCGTCGACGAGAAGACCGAGCGCATCGATTTCGACGAAGTACGCGCACTGGCACGCGAACACAAGCCGAAGATGATCATCGCCGGCGCGAGCGCATATCCGCGCACGATGGAGTACGCGCCGTTCCGCGAGATCGCCGACGAGGTCGGCGCGACGTTCATGGTCGACATGGCGCACATCGCCGGACTCGTCGCGGTCGGGCTACATCCGTCGCCGGTCCCGTACGCCGACTTCGTGACGTCGACGACGCACAAGACGCTGCGCGGGCCGCGCGGCGGACTGATCCTGTGCACCGAGAAGTGGGCCCAGCCGATCGACAAATCGGTCTTCCCCGGCATCCAGGGCGGACCGTTCATGCACGTCATCGCGGCGAAGGCCGTCGCCTTCGGCGAAGCGCTCCAGCCCGAGTTCAAGACCTATCAGCAGAACGTCGTCGCCAACGCCAAAGCGATGGCCGACGAGTTCGAGCGCGGTGGCCTCCGTCTCGTCGGCGGCGGTACCGACACGCATTTGATGCTGGTCGACGTCTCGGTCAAGGGTCTGACCGGCAAGGCGACCGAGGCCTACCTCGACGAGATCGGCATCACCGTCAACAAGAACGCGATCCCGTACGATAAGCAGAAGCCGTTCGTCGCGAGCGGCATCCGGATCGGTACGCCCGCCATCACCGCGCGCGGGTTCGGCGAAGACGAGTGCCGCGAGATCGCCCGGATCGTCTGCGACGGTCTAGCGGATATCGAAGCGCGTACCGAGATCGACAAACTCAAGGCCCGCGTCCACGAATTGACCGGCCGGCACGACGTTCCTTAGGACGCCCCCAGCAGCAGTGCGTTCTGTGCTTCGAGCTCGCGGATCCGGTCGCCGGATGCGAGCCGGGTCAGCGCAGAGCCGCCGGCGTGGACGAGTTCCGCAAGACGTTCTTCTTCGTCGGCATCGAGATGCTCGCCGCTGACGTGATTCCCGTAGACCACAACGCCGGCCATCGCATGTCCGACGAAGAGCGGGATCGCGATCTCCGGCCGGGCCTCGCCTTTCGGCAGTGCGGCTTCGGACCCGGCGAAATCCGCGAGCCGCACCGTTCGACCCTGCGAGCGTGCGAACAGGACGATCGGATCGTCGTCGCTCAACACGCGCGCGCTTTCGTTCCAGCCGCTGTGGGCGACGCGCTCAAAACCGCCGGCCGATGACACGAAGACGGCCGCCGATGCGATTTTCAGGGCGGCGGCGCTCTCGTTCGCGAGCAGGCCATAGACGGTCGCGCTCCGCTCTGTCGACGGCAGGGCGTGGGTCGCATTGCGAAGCCGGACGAAGGCGTGATGCCGGTCGGCGAAGACGATGCGATCCACGAAGCGATCGATGCGCTTATGGAGCGCGTTCAATCCGACGCCGAACAGCACGGCGACGACGAACTCGACGATCGTGGCGAGACGCGCGTCCTCCAGTCGTCGCGAGAAGACCCAATCGACGATGCTGAACAGCCCGATCGGGATCGCCGTGAGGGCGCCATACACGATCGTGCGCGCACCGACAAGGCGCGCATCGACGACCCGCGTCTGCAGCAAGACGTACGCGATGCAGAGCAGGCCCGGCTGGAACCAGGCCCAGAGATGGCTGATCAGGGCCGTGCCGCCCGTTGGCCCCTGCAGGTTCTGGTCGACGAGGAACGCCGCGTCCACAAGCGCTTGGATCCACAGGCCGATCGCTACCCATCGCAGACGGGCTGGGTTCGGATCCCGACTCATTCGCGCGGTGATCGCCGTTGCTGCTACTACGAAGACGAGCCACGTGAGTATTGAAAACGCTAGATACGTATCGAACGGTTGCGCCCAGACGGTATAGCCGAAAAAGTGGTAGTAGTAGAGCGCAGCGATGACGACCGCTGGGATGAAGACGTAGCGGCGGGCGTTCGCCACCCACGCCGCGTCGTTGGCGAAGAGCAGTCCGAAGTAGAGCAGCCCGAACGTTTGCGGAACCACCGACGCAACCGAACAGAAGAGCATCGCGATCGGCATCCAGGATGGCGGGGCCGCCGACAAAAGCGCGAGATTGTTCACGCGTAGCGAATACGCGCACGCAAGTGCGAAGAAGACCAGCGACGCTGCGTTCCTGCGCAAAGCGAAGAGGAGCGCGCCGAGGCCCGCATACGCGAGCAACGATGCGACGTTGACGAAGTGGTCCCACGAGTCCGGCGGTGCGGACATCGGTGGTCCGACCAGCGAGGCGACCACGGACTTTCCGTCGCGGATGAGGGGGAGGGCCGTCGTCCTACCGGTGACGAGATCCGACCGGCCGAGCGAGAGGTGCAGCTGCCAGCCGCCCCGAGCGAAATCGGCCCTGTCGCCTATGCGAATCCCGGCCAGGGCAGCCGGCGAGCCTGGAGTCACGGCGGTCACGGTGCCGCTCCGCAGGTCGAACGTCACGCCGGGCTTCGCGAGTACGCCGAGTCCAAGCGCGAACTCGACCGCTGCATAGAGCAAGGTGACGGCGACGAGCCAGACGACCAACGCCGTCCGGAAAACCGCCTGCGTGTTCATCAGGAGGGGCCTTCCTTTGGTCCGGTGCAGAATCCTAGCCATGCAACGGTACGCGGCGATCGCCGCTTGCGCGATCGTGTGGGCGGTCGCGACGCTCAACACCAACACCGAGCAGCCGGACTTCGCGGTGCTGCTGGCGGGGCTGGGCGCGGCCGTTATCGGCGTGCTTCTGCTGACGACGCGGATGAGTCCGTGGGTGGCCCTCGCGTACGTCACGATCGCGGGCGCCGCATTGCGACTGCAGCAGCCGATCATCGTCGACAGCGACGTATGGAAGAGCATCATCGAGGGCAACGCGATCCTGTTCGGCGGGCACGATCCCTACGCGCTCTGCTGTCAGACGACCGATCCGCCCGGCTCGCCGCTCCCGTACCTCCCCGGTGCATTGCTCTACGGGCTGATGCAGAACGGGTGGTGGCACGGTCTGGCACAGTTCGACCGGCCGGCGGGCATCGCGGTGGTGCTTGCGATCGCCGCGCTCGCGCGTTTCTACGGACCGGGCTGGGCCGCATTGGCCGGCTCGATCTACGCGATCAGCGTGCTCTCGATCTGGCGCGCCGTCGACGGTTCGAACGACACCGCCCTTGCCGCGCTGCTCGCGATCGGCGTGGTCGCGCTCGTCTACGCGCGTGCCACGCCGGATGCGAAGCCGCGTTGGACGCTCGCGCTCTACGCGATCTCCGCGCTGTTCTTCGGTTGGGCGATCGGCTTCAAGGCGCTAGCATGGCCGGTCTATCCGTTCGTCGTGCGCGCGATCCCGGCGGAGTGGCGCCGGCAGTGGGTGGGCGTCTCGCTCGGCGTCTTCGCCGTGCTCTGCGTGCCGTTCTTCGCCTGGAACCCGGCGGCGTTCGTGCACCAGATCGTGCTCGGCTTCACGTATCACACCAACGCCTACGGTCTCTCGATCTGGAACGTGCTCGATCACTATGCGCCGGGAGCGACCGCACGTCTCGGCATCGTTCCGACCGTCGTCGCCATCGCCGCCGTGCTCGGCGCCGCCTATCTGCTCTGGCGTCGCAAGCCGGCGACGCTCGGCGAAGGCCTCGCGCAGAGCGGCGCGTTGCTCGCCGTCATCGTCGCGGTGCCGCGCTGGAGCAGTTCAGCCTACTACACCTACGCCTTTGCCATCATCGGGCTTGCCGTCGCCACGTTTCCGGCCCTCGATCGTCAGGCCGGCGATCAGCGCTCCGAGTAGGGCGAGCACCGCGCAGGCGTAAGAGATATCGGCGAAGCCCCTTCGATAGGCGTCGATGATGGCGGCGTGCAGCGTCGGATCGGCGATGGTGGTCGCGCTCATCTTCGGGCGTTCGACCGCGACGGCCGCGCGCTGAGCTTGGGTCGCGTGGGTCGCGGCCAGCGTCGCATCCAGTCGGGTGTTGAACGAGAACCAGAGGAGCGCGCCGAGGCCGGCGATCGCGAGCAGACCGGCCATGCGCGAGATCGCGCTGTTGATACCCGAGGCGGAACCGATGTAGTGCGGATCGGCGGACGACATCACCGTCGCGGTGAGCGGCGCGACCGTCAGCCCCATGCCGAGACCGACCACCACCAAGCCCGGGAAGAACGACGTCCAATACGTGCCGCCGCCTTCGAAGACCCCGAGCAGGGCGCAGCCGAGCCCCGCGATGGCCGGTCCGATGCAAAGGATCGCGCGCGCGCCGATGCGGCCCATCAGCGAGGTGCCGAGGCGCGCGAACGCGACCAGGCACGCGAGCAGCGGTAGCGTCGCGATGGCGGCCTGGGTGGCGGAGTAGCCGTGCGCCTGGATCATATCGAACGGCAAGAAATAGAAGAGCGAGGTGATGCCGTAGAGCAGCAGCGTCTCGCCGTTGACGCCGGCGAACGTGCGATCGCGGAAGAGCGAGAGCGGCATGATCGGTGCGGCCGCCCGCGCCTCGACCGGGACGAACGCCGCGAGCGACGCGACGCCCACGACGATCGCGACGATCACGCGCGCGCTGCCCCAGCCGAACGCGGTCGACGAGATGAGCGCGTACGTCAGCGCGCCCAATCCGACCGTCGCGAGCGCGGCGCCCAGCACGTCGAGCTTGCCGTCGATCGCGTCGTTCTTGCTCTCGCCGATGTGCGCGTGGATCGCCCAGAGCACCACCGCCGCGAGCGGAAGATTGATATAGAAGACCGACGGCCAGCCGAAGTGATCGATCAGCAACCCGCCGAGCGCGGGGCCGACCATGCCGAAGAGCGTCGTGTAGGCCGTCCAGGCCGCGTATGCGCGGTCGCGCTTCTTGCCTTCGAAGCAGGCGCCGATGATCGCCAGACTCGCGGGTGCGAGCAGCATCCCGCCGACGCCCTGCACCACGCGTCCGGCGATCAGGAAGCCGAGGTTCGGCGCGAACGCGCACGCAAGCGACGCGACCGCGAAGATGATGACCCCGATCGCGAAGATCCGGCGGCGCCCGTAGCGGTCGCCGAGCGCGCCGCCGAAGAGCATCAGCGCCGCGAGCGCCAGCCCGTACGCCTCGACGATCCACTGCACGTCGGCCGCGCTCGCGTGGAAGACGCGCTGGATGGTGGGCAGGGCGAGGCCGACCACGCTGCCGTCGATGAAGACCAGACTGGAGCCGACGATGGTCGCGACCAGCGTCCAGCGTTCGCGCGCGTTCATGGCCTCAACGAGCCAAGATGGAGAAGGCGCCGTGGCATGGAATCGGGCGTTCATGCCCAACGACCGTCCCGCCTTGCTCGTCGTCGAACATCCGGCGGTGGCCGACCGGCTCGCGCGCCTGCGCGACCGGGCGACGCCGACCCCGGTCTTCCGCCAGTTGCTCGAAGAGCTGGGCGCGTTTCTGGCCTACGAAGCGACCCGCGATCTGCCGCTCGTGCCGACGCCGGTCGAGACGCCGCTGCAGCCGATGATGGCCCAGCGCATCGGGACCTTGCCGGTGGTCGCGCCGATCCTGCGCGCGGGCCTCGGCCTGCTGCCGGGCTTTCTCAACGTGATCGACAACGCGGTCGTCGCCCACCTCGGCTTCTATCGCGACCCCGGGACGCTCCAGCCGGTGCCGTATTATATGAACGTCCCCGACGATCTCTCGGAGCGTCACGTGTTCGTGCTCGATCCGATGCTCGCGACCGGGAACTCCGGCGCGGCCGCGGTCGACGCGCTCGTCTCGCGCGGCGCACAGCACATCACGTTCATCAGTTTGATCGCGGCGCCCGAAGGCGTGGCGGCGTTCCATCGCAAGCATCCCGACGTGCGCGTCGTCACCGCCGCGATGGACGAGAAGCTGAACGATCACGGATACATCGTGCCGGGTCTGGGCGACGCCGGCGATCGCATGTTCGGGAGCACCAGCTCCGTGCCCGTCATCGTCCGGCCCAAGGTTTGAACGTCTCCGTGCGTCCGGGGTGGGACGAATATTTCATGGAGGTCGCGCGTACGGTCGCGACCCGCGCCACCTGTCCGCGCGCCTCGGTCGGCTGCGTGCTGGTGCGCGAGCATCGCATCTTGACGACCGGCTATAACGGCGCGCCGCGCGGCGTGCCGCACTGCAGCGACGTCGGCTGCACGCTCTCCAACGATCACTGCTTGCGGGCGATGCACGCCGAGGCGAACGCGATCGTGCAGGGCGCGCTCCACGGCGTCGGCCTGCAAGGCGCGGTCGCCTACAGCACGCATCAGCCGTGCGTTCACTGCTCGAAACTGCTGATCAGCGCGGGCGTCGCGAAGATCGTCTACGACGAGGCTTACGCCGATCCGATCGCGGTGAAGCTGCTGGCCGAGGCCGGCGTCTCGTCGTTGCCGCTGGCGGGAGCCGCGCGATGAAGAACGTGCAGAGCCTGATCGTCCTCTACGTGGCGGCCGTCGTGGTGGCCGCCGTGGTGACCGCGCTCGCGACGCCGCTGGTGCGCCGTCTCGCGAGTCACGTCGGCATGCTCGACCAGACCGGCGACCGGCGCATGCACGAGGTCCCGAAGCCGCGGATCGGCGGCATCGGCGTCTTCTTCGGCTTCGCGTTCGCGCTCTTCACGGTGCTCGGCTTCGCGCTCGCGCATCCCAAGATGCTCTATCCGGCGGTCGCCGATCAGCTCGGCGCGAGCCACAACCTGGTCGGTCTGCTGTTCGGCTCGATGCTGATCCTGGGCGTCGGCGTCTGGGACGACATCATGGGGATGCGCCCGCGTAACAAACTGCTCGCGCAGATCCTGGTCGCCGCCATCTCGATGCTCTACGGATTCATGATCCTGGGCGTCGCCAATCCGTTCAACCACGATCCGAACACCAACTGGATCGCGTTCCCGATCTGGGTGAGCATCCCGCTCACGCTCTTCTGGTACGTCGCGATGATGAACGCGATCAACTTCATCGACGGGCTCGACGGTCTGCTCTCGGGCGTGGCCGCGATCTCGTGCGCGTCGATCTTCGTGATCTCGGTGGTGCACGGCGATCCGGTGGTCGCGCTGATCGCCGCATCGCTCGCCGGAGCGGCGCTCGGCTTCCTGCCCTACAACTTCAATCCGGCCAAGATCATCCTGGGCGATTCGGGTGCGCTCTTCATCGGCTACGTGTTCGCGACGCTCTCGACCATCGGCGCGGCCAAGACGTCGGTCGCGATCGGCCTGGTCGTGCCGATCGTCGTGCTGGCGCTGCCGATCCTCGATACGTTCTTCGCGATCGCGCGGCGCACGCTCTCGGGCAAGCGCATCACCGAGGCCGACCGCGGCCACTTCCACCACCAACTGATCTTCCGCTTCGGCATGAACGTGCGCCAAGCCGTCCTGCTGATCTACGCCGTGTGCTTCGTGCTCGGCTTCGCGGCGTTGATCGTCTCCGGGACCATCCACATCAAACTGTGAACACGCTCAAAGTGATGACCGTGTTCGGCACGCGTCCGGACACGATCAAGATGGCGCCGGTCGTCCACGCGTTGAACGCGCATCCGCAGATCGAGTCGATCGTGTGCGTGACCGCGCAGCACCGGCAGATGCTCGACGACCTCTTGGGGCTCTTCCACATCGTGCCGCACTACGACCTGAACATCATGACGCGCGTGCAGTCGATCACCGAGATCACGACCCGCGTGCTGACCGGCATGGAGCCGGTGCTGCAAGAAGCGCGGCCCGACGTAGTGCTCGTGCACGGCGATACCTCGACCTCGACGGCGGCGGCGCTGGCGGCGTTCTATGCGAACATCCCGACCGGCCACGTCGAAGCGGGGCTGCGCACCAACGATCGCTGGACGCCGTTCCCCGAGGAGATGAATCGCCGTCTGACCGGGACGATCGCTTCCTACCACTTCTCGCCGACCGCGCTTGCGAAGGAGCATCTGCTCCGCGAGAACGTCGCCGCCGAAGACGTCATCGTCACCGGCAACACCGTCATCGACGCGTTCCTCGTCACCGCCGCGCGCACCGATCTGCCGGCGCCGCCGCGTGCGGGCGAGATGGATCCGTCGCGTCCGCTGATCCTGGTGACCGCGCACCGGCGCGAGAACCAACCGTATATGCGCGAGATGTGCGAGGCGATGCGCGAGATCGCATCGCTCCCGTCGCGCCCGCAGCTCTACTGGCCTGTCCATCCGTCGCCGCAGGTGGCGCCGATCGCGCACGAGGTGCTCGACGGCGTGCCGGGCGTGTTGCTGGTCGAACCGATCGACTACGCCCACATGGTCGAGGCGGTCAAGCGCTGCACGTTCGTACTGACCGACTCGGGCGGACTGCAAGAAGAGGCGCCGTGCTTGGGCAAGCCGGTGCTGGTGATGCGCGACGAGACCGAACGCCCCGAAGGTCTCGAGGCCGGAACGCTCGAGCTGGTCGGCCACGATCGCACCAAGATCGTCGCCGCCGCCAAACGCCTGCTCGAGGACGACGACGATTTCGCCCGCATGTCGCGCGCGACAAATCCGTATGGGGACGGTCGCGCATCGGAGCGGATCGTCGCCTGGTTGCTCGCGCGCCTGCGCGAAGGAACGCCGCCCGCTCCGTTTAACGTCAACGGCTAAGCGGAGGTACGCGGTCGGCGTCCTGCGCTTTTTCTATTTCTTGGCGTCGTGCGGGGTGAAGCAAAGGATGAGGAGCGTGATGATGTTCGCGATCGTATGTGCGGCGGCGTTGGCCGGCTGCGGTGGTGGCGGCGGAGGAGGCAACGGCGGATTCACTCCGCCGGGCGTTGGAACCGGCGGCACGCCGACACCGTCCGCGTCCGCGACGCCGTCGCCCGCGCCGACGAACTTCCTCAACGGCCAGGCGACCATCTCGCGCTACATGGCGACGGTCGATCCGGCGGTCACCAAAGCCGAAGGCTGCGCGATGGCGCAAGGCACCGGTTCGCAGGCGAAGTCGGGCATCGTCGTACTCGACTATGGCGAGCCGTACACCGACGGCACGAACTGGGGCACGTCCGATTACGCGAGCGGCAATCCGTTCGTGAGCACCGCGCAGATCGCGACGGCCGTGCAAGGCTACCTGGACGGCTACGCCCAGTGCAACGTTCCCGCGGCGAATACCCTGACGCTCGCGGTCGGCACGAGCAACTACGGTTCGCACGTGGTCGCCGCGCACGCGCAGGCATGGGAAGCGATGGTCGCGTCGCTCGGCGCGTACGTGACCGGCAAGACCTATCCGAACGAGACGGTCGTCGCCGCCGATGACATGGAGACCGGTTGGGCGACGCCCGCCAACACGCGCGCGTGGCTCGACGCCTACGTCGCCGCGTCGAACACGATTCCGATCTACGATTACGGCGACGCGGGCGGCTGCCCGTCGAGTTCGTTCGCCCCGGGCGGCGTCTGCGCGACGAGTTGGACGCAAGCCGACGTCGCCTACGTCGGCGGCGGTGCCGGCCCGAACGTCCGCGCGTTGCCGGAGATCTACAACACCAGCGGGACGACCGCCAAGCAGTGGGGCTGGATCGGTACGGGCGCTTCCGATGCCGGGCATCCGCTCACGTTCGCGGCCGTCATGACCCAGGTCGGCTCGTGCGGCAGCGGCTGCAGCGGCCTCGACAACACCCCGGCGGCGGCGCTCGGCCTGCTCAACGGCCAACTCGCCAGCCACCCCGAGACCGCCGGCCAGACCGTCACCCTCGCGACCGACATCACGAACGCCAACTAACCCTTCGAGACGCGCTTCGCGCTCCTCAGGGTGACACCGTCCCTTGTGTCGGCAGGGGCCTATGTCATGCTGAGGAGCGAGCGCAGCGAGCGTCTCGAAGCACGGCCTCAGGGTGACACCGTCCCCTGTGTCGGCAGGGGGCCTGTGTCATGCTGAGGAGCGAGCGTAGCGAGCGTCTCGAAGCACGGCCTCAGGGTGACACCGTCCCCTGTGTCGGCAGGGGGCCTGTGTCATGCTGAGGAGCGAGCGTAGCGAGCGTCTCGAAGCACGGCCTCAGGGTGACACCGGAGGGGTGGCGAATGAACGGCGGTCGTGAATGCCGTCAACCTGGTGGGAGCAGGAGCCTCCTTCGCCGTGACCGTCCTGGTCGGGTTGGTCCTCGGGATCTGGCTGGCCGGCCGGACCGGGCACCAGCTGTGGGTCCTGGGCGGGCTGTTCGGCGGCCTAGCGCTCGGCGGCTATGCGGCCGTCCGCCTGATTCTACGAGGGAATTAAGGCGATGGGGCGTACCTATGGCCTCGCCGAATCGGCCGCCGACCTCGTGATCTATCGCGAGTACAAACGGACGGTGGCGCTTCGGTCGGTCATGGTCGCGACCCCAGTCGCTTTCGTGCTCGTCTTCTGGTCCGCTCATTCCGCCTTGGCGCTCGGCGTCGGCGCGGTCTGTGGGATCGTCAACCTGTTCCTGGGGACGTACGGGAACGAACGCCTCGTCGAGGTCCGGAACGTCGGGCTCTTCGTCTTAAGTAGTTTTCTGCGGATAGGCCTCTTCGGTATAGTTGCCGCGGCCCTCGCGATTTGGGGACCCTGGTGGTTGTTGGGGCCGTATTTCGCTGGATTGTTCCTCCCGCTCGCGATCTACGCCCTCGGCGTGACGCGCGCATTCAAGAGAGGCGAATGATTTGGGCCCCGTCGAGCTTTGCTCGATGGGGTGCGGAGCCCCCGAAGGGGCGAAGCATTTTAAACAGGGGGTCCCCGGCGCGGGGACCGCGTTGGGGAAGTAAGTTTTGCACGAGCAGATCGGCGAACACATCACGTGGCTGTGGCCGATAGTCGGCACGGTCCACGCCGATACGATCATGACGACGTGGCTCGTCATGGTCCTTACGCTTGTCTTCTTCGCGTTCGTCGGCAAGAGCTATAACTCGGCCTACCAGACGCGCCGTCAGACCGTCATCGAAGGCATCGTCAACTATATCGCCGATCTCTCGGCCGGTACGCTCGGCCAGCGCGGCGAGCCCTTCGTCCCGTTCTTCATCTCGCTCTTCGTCTTCATCTTCGTGATGAACCAGTTCGGGATGCTGCCCTTCAAGGCGCTGGGGCTGCCCTTCGGCGGCTCGCCGACGGCCGACGTCAACACCGTGGTCCCGCTCGCGCTCATCGTCTTCTCGCTCTGCTGGATCGTCGGCTTCCGCCTGAACGGCATCCGGCAGTTCGCCCATCTCGCAAAACCGTCGCCCGCGCTGATCCTGATCAACGTCATCGAAGAGATCGCGCGCCCGGTCACGCTCGCCGCCCGCCTGTTCTTCAACATCTTCGTCGGCGAACTGCTGTTCATCGTCGTCGCTTCGATCGTCCAGGCCAAGGTCGCGATCGGATTCTTCAATCTTTCCCTCGCCGTCACGTTCGTGCCGTTCCTCATCCAGTTCTTCAACCTGTTCGTCGGAACGGTCCAAGCGTTCGTATTCACCCTGCTCGCCATCGTGTATCTATCGTTGGCGATCGGGGAAGATCATTAGTCACTAGAAAGGTACACCGTGAGTTCAGAAGCGTTGGTCGCCGGCCTTACCCTCCTCTCGTTCGGCATCATCATCGCCGCCGTCGCGTTCGGCTCGGCCATCGGCGACGGCATCGTCGCCAGCAAAGCCGTCGAGGCGATCGCCCGCCAGCCCGAAGCGCGCCCGAACATCCTGACGTTCATGTTCCTGGGTATCGGCGTGCTTGAAGCCTTCCCGATCATCGGACTAGGCTTGGCGTTCTATCTGCTTCTCGTCGTCGTCAAGGTGCCGGACATGATCGCGCACCTCTCGGTCGTCGCGAAGTAAAGGATACAGCCCCGTGTTTCTTCTCCCCGACGGTACGGCGATCGTCCAGTTCGTCAACTTCGCGATCTTCTTCGCGATCTTGTCGGTGGTCTTTCTGCGCCCCGTCGGCGCCGCGCTCAAGAAGCGCCGCGAATACATCAACGGACTGACGGCCGACTACGACAAGTATCAGGCCGAAGCGAACGCGTTGCGCCGCCAGGCGGACGACGCGCGAGCCGCCGCCCGCCGCGACGCGGAGCTGACGATCGCCAAGGGACGCGCCGACACGTCGAACGCGACCGCCGATCTGGCCTCCGACTACGCCGCCCGCGCGTCGCAGACGATGGAAGAAGCACAGAAGACCGTCGCCGGAGAGCTCGACGCGGCCCGCGCCGGCGAGGACGCGACCGTTCGCAGCCTAGCCGACCTGATGCTCGAGAAGACCGTTCCGGGAGCCGCCAAGTGAACTACGAACAGATCGCCGTCTGGAGCAACGTCGCATGCGCGCTGTTGTTCTACGTCGTCCTCATCTGGATGTGGGTCAAGTTCGCCCAGCCCGCGGTCCTCGCGGCCCAGGCCAACACGAACAAGGCGTTGGCCGAGACCGAGCGCCACCGCGACGAGGCCAAGGCCTCGCTCGACGTGCTCCGTGCCGAGATCGAAGGCGCCGACCGCGACGCCGCCGCGATCCGCGCGCGCTCGACCGAGTTCGCGAGCCACGAACGCGACGCGGCCCTGGCCGAGGCGCGCGCTGCCGGCGAACGCACGTTGCGCAACGCCGCCGGGGAACTGGACCGCGCTCGCGCGGCCGCTCGCGAGAGCCTGCGCACCGAACTACTCGAGAAGGCGCTCGACCTGGCCAAGTCCGACGCGACCGCCCGCGTCGACGCCGGACTCAACGCCAAGCTGGTCGGCGACTTCGTGTCGTCGATCGCGAAGGGCTCGAATTAGCATGGCGAACGAGAAGCTCGCCCGCCGTTACGCGACCGCCGTCTTCGCCCTCGCGCAAGAACGCGGCGTGGCCGACCGCACCGGTGCCGACCTGCGCGCCATCTCGGACGCGATCTACGCCGATGGCGACGCGCGCGAGTTCTTCACGGCGCCGATCGTCGACCGCTACATCAAAGAAGAGAACATCGCGAAGGCGCTCGACGGCAAGGCCGACGAGATCGCCCTCCACACGGTACTGCTCCTGGTGCGCAAGCATCGCGAGCCGCTGCTGCGCGAACTGGTCAAGCAGTACGAGAACCTGCAGCAGGCCGCGCGCGGATTCGAACCGCTGACGGTCGTCTCGGCCAAGGCCCTCGGCGCGACCGAGCTGGCCGCGCTGGTCGCCGGGCTGGAAGCATCCTACGGCAAGAAATTCGACGTGACCCAATCGGTCGACGCGTCGCTGATCGGTGGCGTTCGCGTCACCATGGGCGACCGCCGCATCGACGGTTCCGTCGCCGGACGCTTGGAAGAACTCTCGCGCGAACTGTTCGCGCAGAACTGATACTAGGAAACATATGATCAACGCTGATGAAATCTCGGGGCTCCTCAAGCAACAGATCGCGAGCTTTAAGAGCGACGTACGCGAAGACGAAGTAGGCACCGTCATCGAAGTCGGCGCCAACTTGGCGCGCGTCTACGGTCTGCGCGGCATCCGCAGCTCGGAGCTCGTCGAGTTCCCGAACGGCATGCAGGGCGTCGCGCTCAACCTCGAAGAGGACAACGTCGGCGTCGTCATCCTGGGTCCGGATAAGGACATCAAAGAAGGCGACAAAGTCCGCCGCACCGGCCGCATCGCGTCGGTCCCGGTCGGCGAAGCGCTGCTCGGTCGCGTGGTCGACGCGCTCGGCGCTCCGGTCGACGGCAAGGGTCCGATCGAGACCAAGAAATACCGCACCATCGAGAACACCGCGCCGAACGTGGTCGAGCGTCAGAGCGTCACCCAGTCGCTCCCGACCGGCATCCGCGCGATCGACGCCCTGATCCCGATCGGCAAGGGCCAGCGCGAACTGATCATCGGCGATCGCTCGACCGGCAAGACCGCCATCGCGATCGACACGATCATCAACCAGAAGGGCCGCAACGTCTTCTGCATCTACGTCGCGATCGGCCAGAAGAACTCGACCATCGCAGCCCTCTCGCAAGTGCTCGAGCAGAAGGGTGCGATGGAGTACACCACCATCGTGACCGTCTCGCCCGCCGAAGCGGCCGCGCTGCGCTGGCTGGCACCGTTCGCCGGCGCCGCCATGGGCGAAGAGCTGATGTACCAGGGCAAAGACGTCCTGATCGTGTTCGACGATCTGACCAAGCACGCGCAGTCGTACCGCGAGATGTCGCTGCTGCTCCGCCGTCCGCCGGGCCGCGAAGCCTACCCGGGCGACGTGTTCTTCCTCCACTCGCGACTGCTCGAACGTTCGGCCAAGCTCTCAGACGCGCTCGGCGGCGGTTCGATGACGGCGCTGCCGATCATCGAGACGCAGGCCGGCGACTTCGCCGCATACATCCCGACCAACGTGATCTCGATCACCGACGGTCAGATCTACGTGACGCCGGATCTGTTCTTCCAGGGCATCCGTCCGGCCGTCGACGTCGGTCTCTCGGTCTCGCGCGTCGGTTCGTCCGCGCAGACCAAGGCCATGAAGTCGGTCGCCGGTCAGCTCAAGCTCGAGCTCGCGCAGTACCGCGACCTGGCGGCCTTCGCCAAGCTCTCGAGCGACCTCGACAAGAACACCCAAGCCCAGCTCGCGCGCGGCGAGAAGCTGACCGAGCTGCTCAAGCAGCCGCAGTACCAGCCGCAGGCGACCGAAGACCAAGTCGCCGTGCTCTACGCCGCCAACAGCGGTGCGCTGATCGACATCCCGACCGCCAAGATCCAGCAGTGGGCCAAGGCGTTCGTCGACTTCTTGCACGACAAGCACGGCGATATCTCGACCGCGATCGCCTCGAGCGGTCAGCTCTCGGACGACTCGAAGAAAGCCCTCGACGCGGCGCTCGCGGAGTTCAACAAGAGCTTCTAATGCCGTCAGTCAAAGATCTCCGCGACCGGAT
>Ga0070691_10000405_pt1 | contig 15701 bp, 14 predicted proteins | sample KBSK1101metaG_FD_64673 | JGI IMG/M metagenome (GOLD analysis project Ga0070691, IMG submission 64673) | Corn, switchgrass and miscanthus rhizosphere microbial communities from Kellogg Biological Station, Michigan, USA - KBS K1-10-1 metaG | ecosystem: Host-associated > Plants > Roots >... | reverse complement strand
AGAAGCGCCAGGATCAACTGGCTGATGCTCACCATCACGACATAGAAGACCACAACCACCAGCAGGGCCATCAGTCCCAGCGCCAGCGAATGCAGCCACCAGGCCACGATGGTCACAATAAAGAGCAGCAGCAGAAACACCGTCCAGATGTCGAAGAGCGAGGAGAAGAGCAGGCTGAACATCACCTCCAGGCGCGTCAGCGGAAAGAGTTGGAGCTTGGTCACGTCCAACCCCTCGTTCGTTGAATACGAGAGCAAGGGGAGAACAATCCAGAAGAGCAACATGCCACTAAAGAGCAGGTAAAGCACTTCGGTCGCCGCCACTGTGGAGGAGGTATTAAAGACAGCGAAGATCCCCAGCGACAGCGCGCCGCCGCCGAAAAGCAGAACTATCAGACCGATAAGAGCAAAGACCAGGGTGGAGGGTCTGCGCTGGAAGCCGCGTAAGAGGATCTTCACGCGCAACCAGGCCAGCCAGCGGAGTTTATCACCGTGTACAACCATCGTTTTTCCCTTATTCCAACCAGCTCAGGTTATGCGTCTCTTCCTGCACACCGATGACGTTCATAAAGACATCTTCCAGCGTGGCATCGCGTCCATCGCCACTGGCCCGCTCGCGCAATTCCGCCAACGTTCCATCAGCGACCAGCATCCCCTGATTGATGATGCCGACACGCGTGCAGAGCCGTTCAACCACTTCCATGATATGCGAAGAGAAAAAGATGGTCGTGCCATGCCGAGTCAGATCGTTGAGAATATCGCGAATCACCTTTGAGCTGACCGGATCAATGCCCTCAAACGGCTCGTCGAGGAAAAGCACCTGGGGACGGTGGATCAGCGCCGCCGCCAGCCCGATCTTTTTGCGCATGCCGACCGAATAATCGATGACCAGCTTATCGGCATCATCGCTCAGGGTCAGGACGTGTAGCAACTCTTCAGAACGGCGCTGGATATCGGTCTTCGGCACGCCATACATATGCCCGGCGAAGGTCAGGAACTCGCGCCCGCTCAAGCGTTCGTAGAGATTGAGATATTCAGGCAGCACGCCCATCATGGAGCGAGCGCGCAGCTGGTCTTGCCAGACATTCACACCACCCACATAAGCCTGTCCGGCAGTCGGACGCAAAAGGCCGGTGAACATCTTGATAGTTGTCGATTTGCCCGCGCCGTTGGGGCCGAGGAAACCAAAAAATTCGCCGCGCCTCACCGAGAGGTTCAGGCGATTAACCGCCGTTTTCTGCCCGAAGACCTGCAACAGATCGCGAGCCACGACCGCCATTTCTTCACTCGCACCAGCCTGTCCCGCCTGCGCCCCGGTTGAGCTGGCGACCGCTGATGCATTGTATTCAGGAAAGGTTGTCATGCGTCTATCATCCTCACGCTTTCAATTTGTAATATAACAAAATGCTATAGTATTTATAGCATTTCCCAACAGTATTGTCAAGGATTTAAACGCAAGGAGTGACACGCGATCCAATCTTCCGCGTACAGATCCCAGCTCGGCTTAAGCGTTGCCCTGATTACTCTGGCTTAACCACGCCTATCGTCAAAATAAGGTTGGCATAGAGGCGCTGTTCACCGCTGGCAATTACCAGCGCCACATCATCCTGCCTTGCAAGGTCATAAAAAGCCGCGCGCGCGACCTTTTGCAATTCAAGTTCGGGCAAAAGATAGCGAAAATTCGTGTAAATTGGTGGTTCGCTGCCGTCATCCGTTTGCATGACGCGCGCCGCTTCCACCGGAATAGCGGTTAAGAGCGCGGCTAAAATATCAGTCACCGCCAGCAGACCGGGTGAGAGATTGAGATATACCCGCTCGGCGTGCGGATAGGTGTGCGTGCTCAGCGGATAATTGGCATCCGCGAGCAGGATTTTGCTGCCGTGACCCGCCGAGGCCAGGGCTTTGAGGATTGGTGGATGAAGCAATTTCGTGTAGAGCATCGTGATTTGTCTCCCTTTTTTCTCAATAGCAGATGTTTTCGCCAGCTCAGATTGCCATGATTTCGTTTCTCCGTACATACTAGCACAAGAGCATGAAACTTTTCTCAGCCTTGCCACGTAAATATAAATAGACACACCTTGAAACGGAGGTTAAGAGGCTAGCAAAAGGCCGAGGCAGGGAAGCGACTTTCATTTTTCCTGTATCTGGCCCCATCTCACCGATTCTCCTATTTTGGCAGAAGCTTGACAGTGAATCGCTGGATTCTGATGAAGTAATCTGTTATGATGAGAAGAGATGGAGACTGGCAACAGTCGTTTGCGAATCAAGGCTCGCCAGCAATGGTGCTGGTTAAGCCGTTCATGAGGCCTCAAAGGAGAGAGTCAAATGAATAAGCGCACCACAGCAACCAAAGGGAAACCCTCAAAAACTCACGGTTTACCACATCTCCGCAATGTGCGACAACGGAAAGGATTGAGCCTGGGTCAACTGGCAGATCTGACCGGCATGCGCCGCGATACGATCTCGCACCTGGAAGATAGACGCCTCGATCCACAACCCTATATGGTGCGACTTCTGGCCAGAGTGCTGGAGGTTCCACAATTCGACCTTGTCTCTTAAAAACAGAAACCACCAGTGAGCGAAAATCAGGAAATGCAATTCGCCGACCCGGCCTGGCAGCCTGGGACGACACAGCAGTTTGACCACGAGCAGACATCAGCTGCTCCACAACCTGAATGGTCGCCTGCTTCCGGCACAACCACTTCGTCCAACACAGCTCAGCAGTCCGGCGAATCAGAGCACGACTATACTCAGGGATATCGCCCGCAACCGGGTTCAACGCCCGCGTCCGATATCCCTTTTCAGAATCAGCAACAAACGCCGCCTTTTCAAAATCAGCAACCGCCTTTCCAGGGCCAGCAGTCAGCCTTCTTTCAAGGTCAGTCGCCCTGGTATAGGCGCGTGCCCGTCTGGGCCTGGTGGTTAATTGGCGCAATTGTTCTCAGTAATATCGGAGATGGCAAGGGACCTGGTGGCTCGATCTTTGGCCTGGTCATTACCGTTGCACTGGTCGTCTTCGGCTGGCTACTCTACACGCGACGTTTGCGCGTCAACCTGAGCGGCGAGACGCAGGCAGCGGAGACGCGCACCTTCGAGGTCAACGCGCTCCCCACGCTGGTCATCAACAACAAGGCCGGTTCGATCCGCCTGCATGCGGGCCAGGAGAATCAGGTCAGCATCACCACAACGAAGCGCGGCTATGTCTTTAGCCAGAGCGGGAATCAGGACTCGCAAATCTGGTTTAACCAGGAGAAAGCGGCCAATACCGTTTCCGCGCGCGTCGATGGTTGGAAGCTGCTCGGCAAAAACGCCGTCGATTTCGATATCGCCGTGCCACCACAGGCTAGTTTGAATCTCGTTACGAGCATGGGCAATATTGCGGTGCAAAATGTCTCTGGGGAAATGAAACTGCAAACAGACGCAGGCTCGATCAATACCGCTCAGATCGCGCTACGCGGCAAATCGCGCCTGAAAACCGATGCAGGATCGATCACATTCAATGGCTCCATCGAGCCAAGCGGTGATTACGAGTTCTCTACCGATTTCGGCAGTATCACCGCGACCCTGCCCGCTAACTCATCGTTCGATCTGAAGGCCAGCACCGATCTTGGCTCGGTCAACACCAACCTGCCCTTACGGCAAGCATCGCGCACCAAAGCCGCTGGCCAGGTCGGCACCGGCCCATATCCGCGCCTGAAATTGAAGACGGACCTGGGATCGATCACGGTGTATCGCAACTAGTTAGAGATTGCCTATAAGCCAATCTAGCTCATCTCGACAGAACTTGTCGAGATGAGCTAAAATTTTGAGCAAGAATATTTCGAGAAAGCGGGTATTTCCAGATGGGCGATTTACCAGAGGTTGTCGGATCAATGCCTTCTATGCCAGCTCAAAAGCCAGTTCAACCAAAACCAGGGCCGAGTAATTTTAGCGTTTCTGCTGGCTTTTTTCTGTGTGCAGGATGCCTATTGGCGTTTCCAGAATACACGCATATAGATGATATGAGTACAGGTGTTTTCTACGGGATTGGCTTCATCCTTCTCTTTATAGCTATTGCAGGTTTATGGACGGATCTTAAAAGGAGATATAATCGTCCATCAAAAACTATAGCAAAGGAGGCTATACCCAACAAACCGCGTAAAAGGAGAGGACTATACATAACTCGGATATTCCTGATCTTGATTCTGTGTGGCCTCTTTTTACTCACTTTCCCAACACAAGCAGGTCTTTTCTCGGTAGCAATTTTCCTCGTGTTGCTAATCGGAATAATAGTTTTCTATCGCGTGATTTCCCAGCGAAGTAGAAGCCACAAGCCTTTAGAAAGTACAGGCATGGAATCGGAGTCTACAATCTCACCCAGGGAGTCAAAGTCAAACGGTCTGGAAATAGGCCTGGCCTATCTCTTCATTGGCCTTTATTTTCTTGCAATCCCAAAGATCATGAACGAAAATGGTTTAGCTGCTGGGATTTTTTACGGTATGGGGCTGACCGTCCTCTCTATAGCAATCATGGGATTATGTAATGTTGTTTCCAGGCTAACCGGAAAGAATGCCTCACTAGGTCAAACTAAGTCTGTCTAGGCAGCGCAAAAAGGCGGAAGAGTGTCGATAAAAAACACTCTTCCGCCTACCATCAAGCACTAATCTGACTCATCAGCCGCCGCTTATCCAATACGCAAGAGCAACTTACCAACATGCGCACGCGCCTCGATGCGTCGGTGCGCTTCTGCGGCTTGCTCTAACGGGAAAATTTCGGAGATGGGGAGCTTGAGCACGCCTTCTGCCACCAGTTTGATAACCCGCTGGGCTGTCTCGGCCACAAGATGGGGCGTGGAATTTACCAGCGCGCTCACGCTATAGCCGACCACCGAGATGTTCTGGTACAGAAGCGCGCCGGGCATGATTGGCTGCTCAGGATTAAGGAAACGCCGAGAAAAAAGGCTTGACAAAGTGGCTATCTCTGTCTATAATTTAATTAATCGATCAATCAAATGCCTGTACCGAGGAGGATTCGTTCAGCAAGTATGGCACGCACACCTGACACCGGCGAGGATCGACGCGCACAGATTATCGACGCGGCAATGCGCGTATTCGGCCAAAAAGGCTTTAACAAGGCCACGAACCGCGATGTCGCGCGTGAAGCAGGCATCACAACCGGGCTGATCTATTATTACTTTGCGAATAAAGAGGCGCTGCTCAATGCAGTGATGGAGGAGCGTTCACCTTTTCAGATTACAGAGCAGGTGCCAGCGGAGATGCTGGAACAACCACCCGATCTTTTCTGGCCGATGCTGCTCCAGCGTGTCCTGTCGATCGTGGAGGGTGAGCAATTTCTGAATATCATTCGCATGGTCCTACCAGAAATCATGCATGATCCAGAAACCGCGTCGATTGCGCTGGGCTTCTTCCAACGCCTGATCGATTTCCTGAGCCATTATCTAGAGATCCAGATCGCCAGAGGTACAGTACGTTCCAATATCAACCCGGAACTGGTCACGCAATTGCTGATCAGCAATATGATGGGCCTGGTCCTGCGGCGACAGATCATGTGCGATCCCGCAGCACGAAAGTATACCCACGAGGAGATTGTACAAGCCCTTGTCAGCACGTTTCTCCAGGGTATTCAGAAGCTCTAATTTTTTTAACGTCCATTAATTAATCGGTTAATCAAATTGATAAAAGCCAGGTTGGAGGCACATCATGACAGAGACTAGAATCGATACAGACGCGATGAAAACGTCAATAGATCAAATGGCATCCACACCAGAGCCACTTGTACTGACTTTTGCCGAGGTCAAAGCCGGAATGTTGGCACAGGTTGGCGGGAAGGCCGCGAATCTGGGCGAGTTGACCCGCGCTGGCTTGCCGGTGCCTCCGGGCTTCTGCGTTACCACCAATGCCTATACACGCGCGACACAGCAGGCGGATTTAGAGACAATGCTTGAGAATCTGGCGGCCACGCGAGCCGAGGAGAGCGAACGGTTGAAGCAATATGCTACTACCTTGCGAGAGCGCATAGTAGCCATTGCCATCCCTGCCGAGATAGAAGAGGCCATAACGCGAGCTTATCAACAATTTGCGCCCGGCGCTCCTATCCCCGTGGCCGTGCGCTCCTCTGCCACCGCCGAAGATTTGCCATTTGCCAGTTTCGCGGGCCAGCAGGATACCTATCTGAATATTGTGGGCATTGAGGCTATTCTTGACGCGGTGCGCCGCTGCTGGGCCTCGCTGTGGACCGAACGCGCGGTGAGCTATCGCGCCAGCAATAGGATTGATCCTCGTAGCGTGCGCCTGGCGGTGGTCATTCAGCAAATGGTCGCGTCTGAGGTCGCGGGCGTGCTGTTTACCGCCAATCCGCTCACCGGACGGCGACGGCAGGCGGTGATCGATGCCAATCCCGGCCTGGGGGAAGCAGTCGTGTCGGGCGCGGTCAATCCCGATCATTTTGTGGTCAACACAGCCAGCGGCGAAATTCTCGAACGCTACCTGGGCGATAAGCGCGTGGCGATTCGCGCGACTCCCGGCGGAGGCACGCAACAGGTCGAGATGGCGGGCAACGATGCCGCGTGCCTCTCGGATGAACAGATACGCGCGCTGGCCCGGCTTGGGGCGCAAGTAGAGGCGCACTATGGATCGCCGCAAGATACCGAATGGGCCATCGATTCAGCCGGTCAACTCTGGCTCACTCAGGCACGCCCAATCACGACGCTCCATCCCCTACCCGCCGACGTGCCGCTTGACGAAAACGAATTGCGCGTCTATATCTCAATGAGCGTTTTGCAGGGCGTCTATCGACCACTCACGCCCATGGGCATCCAGGCATTTCGCCTGCTAAGCTCCGCCGCCGCAATTTTTGCGCTGGGTAAGCCACCAAAAAATCCCACGGCTGGCCTGCCATTTCTGCTCGATATCGGTCAACGTCTCTTTCTGGATGCCACCGTGCTTCTGCGTAATCCGCTTGGGCGCCAGATCGTGCTTCTCCTTTTACGAGGCATGGAGGCGCGAAGCGGCATGATCTTCAACCACCTGATTCTCGATCCACGCCTGGCTCCCGGCACAACCTCGAAATGGCCCACGTTACGCAAGCTCTTCCCCATTGCGCTGCGCACCAGATTTCCCATGCGCTTCGCAGGGGCGTTGCTTCGTCCGCGAGCCGCACACAAAAAGTTTGCCGACCTGGAAACGTATCTGCGCCAGCGCGAGATGCTCCCTGCCGGGGCAAGCGCCGCCGACTACCTCGACGCTTTTGAGCGCCGTATCCTGCACGGCATCCCGCGTGTGGCGCGCGCGGTACTGGCAACCGGCCTATCCGGCATCGTCGCGGCCACGCTGGCTCCCAGGCTCATGAAGAAAATCGCCACGCCAGACGAAGTGCAGGCCGTTCTACGCGGCTTGCCGCACAATCCTACAACCGAGATGGATCTCGCGCTCTGGGCGCTTTCCCAGCGCATCGCCGCCGAGCCTGCCGCCGCGAATCTGCTCAAACAAACCCCGCCAGAGCAGTTAGCTGAGAGCTACCGCGCAGGCCAGCTTCCGTCCTTGCTCCAGCGGGAATTAGCCGATTTCTTGAGCCACTACGGCCATCGAGCGGTGGCCGAGATCGATCTGGGCCTGGCCCGCTGGTCCGAAGATCCGACACATATCCTGGGTGTGCTGGCCAACTACTTGCGGATTGATAATCCCGAACTGGCCCCGGATGTCCAATTCGCGCGTGGCGCACGCGAGGCCGAAGCGATGATGGCGGAACTCAGTAAACGGGCAAGACGCGAAGGTTGGTTCTACAGCAAACTGGTACGCTTCAACCTGAGCCGTATCCGCGAGCTAACGGGCATGCGCGAGGCCCCGAAATATTCTTTCATCCTACTCTTCGCGGGCGCGCGCGAACTGCTCTGGTCGGCTGGCAAAGCCTTGGCACAGGCCGAACGTCTGGAACAGGCCGAGGATATCTTCTTCGTCACGCTCCCGGAGGCGCGTGCTGCCGCAAGTGGGCAGGATTTGCGCTCGCTTGTACACGAGCGGCGCGCTAGCTACGAACACGAGATGGGCCGTCGCCATCTACCGCGCGTCCTGCTCTCAGACGGAACCGAGCCGTCTGCGGCAGCACAGACCACAGGAATCACCGAGGGTACGCTGACTGGCTCACCAGCGTCAGCAGGAGTCGTCACCGGGCTCGCGCGGGTGATTATGGACCCGATCGGGGCGCACCTGGAGCCGGGAGAGATTCTCGTCGCGCCCTCCACCGATCCTGGCTGGACGCCACTCTTCCTGACCGCTGGCGGCCTGGTAATGGAAATGGGCGGATCGATGTCACACGGCTCAGTCGTGGCCCGCGAATACGGCATTCCGGCTGTGGTGGGTGTCCACGGAGCCACCGAACGCATCACCACCAGCCAGCGTATTACGGTTGATGGTTCCAATGGTGTGATTCTCATCGAACCAGCAGAGACGAAAGATTGACAGTCTATGGGCTGAGATGTACGCTGAAGAGAGAAACGAGGTGCATGCATGCAGAATACAGAGAAACAGGCACAGGAAAGCCAGACGAACGCGCCTGAAAAGCTGGAGGAGACGACCTGTTGTATTGTCGGCGGAGGGCCGGGCGGTGTAATCTTAGCCCTGCTGTTAGCGCGCAAGGGCATCGAGGTCACACTGCTTGAAGAGCATATGGATTTTGAGCGCGATTTTCGCGGCGACACGGTTCATCCATCAACCATGGAGATTCTAGAGCAGATCGGGCTGACTGAACGTGTGTTTCAGCTTGAGCATACCACCGTCCCTCAATTGTCGTTCAAAACCGCGCAAGGCCAGGGATTTTCTGTCGATTTTCACCATCTAAACACTCGTTATCCCTATATCACGCTCATCCCACAGGCCCGCTTTCTGGAGTGCATCACTCAGGAGGCCAGCCGCTACCCCAACTTCCGGCTGGTCATGGGCGCGCGCGCGGAGAAATTGATCGAGGAGAATGGCTATGTCCATGGCGTACATTATCGCGCCCTGGATAGCTGGCACGAGTTGCGAGCCACGCTAACCGTTGGGGCCGATGGGCGTTTCTCACGCCTGCGCAAACTGGCGGGCTTTGATCCGGTCAAAACTTCAGCCCCGATGGACATTCTCTGGTTTCTCCTGCCACATGAAGAGGGCGATCCCACGGAATCCGGCTTTATCATAGGACCGGGCCATTTTCTCATCAGGCTTGATCGAGGCACTGAATGGCAGATGGGTTATATCATTCTCAAGGGCAGCTATCAACACATCAAAGCGGCAGGACTGGCAGCCTTACGTCAGGAGGTTGAAAACCTGATGCCTGCTTTCGCGCAACGCATGGAGACGATCAGTGAATGGAAGCAGATCTCCGTACTCTCGGTCGAATCGAGCTATATCAAACGCTGGTATAAGCCCGGCCTGCTTTTGATCGGAGATGCAGCGCATGTGATGACGCCGGTTGGCGGCGTGGGCATCAATTTTGCTATTCAGGATGCCGTGGCCGCCGCCAACATTCTGACCGATAATCTCAAGATTGGCAAAGTGCGTACTGAAGACCTGGCGCGTGTTCAGCGGCGGCGAGAGCGACCAACCCGGCAAATTCAGTGGTTTCAGAACATGCTCCAGCGCCAGATGCTGGCTCATATCCTGCATACCGACCAGCCGCAACGCCCGCCCTTGTTGCCCATACTCTTGATGAAGTTCCAGACGTTGCGCAACTTGCAGGCCAAAATGATCGCCTTCGGTCCGCGCCCCGAACGTGTACAGAATCCCTAGTACAGCTCCGCGTTATGAATGGCCGTCTGCTCCGAAGAGAGCAGGCTAAAGAGGCTGGAATCGACCGGGAAAACGCTAACCTCCGAGGCGGTTCCGTCGCGCAAATAGCCCTGAACACGGTTGTCGTAGACATTGTACTGGTCGCCAAACGAGAAGACGTACTGCTGCACCATCCCCGTCGTACGATTGAGTACCAGGATATCGTCGCCGGTGGTGCAGGCGCGTTGCTCCAGGCAGCGCGCGCGATCCAGGAACGAGCCAACCAGAATTTGCGAATTCTGGCCCCAGCTCGCAACTGTGACCTGGTGTGTGACATTCAGATCGGAGTCGAAAGCGACAAAGGTGCTCTGATTTTGCTGTGGATCGTAAAGCATCAGGCTGAGCGTCGGCAGGCCAAAATGGCCAACATACACAACCTGGTTCGTGTTCCAGTCGTTGAAATCAACTTGATTGGCAATCGAGAGGTCTGGCTTGAGTACCAGAATCTGGGCCTCGCCGCTGGTGGGATCATAGAGCAGAATTTGCGCCTGCCCCTGGCCGCTGAAATCGCCAGTATGCACATCCCAGGTGCTGCCGAGGTTATGAATAAGCTGGAATTTCGCCAGTTGTAGCTTCGATGAATACTCAACCAGGCGGCCCTCGCCAGCGTTGCGATCATAGAGGAAAACGCCGTCCTGTGTGGGACTGACGAAACGCGCAATATAGATTTCCCAGGAATTGTGCCAGAGCGAATAATCCTGCGTAATACCAACGGTAAAGTCGGATTTCAGGCTAACCAGCAGCATCTCCGCGCTCAAGCCGGAGGTATCCCAATCGGTCGGGTCATTCTTGGGATCGGTTGGTTCGCTCTTACCTGTCGCTTTCTGGTGCGCAGCATCCATTTGCACTGTCGCGCTACTGGGGTTGGCCAGCGTCGCGCCATCGAGGGTCGTATTCGCTCCAGTTGTCCCTGTCGCCGTCGGCGTAGGTTCCGCTGTACTCGTTGGAGTCGGGGTTGGTGATGTCGTTCCCGTCGGCGTGGGCGTCACTGTCCCTGTTGGCGTGGGTGTCGGGGTTGGCGTTCCCGTCGGGGTTGGTGTCGGCGTCACTGTCCTTGTCGGGGTTGGCGTCGGAGTTGCCGTTCCCGTCGGAGTCGGGGTTGGTGTATTGGTTGGCGTGGGCGTCGGGGTATCCGTATCCGTCGGCGGATTATTCGGCTCAGGCGGCGTGGTAGGAATCGCAAAACGCTTGTAGAGCAGGAGATCGGTGCGCTGCCCGTCGAACTGGCCGGTATACAGTTCCCAACCGGGTCCCCAACCGTTCAACGTGGTATGGGTAGCAATGGTTAATTGCGGCGTGAGCGTTAGAATCTGGATCTTGCCGGAGACGCGATCGTAGAGCAGAATCTCGGTATGTCCGCTACCTGTGAAATCGCCCAGGTGAATCTCAAGGTTCTGGCCCCAGCCGGTCGCTGATGTGTGGGAATCGGAGAGACTGACCCGGCGCGCAGCCTGCAATTCTGAGGCAGGGATCGGGTAATTATGCAACTGGCGGGCGGAAATTTGCCGATATGGATAGTCCAGCGCCAGCACATCCAGGCGACCCTGTTGACGATTGTAGAGCAAGAGATCGGTAAAGCCATTGCCGGTAAAATCCGCGCTCAGGTCCTGGTCGTAAGCGCCGGGAGCCAGGCCCAGATCTACGCGGCTACTGGCCAGCGTCCCGCCCGCACCGAGCTGGCTGTTCGCCTGACCGACCCCTGTCAGATCGTTGCCATCCACACCCGGTAAGGTAGCAAAAACGGTGGGATTGATGGTTTCGGGAAAGTAGATAAAGCGTAATTGCCCGTGCTGGAAACGTGCTTCATTGATCACCGAGACATTATATCCGCGCCCGATATACATAGGAGTAGGATCGCCATAATTTTGATAGGTCACATTGAAATCCTGCCCATCCGAGCTGACCGCCGTCACAAAGGCCACATGCCCGGCAGAGCCGAAAGCCCAGACGCCATCCGCCACCGGGAAGACCGCCAGCGAACCGACACGCGGCTCCGTGCCAAGCGGCAGCCCAAAGCGCTCGGCATCCACAATCCAGTCGGCAGCATTGCCCCAGTTGACAGGCAAATTATAGCCGAGCAGATGCCATTGTTCCCAGGCCCACCAGACACAGTTCCCGCCCGTTTTCGGCGCGGGTCCTGGGCAGAGCGGGAAAGGGTTGCCATCAGAGCTAAAAGTAAAACTCCGGCAACCTGTATCGACCGTCGCCTGAGTATGGGAAAGAGGCGTCGCGTGAACTTGAGTTGGGGAAAAAGTCAACCAGATCAAGCCGGAGAGAAGGAAAAGGGCAAAGATATGGAGTATTCTCTGACGGCTCCAACGCAATTTTTTTGCTGTTGGCTGCCATGCGCGACGGGAAAATAATGAAGCAAGCATGGGCGCAGTTCCTTCTTTTTGCCACGCTCTTCTGTTGAGAAACACCATTGGTTTCTGCTACCTTGCAGAACATGGCTTTATACAAATTAGGTATAGCGGAAGATCTTTCATTGTGAAAAGAGATAAATCTGTGCTTTCAAGTATACCATCGATCGTAAAAAAATTGCAATACGTCGCTCCGAATAGGCCCTTTGGCGGCGGGACGCATGCCGATGGTCAGGGCCGTCGCACCATCTATCCCGAAAAACAGGCACATTTTTAGCTCATAATTTGGAAAAAGCAAAAAGCTGTCGGGCCGCTTGAGAAGCCAATTTTCTAGTTACTCGCTCGCTATAAAGTGGCTCTACAGGCCGCGCGAGGCAGTCGCGCTAGCTCTCAGGCAGGACGAGACACTTGTATTTCTTAAAATCGCATGCTATACTCGTTTACGGCAGTGAGTAGTCATGCTGCTCTATAGGCCCAACAATACAGTTGGGGATGAGAAGCGACGTGTGTTGATCGTTGTAAGGAGGATATTCACCCAATGGCCACAACTAAAAGCGAGACGACCATCGTTGGTCGTCAGGAACTGACCAAGCGTATAGCCGCGCAGGCTGATCTCACACAAAAGAAGGCTGGCGAGGTTCTGGAGGCTCTCCTGGACGGAATCCGCGAAGAACTGCAGAGCGGTCATGAAGTCCGTCTGGTCGGATTTGGCTCATTCAAAGTACGTCGAAGCGCCGCGCGCAAAGGCGTCAATCCCCGCAACCGCCAGACAATTGAGGTACCCGCAAAAGACCGCGTACGCTTCTCTCCCGGCAAAGACCTTTCCGAAGCTGTCGTTAAGTAACCATTCGTAGTGTGTTCGTTTGGCTCACTGCCAGGCTCGCATACTTCTAAAAAGAGCAGGCGAATTGAAGCTCATTCGCCTGCTCTTTTTGTATAGGACTTTTGGGGGATGGTTGCAGACCTCTGAGTAAGTGTATTCTTTACTCTATTGCAGTATCCTCACGTCGAATCGGTGTAGATCACTCACAAGACTGCTCACGATTTGGGGAATTGTATCCTGGAATACCAAAAGAGTCAAGCGGCTGTCCGCCAGGGATGGTAAAATAATATACATCGATACGTCACAACGTGGTGAACATTGAAAATGGCCTCACTGCTACAACGAAGTATGCACGGATAGATACCAATACAGGACCACAGGACAAAAAACACAGGAACAGGAACACATGATACGGAACAGAAGGAAAGAGGGGCCTATGGCGATTAGCAACGCAACGCTAGCTGGACTTACCAGAACTCAGTTACTTGAAATGCACTCCAAGATGGCTCTGTTGCGCCGTTTCGAGGAGAAGAGCGCGGAGGAGTACACGCGCGGCAAAATTGGCGGCTTTATGCACCTCTACATTGGCCAGGAAGCGGTCGGCATCGGTTGTATATCAACGCTCCGCCAGGAAGATAAGGTGCTGGCCAGTTATCGCGAACACGGTCACGCCATCACGAAAGGGATGAATCCGAATGTAGTGATGGCCGAGTTATTTGGCAAAATTACCGGGTGTAGCAAGGGCAAAGGTGGCTCCATGCACATGTGGAGCAACGAACACGGGATGTTGGGCGGCAATGGTATCGTGGCGGCTCAATTACCAATCGCGGCTGGTGTAGCACTGGCAGCGCAGTATCGAGGTCTCGACGAGGTCGTGATGTGCTTCTTTGGCGACGGCGCGGTTGATGAAGGCGCGTTCCACGAAGCGCTGAACCTGGCCGCGCTCTGGAAGCTCCCGGTCATCTTTGTGTGCGAGAATAACCAGTATTCGATGGGCATGGCCGTTGAAAAAGCCTGGGCTGTCGAGACTCTGCTGCCACGCGCCGCCGCGCACAATATGCCCGCGGAAATCGTCGATGGGATGGATGTTCTCAAGGTCTACGAAGCCGCGAAACGCTCGGTAGAATATACCCGCAGCGGCAAAGGACCGGTTTTGATGGAGATCAAGACCTATCGTTTCCGTGGTCACTCGATGACCGATCCCGCGTATTATCGCACGCGCGAAGAAGAGAAAGAGTGGCGCACGACCCGCGACCCCATCGGCATCTTTGAAAAACATCTCCTGGATGCCGGCCTAGCCGCGCAGGCAGATTTTGACGAGAATGACGCGAAGGCCATCCAGATTGCCGAAGAGGCGGCGGAGTTCGCGGAGAACAGCCCATTCCCTGAGCCGGAGGAACTCTATAACGATATTACGATCGATGATTCCACCGCTCTGTCTTACAGGTACGAGAGGTAAAAGAAGAAGCATGCGTACAGTGACATTCCGCGATGCTCTCCGCGAGGCGATTCGCGAAGAGATGCAGCGCGACGAGAGCGTCTTTATCATGGGCGAGGATATCGCCGGGTACGGCGGCACCTATGCCGTGACCAAAGGCTTGATCGAGGAATTTGGGGAGAAGCGCGTACGCGATACCCCGCTGGCCGAAGAGGTGATCGCCGGGGCTGGCATTGGCGCGGCGCTCAACGGCTTGCGCCCCATTGTTGAGATCATGACCATCAATTTCAGTCTGCTGGCCAGCGACCAGATTATCAATAGCGCGGCCAAGATGCGCTATATGTTCGGCGGCCAGCCTGCCGTGCCGATTGTCTTCCGTATGACGGTTGGCGGCGGCGCGCAACGTGGCGCTCAGCACTCGCAAATGCTGGAATCATTCTATGCTCATATTCCCGGTTTGAAAGTCGCCATTCCCGCCACGCCTTACGATGCCAAAGGCATGTTGAAATCGGCCATTCGCGACTCCAACCCGGTGCTCTTCTTCGAGCACGAGTTGCTCTACAACGTCAAGGGAGAAATCCCCGACGAGGGCGAGGAGTACACGGTACCGCTTGATCGCGGCGACATCAAGCGCGAGGGCAAGCACGTCACGATCGTGACCTTCTCGCGCATGCTCCACGTGTGCTTGCAAGCAGCGGACGACCTGGCCAAAGAGGGCATTGAAGCCGAAGTGATCGATTTGCGCAGTGTGCGCCCGATCGACATTGACCTGATCCTGGACTCGGTGAAGAAGACGAATCGCGTCGTGGTCGCTGAAGAGGGCTGGAAATATTACGGTACCGGTCAGGGCCTTTCCGCGCTGATTTACGAGCATGGCTTTGACTACCTGGACGCGCCGATTCAGCACGTGCATGGCGTCGATGTGCCAATGCCGTACTCGAAGCCGTTGGAGCGCCTGGCTATTCCACGCAAAGAAGACGTCGTCAAAGCGGCTCGCGCGATCGTACCAGCCGTGCTGGCGCGTGGTTAGGAGGGAGTGGAACGGTGAAGACAGTTGATATGCCCAAAATGGGCGACACGATGGAAGAGGGCAAGATTCTCCACTGGCTCAAGCAAGAGGGCGAGCAGGTGAAGAAGGGCGAGTCGGTGGCCGAAGTGGAAACCGACAAAGTCAATATCGAGATCGAGGCTTTTTCCAGCGGTATTTTGCGCAAAATCCTGGTGTCCGAAGGCGAATCGGCCCCTATCGGCGCGCCTATCGCCTATATCGGCGGTGCTGAC
>Ga0070691_10000392_pt1 | contig 15874 bp, 24 predicted proteins | sample KBSK1101metaG_FD_64673 | JGI IMG/M metagenome (GOLD analysis project Ga0070691, IMG submission 64673) | Corn, switchgrass and miscanthus rhizosphere microbial communities from Kellogg Biological Station, Michigan, USA - KBS K1-10-1 metaG | ecosystem: Host-associated > Plants > Roots >... | reverse complement strand
ACCGGCGGTAGCAGTGGTTTCACGATTGACACGTCGATGTCAGGCACGCTCGCGGACAACACGCTTGCGACCAAGGGCACGACAACCGGCGTCACAGTCGCCAATACCGGCAGCGATCAGGCGTTCAGTACGCTCCCGCCTTACACGGTGGTGTACTTCTGGAGGCGTGCGAGTTAGGTGCAGCGCCTCATCGCACTTGGAGTAACCGGCTTAGTCGAATCTGACTTGTCGCTGCGTCTATACGCCGACGCGATACGCTTGACGTCGGCCGAGGACGACATCGTAATCGACGAGGAGGGTGTGTCGGGCGATTACGCCGTCACCTTACCGGATGATCGCAGCTTCTACACGCTTACGTACGAGTATCCGGCAGGCGTAAGCAACACGCTGCGCTTCGGCGGCTACGACTACCCGACGTCGGCACCTGAATACGTCGTTATTGGTTTGCGCACGTCAGGGCTGACATTAGCCGACGTGGACGTGGCCTTGTACTTGGACGGCGTGTTGCGCAACGACGTATTGACGTTGGACGAATTAGTCGTCGCGGGTGGCGACTACGCGCTATCAGGATGGCCTACAACCCGCGACAACTCGTACGCTGGCGTGTGGACGCTCAGGTACACGCTCGACGGCTTCACGTACGTCGTTACGTGGCGCGTACCTTACACGCCCACGTCCACGTTCATCCTTGAGCTGCTCGACTTATTCCTTGACGAGGTATTCGCAATACCCGGCGCAACGGACGAGTTCGGCACCTTCATCCCTAGCGGCCCCCTCCTCGCACTCCCGTGCCGTATCGAAGGCGAACAGCGCCTGGTGCGCGATCCGACTGGACAAACCGTGACGTCGAGTGTATTGGTTATCGTCGCGGGGTTTAACGACTTGAGTGTCGAGGGATACAGGTATCAGCTGCCTGCGAGGTATGAGCCGAACGGGATTGGGTACGCGGATGGTGGACTGAGAGCGATTGCGGTGGACAAGATAAGCGACGATGAGACGACCGAGTGCTACGAGGAAATTTTACTGCCGTGAGGCGTAAGCCTAGGTACTTGACACGCAGCCGCGTCCGTGGCATCCTACGTCCGCTCGGGCTGCCGAGGAACTCCTGGCCGTTTAATCCTCAGCACGCGTAAGGGTGCCCAGCCGAGCCTGCCAGGTAAGACATCGGCGAACGCACCTCAGATCCGAGCGGCTCGGGGCCGGTAGCGCGCTGCTGACGAGCAGAAAGCGAGCCGGCCCAACGTCCTTATTGCGCTGTCGGCTGCTGCGTGCTATCCTATCTGCGCGATAAGGCCGATAAGGGAGGAAGGCACGACGTATGACGAACTGGGCTAGTGCAGCCATAGACGCAGCGGACGTCGGCCCTTGCGACGATCTGTCGATCCTGTGCGTGACGAAGAACGACGATTGCGTCAACGAGCTACTCGCCGATCTTGCTTTTGGAGCCTACTCGCTAGGCGCCGAACTGATACTTGCCGCGGACGGCCGTGACGCCTTCACCGCGTTATGCTGCTCCGTGCTCAGAACTAAGTGGAGAGTTGTTCCGGTTCAGTCCCGAGGCTACGTCGAGTCTGTGCTGGACGACGCGCTCAGACACACATCCAGGCGATATGTGCTCCGCATCGACGATGACGAGGAAATCTCGACTGCGATGTATCGATGGCTGGAGTCGGGTATCTACCGCTCGGCGAGCCATTGGCAGTTTCCGCGTCAACACAAATGGAAGACGGCGCATGGCTATGGTGTCCTTATGACGCCGCATCTATGGCCGGACTATCAAACTCGCTTATCCGTTCGGAGCAAAGCCGGCGGACGCAACGGCGTCCACGCGCCGAGTCCGTACGGTGGCGGCGAGATCGCACCCGTAAGCATCATCCACCACAAGTACCTGGTGCGTACGCTCGACGACCGTCGTCGTATTGCGCAAACGTACGACGCCTACTCGCCTGGTTACGGCACCGGCAACATGCTCCCCTTCTCGCTGCCTGAATTGGCGTACGACGAGATGCATGTTGTGGAAGCAGGGGATGGAAGTGTGCCGTGGACGCCGAAGTGGGAGACGGTGGTGGACAATCGAGATCACGGATTCTAGGAAGGCACATACTATGGCAGGCTTGTTTGATAGAGAGATTGTGGACTATGCGCTGGTAACCGGCGAGCACGAGTTTGTGTCCAAGACTGTCCCCAAGTTCATCCAAAAAGGATGGCAGCCTTTCGGAGTAACAACGCACGTTATTAGCCACTACGGTTCTCAATACTTCGCGCAGGCGATGGTGAAGTACGCCGCAGACGACGAGGCCGCGACCAATGAACAAGATCAAGGCTGAGTGTGATAGCTGTGCCGGCACCGGCGTCTATTGTGGATTCGCAGAGCCGAAAGGCGTAGGCGTTGTCTGTCTCAGGTGCAATGGCAGCGGAGCAGTGACGATCTTGTATCGTCCGTTCACCGGACGAAAGCTAAAACAGGGAGTCAAGACAGTGCGTCTTTCTCGTGACTCGTTCATCGCAACAGGTGTTGGGCCGACGGGCTCTGAGATATCGTACGAAGAATTCAAAGCCGGGAAGATGCCGTACGCATGAGCGACATCCACGACTTCGCCAACGTCCACCTTGATCGTCGCTGCTTCGTCATCGGCAGCGGGCCGTCGCTCAACCAACAAGACTTGTCGCCGCTTGCGCACGAGATTACGTTCACCTGCAACCGCGGCTACCTTTTGTGGCCGCGCCTAGGCGCCCCGTCAACGTACTGGTGCGTCGAGGACGTACTCGACGTCGAGCAGTTCGGCGTCGAGTTTCGTCGACTTAATGGCACAGTTAAGTTGATCGCGGACGACATAGGTGAGTTAGGCAACGACAGCGTGCTCGTGCCATTCGTACGTGAGCGGTTCGAGATAGAAGGAGTCTGTCCGAACTGCCGCACTCCGTACGATGCCAGTTCGTATCGCGCTACGAGCACCCCTGACAAGCACGAACAGTGGCTATGCGACGACTGCGGACTCGCCGTCGTTACGACGCCAGCTGGTATCAACGTAGGACGCAACGTCGTTGGGCCACGATTCGCGCTCGAACCTCCCTTCATGTGGGGTGCAACCGTCTCGTACATGATGATCCAGCTCGCTGCGTACATGGGCTGCGATCCGATTTACCTGCTCGGGCACGACTTCAAATACGCGCGATCAGAACGCCTGAAGTGCGGCGATGTATGGCGCAATGACGGCCCAGATGTGGATCACTTTGATGCCGACTATTGGCCGATTGGTAGTCAGGCGTTTCGTGCTGATTTGCCGCGCATGCACACCGCGTTCGTCGCCGCACGTACAGCGTGTGATGCTATCGGCGTGCGCGTTGTCAATCTGACGCCAGGGAGCAACTTGGACGTGTTTGACGTGGATGAATTGAGCGAGGTGCTACGTGGCTGAAGTTATGTACTTTCTTGATAGCGATCTTAGCGCAGCAAAGGTATACTCGCTTCTGTTTGTATTGCTGGTTGGCGTTATCGCGCTTGGTGTGCTGAGGACTCGTCGTGGATGCTAGCCTGTACGACTCACCCGCGTCCTATTTCGCCGAGGTGCAGCGCGTATTTCGTGCGCTTCCATTCGACGACATACGACGGCTGCGCGCAATGCTGGCTCTGCTCCACCGCGATGCCACGATCTACGTCGTCGGCAACGGTGGCTTCTCGACAGTCGCTGAGCACTTCGCACTCGGCATGACGCTCAACGCTCAGCGCGAATCCGGCGCGTCCTTTCGCGCGCTCAGTCTGAGCAGCAGCGGTGCCTTCTTGTCAGCCGCAGCTAACGACTACGGCCCGGAGCAAATCTTCTCAGCACCAATCGTGACGTTTGGGCGCAGCGGCGATGTGCTGATCGCGCTATCCGGCTCTGGAGTCAGCAACAACATCGTTCGAGCCTGCCAGTACGGGCGCGAGAAGGGTATGCCGGTTGTCTCTATCGTCGGACGCTCAGGCGTTGTTTCGGATCTCAGCGATCTGCCGATCAGTCTGTGCTGCGACAGTAATGCCGTGTGCGAAGACGTGGCGATGATGATTCTGCACTGGGTGTATGGCACGTTCATGGTGCAAGGACGTCCAACGTGATGCGTACGCGCAGTCGTCTACTTCTCTGCTTGTCTTTCGTGTGCTGGTTGTGGGTTGCAGTGTCGATGACTGTATATCGCTTTCAGCATTCCGACTTAACCGAAACGCAGCTGCTCCTCGCATGGCGAGAGTGGCTATTCGAGATCAGGTTCGAGCGATGATCGACGACGGTAGCGATCCGAACACGATTGCGTACCAGCGCGACTACTGGAGCGGCGTGCTTGATGCGGAAGTTGAGCATGCGCGCGCTGTTGGCACGTGGAGCGATCTCGGCAAGTCGTGGGGAGATCCTGAGTCGGACCATGCCATTGACAATGTGGGACGTCCGCTCGGTAGTTACGTAACAGCACTAAGCCGGCTACTCAGTCTCGTAACAACTGGCTCTGACGTGGTTGAGATCGGCAGCTATGGCGGTAAGTGGACTCGCTACTTGCTGCATGCTCGCCGCGTATGGTGTGTCGATCTCTACGCCGAATCGTTGATGGCGTTAACGATCCGTTTCGGTTCAATGCCGAACGCCACGTTCTACTGCACTCCCGGCGACAATCTTGCGGACGTAGCCGACGCGTCCGTCGATCTCGTCTTCTCGATGGACACACTAGTGCGCGCGCCAATCGACGCCATCGCCTTGTACCTGGCTGAGTTCTACCGCGTATTGCGCGTCGGTGGCCACGTACTCGTGCACTTGCCATGGGACGACTCGCCGGGATCACGCGAGCGCAGCTTTACGCGGCTTAGTCGGCCATGGCTGCTGGCGCACATCAGTCAGTTCAGGCAGGCGGACTTGGACGATACGACGTTGAAACATGGACTGTTGCTGCATTTGGTGAAATAGGACGTGAACGTGAACGTGGACGCGAGCGTGCATACATGATTGAGTCGCTACCTGAACAGCGCAAGCCGCGTGCGCAGTTGCGCATTGCGATGATCCCGGCGCGCCTAGGCAGTAAGCGCGTGTCAAAGAAGTCCTTGCGCCTACTTGGCAACAAACCTCTCGTCCAATGGGCCGTGCAAGCAGCCGTCGCGAGCCAATGCTTTGACGAGGTGTGGATTAACAGTGAGGCGCGTGAGTTAGAGACGTTGGCCGAACGCCTTGGCGTACGCTTCTATCTACGTTCTAGCTGCCTGGCTATCGACGAAGCCACGTCTGACGATTTCGTCGAGGACTTCATGCGTGCGGCCGGCGGCGACGTCATCGCGCAAATTCTTCCCACGTCCCCTTTCATCACGCCTAACACCATCCGTGCCGCTGTGGATCTGATTGATGCGGGCGCGTCCACCGTACTCTCCATACGCGAAGTACGCACCGAGGCTCTCGCCTACTTGCGTCCCGTCAATTACGATCCACAGCGGCCGATGGTGCCATCGCAGGACTTAGCTCCCGTCCAGTTGTTTTGCAACGGCGTCATGGCGTGGAGACGAGATACGTTCCTGCATGCGAAGAAGTATTACGGCACGGCAGTGTATGGGCCTGTCGGCGAAACGAAGTACGTGACGTTGGCGGGCGATGAAGCGATTGATATCGATACTGAAGAGGATTGGCAGACGGCTGAGCTAGCGTTGGCGAGAAGTGTGCAACCTGCGTCCAAGCCTAGGTACTGGACGCCGACGCTTATGCAAGAGTGGGACGCGCTTCAGATCATGTGCGACGATGGCGTGCAACACAAGTACGGATTCTCGGACGCGGGTGGCAGCATCGCGGACATGCTCATGCGTCTGCCGCTTGGTTCGAGTTGCTGCGTGCGCGTAGTCGACACGCCTGGCGTTATAGCGACAGTCATCAGCCAGCTGCCTGGCGAAGGCAATCGCCTGCATTACCATCCCGATTGCGACGAGTGGTGGTACATCCTTGAAGGTGCGTACACGTTCAGGATCGCCGACAAGCTGCGCGGTGCTGTCAAAGGCGATATCGTCGTCGTACCTCGTGGCGTATGGCATCAGATCATCGCCGTTGGCAGTAAACGCGCTGTTCGGTTGGCGGTAAGTAGGGAGGGAGCTGCGCATGTCTACCATGACTGACGAACACGGAAAAGAGGTGCAGGTTCTATACTTCAACGAAGCCTGTGCGCTTTGTGGAGTTCCTGCTGACATGCATCTAGGCCAGAGCGACGAGGCTAGCGATCTGCCTTGCTCGCCGTGGGGCGATATAAGCAAGTGTAGAACCTTCACTAGACACAATCCGCCACGGCCGGCCTACGGCGGTGCTTGGTGGAACGGAGAGCCATTGTGAGCTGGCAACGTCCTACGCTCAGTATCGACCTATCGCGCTCACACGGCGCCTACGCGTACGATCTCGTAACGCAGCGCCACGTCCTTGACTTGTTCGGCATGTTCAGCAGCATGCCGCTCGGTTACGACGCACCGTTGGACGAACGCGTACGGCGCGGCATCGCTCAGCACGCATGGGTGAAGTTTGCCCTCGGCGCTGTGGGCTGCCTCGCCAGCGACACGTTCTACGAGACGTTTACACGACTAGCACACACCTCGTCGCATCCGTACCAGTTCTTCACCAACACTGGCTCGCAAGCGGTAGAGGCGGCGTTGAAGGCATGCTTCGAGAAATGTGGGCATGGCGTCAAATCTCAGTACGTGGCCATAAGCCGCAGCTTTCATGGAGTGTACGGATACGCTGCCTCCGCCGCGCAGTGTTACGACGACGAGCCGTGGGTGCGTGTGCGGGACGTGCCAGCCGCGGTCGAGTGTGCACTATTCTTCCCCTTACCGAACGGCGATCTACGATTTACGCTAGCCGCCTCTCAGCAGCGCTTTTTAATCGATCAGCCGATTGGCGCCATCCTTGTCGAGCCGATTCAGTGCAGCGCAGGAGACGTGGTGCTGGACGTAGACTATCTACGCGGCCTGCGTCGGCTGTGTACTGAGCTAGGCATCCCACTCGTCTTCGACGAGATCCAAACCGGCTTCGGCGCAACGGGCTCATTCTGGTTCTACGAGAAGTTGGGCATTACGCCAGATGTCGTCGTGTTTGGCAAGAAGGCGCAAGTGTCGGGGTTTATGTCTAATTTCGCGTTCGACGCGCACAAGTTGGCGAGTACGTGGCAGGGCGACGTCGTTGACATGATACGCGCGACGCACATCCTCGAAGAGTACGAGCGCGGCTGCGTGCTCACTAACGTCTGTGCTCAAGGCGAAGAGATCGAGTACGCCTTGCACGAAGTCGGCTTGAATGTGCGCCGCGTCGGCCTGCTCATCGCTGTCGACTTCGACTCCACGTACGAGCGCGACGAATGGTGCCGTCGTATGTGGGACGTAGGCGTGCTCGTCAACCCAACGGGCAACAAGTGCGTACGTCTACGTCCGCCGCTCAATATCGACGATGCTACTATCAATGACTTGGCGAAGCGGCTGAAGAAGGCGAATGAGCGCTTGGTGTTTGCGGGATTCGCTCCATGATTAGTCTTCCCAATTTGGACTGCGACGTCACGTCCAAGTGCCAAGCGTCCTGCCGATCATGTAACCGTATGGTTGTACCGTATCGACACTCCGTCGGCGGCGCTCCGTCAACTACACCCGAGCAAGTGCAGAGCGACTTGAAGCACTTCGGGCGCATCGCTCATACGAAGCGCTGGGCGGCGTTGGGCGGCGAGCCAATCCTGCATCGCCAGATCATCGACATCCTCACTGTCGTGCGCGAGTCCAACACGGCAGACGAGATCGCAGTGTGGTCGAACGGCATGGCGCTCAGTCGTATGTCGTCTGAGTTCTGGCGCGCCTTCGATCTACTCGTCGTATCGATCTATCCCGGCAAGGTTGACGACGAAGGTGTGGAGTGGATTCGTCGTAAGTGCGCGGACGAGGGCGTACGACTTGAGCTGAAGGACGAGCGCGTTGCCCCCAACTGGACGCAGATCCTTGAGCCAGAGCCTACCGACGAAGCCGCGACGCTGCTCAAGTACCGCACGTGCTGGTTTCGCACCTACTGCCGCGCACTGAACTACGGCTATATCTTCCAATGTTGTACGTCTCCGCATATTCCACAGTTGCTCCAGGGGCGCGAATTCGGCGCTGACGGCATAGCTGTCGAAGGCCTGACTGAGGAGCGCTTGCTGGCGTTCTTGAACCGCACCGAGCCATTGGGTGCGTGCACGGTCTGCAAAGGACGCAATACACCTAATGATGTTTTTGTGCCATGGGGCGAAGAGCGCGATCCTGAGAAGTGGATTCGGGCGAGTAAGGGGTTGACGACGTGAAGGTGTTCTGCTCGCCAATTGGTACGTTCTCGACGGCAATGGTGCGCATTGCGAACGCACTCAAGCGCTACGCACCGGCCTACGTGCAATTCGTTGACAACGAGGCCGACGCGGACGTGAGCGTAATGTACGTCATTGGCTTTGACTACATGGATCGCGCCTCGCGCCTGCTCGCACAAGGCAAGAAGTACATCGCTCTTCAGTGCTGCCTTAAAAGCACGTCAAACACAGTTGAGAGCGAGTGGTGCTGGCTGTGGCGCAATGCCGAGCTTACTTGGAGCTACTACGATCTGCGCGAACACGCCGCGTCCGCCGGTTTCAACTTCTACTACTCGCCGCTTGGCGTAGATGACGTGTTCAAGCAAGAGCTTGGTGTCAAGACACCGCGCAACTTCGTCATTACGAGCGGCTACGTGCACGGCAGCGGCCAAGAAGCGCTCGCAGAGGTATGGGATGCAGCTCGCGCTGTCGGACTTCGTACTATTCATATCGGCCCGCCCGACATTCAAGGCACCGATCAACGCGCCGACGAACATTGCCAGCCTGGCGACAACGAGCTAGCTGTGTTGTATCGTCGCGCACGCTGGTGTGTGTCGCTGCGCCATCTCGAAGGTTTCGAGCTACCGGCAGCTGAGGCGTTGTCAATGGGCGCGGGCGCCATCGTGTTCGATCAGTCGAGCCTTCATCACTGGTACCGCGACTTGGCGCTATTCGTGCCCGAGTGTTCTGGAGAGATGCTCGTCGGACATCTACACAGGATCTTCACGAGAGCCGACTATCGGCGCCTTGTTGACGACGAGTGGGCGATTGACGAGGCGCGAGACAGGTTCAACTGGCAGACGATCTGCACCGAGTTCTGGCGGCGACTCGAAGTAGTCAAGCAGGCAGACGTGAAGGAGACTGCGTATGCAGATTGAGTTCTACGAGGACGCGGCCAACGAATGGCGTTGGCGTGCGAGGGCGGACAACGACGAGATCGTGGCCGATAGCGGCGAGGGTTACGCTAACTTAGCCGACTGCGAAGGCGGGTTGATCGCGCTGGCTAACGCGCTGCGCAAGCCGGCACGCCTAGTCGAGCTGGGTAAGGATGGCGGCAAGTCGGTGGGGAATTTGCAGGCGCTGATGGACAAGCACGACGCAGGCAGAAGAGCATGAGTGAGCCAACGAGCTACGTTGCGTGTCATAGGCTGTACGACAAGGGCACTAGCCGGGACGTTATCGGCGTATTCGGACTTCGGACTGGTGTCTTACTCAGCTGGAAGTGTCCGTTCTGCGGAGTTGAGTGGGACGCAACTGCCGAGCAGCGTCATTCGCAATTACTAGAAGATAGGAACGACGCGGAGGCGCGCACATGAAATACGCTCTCTACCTCGGGAGCAACTACGATTCGTCGCAGCCGATTCCGTCTAACTACAGCGACGATATCGACGAGCTGCTCGCACAGGCTGCCGCATCCGACGAGGATTGGTATGAAATTGTTGACGTTTCTGAGACGCCGTTCAAGTCCATGCGCGACGGACAAGTGTCCGCGCTCCGCGAAGAAAGGTGTGCGCACAAGAGCACGTATCGCGTTGAGTCGGCTGACTACGACGGCATCATAGTAAGCGGCGGCTATGTGTCGAAGGAAGGTGAGTATTGCCGCGACTGCGGTACGAGGCTTGGCGACTGATGAAGCTAGGACGAACGTACGAACTGCTAAGCGACGTTAAGACTCTCTGTTGCGACACCTCGCTGCGTTCGGGTGAGCCTATCGTGCTAGTCGATAATCAGACGCCCAATCGCGTGCGCGTTAAGCGAAGCGATGGCTCAGACCACAGACTCAAGCGCAGTGCTTTCGGAGTTGCGATTGGAGAAGTCGGCAAGGTGGTTGACTGATGCCACTAATCTACCAAGACTGGATTACCCGCGCCGACTTGCAGCAGCACCCCGACTGGCTGTTTTGCTTCGGCGACAATATGCAGCGCCGCGGCTTAGGCGGCCAAGCACGCGAGATGCGTGGCGAACCAAACGCGGTAGGCATACCGACAAAGCACAGCCCGGACAACGGCCCAGATGCGTTTTTCTGTGACGACGATCTGCACTTCAGGCGCCGGGATTCTCATAGTCAGCAGCCTCCCGCTGCTGCAATCGCCGACTCGTTCGCTCGTCTTGTGGATCATCTGTTGGCAGGTGGCGTCGTTGTTGTTCCGTCTGCTGGAATTGGCACTGGCTTGGCCGATCTGCCGAACCGCGCACCTGTCTTCCATAAGTTGATTAGCGATGCCTTGAAAGACTTGGAGACGCTGTAGTGCGCTGCATTATTGTCGGCGATTCACCTACCGTCGCTACCGGCTTCTCGCGTTGTGTGAAATCGGCAGCGGACGCACTGCACGGCGCCGGCCACGAAACTCACATCTTAGGCATGTCGTATTTTGGCGATCCGACGCCGGAGTTTCCCTACACGATATGGCCGTGCATCCAGCCGCTCGATAAGAGCAAGGAGCCGATGGGCACAGGACGTCTGCCTCTGCTCATTGATCGCCTGAAGCCCGATGTCGTGGTGTTATGCAACGATCCCTGGAACGTCAAGGGGTATTTTGACGTCCTCGACTCGTACTTCAAAGACGTCGAGCACCTTATCCCGCCTATCGTCGGCTGGCTCGCAGTCGACAGCACCAACCAGTACGCGAAGCCGCTCAATCGTCTTGCGCATCTCGCCGTCTGGACGAAGTTCGCCGGCAAGGAACTCGTACGCGGCGGCTACGGCGGCGATTACTCCATCGTCCCGCTTGGCGTCGATCCGCACTTCTACCCGCGCGATAAGGCAGAGTCGCGCCGCAAGATCGGCCTCGACGAGGACGCGTACGTCGTCGGCATGGTCGGCCGCAACCAAACGCGTAAGCGCCTGGACGCCGCGCTGGAGTATTTCGCGAAGTGGGTGCGCGACTACGGCTTGCCGCCAAGCGTGCAGATGCTTATGCACACCGCGCCGACAGGGGACGCGGGGTGTAATATCCGTGCAGTCGCGCACTACTACGGGCTCAGGGACAACGGACGGCTTGCGCTGTCCGAGCCGAACGTCGGCAAGGGCGTCGAGGACGAGCTGCTGCCGTACTTGTACTCGGCGATGGACTGCTACTTGCTCACGTCGCAGGCCGAAGGCTGGTCATTGACGACACACGAGGCGATGGCCTGTGGCGTACCCTGCGTCGTACCTGATTTTGCCGCAACTGGCGAGGACGGCTGGGTTGGCGACGCCGCCATCCGCGTCCCCTGCACCTCTCACGCACTCACCGCGCCTATGAATGCGCAGCCGTACACCATTGGCGCCATCCCTGATCGCGAGCTTACGATCAGCGCGCTGAATCGTCTATACGCATCCACACAGCTGAGAGACACGTACCGCGTCCGCGGGCTGAAGCTGGCGCAGGAGTTTACGTGGGAGCGGACGGGCAGGGCGATGGTGAAGCTGTTAGAGCGCGTAGTACGTGAGCGTAAACAAGGCGTAAATGCGTCGGCTATCGCAAACGAGGCGGAAAGCGTAGAATCCTTGACAGTGGCCGATTAGTTACCGGCCGCTTGGCCGATTAGCTCGACAGCTTCGACAATTAGGCAGGCACCAACCGCGGCACGTACGCCGCGGCGCTACCTCTTAGACGTAGGAGGCGTGCCTAGCCGATGCCTGCTTCCGTCCGCGGCCTCGACAAGACGCTTACGAACCTGAGCGCACTGGGCGTCCGTCAGCACTCGGCGACGGACGAGTTCCTGCTGCGCGAGGCGCAAGCCGTTCTCGACGAGAGCCTGCAACTCGTACCGCACGACACGGGCGACTTGGCGCGCAGTGGCGAGGTGAAGCGCGCGGGTGGACGAGTAGGTGTTGGCGTCGAGCGCGGGTTACTCGGCCGCGACGTGCGTGGGCAGTTCAGTGGCGAAGGCTACACCGTCGCGTACGGCAAAGACGGCGACGCGTCAGCCTACGCACTCGCCGTACACGCTACGCCCTCGAAACACGATCCGCCAACGTGGCGGGGTAAGCGCGTTCAATTCAAGAGCGGCCAACCTCGCTTTTTGGAGACTCCGTTCCGTCGTCGCATCGGCGACGTGTTCGCACGTCTCGCCGCGCACTTACGAGGACACCTGCGGTGAGTCGCTACCTGGAAATCGTCAGCCTTAATCGTCCCTACTTCACTGGGACTGACGATCTAAACCGCGCGATGCTTTCTTGTAACTACTACGCGACGGCGGCGCAGCCGGTAGACAAGTTCGAGGAAGAGATTGGACGCATATTGTTCGATGCGGGACTGGGCGTGTTCAATACGAACATGTTCATCGGGCCGCCGTCGACAGTGAAGGAAGGCGTAGGGCCTTTCATCACGATTATCGACACGGGTGGACTGTCGCCGCTGGAAACGCACAACGGCGACAAGTACGAGCGCATGAGCTTTCAGATCATCGTGCGCGCGAATGATCGTAAGGCGGCGCGTACGCGTGCGCTGGCGATCTGGCGTGCACTCGACGGACGACGCAATCTAACAGTGGTTGCAGCATAAGTGAGCACATTGTCCGTGGCTCACGTAGCAGGTAGGCAAGCTAACCAGGTATCGCACTAGCGCCTCGAATCAGTCAACGTAGGTATCGTGAAAGGAGCATCGCATGAGTGAGCTTGCTCAACCCGGCCACGGAGTAAGTATTGACTTCGAGATGGACCCGGTAGGCGCACCCGGCGTCTTTACCGCGATCCCCGAACTAGGCGACGACATCAACTGGCCTGAGTTCGACGTCCCCGAGGCGAACGTCACCGCGCACAACGACAACATCGACTCCTGGGTGCAAGGTGTGCTGATGCGCGGCCCCTTCACCTTCGGCCTGAACTACGTTGCTGGCAACACGGTGCACGAAGCACTGCGCGACGCACCGCTAAACGGCTTGAAGCACGGCTTCCGTACGCGTGGGCCGAGCGGCAGTGCTGGCGTGGACGAGATCATTGCCAGCGGATTCGTCAAGACGTTCGGCCCGATTACGCATCCGGTGCGTGAGGGTGTTCGTAAGGCAACGGTGGCCGTGCGCCTGAGTGGGCCGATGATCGTGGATGGCGTGCCGTACGGTACGTAGTACGTGAGCGCCTAAACACGGGCGCGCAGGCAGGCAGGTATGACGGTTAACAGGTAACAAGGCAGACTGAAAGGAAGAAACGAAATGGCAAGCGGCAAGAACAGCAAGAAGTTTCGCAGTGAGGAAGAGATGGCGTTGAGCGCAGCGGCGAACAAGGCCAACGGCCGCGAGCAGGTTGCGCTCAGTGTCGATCAACTTCTTACTCCTCCCGAACTCAGCGTCCTCGAAATCCCCGAACTATCCACTCCTGACAAGGTGCACGTCGTCCACCTTCGTCCGCTCACTGCGGGCGTAGTCATCGACATGGTTGTCGACGGCGACAATCGTCCTACTGGCGACTCCCTGCGGACGCTCATCTCGCACAGCGTCGTGCACGCCGACGGTACGCCGATGTTCGACGAGGAGAACGTGGACAGGTTGCGCGACATGCGCCTCGACGTGTTCAACCGCATCTCCGCCGCCGTAATGAAGAACCTGGCGCCACCCACCGTCGAGGGTAGCGAGGGAAAAGCCGAGTCGAGCGGAGACGATTCCTCTACCGCCTCGCCCTCGAACTAGGAATCGCCGACGTGGACGGACTTGCGCAGACGATGACATGGAGTCAACTGCGCGACTGGCAGGAGTATTACGCGCTTGAGCCATTCGGCGAGGAAGCGGCGTGGCTGCGTAACGCAATGCTGTGCTCGCTCATCTACGGCGCCAATCGTGGGCCTAATTCGCCGCAGCGTACGCCGATTGACTTCATGCCTTTCGTAGACAATGGCAAGCCTAAGCGCGGAAGTGCGAAGGTAACGCGTGCGGAGGCGGAGGCGAACTGGGCGTCGTTCGTGGGCAGCATAAAGAAGCACCTGAAGCCGCGACGTACCGACAAGGAGCACTAGACTAAGTTGGCTGTCAACGTAGGTAGCGTTGAAGTTCTTCTCCAGCTGCGCGACTTACTTAGCGCGCAGCTGGAGAAGCCTAAAGCCAACCTAGTCAAACTGTCGGCCGAGATTCGCAGAGTCGAAGGCGAGCTGCTTAAGCACGCCAAAGCAGCCGACGCTGCGGCTCGTGCGCATGATCGCGCCGGCAGCGCTATTGACAAATTCGGCAAGCAAGTACGCACCACCCTCGTCCACGTCGCCGCGGCCGCTACCGCATACAAGGCGCTCGCCGCCGCGTCCAAGTCCGTCACGGATGTGGTTGAGCTGGTGCGTACCTTTGAAAAGATCGAGAACGTCACTGGCGTCACGCGCGAGGAAGTGGACAGGCTGCGCGGTTCGCTCAACACTCTTTCGTCCGCGACAGGCAAGGGGCCACAAGAACTCGCGGAAGGCTTTTACAGTATCGCGTCCGCGGGCGTAAAGGGTGCGCAGGCGACAGAGATCCTTACCGCGAGCGCAAAGGCGAGTGCGGTTGGCCTGGGTGAGACGAAAGATATTGCGCGCTCTATTACGGCCGCGATCAACGCGTATGGCGCCGAGAACTTAACCGCCGCGCACGCGGCCGACGTACTGTTCGCGGCGGTGCGCGAGGGTGGTGCCGAAGCCAGTGAAGTTGCTGGCGTATTCGGCCGTGTCGTAGGCATTGCCGCTCAGTTAGGCGTGTCGTTCGAGCAGGTAGGTGCGTTTATCGCAACCTTCACTCGCCTAGGCGTCGGCGCGGACGAGGCCGTCACTGCGCTGCGCGGTTCGCTCACCGCGATGCTTACGCCTACGCGTGCGCAAGAGGCTGCGCTCAAGGCCGTAGGTAGCAGCATGGCCGAGCTGCGCGAGCAGGTGCGCGACAAGGGATTGACGGCTGCGCTTATCGAACTTACGCGCGCGTCTAAGGGTAACGAGGACATCATCGGCGCCGTCATACCGAACGTACGTTCGCTCGCGGGCGTGCTAGGTGTAGCTGGTAAACAGGCCGACGCGTACATCGACGTTACCAATAAAGTTACGAACTCGACTGGCGACTTAGGCCGCGCCTTCGAGGACGTATCGAAGTCGGCGTCGTTCCAGTGGGATCAGTTGAAGGCTCAGTTCGAGCAGCTCTCTATTGCGCTTGGCCAGCAACTGCTGCCTGGTGTTATCGCGTTTCGCAAAGCCATCTCTTCGATGGACTCTAACCAGCTCGCACAACTCGGCAGTGACGCCGCTAATGTACTCAAGGTTCTTGCTGTAGTTCTTGAAGCGGTTACGCGTAACCTCGACTACTTCAAGAATCTGTTGATCGGCCTTATCGGCCTCAAGCTCGTCGCCATGTTCGGCGCTTGGGTGCACGGCCTCGGCACTGTCAAGATCGCTACGGACGCGGCCGCATCGTCTACTGCTAACCTCGCCAGCAAGACAGTGTTGTACGGCAATATCGCCGTCCTTGCCTTCACTGCCGCCCTGCTAGCTGTCGATAAGCTGAAAGAGAGCGTACGACGTAATCAGGCTGAGATCGAGCGCATGGTTGGCGAGACGGATCGTCTGGGCGCCGCGTTCCGCAAGAACTTAGAAGTCAAGCAGGG
>Ga0070691_10000391_pt1 | contig 15908 bp, 19 predicted proteins | sample KBSK1101metaG_FD_64673 | JGI IMG/M metagenome (GOLD analysis project Ga0070691, IMG submission 64673) | Corn, switchgrass and miscanthus rhizosphere microbial communities from Kellogg Biological Station, Michigan, USA - KBS K1-10-1 metaG | ecosystem: Host-associated > Plants > Roots >... | reverse complement strand
AAGAGACAGGGCCCGGATTCAAGATCCACAACATCTTCTATCCGGCCGTCGAGTTCGGCGACTGGCGTAACGGCGACTTCGTGCTCGCACGCAAGGTCACCGGCGTCGCAATCGACAAGATCATCGGCGTCCACGCCGACATCCCGCTCGCGAACCAGGCGTTCGTCGCCGTCGCGATCGCGCAGGCGCAGCCTGAGCTCGAGCACGACCAGATCGTCACCTTCATCCACAAGCTCAAGCCGTCCGACATGAAGGAGATCGGCTTCACGCCGGATGACGACGCGGTCCCTACCGGCCGGGGCGAAGCCCCGGAGAACTCCTCGTCCTCGACTTCAAAGCAGCCTTCGGAGTAGCGCCCGGCCAGGTGCCCGCGAAACGTCTCTGGGGGCCCGGGATCAGTAACTGGTTCCCCGGCGTGACACCGGCCGTGTGGGAAGACATGAGCGTTCAACAGATGATCGACGCGATCCACTTCATCGAGCGAAGCCAGAAGGGCAGCTGAGATGGCGCGCGCTCTCGTCGAGATCCTCGGCGACTCGACGTCGCTGAAGGCCGCGCTCGGCTCCGCGACCGCTGCGGCGGATAAGTTCGCCGCCGACTACACGACGGCGTTCGACGGGATGAGCACGTCGACGCTGAGGCTCGCCGCGGCGCAGGACAAGCTCGCGATCTCGACCGCCCGCTATGGCGCCGGAACGACCGGGGCCGCGGACGCGACGCTCCGCTACCGGCGCGAGCTCGATGCCGTCGCAGCTTCCCAGGACCGCGCCGCTGCGCGGCAGCTCGCCGCGGCCGCGAGCATCGGCAAGTCGCTCACCACCTACATCACCGTGCCGCTCGCGATCGCGGGCTATGAGGCGGTCAAGATGGGCGTCGACTTCCAGCAGCAGATGCTGCTGATCCAGACGCAGGCGGGCGCCTCGGCGCAAGAGGTGCAGAAGCTCTCGGGCGCGGTGTTGAAGCTCGCCCCGGCGGTCGGGATCGGGCCGAGCGAGCTCGCGAAGGGCCTCTATCATCTCGAGTCGCTCGGTCTGCGCGGCGTGAAGGCGATGGACACGCTCCGGATCGCGTCGATCGCGGCCGGGATGGGCGTCGCCGACCTGGAGACGACCGCGTCGGCGCTCGGCGCCGTCGTCGTCACCGGGATCCAGGGCGCGCAGGATTACCAGCAGGCGATGGCGACGCTGACGGCGACGATCGGCGCCGGCAACATGCGGATGGAAGATCTTGCCGGGTCGATCGGCAATGTCGCCCCGGCCGCCGCCGCCGCCGGGATCTCGCTGCCCGAGCTCGGCGCGGCGATGGCGACGCTCACAGACCGTGGCTTCTCGGCTGAAGAGGCCGCGACCCGGCTGCGGATGTCGCTCGCGCTGATCCAGAACCCGACGCCGAAGGCGGTCAAGGCGCTCGCCGACATGGGCGTCAACGCGAAGTCGCTCGCCGGGATCCTGCGCGGCCCGAACGGGCTCCTGACCGTGCTCCAGCTCCTCAGCGGCGGCCTGCACCGCGTCGGGCAGACGCGCGGCAACCGCGACCTGCTCGCCGGCTTCGGCGGCGGCCGCTCCGGGCTCGGCATCCAGACGCTCGTGCAGTCGCTCGACCAGCCGGTCTCGAGCTATGCGCAGAAGCTCGACGACGTCTCCTCGGGCACACAGAAGACGCTCACGAACACGACCGCCTATATGCACTCGGCGGCGTTCAAGCTGCACCAGGACCTCGCCGAGATCCAGACCGACTTCACGAAGGCCGGCAAAGCGCTGATCCCGATCGCGCTCGACATCGGCAAGGCGGCCGACGCGATCACGAAAGGCTTCGACGCGATGCCGGGACCGGTGAAGCAGGACATCGCGATCATCGCCGGCCTCCTCGCTGTCGGCGGCCCGCTGATGCTCGCCGGGACCGGCGTCGTGAAGATGATCAAGAAGATCCAGACGACGTTCGGGCTGCTCCCGATGGCTGCACGTAGCGCGGCTGCTACGACGACGACGGAGCTCGCCGGCGTCGAAGCATCGGCGGCGGCCGCGACAGCTGAGGTGTCGGCGCTCAGAACTGCGCTGCTCGGCCTGGGCGCGCTCGGCGCGATCACGATCGGCATCGACCTGGTTGAGCACCTGATCAAGGACTACCGGTCGACGAAAGACCTCGGCTCGTCGACCGGGCAGGGCGGAATGTCGGGCCACGTCATCCAGCAGAACGGCCACTACTACCTCGTGTCGCCCGCCAACGCGGGACGCGGCGGCCCGGGCGGGATGCGCCCGATCACGAAGAAAGAAGCGCAGAAGCTGCTCGGTAATCAGTACGGCAGCGACACGTACTCGCCGCCGGTCCGTGGCGTCGACACGCCGTCACGTTTCCCGCTAAAGCCCGCGCCGGGCTCGGTATCGACGAAGCCTGATGCGATTCAGAAGTTCGTCGTGCCGTACAAGCTCCAGGTTGAGGCTGCCCGCGCGCAGCTCACGAAGTCGCAAGCCGATGACCTGCAGGCCGCGCGCGACACGATCACCTACATCGACAAGCTGATCAAGTCCGGCCGTCTCTCGAAGGCCGCCTACCTCGAGGCGATCACCGAGGAAGGAAACGCGGAGCAGCAGCTCTACTCGGCGCAGACCTCGGCTGCGAAGAACGCTGCTGCGGCGGCGAAGAAGCGCGCGAAGGCCGCCCAGAACTTCACGCTGCCGACCTCGCTGCAGGTGCTGATGGCGCGCGCTGACGCGCTCGCGGCGCTCAATCCGAACCTTCAAGGCCCGACGTCGCTTCAGCTCAGCCTCGCGAAAAAGGCGAAAGCCGACGCGATGCGCGCGATCAACTCGCACACGCTCACGCTGAAGGCGCTGATCGACGCGTGGAACATCGTCGGCCAGGCGAACCAGACGCTCGCGCAAGCCGCGAAAGGGCAAGGCCTGATCGACACCTACCACTCCGTCTCGACCCGCGTGCTCACCGCAGGGCTCAACCTCACCCGCGACCAGCGGATCTCGCTCGAGCAGCGGCTCGCACAGGCTGCGGCGCATCGCGGCTATACGCCGGCGACCGCGGCGGCGCAGGGTTACGCGACCGACGTGACCGTGTACACGCACGACACCGATCACCTGATCAAGAAGATCGACAAGCGGACGCGGCACAAGAAGCAGCGCAACGGCGGCCGCAGGTAGCCGGTCATGGCAGAAGGCTTTTCGCTCGCGCTCGACGCGGCTCCGCTCGACGCGGACCCAGTCTGGACGCGCATCGACAATCTCGACGGCGTCACCATTCAGAGCGTCGACATCGAGCGCGGCCGCAGCGACGAAACAGAGAAGACCGCGATCGGGACGATGACCGTGCGCGGCACCGACCGCATCGGAGCGCTCGACCCGACGAACACGACCGGGCCATATTACGGGAAGCTCGACCCGGTCAAGCAGGTCATCTTCGCCGCCTGGAACCCGGTCACGGACGAATGGTTCACCCGGTTTCGCGGCTATTGGGATGAGCTCACCTACACGATCCACCCCTCCGGCAAGTTCGCGACGTTCGTGCTCGAGTGCGTCGACGCGCTCGACATCCTCGACGACGCCGAGATCGTCCCCGACCAGGCGGGCAACACGGTTCCCGTGGAGTCGAGCGGCGATGTCTTCTACGAGGGCGCCCAGGTCGACGACCGCATCCGAGCCGCGATTGCGGATGCCGCGACCGCGCTCTTCGGCGTGCAATGGCCGTCAGGTCTGCTCTCGATCTTCTCCGGCAACGTCGCAGTCCAAGGCACCGTGTACGCCGGCGGCACGACGCAGCTAACGGTCATCCAGGAGGCCGCCGATGCAGAGTTCCCCTGCGTCGCGAACTTCTTCGCCGACCGCATCGGCCGGCTCTCGTTCAGAGGCCGCTACTCTCGCTTCCACCCCGACGTCGAGGCATACGGCATCGGCCACTGGTACATCGGCGACGACGCTGCAGCCACTGACGATTCGACCTATGCGCGCATGGCGCAGCCGTTCTCATTCGCGCGCGGCAAGGCGAACCTCCTCAACGCCGTCCTCTCCTACCCGAAGGGCATCGCCCCGGCGGACACCGGCGCGCAGATGGCGAGCGACTCGACCTCGATCAGCACCTACGGCGTCCGCAGCACGAGCTTTCCCGACCTGATCACCGCAGCCGGCGACGAGACCTCGCCGCTCGATGCGAAGGACGAGACGAAGCTCTATGGGACATACATGGTCGACAACTACAAGACGCCGCACGATCGGCCAGGAACGATCACCGTGCAGTCGCTCCCGCCGGCGGATGCGCTCGCTGCGGCGATCTGGGCCCTTCTCAAGGACATCGAGCTCTCCGACCTCGCGACGCTGAAGACGATACATCCGGGCGGCGGCGGCTTCGACAACGTCGACTTCTTCGTCGAGAAGATCACCGAGCATCACGTGCCGCGCCGCGGCGAAGAAGGGGGCGACCAGATCACGATGCAGCTCGAGGTCTCGCCGCGCGCCTACTACGACACGAACCCGTTCACCGGCGACCCGCATCACCCGTGAAGAATTCCTTCCTCAAGCCGGTCTCTCACGGCGGCGACCATCGGCCCGGCGGCTCCGACCCGACATACGCGGGCGTCTGGCACAACGTCGGCGACACCGACGAGCCCGCCTTCCAGAACAGCTGGGATAACGTCGGCGACCCGTTCGCGCCGATGCGATTCAGGCTCGTCGTCGGGCCGCCATCCGACAGCGGCTCGTCGATCGACGACCGCCAGTCCGTCCTTGAGATCCAGGGCAGCGTGATCGGCGGCGACACCGGAACCGTGATCTTCACGCTCCCCGACGGCTACCGGCCGTCGCATGAGCTCCGGCTGCCGGCGAGCGACAGCGACGGCACGTTCGTCGTCCTCCGCGTCGAGGCGAACGGCGACGTGTCTCACGGACTCACCTAAACCAAGGAGCGCACTAATGCTCGAGCAAGGACGGATCCCGCTCACCGAAGCGGAGAACGAGGCGATCGACAAACTCCTCGACGGGCACGACGGCAACGCATCGCTCACCCGCCGCGACCCGGGCGAAACCGGGCCGGTGCTCGTGCACATCGGCGACCAGGTTTTCGAGGTCGACGAGGACGGCAAGACGACGAAGGTCGAGGGCTGAGCTTTGGCGTCGCAGCTTTACCCGAAAGGCGCCGCGCACATCCTCGGCCTCTCCACGAAGGTCGACCTCGTCGCCGACAACATCAAGCTCCTCTTCTACTCGGGGTCGTTCTCGAGCTCGCACGAGTTCGTCAGCGACCTGACCGGCGCGTCGATCATCGCGCGCTCCGGCAACCTCGCCGGCAAGACCGTCACCGGAGGCGTGTTCGACGCGAACGACCTCACAGTCACCGCGGTCTCCGGGTCGGCGTTCACGCACGTGATCCTGTACGACGACACCGGCACCGACTCGACCTCGCGGCTGATCGCGATCTTCGACATCTCGACGTTCACGCCGAACGGCGGCGACGTCAACGTCGTCTTCAACGCCTCCGGGCTCTTCTCGATCGCGTAGGCAACTGTCGTGTCGTTCTCAACGACGCCGATCCTCTCGCACTTCACAGGGGCGGACGAAAGTCCGCTTTCGGAGAGCAGCGCATGGTCGCACGTCGGCACCGTCACTGCGGCTTGCAAGCGCGTCTCGAACCAGGCAGCTGGCAGCGTTACGACGACGTCAATGTCGCTGTGGGCAGGTCTGACGACGCTCACAGACGCGGAGGCGTACGCGACGATCGCCGCGCTGACCGGAGACCTCGTCGACGACTTCGCAGGCTCATCTGCGCCGCTCGCCGGACGGATCTCCTGGCAGCACTTCGGCGGCACAACGTCCGACTGTCAGACTGACGGATCAGGTCACTGCGGCGGCTCCGTCTCGACGACGTCGCAGACCGAGTGGCAGCAAGCACTTGCTGACAGCATCGTCTACGGGACGATTACGACGCTCGCCGGTGCAGGCAACCCGATCGGTGTTGTCGCACGCGGGCAAGGCGGCGTCGCCGGCGACGCGACGGGCAACAACTGTTACATCGCGGTCTACAACCAGGGCACAGGCGTCCAGTTGTTCAAGATCGTCGGGGGCGCTTCCACGCAGTTGGGATCGACAGTCGCCGTCACGCTCTCCGCAGGCGACAAGATCAAGATCGTCTGCACCGGGACTACGATCCAAGCCTGGTATTTCCACAGTGGCTCGTGGACGCTCGCCGCCAGTGTCACCGATTCAGCCTTTTCGTCGGGCTTCCCTGGCGTCCGCATCCGCGGCACGACCGGTCGCCTCGACGACTTCAGCGGCTTCTACGCGTACGACATCGGCATCGTCGTACGCGCGAGCACGAGCGGAAGCGCGAACACCGGCCAAAGCGGCTACAACGCACAGGCGTTCGAGGACGGCACGATCAATCTCCTCAAGCTCGGAACGACCGTTACGCAACTCGCAACGACGAGCCTCGGCCACAATCTCGGTGTCGGCGACAAGATCGGGATCCAGGCGATCGGCTCGACGATCACCGTGTGGTACCAGCAGTCGGGCGGATCGTGGACGCAGGTCATCTCCACGACAGACTCGACTTTCTCTGGCGGCCTATGTGCGATCCGGCTCCGCGGCCTCGTCCTACGGCTCGACGACTTCGGCGGCGGCGCACCCAACATCTTCCCGACGCTCCCGTTCATCTCGAGCGTCACCACGGTCCACTCGCCCGACCTACAGGGCTACGTTGACGTCCCGTTCATCGGCAGCGTCTCGGCCGTCTATGCGCCGACGCTCACCGGCGTCTCGACAGAGATCGACCTGCCATTCATTTCGTCGGTCACGCAGGTCTACGGCATCATGTCGCTTTACTTCGCCGACATCGAGGGGACCGGTCGCGGCAACGGCGGCGAGCTCTTCCACGTCTTGCTCGCTCCGAACGGGACAAGCGAGACGGCGACGCTCGCCGCGAACCTGAGCGACACCGGCACGCTGCTCGAGCTCACCGGCGACAGCGGCTTCCCATCGAGCGGCGAGTTCGTCGTCGCGATCGACGACGAGGTGCTGCTTGTCTCTGTGATCGGCGGGGGTGCCTATTGGATCCGTGGCCGCGCGATGAGCAACACAACAGCGGCCGCGCACACTGCCGGCGCCGATGTCGTCTGGGGCGACTCCTACGACATGGCGATCATCGCTGCCGCCACAATCGCCGCTGACTTCACAGCGGACATCGCGTCGTCCGGGTCGATCACGTATCCAGGCTGGCTCATGTGCTTCGACGCCTCACAGGCATACGAATCGGGCGACAAATACCCGTTCCATGTCACGAGCGTACTCGGCGTCTTCGATGCAGGCTCAGGCTCGACGGGCTCGAACCGCTGCGACGCCGCGCAGCCGAACGCGATATGCACCCCAGCGGGCGTCTCGGATGATTGTCCGGCAGCGTTGTCGAATCCGTCGCGGATCCAGACCGACATCTCGATCGGCGATGTCGCCCTCGTCCGCTACACAAACCCCGAGGCAAGCATCCTCGAACTCGGCCCGCGCAGCGTCTCGCTGCAATCGTGGTTCGGCCTCAAGCGCGTCGATGATTCCGACACTGACGTCACCTTCACCGACCCGAACGGCCACGTCATTGACGGAACGGTCGACGGGGTCTGGGATGATCCGCTTGGCCCTGGAATCTCGCCGGTTACCGGCGAGCCCACTACAACTGATGTGCCATACACGAGCACGACGCTTCCGGGCTCAGATCGCACGTTCACGCACGGGCCGCCCGGCTACAACGAGAACGGCTGGCCGATCGCAGTGCTCGCCGTTCGTCAAGGTCGCCGCCGCGTTCCGTTCTGGCAGTCGTTCGACTACCACAACTTCAACTGGGTCTACTGCGGTTTCGCCGTCGACGCGACGTTCTGCCAGATCGTGATCAACCGGAACGGTGTTGATATCGCATCGGAGCCCGAGGTTGAGTTGCCCGGGCCGCAGGACATCGACGGCCCCGATGCGGTCTGGGACGACGGCTCCTATCGCTTCGCGGCCTGCTTGTGCGTCGCGATCTTCGGCACGCCCTACCTTGTCGCTGGCCCGTCGATCGGCGGAACGCTCGTCGGCTTCGGCAGCCTCGGCGGCAACCTTCCCGTCGCCGACTTCAACCCGGACTTCACCGTGATCATCACGATCCCGCCCGCCGTCGAGGGTGGCCAGGGCGGCGGCATCAACCCGCCGAGCGGCGGCCTGCACGTCTGGTCGCGCATCTAACCGAACGCACATCAGCCAAACAACGAGCCCGACCACGGGGGTCTACCCATGCGAACGTTCAGCCTCACGAACCCGCCCATGCGCGGGAAGGAGCTCGAGCCGCTCCAACGCGCGCTCAAAGCGGTCAAGCTCTACGCCGGTCCGACAGACGGCATCTTCGGCACCGGAACCGCCGACGCATGCAAGCGCGCGAAATACCGGCTCGGCTACCCGAGCAGAGCAGTCGAGCGCACCGGCGGCCAGACGCTGCTCGACTTCCTCAACGGCTCGAAGCCGCTCCCGCTCGCGTACAAGCTGCGCCGCCACGCGCGCGGCTACGGCATCAGCCGCGAGGACAGGCTCCGCAGCGCGATCGTCTCGTGGGCGCGGAAGGGCGTCGCGGACGAACCGAGCATCGGCTACGCGCAGGTCCGCCCGATGCCGTCGTCGTGGCGGCTGCCGTTCACGACCGACTGCTCCGGGTTCGTCACGCTCTGCTACCGGCTCGCCGGCGCGAAAGACCCGAACGGGCTCGGCTACAACGGCGAGGGCTATACCGGCACGCTGCTCGACCACGGCGAAACGATCCCGCTCTGGCAGGCGAAGCCGGGAGACCTCGTCATCTGGGGCACATTCCCCGGCCACCACGTCGCCGTCATCGTCGCCGTCAGCAACCCGGCCGACCCGGAACTCGTCTCGCACGGACGCAAGCAAGGCCCCGAGATCGTCTCCCTGCTCGCTGAGACCGCGGGCCAGCGACGCAGCTACGTCGTGAAGAGGTATTCGCTCTGATGGGCGCGCACGTGGTCTTGTTCGTTGCCGGCGAGCTCGGGACGCTGCCGGGCTGGCTCACGTTCATCGGCGTCGCGTTCGCCTGCGTGATCTTCTGGCGCGGCGGCGGCGCCACCGCGATCTCGTCGCTCGAAGCCGCGAACCGCGTGCTTGAGAAACGCGTCCACGACCTCGAGTCGCAGGTGAATGAGGACGCGAAGACGATCGCTGAGCTGCGCGGACGCACTGACGTGTCGATCGCGCTGAAACCCGTCATCGAGGCCAGCGCGCAGCACGAGGTACGCGCGCAGGAACGGCACGACAAGACGCTCGTCGTGCTCGACCTGATCGCCGAACGGCTCGGCCCAGACCAATCTCCAACTGCCTGAAGGAGGCATGCAATGACGCATCCGAACACGATTGCGTCGATCCTCGCTGCGGGCGCAGCGTGGCTCGGCACCTACCTGCTCGCGAAATACGCAGGCGTTCACCTCTCAAAAAACCAGGTCCACGGCGTCGATCTCGGCGCAACGGCCGTCGTGCTGTTCGTCGGCCGCCGCGGCGTGAAGGGCGCCGCAAGCGCCGTCTGGAACGGCTTCTGGAACGGCACCCAGAAGCCCGCACTCGCGGCAACGCCGACGCCTATCGCGCCCGTCGATCCCGCCATCCCGACCGAAGGAGTTCAGTCATGACCTCGACGCAGACCTGGATCCTGATCGCGCTCGTCGCCGTGATCGCGCTTGGAACGTGGCGAAATCGATGAGCGCGCTCGACGATTTCAAGCAGTTCGTCGCCGATGAGGAGTCTGCGAGCCTCTTCAAGAAATGGGCGCACGACAATCCGGGAGAGCTCGCACGCTGGAACGCATTCAAGACGGCAGTGATCGCCGGCCAAACGCTCGCATCACCGCAGATGACAACGGCGCAGGGACGCGCGCTCATCGACGCAGCTGTGCTCACCGAGCACTTTCAAGCGCTCGAGCAGCCAGTACAGCCGTCTCCTGCACCACCTCCTCCACCTACTCCTCCATCACCGACGCCCGCGGGCACGCTCTCGTTCGTCGGCGATTTCGAAACGAGCGACGCCTCGCAATGGGGCCAGCTGGAGCTCGAGCAGAAAGCGCCCCTCTCCGACACGCTCCAGTTCGTCACATCGCCTGTACGGCAAGGCAAATACGCGGCGAAGTTCGTCGCGAAGCAGGCCTACAGTGCGTTCGGGTGGAAGGAGAGCACGGAGCTCGGCCACGACTTCGCCGATCAGGTGCAGGGCTCACGCTTCTTCTACGGCCTGTCGGTCATGCTCCCGGCTGGCACGGTCGATCCGCGCGGCTGGTTCCTCATCGCACAGTGGTACACGAAGAACTTCCCGCACTTCATGGGATCACCGCCGATGAAGCTCGACGCAGGCATCGGAAACCTGCAGTTCTCCGTCTGGGCAGGCCTCTACAACGGGCAGCCCGCGAATGCGGGCTACTCGTACAACAGCGGGTGGCAGACGATCGATAAGGCCGTCTACGACGGCAAGTGGCGCGACATCATCTTCGACGTCCTCTGGTCGAAGAACAACGACGGCCATGTCATCGCGTACCTGCGACGCCAGGGCGAGGCGTCGTTCGCGAAGGTCGTCGATCTCGAAGGCATCCCGACGCTGCGCTATGACCCCGCCTACAACGGCGGCGCCGCCGATCCGATCGGGTTGCAGAAGATCGGCATCTACCGCGACTCCTGGTGCAAGACCGATTCGTCCGGCAACATCTTCGGGCCGAACGGGACGCACACTCCGGGAACGTGCTACTACGGTGCGGACGGTTCCCAGCCGGACACGGTCATCTATCACGATGGCTTCGTCCGGGGCGACACATTCGACATCGTCGCCGCGCACTTCGGCTAGCGGTGCATCACGTCGCTGTCGCACCGCTCGCCTGACGAAGTTCGAGCGGCCGTTTCGATGCGCGCCGTCGGAACGGCCGCTCAACATGTCGGTAGCTGAGCTCAGCGAGAACAATCGAAGCTGCGAGGGCGGCGGAACGGTTGACGATTGAGAGGTGGAATGGACCGTGGTTGTGCCCGAAGATGACGTTCATCGGCATGTGGATGAGGTAGAGGCTGTACGAGATCCGGCCGAGCCAGCGCAGCCACCGCGCCGACATCGCTAAGCCGATCATCGACCCTGGGGCGACGACGACCGCGGCGACGAGGATCGCAGAGGCGACGTCGACGACCGGCAGCAGCCAGGAGTAGTAGACGCGCGCGCTAGAGCTCGGTCCGAAGAGCGTGACGCCGATGAGGAGGGCGAGCGCGAACGTGCCTGCGTCTCCGATGAACTGCGGCCAGCGGGTGAGGCGGTGGATGCCGAACGCGAGCAGGCAGCCGATCAGGATGCCACCCGAGGCGAACACGGGTAGCTCGTACATCACGACCGTGGGAAGTGTCGTCGTAGCGTTTACGAGCGTGCGCGCCGCCGTCACCGCGAATAGCGCGGTGAGCGCGACCCATGCAGCCGCCGCCGGTGTTCGCCGTCGCAGCATGAAGATCAGGACGGCCGGCCAGACGAGATAGAACTGCTCCTCGAGCGCGAGCGACCACAGATGTCGGAGCCCGTCCGCGAGGTGGTAGAGCAGCAGCCCGTTCGCGAGGTTTGCGATGTATGTGCCGGCGATCAAGGTCGCGAGGATCTCGTGCGTGAACGACCACGGGGTCAGGCCGACAGCCGCGAAGAAGAGCCACCCCGCGATCATCGCCGCGAACGCCGGGAAGAGCCGCCGGACGCGGCGAACATAGAACGCGCGCAGCCCGATCTCGCCGGCCTCTTCGTGCTCGTCGAGCAGCAGCCGCGTGATTAGGAACCCAGATAGGACGAAGAACGTCTCGACGCCGATGAAGCCTCCGAGGATCCCGTAGACGTGGCAGCCGATCACGAGGAGAATCGCGACGCCGCGGATGCCGTCGAGGCCGGGGACGTAGCCGAGCCGTTTCACGTGATGCAGGACGGCTTGTCTTCGCCGAGCACGGGTCTGGAAGAGCAGCCTGACTTCCTCGGTGACGTCGTTCGCGATCCCGTTGTCGTCGGTGACGCAGATCGGCTTGGAGCCGGGCGCCTCGCAGACGTAGATCGGGTCCTTTGAGTCGTCGAGGCGGTTCGTGAGTTCGAAGCTCGACTGGTAGCAGGTGGCTCCGCCTCCGATCTGATTGGCGATCTCATCGGAGTGGTCGGCCGGTGCGCCGGATCCGCCGCAGCCGGACAGAACCAGGACTACGAGAACTGCCGCTGCCCTGCGCGAACGAGCGATTGTCATTGCGTCAATGATTTCGTTGTCATAAGATCGTCGCGCTGGTAATTCGGTCTGCGGTCACTGACCGAAAGGGGAGAGAGGATGAGGTCGGATGCTGGGCTGCCGCCATTTTCGGCAGAGGTCGAAGCGCTCATTGAGAGGTGCCGGAGGCTTCGTCGCCTCGCAGATTCCCAGTCATCAACTCGAGCGCGCTCGCCTGGTTCGCGAGCATCTCTTTCTGCATGCGCTTCAGATCCTCGGCCGTCGCTTGAAGTGCTCGAAGGCGGAGCTCAACGTCTGCCAGGCTCGCAGGCTCGTCCTCGGCTTCGGTGCCTCGAAGGCGGAGCAGCTCTTCCCGCAACTCGCGAAGCTCGCCCATCAGTGATAGAGCGACAGCTCGAGGCGCCGGCGGAGTAAGCCGGACACCGAAGAAGTCCAGCAACCGCAGCAGCTTGTCGCCGCCCGGCGTCACCGGGTCCTCGGCGCTCATCCATCGCGACACGTTCCGCGGCGACTCGCCGATCGCCAGCCCGATCTTGCGATAGCTCGCCCCTGACCGCTCCTTCAGCTCGCGCAGCCAATCGCGAAGAGCTTGCTCCGCGGCTTCGTCTGCGTCGTCGATGTCCATGGGACACATCCTGCGTCTGGCATGTCATCAGGCATAGAGACATCGGCTGTACATCACTTGACCCTGGGACATTAGATGTGATATGAGTGTCCCACCTTGGCGACGAAGAGCACCGAGCGGGCGAAAATCACCGGCCTCCGAGTCTGCGAAGCCCGAGACGCGGCCGGCCTGAACAACACGACGCTCGCCATCGCGACCGGCATCCCCCGCAGAACGATCGTCCGGACAGCGAACGGCCACAACGAGCCCGACCTCGAGACGCTCGAGCGGATCGCGAACGCGACCCGCAAGCCGCTCTCCTACTTCCAGGTCGACCGGCCTCGCCCGGATCTCTCAGCCGCCGTCGAGTCGCTCGTCGACGTCCTCGTCGCCGAGGTTCGCTCGAAGCTCCTTGAGCGAGCAGCCGCCATCGAACTGGAAGGGGTCCAACGTTGAACAAGCTCATCGAGGCGTTCGAGTCCCTCAGGTCTCGGGCCGATCTCGCGATCCTCGCGCTCCGCCGCGGCGACAAGGAAGCCGCTGTCCGCGAGATCGACGCCGCCGTCGACGAGCTCCGTGAAGCCGTCCGCGAAGAAGGAGTCGAGCAGTGAAGCTCACCCCGTTCAACGCGCCGCTCATCCTGGTCGGCGCATTCGTCCTGCTCGCGACGCTCGCAATGAGCATCGAAGGGCTCATCACCCTCATCGGGATCTTCGCCGCCGTGCATGGGGTGACGTCGTGATGCACCTGCCGACGATCCGTGCACGCCGGAACATCCAGCTGCAGCTCGACCGACGGCTCGAGCTCGCTGAGACGCGGCATCCGCGCGACGTCGCGATCGATTGGATCCGCGAGAAGATCCGCCTCGGCAAGGCGGGCCTCGACGCGTATGACCCGGCTGTGTTCGTTCTGGTCTCGTCGCTGAACGAGACGATCTGGGCGAACACGTGCCTCGAACTTGTCGGCGAGGTCCTAACCCGCGTTGACCAGATCGGAGGCGGGCAGCGGCTCCGCGCCGTGCTCGAGGCCGACGCGCGGCTCGCGCTCGAGCTCGACATTGCCTCTTCGGCGACACCGTGGATGCTCGATGAGCCTCTCGCGTCCCGGTCAGTCGAGTCGACGAGCGGCAGGATGGAGCTGCTGCTCGGCTCGCTCGACCCTGAGCGTGAGTCGTCGGAGGCGATCCGTCGCGCGCACGCCGCGTTCGAGAGCCGGCAGTCGGCGTCGTGACGCTCCAGGCGGGCATCCACGCTGGGATCCCGGCCGACGAGTACCACGCTGACCCGGCGCCCGAGCCGAGCCTGACGTCGTCGGTTGCGCGGCTGCTGCTCTCAAGGAGTCCGCTGCATGCGAAGACGGGGCATCCGCGGCTCAACCCGGACTTCGAACGCGAAGAGGACGAGAAGTTCGATCTCGGCACGGCCGTGCATGCGCTCCTACTCGAGAACGAAGCAGCGATCGAGCTCATCGAAGCGGACGACTGGCGCACGAAGGCCGCGCGCGAACAGCGCGACGCCGCCCGCGCCGCGGGCCGGATCCCGATGCTGCCGTCTCAGGTCATGGCGACGCACGCGATGGTGATGGCCGTCCGCACGCAGCTCGCCGAGTTCCACGTCTCGCCGCTCCCGTTCGATGCCGGCATGCCCGAGCAGACGCTCGTCTGGCAGGATGAGGGCGGCGTCTGGTGTCGCGCACGCGTCGACTGGCTCCACGACGGCTACGTCGCCGTCGACGATCTAAAGACGACGTCGCGGTCTGCGAGCCCGGTGGAGTGGTCGCGGACGCTTTTCTCGATGGGCTATGACGTCCAGGCCGCGTTCTATTTGCGCGGCGTCAAGGCGCTCACGAACATCGACGCCGAGTTCCGGCTCGTCGTCGCCGAGGCGCAGCCGCCGTACGCCGTCTCGGTGCTGTCGCTCGAGCCGTCCGCGCTAGAGCTGGCCACTGACAAGGTCACCTGGGCGATCAGGAAGTGGGGAGCCTGCATCGAGTCCGGCGACTGGCAGGGCTATCCCCGCGAGGTCGCCTACGCCGAGATGCCCGGCTGGGCTGAGGCGCAGTGGCTCGAGTTCGACGCGAGGGAGGCCGTCTGATGCCGTTCACGTTCCGGCCTGCCACCCGCGAGAACACGCCGCTGATCGTCGGTCTCGCCGGTCCGACGAAGTCCGGGAAGACGTTCAGCGCGCACAGGATCGCGCGCGGCCTCGCCGGCGAGGGCACCGTCGCGATGATCAACGCCGAGGGCGCGAAAGGCCATCAGTACAGCGACCGGTTCGACTATCTCGCCGCGGACATCGAGGCGCCGTTCCGGCCCGAGCGGTACACCGAAGCGCTCAAGGCCGCGCTCGCGTTGAAGCCGCGGCCGGCGGTCGTGATCATCGACTCGCTTTCGCACATGCATGACGGGCCCGGCGGGATGCTGGAGTACCACGACGCCGAGCTCGACCGGCTTGCCGGCGACGACCAGCGCGCACGGCTTCGGAACCAGTGGACGGCGTGGATCAAGCCGAAAGCCGCGGAGAACGAGTTCATCTACACGATGCTCGGCGCCGACTGCCACCTGATCCTCTGCTTCCGCGCGAAAGAGAAGCTGAAGATCGTCAAGGGCAAGGACCCGGTCGACCTCGGCTGGCAGCCGATCGCCGGGGAGCGGGTCGCGTTCGAGACGATCTTCACGCTCACGCTGCCGCCGCATTCCAAGGGCGTCCCGGATCTGTCGATCTCGGAGATGCGCGAGCCATTCGACAAGCTGATCCCGGGCGGGCAGCCGTTGAGCGAGGAGACCGGGGGAAAGCTCGCCGCATGGGCGGCGGGACGGGCGAAAGAAGCCGCGGCGGGTGTCACCCCTTCGCCCGCCGCGGCCGCCGCAGAACCCCGCTCGACCATCGTGCCCGGCGGCGTATTCCAAGGCAAGACGTTCGCCCAGGTCGCCGACGAGCCCGGCGGCCCCGAATGGTTCCTGACCCAGCTAAAGACCGTCGCAGCGGCGTCACCGTTCCGGCCCGCGATCGAAGCGTTCGTGCGCGAGCACCTGCCCGAGACGTGGGCGGCATACGAAGAGGCGGCTGCGGCATGA
>Ga0070691_10000384_pt1 | contig 16065 bp, 11 predicted proteins | sample KBSK1101metaG_FD_64673 | JGI IMG/M metagenome (GOLD analysis project Ga0070691, IMG submission 64673) | Corn, switchgrass and miscanthus rhizosphere microbial communities from Kellogg Biological Station, Michigan, USA - KBS K1-10-1 metaG | ecosystem: Host-associated > Plants > Roots >... | reverse complement strand
CCCAAGCCTTGCGACACGATCAGCCTGAGAATGTTCTCGGGCCTGGCTCCGAGCGCAACGCGCACGCCGAGCTCGTGCATCCGCTGCGCCACGTTGTAGGCGATGACGCTGTACAGCCCGACCGCCGCGACGATCAGCGCGAGCAGGCCGAATCCCACGAACATCGTCGCGCCCAGGTCCCACGAGCGGCGTTGCGCGTCGAGCAGATCGCTCAACGGCACCACCGTGAGAAACGACATCGCGGGGACGAGTTTCTGCAGCGTGCGGCGGATCGCCTCTTCGTCGCGCGCCGGATCGCCGCGCACGCGCACCAGCAAATTGGTCGCGCCGAACTCCGGAAACTGATCGACCGGCATGTAATACCGGAACGGCTCGTCGGCGACGGGATCGTGCACGGCGTCTTCGGCGATACCCACCACCGTCGCGCACGGCGTCGTGTCGTTCACCGTCATCGGAAGCACGATGCTGATGCATTCGCCCAGGGCGTCCTTGCCCGGCCAGATGCGATTCGCCATCCCCTCACTCACGACCACCACGCGCCGGCTGCCCTTGCGATCGGTCTCCTCGATGCCGCGGCCCCGCAGGATGCGCGTCTGCATCGTGGCGAAGTAGTCGGCCGTCGCCGTCTGGCTGTCGAACCGACCGAGCCTTGCGACGGAGTCGATTCCGCGCACGCGCAGCGTCTGGGTGCTGCTGCCATCGAGCACGACGTTGCTCACCCACGCGGCGTGCTCGACACCGGGAATTGCGAGGGCCGCGTCGAGCAGCCGCTGGCGGACGACGGTCTTCGCGCTGTCGGCGAGCGGCATCCCGCGACGGTTCCAGTTGAGTTCGATCACCCGCGACGCGTCGTAGCCGAGGCGCATGTCGCGCAGGTGGCTGAGACTGCGCACGAAAAGACCGGCGCCGACCAGCAGGACGACCGACAGTGCGCCTTGCGTGACGAGGAGCGCCGACCGGAGCCTCGACCGCACGTACGTCCCTTCGCGCACGCCGGACTTGAGCGTCTTGGCGACGTCCTCGTGACGCGCGAGCAGCAGCGGTGCGAGACTCATGAGCGTGCCGGCGAAGAGCGCGGCCCCAACCGCAACCGCGAGCGTCCGCCAGTCGGCGACGACGCTGAACTCCGGGGCTTCCGGAACGAACAGTTTGGCGAGCACGCTTCCGCCCCACTGCGCGACGCCAATGCCGAACGTGCACCCGATGAGCGACAGCAGGAGGCTCTCCGTGAGCGATTGCGCGGCGAGCCGGCGCATCGAGACGCCGAGCGCAAGCCGCAGCGCGACTTCGCGGCGCCGGCGCAGCGCGCGAGCGAGCAGCAGGTTCGCGACGTTCGCGCACGCGATGAGCAGTACGATCACCGCCACCCCCGCGACCCAGAGGAGCGTTCGCGACTCGAGCCCCGGATCAGGACCCGCGGCGGCGTTGACCGAACCGGCGATTGCGTGCGGGTTGTATTTCTCGACTTGCGCAAAGTCCGGGTGCAGGACGCGCGCGGCGACGCGGCTCCGGATGAACGCGTTCGTGAGATCGGCGTTGGCCGTGGCATCGCTGACGCCGGGCTTCGTCCGCACGAGGACCTGAACCCAGTCCCAGCTGTAGCGAGTCCAGTACGTGCGCGCCTGCTCGCCGCCGCCGAATGAGCCGAAAGTCGTGAGTGGTATATAAACCGAGGGCGGCCTGCCTTCACCGGCACCGCCGAATCCGGCCGGCGCAACGCCGATGATCGTACAGTCGAGCTTGAACACCACGAGCCGCTCCCCGATCACGTTTCGTCCGCCGTAGTGCGATTTCCAATAGGCGTAGCTCAGGATGACGACCGGAGCGCCATCGGGAGTCTGGTCCTCGGATGGCCCGAAGAAGCGTCCGAGCGCCGGCGTGGCGTCAAAGAAACCGAAGTAGCTTGCGCTCACCGCCATGAGCGGCTCCTCGTGCGCATCATCGCCGACGCCGATGACCATGTCCGTCCGGGTGAATCCGGCGAATTCCGAAAAAGAGCTGGTCCACTTCTGGAAATCGAGGTAACGCGCGTACGGCGTCTGCGTCGACGTCCGCAACCTTACGAACGTGGACTGCAGATAGACGCGATGGACGGACTCCGGGTGGCGCATGTACGGCAGCGAGCGCACCATCAGGCGGTCGATCACACCGAACATCGCGGCGTTCGCGCCGATGCCGAGGCCGAGCGTGAGAACCGCGGCGATCGTGAATCCCGGCGAGCGACGCAAGCCGCGGAGCGCGTAGCGGAGGTCTTGCTGGAGTGTCTCGATCCAGGCAAAGCTCCACGCATCGCGGGCGCGTTCACGCACGCCGGTGATGTTGCCGAGCCGGCGCCGCGCGGCGTGACCCGCGTCCGCAGGGAGGGCGGCGCCGACGCGCTCGTCGCGCTCGAGCATTCGCTGATGGAACGCGAGCTCGTCCTTGAGCTCGGCGTCCAGCGTGTCGCGGCGAAACAGGTCGAGCAAGCGCGTGAAGAACTCTCGCATGATGTCCTCGGTCTTCCGACGCTATTGGCCGGCCTTCATGACGAGGCCGATCGCGGCCACGAGCTCGGCATATCCCGAATGCTGTTCGCCCAGCTGCTTCTTGCCCGCGGCGGTGATCGTGTAGTAGCGTGCGCGCTGGTTGTTCGGCGTCTGCGCCCACTCGGCCTTGATCAATCCGCGCTGGCGCATGCGCTGGAGGGCGGGGTAGAGCGATCCTTCCTCTATCTGGAGCACGTCTTTCGAGAGGCGCTGGATGTGCTGGGCGATGCCGTAGCCGTGCATGGACTGCACGGAGAGCGTCTTGAGCACCATCATTTCAAGGGTGCCGGGGAGGAGGTCGCGTTTCATGGTGAGGGGTGAGGAGTGTTAATCATCCAGTGTGCAATGCACGAGATCCGCACAGGCTTCGATTGTCGAGGTTCTAAAGCCATAGACACACTATGTCCAGAATTGGTTTGAACCATGGCTGAACGGAGCGCCAGCAGGACGGCGGTCGGGGTGGCGATGCTCCGGGCGGCGCACCAGCTGCTCGACGGCGAGCCGCGGGTGCTCGACGACACCGTCGTCGTGGCCCTGCTCGGCCCGGAGGCTGCGGCGCGGATTCGCGCGGAGCCGGAGCGGTTCCGCGAGCCGCGGGCGATGGCGCTCAGGTCGCATGTGCTGCTGCGCAGTCGCTTTGCGGAGGAACGGCTGCGAACGGCAGTCGGGCGCGGGGTGACGCAGCTGGTGGTGCTCGGCGCCGGACTGGATACGTTCGCGTACCGGCAGCCGGCGTGGGCAACCCCGCTCCGCATCTATGAAGTGGACCATCCGGCGAGCCAGGCGGTGAAGCGCCAGCGGCTCGAGGCTGGCCGGATCGCGCTGCCGCCGAACCTGACGTTCGCGCCGATCGACTTCGAACGCGATACGCTCGAGGCGGGGCTCGTGCGGGCGGGATTCGATCCGGCGGCCCGGACGTTTGTTTCGTGCCTCGGCGTGCTTGTTTATCTGACAGGCGAAGCGATTGCGGAGTTGTTCGCGTTCGTGGCGCGGCTCGCGGCGGGGAGCGAATGCGTGTTTACGTTTGGTGGCACGCGCGGACCGGAGGATGCCGGCAAGCCGTCGCTTGCGACCGTCGCGGCAGACCTCGGCGAGCCTTGGGTCTCGAGCATGGAGATCGAGGATGTTGAGGCCGTGCTGGTGCGAGCGGGGCTGCCCAAGCCGGAACTGATGTCGCGGAGTGCGGCAGCGGAATGGCTCGGAACGAGAACGGACGGCCTGGAGCTCCCGCGCCGGGACCGGGTGGCGGGCGTCGTCGTGAGGTGAAGCTGGGCCGGGACCGTGGTATCATTTCGGGGGATGTGCCTTTTCGGACCGCTCGGAGGTTATTCCCATGATGATGGTCAATACGGCGTACCCTCCCGACGAGGGCCTGAGCGCGTTTCTCACTGCGCGGGCACGTGATGCGTCCGACGGCCGGCTGATTGTCGACGTCGCCGTCGGCCTGCTCGTTGCGCTTGCGCTCCTGATCTGGCACCCGCGCGCATGGCTCGCGCCGTTCGCAATGGGAACGACGCTCGCGGCGTTCGGTGCGTGGGGCCTGGCCGACCGCGAACTGGCCGAGCGCGCGGAGGCCGCCGGCGCCCGCGGGGCACGCGCGCTTCGTATCCTGCGCGTGGTCTTTGCGGTGGCCGGCGGTCTCGCCGCGGTGGTCGCGTGCTTCGCGCTGCTTACGCTTGCGCTCGGCACCTCCTGGAAGAGCTGACGGCCTGACCCCTGGTCACGCCGCCATTGGCGCCGCCGGCCCGCGTCCCTGTGCAACGCGCAGAAACACGAGCAACGCCACCGGGAAACCAACTCCGAGGATCGTCGCGAGTATCGAAAAAATCGGATGGAATGCCGCCACGAGCGCGAACACCGCGAGGCATGCAATCGCAGCTCCGTAAGCCAGTGCGACCGCTCCCTTTGAACCGCGCAGCATCGCGACCGCCGACGCGACGAGCAGCGCGCCCGCGGCCGCGGCAACCGAACCCGCCGCGAGCGAATATCCGCCGTGCAGCACGACGCCGCCCACGGCCGCCTCCGCCGCCGAGCTCACGACTTCCAGTGTACCGACCAGAATCGCCAGGATCGCCATTGTTCGCATTGTGCGTCCCCTCAGGTAAGAGTTCTCGCCCTGCGCCTCGCGCCATGCTGACGGCGCGCTGCGCGCGACGTCCGTCACTATCGCGACCCAGAATCGAACGGGTCTCCCGCGTTCGTCACGCCGCCGGTCGTTGAACAGCTGCGTCATCTCGCCGCCGTACTCCGCGCGGAAGCGCGCGGGAAACGCACGCAGCAGCATTCGATACGCGCGCTCGGCGGCGCTCATGCCGGCCTCGGCGCGAGCAGCTTCTTTTTTCGCGCGACGCGCACGACCCCGTCCATTCGCTGCGCCTCGGCGCGCGCGACGGCGAGTCCGAACGGCGTGATCCGATAGTACCGCCGCCGCTCGTCGCCCATCTCCGGATCTGCGCGCTCTCCGACTTCGTCCACCAGCCCGCCCTCGAGCAGCCGCTTCAGCGATCCATACAGCGTCCCCGGTCCCAGGCGCATTTCGCCGTCCGTGTGCGCGGCGACTTCCTTCATGATCGCGTATCCGTGACGGTCGCCGTCCGCGAGCGTGAGCAGGATCTGGAAGGTCGGTGGCGTCAGCGGCAGCTCGGCGTCGGGTGACCGGTGCTTGTCGGCTGGCTTCAGCATGGTATGGATTCGCAATGGAGGACTGTAACGTATGGCGATATATCGCCTGTCGATATAGTACGATCGAGTCGGACCTTCGTCAAGGGGTTTACAGGTTATTGCCGGACGCACGCTCGTTCGCGATTCTTAACCCCCATGCTATGCCCCAAGTGCGGGAAAGAGAGCAACAACCTCAGGATTTGCGCGTTCTGCCAGACGCCGTACCCCGTTGAGCGGGCGTCCCAGGCCACGCCGCGGTTTTCGCGCGCGGTCACCGGTGGTGACGTCGCCGCTGGTGACCCGAGGGTCGCGATGGCGGCGAAGGCCCGTCGCGGACGCATGCTCCGGTGGGTGGGGATCGGCGCCCTGACGGTGTTCACCATCGGGTTCTATGTGTTCACGCGCGACCGCGTGATCCCGGTGGGGGTCGCCCTTCCCGACATCATCACTATCCCGATGACGCCGAACGACGCGGCGCGAATGATCAAGTCGTACGAAGCCACGACGGACATTGATCAGAAGACGGGAAACGTGACGGTTCACGTGCCCAGCAGGAATTACCCGCAACGGCGCGATGGGCAGCTCGCGCTCGCGCAGCAGTACGCCCACGCCGATGAGATGGTCATGGGGCGCAAGCGTGAGATCGTCTTCTTCGATCCGGGCGGCTCGCAGTTCGCGCGAGCGGACCCGACGGTCGGCGTGGTGATGACGCGCTAGCCTGCTACTTCGGGAAGATCGCCGGGAACACGATGTCGGTCGTGAAGATGCACCGGTCGTTGTTCCCGCACTCTGGAACGATGATCGCAGTCGGCTTCGCGCCGAGCGTCTCGGTGATGTACTTCACGAAGGCTTCGCCGCGCGCGCGCCGCGTGGGTCCCTGCGCCATTGCCGACGGCGACGAGTCGAACCCGCCGAGCGGCAGCACGTCCACCTGGCCGAGCAGGTACGTCGTCGGGCGCTCGGCGAGCTGTTTTTTCAGCTGGTCGTCGCTCATCTGTGCCGTGTAGCCCGACCGGTTCTCCAGCCCTGAGGGCCAGTGGTCGAAGTTGGGTGCCTTGGCGGCATCGAAGGCCCCGTATGTGAATCCCGTATGGAGCTTCTCGCCGTCGGGGCCGAGCGCCTCCTTGTCGGCGGTAACGGGATCGGCGTCGCCAGAGGGCACGGGCCGCACGGCAGCGGGCCATGCGTAGCTCGACGGGTTTGCGACGACGTACGTGACGGTGCTTCCCATCGCGGCGATGGCGTCGTGCACCTTGTTGGTCATCTCGTAGCGCGTGACGAACTGGCCGCCGGCCGAGTGTCCGGCGACGACGATGTGCTTCAGGTTCGGAAACACTTTCTTGTTCGCAAGCGTACGGACGATCTCATCCATGAAGTCGAATGCCGAAAGCGTAGGATTCGACGGCGACATTCCGCCGGAACGCCACGTGTCGCCGCGATTCGGCCAGACGACTTCATCGGGTTCTGGCTTATCCGGTGCGGCAATGAGGTGCGGTGCGATGACGACGGTGTTCTCCAGGGCGCCCGCAAGGAACGCGGCGCTCATCGCGGTCTCGAAGTAATGATCGGCATTGCGATTCGTGCCGTGCACCATGATCAAGGCGCGCGTCACGGCGGCGTTGGGCTTGTCGAGCGCGTAGCTCGAATACACCATGGAGCGGGCGGGGCCGCCGCCGAACTTGACCCACTGTTCGCACGCTGCGGTCGCCGTGGTGCAGGGAGCGGCGGGCGCTGCGGCGGGCGGCACGATGTTCGCGGACGGTGCCGACGCGGCGAGCGCGCCGAGGGAAATGAGCAGTGAGATGCGCATGATGTTGAATCCTGGCTGGTAGTTCGTTCCGGTACGCGTCACGACAGCTTGCTGCACGGACAATTGTAGCGTATCCGATAATCATCCGCTCTGGAGATTCCGTGGAATCATTCTTCGCCGACCTCCGCTACGCCGGCCGCATGCTCCGCAAGAGTCCGGTGTTCAGCCTCGTCACAATTCTCGTCGTCGCGCTCGGCACGGGCGCGGTCACCACGATCTTCAGCGCGACCAACGCCATGCTCCTGCGCCCGCTCCCGGGCGCGCACGACGCGCGGCAGCTCTATTCGATCGACCGCAAGCACCGCGACGGCAAGCAGGGGATGTCCGCCTCGTATCCGTACTACGCGTACGTCCGCGATCGCGCGAAATCGTTCGACGGTATCGTCGCGTGGAACGATCTGCCGCTCACCGTCTCCGTGAACAACGCCGGGACGATGGCGTACGGCAACATCGTCTCGGGGAACTACTTCAGCGTGCTCGGCGTGCGCCCGGAGCTCGGGCGGTTCTTCGCGCCTGACGAAGACCGCGTCCCGCTGACGCACGCCGTGCTCGTGATCTCCGACGGGTTCTGGCGCACCACCTTCGGCGGCGACAGCACGGTGATCGGCCGCACGGTGCAGGTGAACGGACACCCGTTCACGATCATTGGTGTGGTGCCGCCGTCGTTCCGGAGCGTGTACATCCCGCTCAAGTCGGACGTGTGGGTGCCGGTGATGATGAAGCCTCTGCTGCGTCCCGGGCACGATCTCACGGACGCGTCGGACATCTCGCTGCACATGTTCGGCCGCCTGAAGCCCGGCGTTTCGCAGGAGGCCGCGCGCCAGGAGGCTACCGCGCTCACCCACGAATGGGTCGCGGCCGGGAGCGAACCCGCGACGTGGACCAAGGATTACGTGGACGCGCGCCTCGTTCCGCTCTCGGGACTTCCGGAGGACGCCACTCAGGCGATCGTCGGATTCTTCTTTCTGCTGCTCGGCGCGTCGGCGCTCGTGCTGTTGATCGCGAGCGTGAACGTCGCGGCGATGCTCTCGGCGCGTGCCGTGGCGCGGGGCCGCGAGATGGCTGTGCGCGCTGCGCTTGGCGCGGGGCGCGGCCGCCTCGTGCGCCAGCTCCTGACTGAGAGCCTGGTGCTCTTTCTACTTGGTGCGCTCGGTGGAATCGCCATCGCGCTCGTTGCGACGCGCGCGTTCGAGCGCCTCCCGCTTCCCGATATGATCGCGCTCGACCTCGCTCCTGATTACCGCGTGATCGCGTTTGCGCTCGTGATCGCGCTGGCGACGGGCGTGATATTCGGCATCGCCCCCGCGCTGCGCGCGGCCCGCACCGACATCTCGCGCCGCATCCGGGAAGATTCTCCAGCGGGCGGACGAAGATCGGCGATGGGCAACCTGCTCGTGGTTGGCCAGCTCGCCCTCTCCCTGCTCCTGCTGGTTGCCGCGGGTCTCTTCCTGCGCGCACTGGACCGCGGCAACCGTGTTGACCCGGGCTTCGACTCGAACGGCGTGTCGGTCGCGACGCTCGACGCCGAGTCGTGGGGCTACGACAGCACGAAAGCGCGGGCGTTTTTCACGGAGCTCAGGCGCACGCTTTCCGAAGCGCCGGGCGTGACATCGGTGACGTACACGGGCGTGCGGCCGCTCTACGGCGAGCGCAGCAGCACGCGCATTCATCTCGACGAGCCGGGAAGCCGGGACGCCGCAGGCGCCGGTGCGTCGGGAACGGTCGCCGGCGTCGCCGTCGTGGATGCCGATTATTTCGAGACGCTCAAGATGCCCATCATGCGCGGCGTACCGATCGCGGCACGCGATAATGCCAGTGCAGCCAAGGTCGCCGTGATCAACGAAACGCTGGCGAAGACGCTCTGGCCGGATGGAAGCGCCGTCGGCCGCACGTTCAGCTATCAGGGCGACCGTACCACGGTGATCGGCGTGGCGCGCGACGCGAAGTACGCGTGGCTCACCGAGGACAGGACGCCATTCGTGTTCTTCCCGATGGCGCAGCAGTGGACGCCGAGGCAGTACCTCCTCGTGCGCTCGAGCGCGCCCGCCAACGAAGTAGCGCTCCAAGTGCGGCACGCGGTGCAAGAAATCGATCGCGGCCTGCCGGCCCCAATCGTCGTCACCCTGCGCGAATCGAGTTCGATCGTGCTGCTCCCGCAGCGCGTCGCGGCGATCGTGACCGGAGCGCTCGGCGCGATCGGACTGCTCATGGCGACGATCGGACTGTACGGCATCATGTCGTACTCCGTGAATCGTCGCGGCCGCGAGATCGGGATTCGCGTGGCGCTCGGCGCGCGGCGCGACGAAGTGCTCGGCATGGTGGTGCGCGAGGGGATGCGGCTCGCGGTCGCAGGCGTTGCGATCGGCCTCGTGCTCGCCGTCGCCGCGACGCGGCTCATGTCGAGCTTCCTCTTCAACGTGAGCCCGCTCGATTCGCTTACGTTTGTGGGGATGTCCATGCTCTTTCTCGGCATTGCGTTCGTCTCGAGCTATCTCCCGGCGCGTCGCGCCGCGTCCTCGGATCCCATGGCGGCATTGAGGGCAGAGTGACGGCACTGCGGACTGCGGGATTTTCATGACGGTTACTTCGCTGCGGGCTGCCGGACTCTTGTTTGACATGGACGGCGTGCTGGTGAACTCGAAGGCCGTCATCGAGCGGGTGCTCCAGCGCTGGGCCGACCGGCGCGGACTCGACCGCGAGGCCATGCTCCACTTGCCGCACGGACAGAAGACGAGCGATACCGTGAGGGATGTCGCGCCGCACCTGAATCTTGCCGAGGAAGTCGCCTGGCTCGACGCCGAGGAGGAGCGCGACCTGGAGGGGATCACCGAAGTGCGCGGCGCGGCGAAGCTCATTGGCGCGCTTCAGGCGCATGAATGGGCGCTCGTGACTTCGGCGGGGCGCGATCTCGCGGCAATGCGCCTCGCGGCTGCGGGAGTCCCGCTTCCCCGCACGATTGTCTCCGGTGAATCCGTCAAACGCGGGAAGCCGAACCCTGAAGGCTATCTAATGGGAGCGTGCATGCTCGGCCGCTCACCAGCCGATTGCGTCGTGCTCGAGGACGCACCGGCCGGCATCGCCGCCGGCCTCGCCGCCGGGATGCGTGTCATCGGAGTCGCAACCACGTACGACAGAGTCCGACTCGAGCCGCTCGGCTGTTCGGCCATCGTGTCCACTCTCTCGGACATCACCGTGGCGCGGCGTGGCGGCGATGCCTCATTCACGTTGGACATCGCGGACTGACCCGTACAGATTGAGGTCATGACGACCTCACGACGCGATTTCCTCCAGCGCACCGCGGCCGGCTCCGCCGCCGCCGCGCTCACGCTCGCCGCCCGTGAACTTTCGGCGATGCCGCCCGATGCACGCGCAACCGCTGAAGATTCAAAGGTGCGCGAGTTTGAGGACAAGATGGTGGTCGCGCACCCTGTCCCGCTCGGCAGCGTGCGCCTGACGGGCGGGCCGCTGAAGGTCGCGCAGGACGTCACCGCGCGGTATCTGCTCTCGCTCGATCCCGACCGAATGCTGGCGTACTATCGCATTCGCGCGGGCCTTCCGCAGAAGGCAGAGCCGTATCCGGGCTGGGACGGCGGCGGGCGGAACCTCACGGGTCATATCGCGGGCCACCACCTCTCCGCGGTGAGCCTGATGTACCTCGCGACGGGCGACAAGCGCTTCAAGGAGCGCGCGGACTACATGGTCCGCGACCTGAAGATCGTCCAGAACAAGAATCGCGACGGCTACCTCGGCGCGCTCGAAGGCGGCCGCGAGGCGTTCGCGAGGGTCTCGAAGGGTGACATTCGCTCCGGCGGGTTCGACCTCAACGGCCTGTGGTCGCCGTGGTACACGCTGCACAAGATGTTCGCCGGATTGCGCGACGCGTACCGGCACACCGGAAACAGCACCGCGCTCGGGATGAGCGTGAAGTACGCGACGTGGGCGGAGGGCGTGGTCGCACCGCTCACGGACGAGCAGGTGCAGAAGATGCTCGACACCGAGCACGGCGGCATGAACGAGGTGCTTGCCGATCTCTACGCCGACACCGGCGACAAGCGCTGGCTGAATCTCTCGTATCGGTTCGAGCATCACGCGTTCACCGACCCGCTCAAGCGCCATCAGGACAACCTTTCCGGCAAGCACGGCAACTGCCAGATCCCGAAGCTCGTGGGATCCGCCGCGCGGTACGGCTACGTGGGCGACGCGGGCGACATTCTGTCGTCGACGTTCTTCTGGGACCGCGTGACGCAGCACCACAGCTACGCGACCGGCGGGCACGGGCTCTCCGAGTACTTCGGCCCGCCGGACCAGCTCGCGCATCGCGTGGACGGTCGCGCGTGCGAGTCGTGCAACGTGTACAACATGCTGAAGCTGACGCGGCGGCTGTTCTCGCTGCGCCCGGATGCGAACTACGCCGACTTCCAGGAGCGTGCGCTGTTCAACCACGTCCTCGCGTCCATCGATCCGTCCAACGGCGCGACGTCGTACATGGTGCCGGTCGGCCGCGGCGAGCAGCAGGAATATCAGGACATGTTGAAGAGCTTCACGTGCTGCGTCGGCACGGGCATGGAGAATCACGCGCTGCACGGCTATGGCATCTATTACGAGTCGCCGGACACGCTCTGGGTGAATCTCTACGCACCGTCGGTCGCGCAGTTCACGACGGCCGGCGTGAAGCTCACGATGGAAACGGGATTCCCGGACGGCGACAACGCGAAGATGACGCTCGCGCTTCCGTCGCCGAAGGAGTTCACGCTCGCGGTGCGCCGCCCGGTGTGGGCTGGTGACAACTTCGCGATCAAGGTGAACGGCACGCCTATCGAGCAGCCAACGCTCGCGAGCCTGCGCGATCCCAGCGCCGGCGGACGCGGCGGCGCGCCCGGCATGGAAGCGAAGCAGGCGAGCCCGTACGTCGAGCTCAAACGCATGTGGCGCACCGGCGATACCGTCGAGCTGACGATGCCGAAGTCGCTGTGGCTCAATCCCACGCCGGACGATCACACGGTGGCGGCGATCATGTGGGGGCCGCTGGTGCTCGCGGGCGATGACGGCCCGCGCCGCGACGGGCGCCGCAACGCGCCGCCTCCGCCGCCGGTTCCCGTGCTGGTCGTCGAAGATCATTCGCTCACGTCATGGATTGTCCCGCGCGGGTCGCAGCAGGGCGACTTCAAGGCGCAGAACGTCGCGCGCATCGTCGGCCAGCCGGACTCCATTGGCGACGTGACGCTCGCGCCATTCTACCGGACGCAGGAACGGAGCTACAGCGTCTACTTCGACGTGCTCTCGCAGGCGGATTTCGACGCGCGCGGCACGGCGATGGCCGCGGAGCGCGAGCGCGCGTACAGACTCGAGGCGGCGACCGTCGCGTTCGTCCAGCCGGGTGAGGCACAGCCGGAGGCGAACTACAGCTACAAGAGCGATCCTGCCGACCGGCAGTCAGGCCGCACCGGCGGGCGGGGGAGCCGCGCGGGCACCGGGTGGTTCTCGTTCGATCTTCCCGTCGAAGAAAAGGCGCCGATGGCGCTGATCGTGACCTACTTCAATGAAGTAGGGCTCCCGGCGCTGCTCGCGGATTTCGACATTCTCGTGGACGGCGTGAAGATCGGCAGCTATGTGCCGAATGAGACGGCGTCGGGATTCTACCCCGCGCAGTACGCGGTGCCGGGGATCCTCGTCGCCGGGAAGTCGAAGGTGACGGTCCGGTTTCAAGCGAACGGCACCTCGCGAATCGTTCCGGTGTGCGGCGTCCGGATGGTCCGCGCGAGCATGCTGTAGGTGAGGCTTAGGGCTCAGTGCATTGAGTGAACATCACTGGGGAGGAAGCATTCTGGTTGCGGTGATTGCATCGTTCAGCTCGATGCGGTCCGCGACGTCCATCCCTTTGATCACGCTGCCGAGCGTCGTGAAGTCGCCTTCGTTGTGCGGCTGTACGGCGTTCGCGAGCGTATAGCCCGGCGTCCCGGTGTCGAGCCCCGCTGACGCCCATGCCACATTCGCGCGGGTCAGGCCGCGGCGCGTGACTTCGTCGCGGAGGCGATGGGCGCCTGGAATGGTCTGCTCCTGATCCACGAAATCCGGCACGACGCGAGTGAACTTCGTGCCGACGATCGAACCGGCCTCTACGAGACGAACGAACTCCTCGGTGCCGAGCGGTGCATCACCGGGATACAGCTCGATCGTGATCGTGCCGCGCGGCGTGACCCACTCCGCGGTGGGCTTCGGCGCGCCATTGTAATCCGGAACGACGTACTTCTCGACGAGCGCTCTGTATTCCTCGAGCGGTCGCGTGTTCGGCGGCGGGGCGGGGCGCTGCCCGCGACCGCCACGCCCGCCGCCTCCGCCCTGGCGTCCGCCGGTTGGCGGTGGCGGAGGATTGAGCCGTGCGAGCCCTTCCTCCGCGCTCGACGAAATCCACCAGTCGGCTGAGGTTTTCGCCGCGTTCATCGCGGCCACCGCGGCGGAGTCGCTGTATGTGCCGACCGCGCGGATCGCCTCGGTGCGTACACGCCGGTCCGAATCATTGAGCGCGGCAAGGACGACCTTCTCGGCGTCGGCAGATTTGTCCGCGGAGTCCACCGTCGGCCGTGACAGCGCGCGCACGGCCCACAGTCGCGTATCGGCGTTCTTGTCCGATGCGAGTGCAAGAAGCGCGGGAATCGCAGCCGGATCGCGCGGCCGGAACAGCGCCCATGTGGCACGCCAGCGGATTTCGTCGTTCTTCGATTTCGTGAAGCGGAGGATCGGTGCGAGGTCGCCGCGCGTGTTGCAGCGGCCGATGGAGTAGAGCGCTTCGCCGATCGCCTGGTCGGTGAGTTTTCCCTCGCTCACCGTACCCAGAAAGCGGGCGAGCGCGTCGCGGGCGCGGGCCGTCTTGATCTTGCCCAGCGCGGTCGCGGCTTCAGCAAGAACCGTCGGCGGGAGTTTCGGCGTCGCGAGGAGTGAATCGAACCACGCCACGGTGGTCGAATCCTTCAGCTGGCCCGCCGCGAAGACTTCGGTTGCGGCGACGGACGTGTCGGCATCGAGCCGCCGTGCGCGCAGCAGCGCGTAGCCGCGCTTCTCGGCGATGCGGCCGATGGAGAGCGCGGCGCGGCGCCGGACTTCCGGATGGGCTGACGCGAGAATGCGCGAGAGATCCGTGGAGTCGAAATCCCGATGATCCTCGAGCATCACGAGTCGCGCGATGTCGTCAACGTCGGCGGATGACAGCGCCGGCTTGCGGGCCTGCGCAGGCGCGAGATGCGCGCAGACGGCGATCGCGAGCAGGGCACGGCAAAGGTTGCGGGTGGGCATCTACAAATCGTACGAGTTGGGTGAGCGGGAGACCAGTGCACGGGTATGAACGGCAGGTGTGAATTCATAGGGCACAGGAGTCAGGTGTGAGAGATGGGCGTCTCTCACACCTGGCGCCCAATGCCTGTGCCCTCACGCCCGCAGTTCAGACCTCAAAGCCGCCGGCAAACGATCTCTCGGATGTGTTCAAGCCGGGGGCGGTTCCGCAAAAAACCGTAAATGGCGGAGAGTTGGCGGCTTCCGGGGGAAAACGCATGGTTCGTCGTTCATAGATGCTGGTTGTTGGTGGACGGACTGTACCAACAACCAGCATCTATGAGCCAAGAACCATTTTGCTGTTGTCGTCTCCCTACGGCGCCCCTCTCCCCCCTCTTCCCGTCACCACCGGCGCTGTCATCGCCGGAGCCGGCGGTACGTAGCTCCAGTTGAGGATCGAGTTGAACACCATGTTGAACTCGCCGTGGTTCTGCCACCGGTACACCGGGTTGTTCGCAAACATGAGCACCCGTCCGTGTCCGTCGAACGCGTTCGGAATGTCCACGGCGAACGCCTTGCCCTTCAGGTTGTCCGCGCCGACCATCAGCCCGCTCAGCACCGACGCGTCGCCGCCGACATACTCGGCGAGGACGTTCGCCTGATCAGCCACGCCGACTTTGAACACCTGCTGATCCTGCCCGAACTTCACCGGGAACCGCTTGCTCCCGTAACCATAGAACACCGGGTGCTCAGGTCGCGTGATTTCCGCCGTGATCAGCGGCTTCTGCGCGTTCACGCCCGTCGGGCTTTCAGTGTCCACGGTGCGAGCGAGGCCAAACTGGATTGGATACGTGACCGCCTGGCCCGTTGTGATCAGCGTTCCGCCGCTCGCGAGGAAGGCGTTGATCGCATCGACGCCCACCGAACCGAATCCGCCGGTGATGTCCGGTGACTCACCGTACACGCCGAGTGACTTGTACTTGTCGCTGGGCATGTACGGCACCGGCTTCGCGGCCGGTGCGGCGAGCACCTGTGCCCGGCCGATAGTCTGCACGGCCATAATGATCACGTCGTAATCGGCCTTCAGGTTCCCCTTCTCAACGCGCTCCTTGAAGATCAGGTCGTAGGGAATCCCGAACTGGTCGAACGCGTGGCGATACCACCCGAGGTCCTGCGTGTTGCTCCACTGCGAGTAGATCGCCACGCGCGGCACGGTGGATTCGTGCGACGCGACGGTCGGCATGGCCGATAGAGCCGCCGCGGTGAGGCCGAGCGATTCCACCTGAGCGCGCGCCGCCTGGAGATCGGCGGCGTTGCCGGTCACGATGAACGAACCCGCGGGGAAGGTGACGCCCTCCGCGGTGAACGACGCCTCGGCTATCCGCATCCGCAGGTTCTTCAGGTGATAGCGGAACGTGATCATGTTGTTCGACCCGAGGTGCGCAACGGCGAGACCTGCCGTGCCGCTGCCGACGATCGGCACCTTCACCTCCGCCGTCTTGATGAGCGGCGCGTTCGCCGTGAGGATCGTGCTGTCCTTCACCTCGCGCACGTCCACGTTGAACGCGAAGCCCATGGACCAGCCGCTGTCGTCGTACGTCTGCAGCGCCGGATCGGGATAGTCCTGCTTCTCGAGGAGATTCTTCGCGAGCCGCCCGTACGGCTGGTCGAGCTTCACGAGATACGAACCGGCCGGGAACGTTTCGCCACCCGCTTTTACTGCAGCCGTGAGCTGTCCTATTTCAATTCCCTGCGCGCGCAGGATGTTGATCAGCGTCGCGACCTTCGTCATGTCGCGCTGCA
>Ga0070691_10000383_pt1 | contig 16081 bp, 17 predicted proteins | sample KBSK1101metaG_FD_64673 | JGI IMG/M metagenome (GOLD analysis project Ga0070691, IMG submission 64673) | Corn, switchgrass and miscanthus rhizosphere microbial communities from Kellogg Biological Station, Michigan, USA - KBS K1-10-1 metaG | ecosystem: Host-associated > Plants > Roots >... | reverse complement strand
CCGCCGACCCCGACCCCGCCTCCGACCCCGCCTCCGCACTCGACCCCGCCGCCCAAACAAGCGCCGGTGCAGCCGCAGCTCAAGATGAACGTCGTCAAGACGACGAACACCAAGGGCGCGCCGTCGACCGAGAACTCATACGTCGCACCGAAGAACGGCACCGAGAACGGCGTTCCCGCCGGACAGGGCACCGCCTCACCGGTTCCGGGCACGCCCGAACCGGCCAAGTGCGCGGTACCGTACAAGGAAGCCACCGCGGTCAACTCGGTCCCACCCGATTATCCGGACTCCGCCAAGGATCTGGGACTCGGCGAAGTGACCGTGCTGATCAAGGTGACCGTGGGTGCGAACAACCAGCTGATCGACGCGAGCGTCTATCAGTCGGGGCACAACATGGCTATGGATCAATCCGCGCTGCGCGCGGCCCGTCAGACGACCTACTCGGCGAAGATCGTGAACTGCGTCCCGGTGCAGGACTCGTACATCTTCCACGCCGACTTCTCGCCCGACCAATAAGCCCGAACCTCGGGACAGGCACGAAGGCGGCGTGAGGCTCGATCGGTGACACCGAAAGCCTCACGCCGCCTTCTCTTTATCGCGCTCGGCCTCTCGTTGCTGGTGCACGCGATCTTCTTGGGCTGGCTGCGTTCGCCGTTCGCGATCCGCCAGAGCGACGCGCCGGTCGTGACCATCGTACACGCCCGCGTCGTGCGCATCACCCAGGCCACCCCGGTCCCGCGGACGCCCGCACCGCAGCCGAGTCCGACCGCGCGCGCAAGCGCGCCGCCCCGACCGGTCGCGACCGCGGGACGCGGCGTCGCCGGTTCGCACACGCCCGCTCCGCCCACCCCGACGCCGACGCCGGCGGCGATCGCCGCCGCCTCGCCGTGCCGCGCGCCGAACGCACCGGCCGGGTTAGAAGCGACGCCACAGCCGGCCGAGATCCCGATCGACGCGCGCGCCGCCGCGACCAACGGGACGAGCGCGGTGACGGTGCATCTCGACGAGACCGGCAAAGTGCTCTCGGCCGTGGTCGCGGGTTCGTCGGGGAATCCGTCGCTGGATATGGTCGCGCTCGCGACCGCGAAGAGCGCGCTCTACGTGCCGGCCTATAAGGATTGCAAGGCGGTCGCTTCCGACTACACCTTCACCGCGCGATGGGTCGCCTGGTAGGGCGCGCGAAGGCGGCTAGATCACGCCCATGTCGCGGAGCAGATGGAGCGTGTCGATGTAGCGCTGCAGATGCGCGCGCAGATCGTCGTCGACGTCCAGGAACGCGACGCCGGTGCGATGGCGCTGCATCATCGGGTCGTAGCGCGACCAGCGGATCGTGCCGCGCAGGCGGAGCACCGGTTGGGAGTCGCCGCGCAGTTCGAGCTGGACCGAGACGGGCGCGTCTTTCTCGAGCTCGGCGTTGGTGAGCATCGCCATCCCGCCGAGCGCGATGTCGTACGTCTCGGTGAACTCCGGCTCGAATTCGTCGCCGATGCTGTACGAGACCAGCAACGTATCGCCGACGCGTTCGAAACGCCGTTCGTGTTGCGGACCTCCGTCGTTCCCGTTCTCGAGCACACGGACGCCTTACCTCGGAATCCGCCCCAATCCTTCCGCGCTCTGCAGGCCAGAAGGCCGCGGCGCCCGGTGGGGCGTAACCGAAGCGCCGTGACCTTCGTCCAAGCCATCGTCCTCGCCATCTTACAAGGCGTCAGCGAGCTCTTTCCGGTCTCCAGCCTCGGCCACACCATCCTGATCCCAGCGCTGCTCGGCTGGCACAACATCGATCGTGCCGACCCGAGTTTTCTGGCGTTCGTGGTGGTGCTCCATCTGGGCACCGCGATCGCGCTGATCGTATTCTACCGCGACGACTGGGTGAAGCTCGGCCGGGCGTTCGTCGCCAGCGTCGTGCGCGGCAAGCTCTCCGACGACGTCGACGAGCGGGTCGCTTGGCTCCTCATCGTCGGTACGGTGCCGGTCGGCATCCTCGGTCTGCTCTTCAAGGAGAAGGTCAGCATCCTGTTCGGCACGGTCGCGCCGGCGGCGATCTTCCTGATGATCAACGGCCTGGTGATGTTCGCCGGCGACTGGTTGCGCCGCCGTCAGCACGCCGCGCCGGAGGCCGCGTATAAGCGCATCGAGCAGCTGACGTATCCGCAGAGCATCGGGGTCGGCTTCGGCCAGGCGCTCGCGCTGCTCCCGGGAATCTCGCGTTCGGGCGCCTCGATCGTGGTCGGTCTGCTCTGCGGCCTCGATATGGCGAGCGCCGCTCGCTACTCGTTCCTGCTCGCGACGCCGGTGATCTTCGCCGCTGCGGCGCTCGCCATCCCCGAGCTGTGGGCGCCGGGCGCGCACGTGGTCGCGATGCAGGCGATCGTCGGCGCGGTCTTGGCCGGGTTCTTCGCCTATCTCTCGGTCGCGTTCCTCACCAAGTATTTCAAGAACCACGACCTGCGCGCGTTCGGCTGGTATTGCCTGCTGTTCGGAGCGCTCTGCCTCATCCTCGCCAAAGTAGGAGTGATCAGCTGATATGAAAATCCTCGCGCTCGTCCTCGCCGTCGTCTTCATCCTGTTCGCCATCACCGCCGCCACCGGGATCTGCAGCGCCGTCCCCGCGCTCGGGTTCGACGGCACGCATCACATCAAGCACGCGATCCTGTACGCCGTGCTCGCCGTGCTCTCGGGGTTGTGGTACCGCTTCCAGGCGAACGCCGCCTAGAGGTCCGCCCGCGCGCTATCTCTTCGCGATGATGTAGACTTCGTTCGCATCCGGCGCGAGGATCTCGACGCGCCCGCGCGCGTTGCGCACGAGCGGCTCGAACTCGGGCAGACGCCGCTCGGTCGTCTGGAGGACGACCAGCGGATACTCCGCCGCGGCCGAGAGGACGCTCGCGATCGCGCGCTGGTAGCTCTGCTCGTCGGAACTGCGGGCGCCGAAGAGCGAGTCGCGATAGGCGTGCTCGATGGTGAAGTACGGGTTGCCCTGCCACCACGCTTCCCACATCCAGATCCGCGCGTCGGCCGTGCGGAACGAGTTGCGGGCGGGTGGCGCGATGAAGAGCGCGTCGGCGGCCTGCGCCGAGATGGTGGTCAGCACGTCGGCCGATCGCACCGTGTTGTGGCGCAGGTTGGTCGCCACCCACGACTCGGTCTGCCGGATGTACGTCCACGCGAGCTCGCTCGGCGGTACGTCGGGCATGTCGTCGGGGGCGTGCGATTTCTGCAGCCAGTAGCAGAAGACGCGCCATAGCCCGAGGATCGCGAGGCCGGTCTGGCCGTCGCTGCGCAGGTTGCGCACGTTGTCGAGCCAGACGCCCAGATACATGCACTGCTCTTCCGAGAAGAACACGCCTTCCCACGCCTTGAACGCGTCGAGCGGATAGATGCGTCCGGGCAGCATCTCGACGATCTCGGCGACCTCGCTGTCGCGCAGGATCGTCTGGTCGTTGACCACGATACCTTCGCCGACGCGGACGAACCACTCGAGCAGGTCGCCGCCGTGGACGGCGATGCCGTGCCGCTTGAGATAGTTGAGGTGGGTCGGCAAGCCCATGAACGGATCGACCAGGCTGCGCGCATCGTTGGCGGCCAGGATCTCGTGCAGGCGCGAGGGCGAGATGCGGCGCGTCCGCTCGTGGAGTTCGATCACGCGTGGGCCTTGGTGACGTCGAGCAACGCGCGCGCCACGGCCGGATCGAACTGCGTGCCGGCGGCCGTGTCGAGACGGTCGGCGGGCGCGGTGCGGTCTTCGCGGATCTGGGTGCGGTGGTGGCTCTCGAGCGCATCGTACGCGATCGCGGCCGCCAGGATCTGCGCGCCTTTCGGGATCGCGTCGTGGAGCAGCGACGGCTCCCCGGTCCCGTCGAACCAGGCCGCGCGCGCGCGGAGGATCTCGGCGGCGTGCGCGAACGTCTCGTTGCCGTCGAACAGATCGGCCGCGGCAGCGGCGTTCTCGGCGCGCTCCGCGATGCCGAGACGCGCGAGCGGATCGAACATCTCGTGTTCCGCGGTCGCGTGTCCGAGTTCGCCGGCGGCGAAGGTGCGCGTCGCGAGTGCGAGCGCATCGCGCTCGGCGACGGCCAAGCCGATGCGTTCGGCGATCGCGTCGGCGACCCGGGTGATGCGCAAGCGGCGGCCCTCGGCGGCATTGTGCGCGTCGATCCGGTCGGCCAACAGATCGACCAGCGGTGCGGGCGGCGTCGCGTCGGCACGCAGTGCGTCGAGCGGCACCGCGACCGGCTCGACCTCACCGCCGGTCAGATGGAACCAGCGCACGAAGGCATTGGCGTGATCGGGCCCGATGCCGCGCCCGGCCAGGCCGCCGACGATCACCAACGCTTCGTCGGGCTCGGTCGTGCGCGCGACGATGTCGGCGAGTTGCAGGAGCTGCGCGGCGGCGGGGATGCCGTGCCAGCGGAGCTGATCCGGGAAACCGGTGCCGTCCCACGCCTCGGCCTGCCAGCGCACGAGATCCGCGACCGGCGACGGAAGCGCGGCGATACCGGCGCAGACGCGCGCGCCGTCGGCCGGGAAGTCCCAGCGCGCCATCGTCGCGGTACGATCGGAGAAGGCGTTACCGCGACGCAGCCCCAGATTGCCGATCGCGCCGACCGCGTGCAACAAGCCCGCGAAATAGAGCGCGTTGGCGTCGTCCTCGGTCCGACCGGTCGCGCGCGCGATCGAGACGGCGGCGGCCGCCTTTCGTCGCGCCGTGCCGGGCGCGTTTCCCGCGGCCCGGTCCCCGACGGCACCGAACGCGTCCAATACGTCCGCCAGTCTCGAGGCGGCCGTCCGAGGAACGGCGTCCGGGTCCTGGAATAGCGTCATCGCTTACGCCGATTAGTTGTCGCTGTGCATAAACCCTCACATATCTCCGCTGACGGCTCCGTTTCGATGGTGGACGTCTCGGCAAAATCTCCGACGGTCCGAACCGCGCGCGCCGAGGCGCTCGTGCGGATGGCCGCGCCCGCTCGGGCCGCCTTACAGGATGCGACCGCTCCCAAGGGAGATGCGCTGGTGACCGCTCAGATCGCCGGGATCCAGGCCGCCAAGCGGACCGCCGATCTGATCCCGCTCGCCCACCCGCTGCCGCTCGCCCACGTGGGCGTGACCTTCGCGTGGACCGGCGAGGGTCTGCGGATCGAGGCGACCGCCACCACCTCGGCTCAGACCGGCGTCGAGATGGAGGCGATGGTGGCCGCCGCGGTCGCCGCGCTCACGATCTACGACATGGCGAAGGCCCTGGATAAGGGCATCGTTCTCGAGCGCGTCCGGCTGCTCGAGAAGACCGGCGGCAAGAGCGGCCACTGGTCCTTCGAGACGCCTTCGGCTCCTCAGGATGACACGACAAGATGAAGTTCCGCGTCGCGCTGTTCGTGCTCTCGGATCGGGCCGCTGCCGGCGAGCGCGAAGACGCCTGCATCCCGGTGATGCGCGAGAAGCTGGGCGACCTCTACGACATCGTCCGCGCGACCGTGCTGCCCGACGACCCGAGCGCGTTGCAGGCCGACCTGATCGATCTTTGCGATCGCGGGGCGGCCGACCTGATCCTGACCAGCGGCGGCACCGGCCTCGCGCCGCGCGATCGCACGCCGCAGGCGACCGCCGCGATCCTCGACTACGAAGTCCCCGGCATCGCCGAAGCGATCCGGGCAACCTCGATGCAGATCGTCAAGAGCGCGATGCTCTCGCGCGCGCTCGCCGGGGTGCGCCATCGCACGCTGATCGTCAATCTCGCCGGCAGTCCGAAGGCGGTCGGCGAATCGCTCGACGTCATCCTCTCCACGTTGCCGCACGCGCTGGAGCTGCTCGCCGATCGCGTCGTCGACGGCTAGTGGATTTCCGCCAGGCCGAAGCGTATCTGCTCGGCACCATCGACGAGAGCACCTCGCGACGCGAACCCTACCGCCTCGATCGGATGCGGGCGTTCTTGCGCGAGCTCGGCGACCCGCAGAACGCCTATCCGACCGTCCATATCGGCGGCACCAGCGGGAAGGGCTCGACCTCGACCCTGATCGCCTCGATGTTGCGCGCCGCCGGAAAACGCACCGGCCTGCACACCAAGCCGCACCTGCGCTCGATGACCGAGCGCGCGCGCGTCGACGGCCTCGACATCCCCGAGGAACGCTTTGCGGAGCTCTTCAGCGAGATGATGCCCGCGATCGAGCGCTGTGCGGCAGACGAAGGCCGACCGTCGTACTACGAGTCGCTGCTGGCGCTGGCGTTCCTGTACTTCGAGCGCGAACGGGTCGACGTCGCCGTGATCGAGGTCGGCCTGGGTGGAACGCTCGACGGCACCAACGTGATCGTGCCCGAGGTCGCCGCGATCACCACGGTCGGTTACGACCACACCGAGATCCTCGGCGATACGCTCGAGCTGATCGCGGGCGACAAGGCAGGCATTGCGAAGCCCGGCGTTCCGCTGGTCTGCGGCGTGACCGACCGGGGCGCGCGCGCCGTGATCGAGGCGCACTGCTCGGAGGTCGGGGCGCCGTTCGTCCCGGTCTGGGAGACGACCACGATCGAGGCCGGTGCCGGCGAGCGCTACGCACAGCACTTCGCGGTGACCACGCCGACCGGCCGTTACGACGTGACGCTCCCGCTCTTGGGCGCGTTCCAACGGACGAACGCCGCGATCGCGTTGCGCGTCGTGGAACAACTGCGTCCGGATCTGCGCCCGTCGCGCGAGGCCTGCGAACGCGGGCTCGCGACCGCGACGTTGGCCGGGCGGATGGAGTACTTCCCGGCGCATCCGGGCGTCGTGTTCGACGTCGCGCACAACCCCGAGAAGGCCGCTCGCCTGGCCGACTCGTTGCGCGAGCAGTTCCCGGATCGCCATTTCTGGATGATCGTCGCGATCGGGACATCCAAGGACGCCGGCGAGATCGTACGGGCGCTCGGGACGCTCTCGGCGACGTTCGTGTTCACCTCGTTCGATGCGGCCGGCCGGACCGCGATCAAACCGCAACGGCTGGCGAGCATCGCCGAAGACGCGGGCTCGTGGGGCCGCGCCATCGCCGATCCGGTCGAAGCGTTGACGATCGCGCGGCGGAACGCCAACGCCGACGACATCGTGGTCGTCACCGGCTCGACCCTGGTCGTCGCGGAGCTGCGGGAATGGTGGTTCGAGCATGTCGCGACCGTCACCTGAGCGCGGGGCGCTCGAGGTGCGCGGGATGCGCTTGCCGTGGGGCGAGCGCACCTACGTGATGGGCATCGTCAACGTGACGCCCGATTCGTTCTCCGGCGACGGCGTGCTCGCGCCTGGCGACGCGCTCGACCGCGCGCTCGCGCAGGTCCGCTGCGGCAGCGACATCCTCGACGTCGGCGGCGAGTCGACCCGTCCGGGGCACGAACGCATCGGCGAGACGCACGAGATCGCGCGCGTCGTGCCGGCGATCCGGGCCGTACGCGAACGGTTGCCGAACGCGATCGTCTCGGTCGACACGTACAAGCCCGTCGTCGCCCGCGCCGCCTGCGAGGCCGGGGCGGACGTGATCAACTCGGTCTGGGGCATGCCGCACGATCTGTTGGACGTCGCGATCGAGTTCGGAACGCCCGTCGTCATCATGCACAACAAGGAGCGCGCGGAGTATGCAGGCCCGATGCTGGACGAAGTGCTCGCGTTCTTGAGCGAGGCCGCCGAGCGCGCCGTGAGACGCGGCCTTCCGCGCGCGCACGTGCTGGTCGATCCGGGCGTCGGCTTCGGCAAGACGCCCGAGCACAATATCGCCGTGCTGCACGGTCTCGAGCGCGTGGTCGCGCTCGGCTTTCCGACCTTGCTCGGTGCGTCGCGCAAATCGACCATCGGCAGACTGACCGGCCGCGAGCCGAACGACCGTACCTACGGCACCGCCGCGACGACCGCGCTCGCGGTGGCGGCCGGGATCGACGTGGTGCGCGTGCACGACGTGACCGAGACCCGCGACGTGGTGGCGGTGAGCGATGCGGTGGTCCGCGATTGGAGGCCCGAAGGATGGATGCGATAACCCTGCGTGGGATGCGCGCGATGGGGCGCCACGGCGCCTACGACGGCGAGCGCGATGCGGAGCAGCCGTTCGACATCGATCTGCGCCTCGAGATCGACCTGCGCGCGGCCGAGAGCAGCGACGCGCTCGGCGACACTCTCGACTACGACGCCCTCCACAAGCGGATCGCGGGCATCGTCCAGCAGACCTCGTTCGCATTGCTCGAGCGCTTGGCCGGGGAGATCCTCGCCGCCATCTTCGCCGACGCGCGTATCGCTCGTGCGGAGCTGACCATCGGCAAGCCCGGCATCCTCGACGGCGCGACCGCAGCGGTGACGCTCGCGCGAGAGAACCCGCGCCACCGCACGACGTTTCCGTGATCCATCGCGCTTACATCGGTGTCGGCGCCAACCGCGGCGACGCCGAGAAGAACGTGCGCGACGCGATCGCCGCGCTCGGCGAGCTCGGCGCGGTCGAACGGATGTCGTCGCTCTACCGGACCAAGGCGTGGGGCAAGACTGATCAGCCCGACTTCGTCAACGCGGTGGCGCTGATCGAAACGGGCCTCAACCCGCGCTCGCTGCTGATCGCGCTCAAGGCGATCGAACTCGACCTCGGTCGCGTCCCGTCGGAGCACTGGGGCCCGCGCGCGATCGACCTGGATATCCTCACCTTCGACGATCTGCGCGTCGAAGAAGAAGGCCTCACCATCCCGCACGCGAGCATGAACGAACGCGCCTTCGTCTTGGTCCCGCTCGCGGAGATCGACCCGAGCTTCGCTCCGCTTCGGGATGCCTTACCGGTCGGCGAGGTTCACAAGCTCGGCGAGGTGACCTCGTAGACGCGCTTCGTCACGAAGACGTCTAAGAGCTGCGGATCGATCTTGCCGCGTTGGGCGAACTCCTTGGTGAGGATGTCGAGGGCGCGTTCGATCGAGAGCGCTTTCTTGTAGGGACGGTCGCCTGCGGTGAGCGCGTCGAAGACGTCGCTGATCGTCATCATGCGCACCTGCGGCGATATCTGATCGCCGGCCAGGCCGCGCGGATAGCCGGTACCGTCGAGATGCTCGTGGTGCCCGTAGGCCAAGTCGGCGACGTTCGGCCACGGCGTGGTCTGCCACGGGATCTCGCGTAGGAACAGGAACGACTGGGTGACGTGCTGCTGCATGCGGTCGCGTTCGTCGTTCGAGAGCGACCCGCGCGGGATCGTCAGATACTCCAGCTCGCGGTCGTCGAGCAACGGGCGCACGTCGATGCCGTCGCGGAACATCCGGCCGCGCGCCTCTTCGAGCGCGGCTTCGGCGTCGGCCGCGACCACGGCCGGTTCGTTGGCCGCCTCGACCCTTTCGAGCAGTGCGATCAGGTCGTCGCGTTCGCGAGGATCCGCGCTCTGCTCGATCGCCAGCAAGAAGCGCAGGCGCACCGTGTCCAGTCGCCCGTCCGGCAGCTTCTTCGATTTCGCGAAGATGTATTCGGGCACGGCGACCTTTCCGAAGTCGTGCAGCAGCGAGGCGTAGCGCAGTTCGCGCAGGTGGTCGGCCGAGAAATGTGCGTCGGCGAACGGGCCGCTCCCGATGGCGTTGAGCGTCACCGCTTGCGCGACCGTCAACGCGGCGACCCGCTCCGAATGGCCCTGTGTGGCCGAGTCGCGGACCTCGATCGCCTTGACCGAGGCGCGGACGAACGTCTCGAAGAGATCTTGGATCGCTTCGACCAGGCGCGCGTTCTCCAGCGCGACCGCGGCTTGCGAGGCGAGCGCGAGCAGTATCTGCTCGTCGTGATCGTCGAACGGCTCGACCACTTTGACGGTGTGTTCGGGCGATTCGAGCGTCATCTCGAACGCCGGCTTGCGATTGATCAGTTGGATCGCGCCGACCACGTCGCCGGTCACCGTCGTCATCGGCACGCACAGCACCGACATCGTGCGGTAATGGCTGGCCCGATCGAACGCGTCGTTGAAGCGGTACGGCGAGACCCCGTCGGGCGCGTAGGCGTCCACGATGCGGACCGGCTCGGCGGTGCTCGCCACGTAGCCGGCGATCGATGCATGCGAGAGCGGGAGCAGCGAACCGAGATAGATGCCCGCGTCGGTCGGTCCGGTCTGCGCGACCGCGAAGCGGAGCATCGGCGGGCCTTCGCCGCGCTCGACGACGTACAGGCTGCCGCCATCGGAGCGGGTCAATTCGCGCGCCTTGCGCACGATCAGTTGCTGCAGTACGGCCGGGTCGCGTTCCGACGAGAGCGCGCGAGCGATCTCGAGTAGATCGCTGCTCTCGCCCGCGAGGCGTTCCTGAGCGATGGCGGCGTCGGCCGCGAGCGCCGCCCGGGCAGCCGCACTGACGGCGATCCGGTCGAGCGGGGGACGGAGCACCGCGACCACGTTCGGCTCGTCGGCGAGCCAGGCGTTCGCCGGGATGTCCGGGGCGACGGCCACGATAGCGACCGGGGTCCGCTCGAGCGCGCTGATGCCCCCGAGGGCTCCTAGCCGTTCGAAGTTCACCTCGCGCGGCGAAAGGCCGGCCTTCGCAAGAAGGTCGGGAAATGGCCCGAGGTCGGTCCCGATCGGGTACAGGAAAAGGGGCACGTGGGGTGCTTTCTGTCCCAAGGCGGCACGTCCCGGTAACGGATAAGGGCGCCCGGGGTGCCGTGACGAATCCAAGGCGCTCATGTCCGACGTGCAAACGCCCCCTGACGGTATCGCCGCCCGGGTCCGCCGCCTGGTCGAAGCCTTTGTCGAGACCGATCTTATCCGCGTCCGCATCGAGCGCGACGGGGAGCGGATCGAGTTCGGGCGGCCCGCCATGCGCCACGACCACGCCCAAGTGGCCGAGGCCGTGGCGCTGGCCGCCGAGGCCGTGCCGGTGCGCGACGTCGAGACCATCAAGGCCGACCTGGTCGGGATCTTCCGTTTGAGCCGTCCCGCGCCGATGGAGGGCGACCTGCTCGAAGGCGATCGCGAACTGGCGTACGTCGAAGCGCTCGGCATCCGCAACCCGGTCCGCTCGCGCGGCGCCGGACGGATCGCGGCGATTCTCTGCAAAGACGGCGACGCGGTCGACTACGGCCGCCCGCTCTTCGAATTAGATCGAGGCTGATATTTTCCGCAAAGTGTTGATCGCCAATCGCGGCGAGATCGCGCTCCGCATCAATCGCGCCTGCCAAGAGCTGGGCGTGAAGACGGTGGCGATCTTCTCGGAAGCCGATCGCGAGTCTCTCCACGTGCGCCAGGCGGACGAAGCGTTCTGCGTCGGTCCCGGCCCGGTCGCGCGTTCCTATCTCAACATCCCGAACATCATCTCGACGGCACTGGTCACCGGTTGCGACGCGATCCACCCGGGCTACGGCTTCATGGCCGAGAACGCGCGGTTCGCCTCGATCTGCGCCGATCACGGCATCGTCTTCATCGGCCCCAAGCCCGAAGTGATCTCGGCGATGGGCGACAAAGCCACCGCCAAACGCGTGATGAAAGAGGCCGGCGTCGCGACCACGCCCGGCACCGACATCCTGGCGTCGGTCGACGAGGCCCGCAAAGCGGCGCATAAGATCGGCTACCCGGTCCTGATCAAGGCCACCGCCGGCGGCGGCGGCAAAGGCATGCGCGTCGTCGAGAAGCCCGAGGACCTGGAGCGCTCGTTCCACGGCGCCAGCTCCGAGGCGGAAGCCTCGTTCAAAGACGGCCGCGTCTACATGGAGAAGCTGATCCGGGATCCGCGCCACATCGAAGTCCAAGTCTTGGCCGACGAGTTCGGCAGCGTCGTGCATCTCGGCGAGCGCGACTGCTCCGTGCAGAAGCCCTCGCACCAGAAGCTGATCGAAGAAGCTCCCGCTCCGTCGCTCTCGGAGAAGGCCCGCAAGGCGCTGCACGAGATGGCGATCAAGGCGTGCAAGCACGTGAAGTACTCCAACGCCGGAACGCTCGAGTTCCTGGCCGACGGCGACAACGTCTACTTCATGGAGATGAACACGCGCATCCAGGTCGAGCATCCGGTCACCGAGATGGTCTACAGCGTCGACCTGGTCAAAGAGCAGATCCGCATCGCGTCGGGCGAGAAGCTCGGCTACGTGCAATCGGACCTGGCGCTGCGCGGTCACGCGATCGAGTGCCGCATCAACGCCGAGGACGCGAGCAACAACTTCGCTCCCGAGGCCGGCACGCTCACCAAGGTCGTCTTCCCGGGCGGCCCCGGCATCCGCGTCGACACGCACGTGTTCTCGGGCGCGCAAGTCCCGCCATACTACGACTCGATGATCGCCAAGATCGTCGCGTTCGGCGCGACCCGCGACGCCGCCATCGCGCGGATGGAACGCGCGTTGCGAGAGACCGTGATCGAAGGCGTGCACACGACCATAGACGAGTGTCTCGTCATCCTGGCCACGCCGGAGTTCCGCGCCGGGGACTACAACATCGGCTTCCTCCCGCGGTTGCTGGAAAAACAAGCGGCCCAAGCCGCCCTCGCCGCGACTGCAGGCGTCTAGATGCCGACCCGCCGTATGGCCCGCGAGCAGGCCCTCCAAGCGCTCTATTCCATCACGGTCGGCCGTCGCGAGCCGAACGACGTGCTGATCGAGACGGTCGGCGACGAGGCGCCGAGCGGGCACCGCGGATTCGTACGCGACCTGGTGCTGGGCACGCTCGACCACACGGAAGAGGCCGACGCGACCATCGCGCCCCTGCTCCAAGGCTGGACGCTCGAACGAATGCCGACCATCGATCGTTTGATCTTGCGTATGGCCAACTACGAACTGCGCTACGAAGGCACGCCGCCCGCCGTCGTGATGGACGAAGCGGTCGAGCTGGCCAAGAAATTCTCGACCGAAGACTCGGGCCGGTACGTGAACGGCGTCCTGGCGGCCATCGTCCGCACCGATGCGAAGAAAGCCTAAGCCCAAAACGCGCCGGCGCCGCTTCTGGCGCTCGCTCGCGATCACCGTCTTCCTGCTCGCGCTCTTCGCGGCGGGTACGATCGCGGGCATCGTGATGGCGTACTCGCGCAACCTGCCCGACATCAGCCGGATGGCCGACTATCAGCCGGCCCGCTCGACCCGCATCTTCGCGCGCGACGGGTCGCTGCTCGGCAGCGTCTACAAAGAGAACCGCGTGTGGGTGCCGATCGCGCAGATCCCGCCGATCGTCCGCAACGCGTTCATCGCGAGCGAAGACAAGAACTTCTACCACCACCACGGCGTCGATTTCTTCGGCATCGCGCGCGCCGCGCTCGCCGACCTGACCCACCAGCGTCAGCAGGGCGCCTCGACCATCACCCAGCAGCTCGCGCGAAAACTGTTCCTCAACGACAACTACTCGGTCTCGCGCAAGATCCAGGAAGCGCTGCTCGCGATGGAGATCGAGCGGTACTACACCAAGGACGAGATCCTCGAGCGCTATCTCAACCTGGTCTATCTCGGCTCGGGCGCTTACGGGGTCGATGCCGCCGCGCACACCTACTTCGGCCGCGGCGTCGGGACGCTGACCGCCGGGCAGGCCGCCATGATCGCCGGCGTGGTCGCCGCGCCGTCCGAATACTCGCCGTACGTCAACATGAAGTTCGCCAAGAGCCGCCAGACGCGCGCGCTCAACCTGATGGCGGAGAGCCACTTCATCACGCAGGCGCAGGCCGACGACGCGATCGCCGCGCCGATCGTGCTCGCGGGCGAACGACCGGAGGGCCTGCAGGGCTACAACTCGCCGTACTTCACGACCTACGTGATCTCGCAGTTGGAGAAGCTGTTCGGCACGCAGGCCGTGCAAGAGGGCGGTCTGCAAGTCTATACGACCGTCGATCCCAAGCTGGAAGCCGCCGCGCAAGAGGCGGTCGACTACGGCGTGAACGCGGCGCTGGCAGAGGGCATCGGCGCGCACGAGGCCGCGCTCGTCTCGATCCGTCCGAGCACCGGCGAGATCGTCGCCATGATCGGCGGCACGAAGTTCTCGCTGGCCAATCAGTTCAATCGCGCCTGGCAGGCCCGTCGTCAGCCCGGCTCGTCGTTCAAGGCGTACGTCTACACGGCGGCGATCGACAACGGCATGGCGGCATCGACCATCGTCGACGACTCGCCGGTCTCGTATCCGATGGGCGACGGCACGCAGTGGTCGCCGCAGAACGACGACTTCCGCTACATGGGAGCGGTGACGCTGCGCCAAGCGCTCGCGCTCTCGCGCAACGTGGTCGCGGTCAAGGTCGCGCAGCAGATCGGCATCGACCGCGTGATCGACTACGCGCAGCGCATGGGCGTCACGTCGCCGCTCGAGGCGAATCTGTCGCTCGCGCTCGGCACCTCGGACGTGACCGTATTGGATCAGGCCAGCGGCTACTCGACGATCGCGAACCAGGGTATCCACGTCGATCCCACCGCGTTCCGGGTCGTCAAAGACGCGCTCGGCAACACCGTGCTCGACGATCGTTTCCCGCAGCAGAACGAGGTCATCAGCGCCGGCACCGCGTTCATCATCACGACCATGCTCGAGGACGTCATCACCTACGGCACCGGCGCGAACGCCAACATCGGCCGTCCGGCCGCCGGCAAGACCGGCACGACCTCGGACTTCAAGGATGCGTGGTTCGTCGGCTTCACGCCCGATCTGGTGACCGCGGTCTGGGCCGGCAACGACGAAGGCCGGATGAGCGAGTCCTACGGCGGCAACATCCCGGCGCGCATCTGGGCGCGCTACATGCGCGCCGCACTGGCCAATACGCCCAAGCACGACTTCACGATGCCGGCCGATGAGGTCCGCAAGACGGCCTCGTGCAGCGGACGCGGCATGGAATACTACCTGATCGCGACCGCGCCGCTCTCGCCGTGCACGCGTACGTTTTCGAACGCGGCGCCCGCCTACGTCGCACCGGTCTACAGCGCCCCGCCGCTCCCGACGCTTGCGGCCACGCCGACGCCGCTCCCCATCGTCGCGACCCCGCCACCGGATTCGGTCGGCGATGGAACGCACTTCGTGCCGCTCGATTCGCCCGCGCCCTCGGCCGCGCCGCCCGCGCCCGAAGCCACCAAGCCTCCGCACCGCCCGCGATGAACGAGAACGTCAGACCATGCTGGATATAACGGTCGGGGAGTTTTCGGGTCGCTTTGCTGACCTGGTTTCGAAAAACACGAGGCTTCAGAGAATCGCCATTTCCGGGGAAATCACTGGTTGGAACGTTCAAGAAGATGGCGGGGTCTACTTCGCAATCAAGGACGCACGTAACCAGCTGAATTGCTATGCGTTCGCCAGCAACGCGCGTAGGTTTCCCGAAGCCAAGAACGGGGACTTAGTTCGCACAGTTGGTGCAGTTCGAATTTGGGCAGGCAGGAGCCAGTATCAGTTGCTCGTGGACGAGTTAACGCGAACCGGCGCAGGGTCGCTGGCCGCAGCGATCGAGGCTCTTCGAAACAAGCTTAGGCTGGAAGGCGCGTTTGATCTCTCTCGCAAGAAACACCTGCCGCGGTATCCGAGGCGTATTGCCTTGGTCACGTCCGCGTCTGGGGACGCTCGCGCAGATTTTGAAGGGCGGGTCAAGGCGCGGGCGCCGAACGTAGAGGTGCAGTTTTTTGGAGCGACGGTTCAGGGGCCACGGGCTGTAACTGAATTAGCCAGCGCAATAAACAGAGCGTCTCAAGCCAATGTTGACGTTATTGTCGTCTCGCGTGGCGGCGGATCGGATGAAGATCGGCTTGCATTCAACATGGAGCCTGTTGTCCGAGCGATCCTGGCTAGCAGACATCCCGTTGTAACGGCGATCGGGCATATCGTCAACGTGCATCTTGCGGACGAGGTGGCTGACGTTGTTGTTGCGACGCCTACGGCGGCGGTCGACGAGGTGATAGAAACCTGGGTGAGGACGCTTGAGAGGCTTCGCAACGGCAGGCGCCACCTTCTGCGGAGCTACCGTGAAATCGTGTTGCGCTCGATTCAGCGTCGTGACCTTGCTGCGCAGGCACTTGGATTTTCCCAGCGGACGATTGTTGGATCGCGACAGAAGCGACTTGATCAGGTCGTGCTTAGCCTAAATGCGCGAAACCCGGCACTTAAGCTTACCAGACGGCAAGCGGCGCTGCGGTCCGTATCCGAAAAACTATCGGCGCTTGTCGCTCCCATGATGACGCGGCTGAAGCGCCAGGTTGAACTCCGCA
>Ga0070691_10000379_pt1 | contig 16112 bp, 19 predicted proteins | sample KBSK1101metaG_FD_64673 | JGI IMG/M metagenome (GOLD analysis project Ga0070691, IMG submission 64673) | Corn, switchgrass and miscanthus rhizosphere microbial communities from Kellogg Biological Station, Michigan, USA - KBS K1-10-1 metaG | ecosystem: Host-associated > Plants > Roots >... | reverse complement strand
CGAGACGCCGACCTTGCCGACCTCGCCGCGGGCGAGGACGTGGTCGGGGTCGTATCCCGTCTGGGTGGGGAGGTCGAAGGCGACCGAGAGCCCGGTCTGGCCCTTGGCGAGGTTGCCGCGGTAGAGCTCGTTCGAGCGCTTGGCGTCGGAGTGGCCGGCGTAGGTGCGCATCACCCACGGGCGATCGGGCTCGGGCAGTCGGTGGTCGCTCATGCCTCAATCTTATTTGCCCGGCGCCGAAATCCGCCGTTCAGGCGCCCGCGACCCGCATCTTTCCCGCCGCCCTGTGTTTAGGCTGCGACCGATGAGAACTCGATTTGCAGCGATCTTCCTCGCCTCCATGGTCGTCTCGATGCTCGCCGCCGCCGCGGTCGGCGCGGCGATGATCGGGATCTACCGCAACGGGATGGAAACGACCGCCCAGCGCGCCCAGCTGGTCAAGCTCGCCGGCGCCAGCTGCGCCCGCGGCGGCTCCGACGGCGCCCTGCGGGTGACGCTCGGCAAGCGCACCGCCGCCTGCTCCTATCGCACCCCGGTGCTCGGCCGCGACCTCGAGATCTCCGCCACCGAGCGCCTGCTCAGCGGCACCCCGACGGCGCTGCAGAAGAAGGCCTTCCTGGCCCTGGAGCTGCGGGCCGGCGGCGGTGCCAAGTACCAGCTGCTCGCCTTCCCGCTGCAGCGCAAGGTGCAGCTGGTCAAGGTCAGCCCCGAAGGCACCGAATACCTGGCGATCGCCAAGAACGTGAAAACGCTGATGGGGGTCAACAAAGCCAACTCGCTGCGGCTGCGGGCGGTCAACGTCACCAGCGGCCCCGAACGCGGCAACGCCCAGATCGTCGGCTCCGTCGGCGGCACCCAGGTCGTCGAAGCGGCCGACGAAGGCGCCGGCGCGCTCAGCGGTCGCGCCTCGGCGGTCGCGATCGGCGCCACCAAGAACGCCAATGGCCTGGTGGGCAGCATCGACGACGTCGTCGTCCGCGTCCCGAGCCCCTTCTAGTGGAGGCGTGCTGCGGCGATGTCGACCGCGACCGCTGAGCGCTCGCGCGGCGCCGGCCCGGGCGCGGACCTGGGCGGGAGCTGGCGCGTGATCGTGCGCAACGACAGCCACAACACCTTCGACCACGTCGCTCAGACCCTCGCGGACGTGCTCCCAGGGGTCAGCCTCGATCAGGGTCACCAGATGGCCGATCGCATCCACAACAGCGGCCAGGCGATCGTCTGGTCGGGCCCGCAGGAGCCGGCCGAGCACTACTGGGAGCAGCTGCGCGCCGCCGGCCTGACGATGGCGCCGCTGGAGCGCGCCTGAGCCACCCCGCCGCCGCTATTCGGCGGCGATCAGGGTGTGCCAGGTGGGGAGCAGCGGGATGTCGTAGAGGTCGATGACGGTGGCGCGCACGGCCTCGATCTCCTCCGAGAACCAGTAGCGCTCGAAGTCGGCGCGGTTCTCCCAGATCGAGGTCTGCTGGAAGGACAGCGGGTCGTCCTTGGCCCGGGTCAGGGACCAGCTCTTGGCGCCGAAGGCGGGCATCTTCGCCGCCGCCGGTTCCCAGGCGTCGAGCCAGCGATCGGCCCGGAACGGGGCGATGTGCCAGTCGAGCCGGTTGACCTCCGCCATCAGATGCCCCTCTCCATTCGTGCTTGGCTCATGCTCCGACCTCGGCCCGGATCGCGCCCGGCCCTTCCTCGGTCTTGCCCTCGTCCTCGGCCTCGGCCCCGACCAGGATCGAGATCTTGCCGAGGTGCTTGTTTTCGTGCAGCAGCTGGTGGGCGCCGGGGACGCCATCGAAGTCCATCGTCTGCCAGAGCACGGGGCGGACCTTGCCCTCCGCCATCAGCTGGTTGGCCCGCATGCACTCATAGGCATTGGCGAAGTGGGAGCCGATGATCTGCTTCTGGCGCATCCACAGGTAACGCACGTCGAAGTCGAGCTGGAAGCCCGAGGTGGCGCCGCAGATGACGACTTTGCCGAACGGCTTGACGGTGTAGACCGAGGTCGGGAAAGTCGCCTGGCCGACGTGCTCGAAGACGATGTCGGGGGCGTCGCCGAGGATCTCCTTGACCCGCTTGGCGAAGCCGCGCGAGGCCTTGAAGCGCTCCTTGTCGGCGGCCTTGTCGGCGAGGTTCTCCGGCGTCCGCATCATCTCCCCGAACTCGGAGCGGTTGATGTAGTCGACGGCGCCGAGCTGCTTCACCAGCTCGCCCTTCTCGTCGGAGGAGACGACGCCGACCGCGTTGGCGCCGGCCGCCTTGCAGAGCTGCACGGCGAAGACGCCGAGGCCGCCGGCGGCGCCCCAGATGAGGACGTTGTGCCCGGGTTGCAGCTTGCACTGGTCGATCAGCATCCGGTAGGCGGTGAAGTAGGTGAGCCCGTAGGAGGAGGCCTCGGCCCAGCTCATGTTCTGGGGGCGGGGCAGCAGCTGCTGGGCCTGCACCTTGGTGAACTGGGCGAAGGAGCCCCAGGTCGTCTCGTAGCCCCAGATCTTCTGGCTCGGCGCGGCCAGCGGGTCGAGCCCGTGGACCTCGACGTCCTCGTAGGAGGCCTGGTTGCAGTGGACGACGACCTCGTCGCCCGGCTTCCAGCGGGTCACGCCCTCGCCGACCTTCCAGACGATCCCGGAGGCGTCGGAGCCGCCGATGTGGTGGCCGTACTCGGGATGGTCGCCGTAGGGGAAGACCGAGACCGGCTTGCCCAGCGCCGCCCAGACGTTGTTGAAGTTGACGCCGGCCGCCATCACGCGGACGATCACCTCGAAGGCGCCGGGCTCGGGAACCTCGATCTGCTCGAGCTGGAAGGCGTCCTTGGGCTCGCCCTGGCGCTCCTCGCGGATCACCCAGGCGGCCATCGTCTCCGGCAGGGTTCCGGGCTCTACGTCAAGCTTCGAGATCGCACTGCTGTCAACGGCCAAAGGGGTCCTCCGCGGGGTCGGTAACGGGCGCGCCGAATCCTAGTTAAGAGACCTGCGTCCCGGCGCTACGCGGCGTCGGAGGCCTCGCGCAGCTCCGGGGCGGTGATCTCGCGAACGGTGATCTCGACCGGTTCCGGCGGCTCGATCTGCTTGCCCGGGGCGATGCCGAGATCCTCGACCTTGCGCAGCTGCGGCAGCAGCCGGCCCTCCATCGAGCCGACCGCGGAGTTGTAGGACTTGGTCGCCGACTCGAGCCGCCGGCCGACCGTGTCGAAGTCGGTGATGAACTTGCCGAAGCGGGCGTGCAGGGTGTTGGCGGCGTCGGCGATCTCGGCCGCCTCGGCGACCATCCGCTCCTGGCGCCAGCCCAGCTCCATCGTCCGCAGCAGCCCGATCAGCGAGGTCGGGCTGACCAGCAGCACGTTGCGCTCCAGCGCGTAGTCGAAGAGGTCGGGGTCGGCGGCGAAGGCCGCGTGCAGGGCGGGCTCGTTGGGGATGAAGCAGATCACCAGGTCCGGCATCTCGCCGGCCTTGAACTGGCCCTGGTAGTCCTTCGAGCTGAGCGCCCGCACGTGCTCGCGGGCCTGGCGCGCATGGCGCTCGAGGTGGGCCCGGCGCTCCGATTCGACCTCGGACTCCTGGGCGTCGAGGAAGGCGTCGAGCGGGACCTTGGAGTCGGCGACGAAGCTGCGACCTTCGGGCAGGAGGAAGAGGGCGTCGGGGCGCAGGCGGCCGTCTTCGGTCCGCAGCGTCTCCTGCAGCTCGAAGTCGACGTGCTCGGTCATGCCGGCGATCTCGACGCAGCGGCGCAGCTGCAGCTCGCCCCACTGGCCGCGGGTCTGCGGCTGGCGCAGCGCCTTCTTCAGGCCGGCCGTCTCCGAGTTGAGGTTGCCGACGGTCTGCCCCATCTGCTCGAGCAGGGTGCGGGTCTGCAGGTCGGTCTCACCGCGCTTTCGCACCTCGGCCTCGATCTTCTCCTGGCCGCTGGCGATCCGCTCGGCCAGCACCTTGATCTCCGCCTGGCGCTTGTCGATCTCCGCCTGACGGCGGTCGAGCGCCGCCTCGGACGTCTTCGCGTCGAGCTTGCGCGACTCCTCGTTGACCCGCATCAGGTCGGCCACCGCGCGCGAGGTCGCCTCCTGGATCGCCGGCCCGAGATCGGGCTGCTCGAGCGGGGCCTCGCGGTTCGAGACGACCAGGTAGACCAGCCCCGCGGCGAGCAGGACGACGGCGATTGCGAGCACGACGGTCACGACCACCGATAGTGACGGGCCGTCCAGACGGAGTTAGGCGGCGAAAACCGAGCAGATCAAGGCAGGAGGACGTCGTTCTCGGACGAGGCCCGGTACGGGCCGACGACGAGTTTGCCGGGACGGGCCCCGGGGATGTCGGCGGCGGCGACCACGTAGGTGCCGGTGGGGAGGTCGGTCTGCAGGGTGCCGGGGCTGCCGGCGAGGATCGGGCCGGAGCTGTCGTCGCGTGGGCCGCGCAGCTCCAGGCGTGAGTCGGTGCGGGTCTGGTTGGCGACGACGATGGCCACCGTCAGCGGCCCCCTGTCGCCGCGGATCGGCGGCTGCGGGTGGTTCTGGTTCTGCGGGATCTGCTGGGTGGGGTCGGGCCCGATGCCGACCGCCACCGGCTGCACGGTCACCGCCTTCGGCGTGATCGTGACGCTGACCCGGGTCGCGACCTGGGGCCGCTGGTCGTTCGGGTGGGTCTCGGCGCCGCAGCCGGCCGCCAGCAGCGCCAGCAGGCCGAACGCACACGCAACGGCTCTCACTCTCCCACGACCCATCGCGGCGGAATCTAACCGAAGGGCAAGTCGACTACGCGCGCCGTAACCCCATCTTCACCTACGGCGAGCTCGGCGCCGGGCTCGGCCTCGCGCCGCAGGATCGCCAGCCCGATCGGCCCGAAGGCGGGGGAGACGGCGCTGCCGCCGAGCTCTCCGACCTCCTTCTCGCCCAGGCGCAGGACGGCGCCGGGCGCGGCCGGGTCGCTCAGCCGCAGCCCGCGCAGGTGGCGATTGGGCCTGCCCTTGTAGTGGAGCCGGGCGACCGTCTCCTGGCCGATGTAGCAGCCCTTGGTGAAGCTGACGGCCTGCTCGACGATCCCCGCCTCGGCCGGCATCGTCTCGGTCCCCATCTCGGCCCCGAAGCGCGGGGTGCCGGACTCCAGCCGGAGGATCTCCGCCGCCTCCTCGCTGACGGCGACCGTGCCGGCTTCGAGCATGGCCCCGCGCAGCCGCTCGGCCTCCGCCGCGGCGACGATCAGGTCGATGCCGCCGGCGGTGCCGGCGATCAGGCACTCGACGCCGGCGACCGCGGTCTCTTCGCAGGCGTTCTCGGGCAGCGCCGCGGTGCCGGCGATCTCGACGCTGCGCGGGCCGATCAGTGAGAGGATCGCGCGTTCCTCGCTGACGTCGGTCACCTCCGCGTCGCGGCCGATCGAGTACATCCGCAGGTGGCGGACGGCGGCGGCGAGGCCAGCGGGCTCGGTGTCGATCCAGATCTCCTCGGCGCTCGGCCGCAGCACCCGCATGTCGGCCTGCATGTGCCCCTTGCGGTCGAGCAGAGCGGCGTACTGGCCCGCGCCCGGCTCGAGTGCCTCGACGTCGTTGGTCAGCTGCCCCTGCAGGTACTCGGCCGCATCGGACCCGCCGACCCGCAGCTTCCCCCGCTCGGAGCGATCCAGCAGCCCGCACTCCTCGCGCAGCTGCCGGTACTGCGCGTCCAGCTCGATCAGGGCGGGCTCGGTCATGACCCAATTCTATGAAGGGTCCCGCACCGGCAAATTTTTAGATCTGTCAAACTTTGATTTAGACGTGTCGAAATCACCGGACCCCAAGACCGAGGCGATCGAGGACTACGCGAAGGCGATCTACGCGATCTCGCTCGAGCGCGACGGGCTCGTGCTCAACGGCGAGGTCGCGCAGCGGCTCGAGGTGACGCCGGCGACGGCGACCTCGATGCTGAAGCGGATGGCCGGGCTGGGGCTGGTCGACTACATGCCCTACAAGGGCGCCAGCCTGACCCCGGCCGGCGAGAAGGTGGCACTGGAGGTGATCCGCCACCACCGCCTGATCGAGGCCTATCTCTCGGAGGCGCTGGGGATGCCGGCCGACCGCGTCCACGAGGAGGCCGAGGTGCTCGAGCACTACATCTCCGAGGATCTGGAGCTGCTGATCGCCGCCAAGCTCGGCGAACCGAGCCACGACCCGCACGGGACGCCGATCCCCGGCCCCGACCTGCTGCCGCCCCGCGGCGAGGGCAAGCGGTGAAGCTGGCACCGCGCAGCGAAGCGACCGTCGAGGACGTCCTCCCCGGCGAGGCGCGGGTCGCCGAGGCGGCGCGGCGTTCGCTCGACGGCCACAACCGCGGCGTCGGCCGCGTCTGGCCCTTCCTCGGACCCGCCTTCATCGCCGCCGTCGCCTACATCGACCCCGGCAACTTCGCCACCAACATCGCCGGCGGCGCCAAGTTCGGCTACCTGCTGCTCTGGGTCGTGCTCTCGGCCAACCTGATCGCGATGCTGGTGCAGACGCAGTCGGCCAAGCTCGGCATCGCCACCGGCAAGAACCTGGCCGAGCTCTGCCGCGAGCGCTTCTCGCGCCGCACCTCGATCGGTCTCTGGCTGCAGGCCGAGCTGGTCGCGATGGCGACCGACATCGCCGAGGTGGTCGGCGCCGCGCTCGGCCTCAACCTGCTCTTCGGCATCCCGCTCTTCCCGGCCGGGATCATCGCCGGCATCGGCGCCTTCGCCATCCTCGGCCTGCAGCAGCAGGGCTACCGGCGCCTGGAGGCGGGGATCACGGTCCTGGTCGGGGTCGTCGTCGCCTCCTTCGTCTACGAGCTCTTCGACGCCAGCCCGCAGGCGAGCGAAATCGGCAGGCACCTCTTCGTCCCCGGCTTCGCCGGCACCGAGAGCATCCTCCTCGCCACCGGGATCATCGGCGCCACGGTGATGCCGCACGTCGTCTACCTGCACTCGGCCCTGACCCAGCGGCGGATCGTCGGCCGCGACCAGGCCGAGAGAAAGAAGATCCTCGGCTTCGAGAAAGTCGACGTCGTCATCGCGCTCTCGCTGGCCGGCGTGGTCAACCTCTCGATGATGATCGTCGCCGCCGCCCTCTTCCACACCAGCGGCCTGACCGGCGTCGACTCGATCGACGGGGCCTACGAAGGACTGCAGCAGCTGGTCTCCGACCGCGCCGCGACGGTCTTCGGCATCGCCCTGCTCGCCTCCGGCTTCGCCTCCTCCTCGGTCGGGACGATGGCCGGGCAGGTGGTGATGCAGGGCTTCATCCGCCGCCGCATCCCGATCTTCGTCCGCCGTGCCGTCACCCTGGCGCCGGCCCTGCTGGTGCTGGCGATCGGCGTCGACCCGACCGACGCCCTGGTCGGCAGCCAGGTCGTGCTCTCCTTCGGCATCCCCTTCGCCCTGGTGCCGCTGCTGATCATCGCCGCCAAGCGCGAGGTGATGGGCGACTTGGTCAACCCGGGCTGGCTCTCGGCGCTGGCGGGGGTTCTGGCCAGCCTGATCATCGCCCTCAACGTCTTCCTTCTCTACGAGGTCTTCCTCGGCTGACCGGAGGCGGGCGCTAGGCTTCCGCCGTGCCCCTCGCAGAGGACTTCCAGCGCGTCCTCGACGCGCTCCCCCAGGACTGGACCGACCTCGAGCTCGACCTGCGGATCGCCGACGAGAGCCAGTACGTCGACAGCGCCGTGGCGCTGAGCCAGGTCAACGCCCAGGTCTACTCGCGCCGGGACTGGCACTGGCGCCTGCTGGTCGCCCACAGCTTCGGTCACGCCGCCGCGGCGGAGACGGTCAAGGGCGTGCTGGCGAAGCTCGACGGCGAAGGCGTCGCCGGCGAGCTGCGGGTGGCGGAGGTGCGCGAGGGACGCTCCGAGGTCGTGCAGATGTGGGGCCGGCCCGAGAGCGTGCGCGAGGAGTTCCGTCAGCGCCGGTCGATCTAGCGGTGGCCCGGGTCGTCGCGATCGCGGCCGACCTGATGCTCGGCAGCAAGGTGGAGGCGACGCTGCGCGCGGCCGGGCACGAGGTGACGCTGGCGCCCTCGCTGGCCGCGGCGCCGCTGGAGGGTGCGGAGCTGATCGTCGCCGACCTCGAGCTCGAGAGCCCGGAGGCGCTGGTCGCGGTCGGGGTGCCGGTGCTCGGCTACTACTCGCACGTCGATGCGGACACTCGCGCGGCCGCGGTGGCGGCGGGGGTGGATCTGGTTGTGCCGCGCTCGCGGATGGCGCGGGAACTGCCTGCGTTGGCCGAGGGCTTGCTCGGGGGCTGAGCCGGGCTCAGCCCAGACGGAAGGCTTCGTCTATGTCGAGCGGCCTTTCGAGCAGGCCGTGCTTCAGGTCCCACGCGGCCCATTCGCGCAGGACCGTGGGATCGAACGGGCGCGGGTCCAGGTCGGGGAGCAGCGCTTGCAGCTGCTGGCTCTGTTCGGAGCGGTCGAGGGCCGGTTCGGCGGCGATCAGGTCGTCGAGGGCCTTTTCCGGCTCGCGGGTGGCGAAGGCGTAGCCGCGGCGGGTGGCGGCGAGGACGGCGTCGACCAGCTCGGGGTCGGCTTCGAGGGTCCGGCGGGAGGTGGTCAGGACCAGCTCGGGGTAGGGGGGAGCGCCGTAGCGGTCGACCTTGAAGACGCGGATCGGGACGCCCTGGCGTTCGAGCGCCACCGCCTCGGCGTTCCAGAAGCCGGTCGCGGCGTCGACCTTGCCGGCGGCGAGCGAGGCGACCGCGTTGAAGCCGATCGTCACCTCGTCGACCTGGGCCGGATCGCCGCCGTCGGCGCTGACCTCGGAGTCGACCACGGCTTCGTCGGAGGGCAGGCCGGTGACCCCGACGGTGTGGCCGGCGAGGTCGCGGGGGCGGCGCACCGGACCGTCGCCACGGGCGATCACCGCGGCCAGGGGCCGCTGCACGATCGGCATCGCCCCGACCAGGTCGAGCCCGCGCTCGCGGGCGATCCCGAGGTCGTGGATGTCGAGGATCGCGAACTCGGTGCGGCCGGCGGCGAGCAGCTTCGGCGCGTCGGTCGATGCGCCCGGCTGGCGGACGGTGAGGTCGACGCCGGCGTCGTCGTAGAAGCCCTCGGCCCGCGCGGCGTAGATGCCGGAGTGGACGGCGTTCGGGGTGAAATCGAGCACGACGGTCGCGCCTTTCGGCACGCCCGGTTCCGCGCCGCCCCCGCCACACCCGCCGACGCCGGTGAGGAGGAGGACGGCCGCCAGCAGCGCGACAGCCCGTCTCATCTCGCCAGGGAACCTAATTCATTGAGCAAATATGGGTAGACTGCCGCCGCTGCTTACCTGATCACGGGATCGAGGAGGAGAGAGAGTGCAGGAGAGAGGTCTGGCCGCATATCTAGCTGAGTTGATCGGCACCCTTTTGCTGGTCTTTTTCATCACCAGCGTGGTGGTGCTGTACCTATCGACCGGAAGCCAGGCCCAGTTCGGCACCGACTTCGCGGTCATCGGGCTCGTCCATGCTTTCCTGCTGTTCGGATTGATCGTCATGTTCGGCGTCGTCAGTGGCGGTCACTTCAACCCCGCCGTGACCCTCGCCGCGCTGGTAATCAAACGGATCCGCCCGCTCGACGGCGTCATCTACATGCTGGCTCAGCTCTCCGGAGCGGTGCTTGGGGCGCTGCTGACCAAGGGCCTGCTGCTCGACGAGGGCCGCGCCACCCACTACGGCGCCGCCGAAGTCAGCGGCCTGCTCGCCGGCAACTTCGCCGGTTCGATCGTCGAGGGGGTCGGCACCTTCTGCCTCGTGCTCGTGATCCTCGCCGCGGTCTACTCCGAGAAGAGCTTCAAGGAGTGGGCGCCGCTGGCGATCGGCACCACCCTCGGCTTCATCGTCATGGTCGGCGGCCCGCTCACCGGCGGCGCCTTCAACCCGGCCCGCTGGTTCGGCCCCGCCCTGGTCGGCAACGAGTTCGGCGGCGTCTGGCCCTACCTGGCCGGACCGATCGTCGGCGCCCTGCTGGCCGCGGCCGTCTACAAGTTCGTCCTCGAGCGCGGCGGCCTGCCGCCGACCGAACCGCCGGAGCACATCCGGCCCCCGGTCAAGAAACGGGCCGAGCCGGACAACCCCACCAAAGCCGCTTCCTGATCTCGTGGTGAACCGCCGGGCCTGGCCGGCCCGGCGGTTGCAGTAGCTTGGGCGGCGTGCGCCGGGTCACCTTCTCCCGCAACTACACGCTCTCCCTCTCCCGCACCTGCCAGTGCTACTGCAAGTACTGCGCCTTCGCGACTCACCAGGCGCACATCCACGCGCCGGAGAAGGTCGAGGCGCTGCTCGACGAGGCGCTGAAACGCAACACCAAGGAGCTGCTCGTCCTCACCGGCGAGCGGCCCGAGGTGCACCCGCTGGTCGCCGCGCGGCTGGCCGAGTGGGGCCACGACGACTTCACCTCCTACGTCGTCTGGGCCTGCGAGCGGGCGCTGGAACGGGGGATGCTGCCGCACACGAACCTGGGGGTGCTGAGCAGGGACGACCTGGCCCGGCTGCGCGAGGTGACGGCGTCGCAAGGCCTGATGCTGGAGTCGATCTCCGAGCGGCTGATGGAGACCGTCCACGCCGGCTCGCCGACCAAGCATCCGGCCGCCCGCCTCGCGACCATCGAGGCCGCCGGCGAACTCAAGATCCCGTTTACGAGCGGAATTCTGGTCGGCATCGGCGAGACCCCGGACGAGCGCGTCGAATCGCTGGAAGCTCTCGCCAAGCTGCACGACCGCTACGGCCACCTGCAGGAGGTGATCCTCCAGAACTTCGTGCCCCATCCTCGCTACTACGGCGCTGAGGTTGCCGAGATCGCCGATGCGGCTTCGCGTCGGCGCTGGGGGAGGGCAGGGGCACCCTCCTCACTCGGATCCTTTGAGGAGCGGGGTAAGTCGTCCGCGCTGTCGTCCCGGCAAAGTTCCGCAAAACGTTCGGAGGGTGCCCCTGCCCTCCCTCCGTGGGCGGATCCGGTGGGGATCGAGGAGATCAAGCGCTTGATTCAGGAGTGCAAGCGCCTCATGCCAGATGTCGGGGTGCAGATCCCGCCGAACCTTTCGGACTGGTGGCCGGAGCTGGTTGAGGCTGGAGCCACGGACCTCGGGGGGCTGTCCGCGAATGGCGATCACATCTCGCCGGAGGAGCCGTTTCCGAGCCCGCACCAGGTGCGCAAGGAGCTGGCGCCGCGGGGGTATGCGCTGACCGAGCGGCTCTGCGTCTACCCGCAGCACATGGACTCCGAGTGGATGGAGCAGGGGGTCCTCGACGTGATCAAGCTCAAGTACTGGAGCTTCATCCCCCGGCGCGGCTCTGGGCGCAGGAGCGAAGAGACGCTGGCGGCGGGATTGGCCGAGGCGGCGATCGCCAAGGGGCGCGAGGGGCGGGAGCTCTCCGAGGACGAGCTGACGGCGCTGTTCTCCGAGAACCGGCCGGAGGTCGTCGAGGAGATGCGGGTGGCGGCCGACGAGCTGCGGGCGGAGCTGCACGGGGACCGCGCCACCTTCGTCGTCAACCGCAACATCAACTTCACCAACATCTGTGTCGTCGGCTGCGCCTTCTGCGGCTTCGGGCAGGGGAAGCGCTCGCCCGACGCCTACGAGGTCTCCGAGCAGGACTTCGCGGCGCGGATCGGCGAGGCGGTCGAGTTCGGCGCCACCGAGCTCTGCATGCAGGGCGGCATCCATCCCGACCTGACCCTGGAGGAGTACGGCAAATGGCTGCGGCTGGCCAGGGAGGTGGCGCCGCAGCTGCACCTGCACGCCTACTCGCCGATGGAGGTCCACTACATGTGCGAGCGCTCCGGCAAGGAGCCCGCCGAGGTCTTCGAGTACCTGCTGGAGTGCGGCCTCGGCTCGACCCCGGGGACCGCGGCCGAGGTGCTCGACGACGGCGTGCGGCAGCGGATCTCGCCGAACAAGCTCCCGGCCGAGCGCTGGGTGGAGATCGTCGAAGCCTCGCACCGGGCCGGCTTGCGCTCGACCTCGACGGTGATGTTCGGCCACATCGAGGAGCCGCGCGAGCTGGCCCGCCACATGCGCGTGATCCGCGCCCTGCAGGAGCGCACCGGCGGCATCACCGAGTTCGTCCCGCTCAGCTTCATCCCCTTCAACACGATGCTTGGCCGCACCCACGGGATCGAGGAGATCTCGATGGCCGACAACCTCAAGCACACGGCCGCCTTCCGCCTCGCCCTCGGCAAGACGGTGCCGAACCTGCAGGCGAGCTGGGTGAAGATGGGCCTGGAGGGGGCGACCGAGTCGCTGCGCTGGGGGGTCAACGACCTCGGCGGCACCCTGATGGAGGAGAACATCTCGCGCATGGCCGGCTCCCAGCACGGGGTGCGGCTGGAGCCCGAGCAGCTGATCGAGGCGGCCCGCGCCGCCGGCCGCGAACCGGCCCAGCGCTCGACCCTCTACGCGATTCTCGAGACCTACGGCGTGGCCACCGCGACCGCCTGAGCGCAATCATGGACCGATGCGCGCGATGGTCCTCGAGAGGCAGCGAGAGCCGCTCCGGGCCGCCGAGCTCCCCGACCCCGAGCCGGGCCCCGGCCAGGTCCTGATCGCCGTCCACGCCTGCGGCGTCTGCCGCACCGACCTCCACATCGTCGACGGCGAGCTCAGCGAGCCGAAGCTGCCGCTGGTCCCCGGGCACCAGATCGTCGGCACCGTGGTCGGCGCGGGGAAGGGGGCCGAGCGCTTCGCGACCGGCGAGCGGGTCGGCGTCCCCTGGCTCGGCTGGACCTGCGGCGAGTGCCGCTACTGCCGCAGTGGGCGCGAGAACCTCTGCGACCGCGCCCGCTTCACCGGCTACGACCGCGATGGCGGCTACGCCGAGCTGGCGCTCGCCGACGAGCGCTTCTGCTTCCCGATCCCCGCCGGCTATCCCGACCTGCAGGCGGCGCCGCTGCTCTGCGCGGGGCTGATCGGCTACCGGGCGCTGCGCCTGGTCGGCGAGGCCGAGCGCATCGGCCTCTACGGCTTCGGCGCCGCCGCCCACATCCTCTGCCAGGTCGCCGTCCACGAAGGCCGCCGCGTCTTCGCCTTCACCCGCGCCGGCGACGCGGAGACGCAGAAGTTCGCGCGCGGGCTCGGGGCCGAGTGGGCCGGGTCCGCGGAGGAGGCGCCGCCGGAGCAGCTCGACGGCGCCATCGTCTTCGCCCCGGCCGGCGCCCTGATGCCGGCGGCGCTGCGGGCCAGCGCCAAGGGGGCGCGGGTGATCAGCGCCGGCATCCATATGAGCGAGATCCCCGCCTTCCCCTACGAGATCCTCTGGGGCGAGCGCAGCCTCGGCTCGGTTGCCAACCTGACCCGCGAGGACGGCGAGGAGTTCCTGCGGGTCGCCCCGCGGGTGCCGGTGCGGACCGAGGTCGAGGTCTACCCGCTGACCGCGGCCGAGCGCGCCCTGGGCGACATCCGTGCCGGTCGCCTGCGCGGTGCCGCCGTGCTCGACATCGCCGTTTCGGACGCTTGAGCCACCCCAGGGCGGGTAGGTGGGGAGGGACCGAAAAAGAGCCAGGAAGGGATCAAGATGGGCGACGAGGTGCGCAACAAGGACGACGCCAAGGGCCGTGTCAAGGAGGCCGCCGGGAGCCTCACCGGCGACGACGACTTGAAGCGGGAGGGAAAGGCCGACAGGGCTGCCGGCGCGGCCAAGGAGGGCGTCGACAAGGTCGCCGACAAGGTCAAGCACGCGCTCGGTCGCGACCGGGATCGCGACCGCGACTAGCGGAAGAGGTCTTCCTCGGCCGGGCGGCGCAGGGCGGCGGCACCGGGACCATCGGTGTCGCCGACGTGGCGGGCTAGCCCGCCGATCACCGCGGCCGGTATCCGGCTGGCCTTGTCGCGGACGAGGTCGGCGGCGGACGCCGCCTCGTCGGCGATCGCGATCAGCGTCGCCTCCAGCTCGCGGCCGCCGGCGTCCTCGCGGCCACGCCAGTCGTCGAGCGGGGCGAGGCCGGCGCAGCCGATCGCCACCTCGGCCTGACCGAGGCGCCAGGCGCGCCCGAAGCTGTCGCTGATTACGACGGCGACCGTGGGGGGGTCCCCCGCGAGGGCCGACGTGATTTCGCTGCGGATATTGCGGGCGGAGGCGTCGGGGTCCCCGGGGAGCAGGCAGACCGTGTCGGGGTCGGGCAGGTTGGAGCTGTCGATGCCGGCGTTGGCGCAGATCAGGCCGTGTCTGGTCTCGACGATCAGGACCCCGCGCTCGGCCCGCAGCACCTCCCTGCTCTCCTCGAGGATCAGCTCGACCAGGGCCGGCTCCTTGCCGAGCACGGCGGCCAGCTTGCGCGCCTCGGCGCCCGGGAGAACCGCGGCGAGCTTCCGCACCTGGCCCTCGGCCTTGGAGACGACCTTCTGCGAGACGACGACGACGTCGCCGTCGGCCAGCTCGGCCCGGGCGGCGATCTCGGCGCCGACGCTCATCCCCGCGGCGAACTCGGGCAGGCCGGTGACCGGTACGACCCGCAGGCCGTCGCCGCTCATATCCCTAGGGCCTTGGCGGTGCGGCGGGCGCGGCCGGGTCGGGACTCGAGCTCGCGGGTCAGGGCGATCACGTCGGCCGGGGTGTCGAGGTCGAGCCCGAGCGAGGCCAGCTCCTCGACCCCGAAGGGGACGCCGGCGCCGCGGGCGGCCTCGACGTGGCGCTCGCGGCTGCCCTCGCCGAAGGCGGGGACGATCGCCGACGGCGGGCTGAGGACGAGGGCGTTGGTGCCGGTGCTGTGGCGGTCGGGGACGATGCCGACGTAGCGCTCGGGGACGCCGGTCAGCAGGCGGTCGAGCTCGCGCGGGTCCAGCAGCGGGCAGTCGCCGGGGAGCAGCACGACGCAGCCGGCACCCTCGACCTCGGCCCGGGCGATCCCGGCCAGAGCGGCCTCGACGTGGCCGCCGTCATCGGGGTCGGGGACGACCTCGGCGCCGACCGCCGCCGCCAGCTCCTGGGCGATCGGGTCGCCGCTGACGACGATCGTGCGCTCGATCGTGCGGGCGGCGCCGATCGCCTCCAGCACGTCCTCGACCATCGCCGCCGCCAGGGTGCGCCGCTGCTCGCCGCCGAGCCCGGCCGCCAGCCGCTGCTTGGCGGCGTTGAAGCGCTTGATCGGGAGAACCGCGGTCGCCTTCATCGTGGCGAGGGTAGCGGCGGCGCTCAGGCGGCCAGGGAGTCCGCGTAGTCGAGCACGAGCCGGGCCAGGCGGGCGCGGCCGCCGGCGCCCTCCATCAGCGTCGCCGCGCTCAGCGTCGGCACCTCGGTCGGCGGCGGGTCGGGGTCGCCCTCGTCGACGACCATGGCGTCGATCAGCCCGGCGTAGAGCGAGGCGACGCCAGCGGCCGTGGTCGGGCGGCCGAGCGCTTCCATGAAGCGGTCGGTCGGTCCCTTGACGACGGCGCCGGCGACGTAGGGGCTGACCGCGACGACCGGCGCCGGCGAGGCGGCGATCGCGTCGCGCATCCCCGGCACGGCGAGGATCGGGCCGATGCTGATCACCGGGTTGGAGGGCCCGATCACGATCGCCTCGGCCGCCCGCAGCGCGTCCAGGACCTCGCGGCTCGGCTCGGCGCCCTCGATCCCCTCCAGCTCGACCCCGACCACATCCGGCTCGCCGCGGTCGACGATCAGGTACTCCTGCAGGTCGCGGCGGCCGGCCGCGGTCAGGACCTTGGTCCGGACCGGCGCGTCGGCCATCGGCAGCACCCTCGCCGCGACCCCGAGACCGCGGGCGATCTGGGCCTGGGCGTCGGTCGGGCGGCCGCCCTCGGCGACGAACTGGCGCCGGTAGAGGCAGGCGGCGAGGTCGCGGTCCGACAGCCCGAACCAGCTCGGCGCGCCGAGCTGCTGCAGGCGCTCGAAGACGGTGAAGCTGTCGTCGCGGATGCCCCAGCCGCGCTCCTCGTCGATCTCGCCGCTGAGCCAGTAGGTGACGAGGTCGGGGTCGGGGGAGACGTGGACGCCGAGCACCTCGACGTCGTCGCCGGTGTTGGCGATCACCGTCAGCTCGGCCCCGACCTCCTCCTGCATCCCGGCGCCGAGTTTGGCGCCGCCGGTGCCACCGGCCAGCAGGACGACCCTCATCCGCTGCCTATCCCCAGTGGTCGGCGTCGGGCAAACCGGTGAGGCGGATGCCGGCGTGGGCCTTGTAGCGGCTGTTGACCGAGATCAGCATCGGCGTCAGCTGCTCGACGATGCGGGCCA
>Ga0070691_10000378_pt1 | contig 16128 bp, 20 predicted proteins | sample KBSK1101metaG_FD_64673 | JGI IMG/M metagenome (GOLD analysis project Ga0070691, IMG submission 64673) | Corn, switchgrass and miscanthus rhizosphere microbial communities from Kellogg Biological Station, Michigan, USA - KBS K1-10-1 metaG | ecosystem: Host-associated > Plants > Roots >... | reverse complement strand
CGAATGGTGTTTCGTAATAGCATTAGTTACGGCGGTATTCCTTGCCAATTGCGTAATAATTGCCGCAATACCACAATCACAATTCACCAGCAAAAAAACAATTCACAGTAAAAACCACGTATCATGGAAATAAATAACATGTTTTGTGCTGAACTTACGGCATACATTCCAATGACCGATGAAGAGTTCAATTATATATTTGAAACATCGAAGCGTCATTACGATACAACGATTAAAATGTCCACGGATGTTGGTGGTTGGTTATACGGCATGAAAGTTCGTCGTACACCGTGGAAAGGAGCAACGCACGACGATGTTAACAAAAATGTCGAAGCCAACAATAGAAAAATTCAATTGATGATAAAATGTTTGGAAATGAGCGATGGCGAATTACCAGCGCGTTTAAACATCATGTTGCATAAGGTTTACAGTGAATTGGTCCAAAAGACAAACTTAGCAAACGAAATAATTAACAAGCCATGAACATAGTAGAATTAAAGGAGTTAATCAAAGATTGCCCAGATGATATGATGGTTGGTGGCATAGGGCATTTCGGTAATTATTTAGAAGTTAATCAAGCTACTTTTTACAAACCATTTGGTTGGGATGAAAAGATACTTTGGATTGATATAGAATCACCAGGTGACGAACCCGATTAAAAATTCAGTTATGAGAAAACAGGAAGCCAAAGACATTGCATTGTTATTGATAGCCAAAAGCGGTGAAAATTTCGACATATTCGCATTCGATGATTGCGAATTGTCAAAAGATGATGAAGATAAAATCATCAAACAAATCCAATCAGAATGTCAAAAGACAATTCAAAAACTATCTAAAAAATACAATGTAAATTTCGGAACATTAGGTGAAACAAAAGAAATCGTCGAAAACGTATTATTTGAATTATGAAAAAACTATTTACAGCAATCGCAATCATGGCCACCGCAATTTGTTTCGGCCAAACACAAGGCAACGAAACATTTCCGGACTTCTATGTTGGAACCTGGACTAATGCAAGCGGAACGGACACGATAAGCATTGCCACCGACAAAATAACATGGGAAAATACAATTGACAATCAAACATTGATTTCATACATTGATTACCTGATTGACAACACGCCAACGGTATTCAGTTTTTACGCTTATCCAACGGTTTATCAATTACGTTTGCAAAAGATTAGTCGTGTGAAAATATACTTCCACGCCCAAACGGTTGATGGTTACATGCGCCGGGATGACATTTATTTTAAAACTGGCACACGTGCCAATAAAACCGAATAACATGGATAAAAATTTGATCACACTTGGATGGTTTGTTATGATGCTGATGATTTCTATTTTGATGGTATCAAAATATTGGTTTAGCACATACAACCATTATGTCGTTAGAAAGAAACAAACACATGGTCAGGACTATGAACGCGAAATGATCCGTTTGTGGCGACCGTTCATCGGAATCATACTATTGGCGATATTTTTATGTTCACTACCGTTTTACGCGGATAAAATTTTCAATTGATTATGGGAAGGGTAAAATTTTGGGAAAGAACAATCAATGAATTAGTCAACATTCATGGAACTAATGGTGGAAATCCAAGACGCATAGTTTTGAATGATTTCACGTATAAATTGATTTCACAGGAATTCAACAGAAATGAAGTTATACAGGCTAATTACAAAATGATAATGGGATTGGAAGTTTTTATTGATAGAGATTATAAAAACCCTAAAAAAATAGTCATAGAAATTGATGACGGCTTTTAAAAATGGACAAAGGAATCATCAAAGGCAAGTTGCCAATAGAGCATTTAAGAATGGCGGCATGGATAATGTTGAAATCAGCGCCAACAATGCGAATATATATGTCGTTGGATTATTATATCGAAATGCACTATATATTTTCAATAACAAACAATCCAACATTTGGACCAATGCATAAAATAAAATTTCACTTAAATTAATAAAATCATGAAATCACAAATCATCGCCGCATTAACTGGCACTGCATTTTTAATTTACATTATTGTATTCGTAGTTTATAGGATTCACAAAAACACAACATGCAAATCAATCGTCCGAGAATCAAAATTGGCCATCGCTGAACGATTAATTTATTGGGCATTTAGAATAATGCCGGATTCAAAAGAAAAATTGGCATTGGGTAAATTCATAATTGATTATTCTGAAAAAGCATGGGAAAAGGAAATACAACCCAGCAAACCAATTTCATTGGAAACATTGGCTTTGGCAATAACCAATAACATACCGGATGTGATCGAAGATATAAAAAACAACAAATCGGTAGAATTAAGAGATTGCACACACAAGTCATGCCGTTCAATACGAATGACGCATCCGGATCACGGGCCAAAACAAATTTGCGTTGCTTCCGATTGTCCAATGAAAAAATCATAAATTTGTCGAAACAACTTAACATAAATATCATGGGAAAATATCAAATATTTGAAACTGCACGTGGATTTTTTTGGTTCAATTTATACGCATCAAATGGACGCGTTATTGCATCATCGGAATTATACCAAAAATTGGGTGGAGCATTCAACGGGATGGAATCGGTAAAGAAAAATTGCGTTGATCGCGACAATTTTGAAATCAGACGGGATATAGACAATAAGACTTATTTCGTTTTAAAGGCTGGAAACGGTGAAATAATATTGAAAAGCGAATCTTATTCATCGCCATCAAAATGTTTAGTTGGGATCGCATCAGTGATGACAAATGGAATCACAGAAGTCACAGACATGCCAAAGCCATTAGCTGACAAATTAGTTGCTATGCAACGCGGCGATGCTTGCCATAATTGTGGAAGTCCTGATATACTAAAGCACGACGGACAATCACGCGCATGGTGCGGGCCATGTCTTGGTGAAACGGCGGCTATAAAACCAGCGCAATCAAATAAGGTTCAAAGGAATGCAAAATGTCCATGTGGATTGGGAAAAAAATATAAGCAATGTTGCATTGATAAGTCATAAAGCCAACCGGAACATATAATCCTCAATTGTCGTTGATGTAGGCCGTGGCAATGAACAATCCTTCCGGTTAGGTGAGTTGTACACTATTTTTGGATTAATTGCCATAAGACTGACGCCGATAATTCGGCAATAACCCATGATGAAAATTGTGGGTTTTTTTATGCTTTTGAATTTCGTTCGATTTTTTATATAACTTTGTCGAACTGCAACGGGAAAGCAAAATCAAAAAATCATTTTATTTTTAACTTTAAATCATACGATTATGAACAATTGTAATTGTCCAGCGCCAACGGCATTGACGGACATTCCTTCGGAAAATTGCGGGATAAACATGGAGCAAATCCAACGCGTTATTTTCCAACGTGGTCAAACGGATGCACCTTTCGACGCAACGGATGTGTTGACACTTTCAGCGTGGCAAGATTATATGGCGGCCACCGATGACACAAAAACGGTAATCACACCATTGGTTGGTGGCGATCCAATCATTGAACCTGGTGACGCTATCACGACCGGTGGTGGTGACAATTCAACATTGAATGGTGTTGAACAATTGGATGGGATTAACCCTTCCAAATTTTCATGTTTTTATAATTCGTTAAGTTCCGCCCAGGAAAAAGCGTTGAAAAAACTAATTTGCGAAACCAACCTAACAGCATATTTCGTTTTACAAGGCGGAAAAATTGCAATCAAAAAAATATCAACCGATGTTTGGGGATTAGCAATTCAATCATTCTTTATTTCGGATCGTGGGAATTCGGGTTATGGTACAAAAGACAAATTCAATGTGTCTTTTTCGCTTCCGGCTGGATGGTCAGAAGATATGACAATTATAACACCATCATTCAATCCGTTAACTGAATTGTAAAACCAGGCGAAAGCCGTAAAAAACCATAAGATGGATCCGAAAGATATTAAAAATCAGAAAATTGAATTGTTGGCAACCGACCGTAAGGACAAAGCCGATGAAAAAAAGCCATTCGTAAAAACTTTTGATCATGAACACGCCTTGAATTTGCTTAGACTTCCAAAATCAAAATGGCAGTTGTCGGAAGAAAGCAAAAAGAAATTCGCTTTTGACGGCAAAGATTTGAGCTTTGTTGACGAAAAGAAAGAAAAATAATAAATAAATCCCAATATGGAATTCACAGCGGACCAGGCGATCGAAATATTAAGAACGCCAAAATATAAATCCAAAATCGATGCGGCAAGAAACCAGGAATCGCAATTACGCGTTTTCACGGAAGAGTTGGACGAATTGGAATTGCATGATGAAACATATTGGCATAAGTTTAAAAAAACAGTCAAAGACCGGTCCCCGAAAAAGGCGGACCGGATTTTTGATTTTTTAAGATTCCCATTACCGGCAACCGAAATATGTGATTCGATACTATCCGAATTTTTCAAAGTATTCGACGGTAAAAACAGAAATTTCCACATTGATGCCGACCGGGACATTGGTTGGTTGAATAAATGGATTATTGATGCCGAATTAGAACATTGGATTGAAGAAAGCGCCAAAAAGGTGTTCAAGTCCATGCCATGTTCATTCGTTGTCATCGATAAAGACGAAAAAGGACGACCATATAAAATTTTGGTTGATTCAAGCCGGTTAGTTGATGCCGAAATTATCAACACAAAGGGTCAGTGCGGATATATTGCATTTATCCATTCTCACACTGAAACATCAACAAAATATTGCGTATATGATTCCAAAACATTTTTCGTATTTGAGAAAAAGAACGATACGGATGATTATACAAAATTAACGGAACAAATACATAATGTTGGGTATTGTCCTGGCACCGCTTTCATATCACAAGCGGCAAACTCAAAAAACAATTTCAAACGAAAAGTCGCATTTTCAAAATCGTTGTCGAAACTGGAAGATTGGTCAATGTTCGATGTGTATAGAAATTACACGGATCATTATGTCCCATTCCCAGTTATGGAAGCGCCAAAGCGTGTGTGCAAGGTTGAAAATTGCGTGGACGGTGTGATTGTCACAACAACATATAGGCCTAACGATCCGGACACACCGATTTATCATTCAATAGGATGTCCAGCATGTAAAGCAGTCGGAAATGATTTCATTGGACCAGGAACAACCATCGGAATCCAAGTGCGCGAAAGCAAAGATGAAAACGATGGTTCCGGAATATTCAAACTACATTTCCCCGATAAAGACGCAATGCAGTATGTACCGGAAAAATTGGATGACCTGGAATTGGAAATCAGACACAAAACCATTGGTCTTAATTATATGGCATCAACCAATGAAGCCATGAACAAATTGCAAACTAAAGGTTCATTCGCATCGATGGAAGCGGTATTATTACGCACAAAAGCCGAATTGGACCACATATATACCTGGATTGTAAATACAGTTAGCAAAATGCAATACAAAGACATGGCTTTGAGGGTTGAAGCTAATTTCGGAACTGAATTTTATTTGGTGACGGAAGAAGAGTTGCAAAAACGTTTCAAAGATGCTAAAGATTCGGGATTGCCACAGGAAGAGCAAATGATGATTTATTTGCAACTAATTGAAACTAAATACAAAGGAAACGCCAATAAAGTGGCTAGACAAAAAATATTGATTCAATTAGATCCGATGCCACTTTTCGACACAAAACAAGCAATGGAATTGAAAGCGCAAAACATCATCGATGACGAAACATTGTCAATGAAAGTAAATTTCTTAAATTTTATCACTAAGTTTGAAACCGAAAACGGACCAATTACGCAATTTGGATTGTTGTTGGCGCCGGAAAAGAGAATCGAAAAAATAAAAGCAGAATTGGAACGGTACAACAAAGAAGCGATTTCAAAAATACCAAAAGTAGTACCGGCCGATCCGGCAAAGTCTAATTAAATAAAACAAAAATCATGGAAACACAAATGATTAAGGCTAACAACTACGATCAAGCCGCAAATGAATTGGAAGCAATCGAAAAAGGATTTTCCGCAAAAATAAGTGATGAAATCAAGGAAAAAGACAACACGCATTTCACGGTGGCGCTTGTTAGAAGTACCGACAATCCTATAACAAAAAAATATGATCATGCGGTTAGCATTCAGCAATTAAACCGTCGTGCATTTGAAAAAATGGAATCGAATTTGGCAGTGACAGGATTTGACAAAATGATAGTCATTCACAATCCGGACCCATCGGTGAAAAGAACAACCAAAACCATTTCATTGGTGCCAGGTTCACCAGCATCGGCCGCAAATAACCAACCTATTGAAACCCCCGCACAAATGGAAGAAAGAATCCGAAAAGAATACGAACAAAAATTCGCAGGATTTGTACCAGCATCGGCCGCAAATTCAAATATTGATCCAACACAGGTTGGCGCTACGGTTAACACACCGGAAGAAATGGAAAAAAGGTTACGTGCGGAATTTGAAGTGAAGTTCGGTCCAAACACCGATCCGGAAACAATCAAAGGTGATGACTTTATTTCGGTTACGGAAGGCGGAGCAACTTTGAAAATAAATTTCAACAATCCGGATTTGATTGTTGATGGTGCGGATGACCAAACTAAAGCCATCACAATGGTTGGTGATTATGACCATGAAACGACCGTTCCAAACCTTAAAAAGTTTGCGGAAGAAAATTCAATCGACATCAAAGGTTTGACAGCTAAAGACAAAATTTTGGAAAGGTTGGATGACTGGAAAGCTAAAAACGTAAAATCATAACAAAATCAATACATAACCATTAAAACGGGAAAAAAATGGAAGCAAAAGAAATTATCGACGCAATCACGGCCACGCCAACTTTGGTCACACCGGAAGTTTTGACAGCATTAGCAACAACGGAAGCCGGGAAAAAATTTATTGACGCACGTGCGGATGTACTTTACAAAGCCAACATCGGAACGGAAGTCCAAAAGATTTATTCACAAATTGATGATGACATTTTCGCCATCATTGGTGAAAGACCAACCGGTGACGGTGACAAAAAGGAAAAAACGTATGATTTTGTAAAAAGGAAAGTTAATGACCTAAAACGCCTTTTGGCAATGGAAGCGACTTTGAATGCTGATGATAGAATAAAACAATTGAATGCCGATTTAGAAAAACTGAAAGGTGAAGGCGCCGCAAAATGGACAAAAGAACAATGGGATGCCGCCGCAGACAATTGGGCAAAAGAAAAACAGGAATTGGAAGATAAATTGAAAGGACTGGAAACATCAACCGCAGACAGTCAAAAGAAAGCGGAAATCGCTTCGGGACTTTCAACATTACAATTCAATCCGGACATTTCGGAAACCATCAAAAAAATGGTTTTAGGAACTACGGAAAGCGAGTTGTTAAAAAATTCAAAAATAGAGGACGGAAAAGTTGTATTTTTGAATGCAGATGGTAAACCGATTATGAATGCCACACAAACAGGACCGGCAACCGCCGCAGAAGTATTGGCGGGAATAGATGGAATTAAAGAAATCACAACAACAACAAAACCCGCTGGCGGCGGAGCGCCAACGGTCATCGTAGGAAAGGTAATAAATAAAACAGACGACAAGGGGAACGCCGTCAAAACGTTGGATTTAGGACCTAAAGGAACGTTTACAACTAAGGTTGGATTTATCACCGCTTTTGAAAGGGAAATGGCGGCCGCTGGAATCGCTAAAGGCGATCCAGATTATTCAACAATGGAAGCGGAAGCGTATAAAAGCCATGATGTATCGACACTTCCGGCAGAATAATATTAATTTAATACTTTAGAAAACATGAGTTTAGCAAAAACTTATTTTCAAGACATTAGAGTGAACGCACCGTCAGGCAACGACCGTGACGAATTGCGTATCACATCAACCGGTTTGATGACGATGGTGTTAGAAATGACAAAATCGGCTAAATCGGTAGTTTCCCAGGACTTAAAGGATAAGGCCATGACATCCGTGGGATTGAATTTGGACATACCAGTGATGAAGAAAGGATCCGTAACAATTTCCAATGTTCGTTCATGTACCATCGCAGGTGGACAATCAGAATCGGACTTGGTTCGTGTGGTTTGGAAAACTATTGCCGCAGACATCATGATGGTGCCAGCACAATACAAGAAAAATCAAATCACATATCAAGCGGATTTGGCGCAAAAAATCGCCGAAATGGTTGAAGCCTTTTCAGTTGAAATCGAAACGGATTTGGACACAGCATTGGACGCGAACAAAACACAGGTTTATGGATCGACAATTGTTGGAACTGATTACAATTTGGTAGGTGGTGCCATCCAGGTAACACGTGATCAAATGGAATGGTTTTTCAACGATTTGGAAGCCATCAACTTTTCGGATGATTTCAAGTCACAAACAATCCGTGTGGTTGCATCGCCAAATTTGATGCCATCGGTATCACGTTTCGTGAATCAAGGTCAATCAAATAATACAAACACATCATTCCAATTTGCTGGGAAAAGTTTCACTTTTTCAAACAGAATCACGAACGATGCGGGTGTAATTGCAACCGGATATTTCATGCCTGATGGAACGGTTGGATTGATCACACGTTTGGATTTGGATTCACAAGCGAATTCAAAATCAACCGATGGAACCGAATGGTTTGTTGAAACATTGCCAGGATTACCATTCCCAGTTGGTGTACAATACAAATCAAAATGTGACGACAAATCAGCGTTGGAAGTGGCTGGATTGGCTCACTTGAAAGCAACATTGGTTGAACACTACCAAATTTCGTTTGATTACGCAATCATCGTGCCTTACAACAGTGACAGCGCAACGAAAGCGGGATCAATTCGTAAATTCGAATACGTTCCAAATCCATAATTTTTTTTGATTTATTATATACGGAAAAGGCCCGCCCGAAAATGGGTTGGCCTTTTTTTATTAAAAGCAATATTATGTTCGATAGCGCAAAATTATATACAGCATACAAAAACCTTATTGGTTTCAAACAACATTTCGACACATCAGAAATCGAAATCGATGGTGATTTGATTATAAGTGAAAGCGGTGAATATTACCAAGAAAAACACCCAGCCTTACGATTGGATTATATCGAATCCACACTTCCGGCGAATCAGGAATTGGATCAATATTTAACGGAAAAAGTGGCAATGGCTATAAATGGCATTTTTAATGATATATTACAATATCGTCAAGTCAACACCTACGGGAAAACACTTTTGGAACAATCGACATTGTTGAATCGAAAATCATGGAACGCCGATAAAATTGTAAATCAAGGCCGTTTCGTATTCCTTCAAATAAAAGTATTGGACGCAACCGGTTTGGCCGCCATCATTAACGAAATTGGATTGCAGTTGGATGGCGAACAAACTTTGACATTGTATTTGTTTCATTCAGATCATGAAGATGCACTAACAACATTCGAAATACAAACCATAAATTCATCGACGGCGTGGAAAAAAGTAGATCAGCAATTGAACGCATTTTCAATTGAAGATTATAACGGTGGAGTTTTCCTTTTGGGATATTATCAGGATGATTTGACCACACAAGCCGTAAACTATTCAAATTTCAATTGGGATGTAGGGGAATGTTCATCATGTGGTGGGACACAACAATATGTTGACACATGGAATGCGATGAAAAAGAATTTTTTCATTTATCCTGGATATATGGCATCGGGAAATTTCGAAGTTGGAAAAATGCCGGATAGGAAAAAAGCATTTTGGCAATCACATATTTCCTGGGGATTGAATTTGCGGATGTCGGTTCGTTGTGATCTTACCGACTTCTTTATCACCAACAAATTCGCATTCAAAAACCTATTGTCGTTAAAAGTGGCTCACATCATTTTAAAAGACATGAAGTTTTCATCCGAAACCAACAAAATACAGGAACATATATTGAACATGGTGATCCGTGAATTGGAAGGCGACAAAGAAACCAACGCGTTGAACATAGTGCAACAGTACGATAGAGAATTGAAAGCCGTGAACTTTAACATCGAAGGAATCAACGGAAAATGTTTAGGATGTAAGGACACACAATTCCAGCCGCATATCGGCGTGGTTTAAATTTGAAAATATGTTTGACAAACAAATCCAATTTTGCGATCGATTACCCGATTTGTTCAACAATGCAATTCGTGACGCTTTTCAAGAAAATGGCTTTGTAATAAAAGAATACATCACTCAAAAGCAGTTGTATGATTTGGGTGAAGATGGAAACAAAGTAAGGCTGAAAGGGTACACACGGCACACAATTAGGTTGAAGATTGCCAAAGGACAACCAGCGGACCGGACGACATTAAAGGATCGGGGCTATTTTTACGCAAACATAACAGTGGACGCCAATAACGAGGGCTTTATTATCCATTCAAATGTGAAATATGATGTGTATTTACGCAAAAAATATGGAAAGGCCATTTACATTCCGTCTACCAGCAACATGACGGAATTCGTCAATAAATACGTGATTCCATCAATAATTGAAAAGTTGTCGCCATTTTTATCGAAAGATTAAGCCGATAACGAAAGGAAAAGTGGCAAGGAATAAAAAACAGAATGTTGACACGATAATGTGTTGTAAAAACAAAAAAGATGCCTTAAAACGGCTAAAAATGAATTATGGCAAAGTTGACGAAAAACCGTGACAAAGTATTTGTACCATTCAATCCGATTGAATTGGATGCGTGTGTTGAATCATTGCGAACATTATTGGCCGAATTATCATGGGTTTCCCATCCATTTCATTTGGCACAACGTTTCTATGAAAAGACGGACACCGTTGAAGGTCCAAAAGTGTTTTATTATCCGGAAACATATATCCCGGAAACCACGGACACAAATTATTCATATCACAAATTAACACCGGATGATGGTTACACTGGAATGATTTTTTTTGTGGCCGGTGTCGAAAAAAACAATTACACGGCCAACCAATACAATTATTTGACAATACCGGTTGCAATTATATTTTCGGTAAACCTGGAATTGATCAACAAAGAAAAATTGAAAAAGTCGTTGTTCACGCAAGAATTAATCAGCGAAGCGCGACACAAGTTGACACACGGCGGATTGGGATTCAGTTTCCAATATAAATTGAAAAGCGTGACACGTGATTTGAAAGAAGTTTACAAGGAATTTATTTTGGATGACTTAAAACAATATAACCGTGCGCCGCTTCAATGCTTTAGATTTGAATTGGATGTCATTGTCCAGGAATCATGTACACCATAAACAAAACGAAATGGAAAAAATCGCAATACTACTTTGGGGCCTTGTAATGTTTATCGATGTGTTATTCGATAAATGGTTGGTATGGCACAAGTTTGAGAATTTTGGGCAAAACCAAAAATGGACAATAAGGATTTACCAATTGACGCATTGTCGCTTTTGTTGCCTTTTTTGGATGACTATTTTTATTTGGATTTTCCTTGCTTATTTTGGCTTTATCCAATGGACCACCTTTCCGGTGGTTTTTATCGTTGGTGGCCTTAACAGTATAAAACACAAACCATGATTTATAAATTAAAAAATCACGAAATTGAAATTTACGACACGATTCATTCGTTGCCAATTCTACGGTTTAGAACTTTCAATAAATTGCAATTGATGGCTGTTGAAGTAGGATCGGATTTTGCTGACTATGAAAGTAGGACACAAAAGGCATTGGCATTTTTGAAAAAGAAAATGATTACGGAAGCGTTTCAAGAATTATTAAACCGCCGTCAAACAGTTTGGAACGCTTATGAAGAGCAATCACCAACAATGGCATCATTCGCCGTAATGGTTCATAGAATAGATGATGTACATTACACGAAATATGCACCGGATGATTTGGAACGGATATTGGTTCACCTAAATGATGTCGGATTGGATGCAAAAACAATGTTCACTCAATTGAAGGAATTAAAAAAAAAAATCAACCTGGAATTGTCCGTTTATTTTCCAAAATATTTTCCAAAAAACGCAAATGCTAATGATGTTGTTTTGTGGATTAAAGCGATGGACATTAGGTGTGATCAAATAATACAGGGGAAAAAATACAAAGAACAATTATATGAGGTAGAAAAACAGATTTTGGAATCTGACAAACCCAATAATTGGAATGTACATACACCTGGAAATATGGAAAGGGAATTGGAATTGGAATTTGAAAAGTTTGGAATTTCAGTCACAAAATTATCCGGTGGTGATTTGGAAAATATGACAGTAAAAAGGTTTTATGCCACCGTAGAACAATTAGAAGATGAACACAAAACAAGAAAATAAAAAACCATTGTTATGGCCGATAGTATAGTTTTTAGATATTCCGAATTGCTTTATGATGATGGTGGCTTTGAAAAACTAAAAGCCGATTTCATCAAAACTGGTGATGATTTAATTGCGGAAGCAAAAAAGATAAAAGCCGAATTAGGCAAGGCGTTGACATTGGATGATTCGGAAGGAATATCCAAATTGGAAGCGCGTGTACGATCGCTGGAAAGTACGTTCAAAGATTACGGTAAAGCCAAAGGGAGTTTGACAAAAATTGAAAAGGAATACAATCAGGCATTACAGGATGAAGCAAAATTGCAAATCGCATCTGAAAAAGCCAAACAAGCCAAAATCGCTACAACAAAAAAGGAAATCGAAGCGGAGGCCGCATTGAATCGTGGCATCCAAACTGAAATAAACACCAAAAAATCACAATTGGCATTATCGGAAGCGGAGCGCCGCGCATCGGAAGCCGCCGCCAAAAGTACCGGGATTCAACGTGGTGCGTATGCGATGTTGTCAGCCGAATTACGAAAGCTATTCACAGAAAGTGCCAATGTAGCATCCCAAATGTATAATTTGGAGCAAGCCGGTAAAAAGACAAGTCCGGAATATAAGAAACTTGAAACGACATTCAATTTATTGGCTTCACGAACAAATCGTTTGGATGGCGCATTGAAAACGATTGACGCTTCATTGGGTCGTCATCAAAGGAAAGTAGGTGATTATGCAGGCGGTTATAATGGATTAGGAAATTCAATCAACCAATTAACCCGTGAACTTCCAGCATTTACATATTCAGTACAAACCGGAATTTTGGCACTTTCGAACAACATTCCGATTTTGACGGATGAAATCGGAAGATTGAATCGTGCAAATGTTGAATTAGCCGCCGCGGGAAAACCAACGGTATCAGTTTTGGGACAAATATTGAAATCGGTATTTTCATTACAAACGGCGATGGGTATAGGTATATTATTGGCCACGTTATACGCAAAGGAAATAACGACATGGGCAGAATCTTTGTTTGGTGCGGATGATGCCATGAAGCAATTAACGGAATCACAAAGGGCGTATAACAACGCACGCGTAGCCGGAACAAAAGCCAGTTTGGAAGAAAGGTTGGAATTGAATCAAAATTTAAAGGTTGCCAAAAATAAAAAACTTTCAATAGAAGAGCGCGAAATAGCATATCAAAAAATAATTGATCAATACCCGTTTTATTTTAAGGCATTGACAAAAGAACAAATTTTGGCGGGTGATACGGAAAAGGCCGAAGATGCGTTGCGTAAAGCAATTGAAAAACGCGCCCAGGCAAATAAATTAAGTGAAGCAATTGTAAAAGATAAATCAAAAATAATCGATTTAGGATTCCAAATAAATCTACAAAAAAGATTATTGAAAGCCGAAAAGGAAAGTTTCGATTTTGAGAATACCACCGCCGCACGTAATTCATCGCACAATGCCGCAGTCGAAAAGTTTGAAACAAAAATAAATAGTTTATTGCGACTTAGAACCGCATTAATATTTGAAAATTCATCAAGGGAGCAAGCAGTGTTGAAGTTGCGTAGTGAATCTATCGGTCTTGATGAAAAATTGGAAAAAGACAAAAAGGACAAAAACAAATTGCGTGATCAGCAAATTCAAAATGTTGATTATTTGGCGTCGGATTATGCCTTTAGGAAAGCATTGTTGGAAAATGCCATACAGACCAATGAGGATGTTTTTTCATCCGATAAATACACAGCCGAACAAAGAATTGATGCGCAAAAAAATATGATCACTCAATTGACCGTTTTGAATGAAATGGAAAAACGTGAATCATTGCGATTGTTGAAGAAAAAATACGATGAAGAGCGAAACGAAACCATCAAAGACAGCGAAGGCAAAATATTGGGTAAAAAATACACCAACGATGCGTTGATTCAATTGGAAGTACAATACAATTTGGATAAAAACACCATCAACGTTGAAGCATTGAAAAAACAACAGGAAATCAACAAAAAAGCAGATCAAGTGATGTTGTTGGACACATTGCAATTTCAAATCGATAATTTGAAATATTTACAAAAACACCTTTCCACAAAAGCCGAAGCCTATCAAGCATATTCACGCCAAATTTCCATTATTCAAAACCAAATAAATCAAATCATCGATGGTCCTAAATCAGCCGAATTGAATGACAAATTACAAATTGGTGAAGGCGAATTGGAAAGATTGGTAAGATTCAACGAAAAGTTGGAAAAAATGTTCAAAGGAAAAGACTATTCATCATTGTCAAAGGAGCAAAGGGAAAAGGCTTTAAAGGAAATAGAAAAGTTTGAAAAGGACCAAACTAAAATACAAGAAAGCGCCGAATTAGAACGAAAGTTGAATCGAATTCGTTCCATCGAAGAGGAGCAAAAATCATTCGACAAAAACACCAACGAATTCAAACAATTGGAGTTAGAAAAACAAAACATTCTTATTGGGATTCAAAAAGATGGCATCAAAGCCAGGTTAGAAGCCGAAAAGGATTCGATTAACAATTTCAAAAAGTTGTCAGAAGAAATAAACAAATTTCTGGAAAGGCTTTTGGATAGATTGACGGAAATACAGCAAAAACGGGTTGATTCAAACGAAAAGGCCGTGGAAAATACTAGATCGGCAATTGATCGCCAACAACAATTGGCACAAGCCGGATTGGATAATACATTGGCATACGAACAACAACAATTAGCAAAACGTGAAGCGGCATTGGCGAAAGCACAAGCCAAACAAGAAAAGTTGGAAAAAATAAAATCGTTGTATGCGAGTTATTCAAATTATGCTTCGAAAGGTGACGAGAACGCACTAGGAAAAGCATTGCGTGATTTTGCCATACTTGAATCGATTGCGGCATCGTTGGGTGATGGTGGAGCGATAGACGATATATTGGCAAAGCAAAAACCAGGACAAATACCTAATGATGGAAAAGGAATAATACGCGGCCGATCGCATCGTGGAAGAAATGGTGGAATCCCAATTTTGGTGGAAGGCAAGGAAGGGTTTTTCAGCAAACGTGAAATGGCCAATTTAGGGAAAGGCAATTTTTACAAGATGAAGGAAATGGCCGGAATGGGAAAAGTAGATTCAAACTTTTTCACGCGTCAACGAAAACAATTCAACATGGCCATTGTTCAGCCAAAAGAAAACAGCCAATCGGAAGCATTTTTACAAATATCGGATGCAATCAGGAACCAGCCACAACAACATTGGAATAAGGCGGAAATGATTGGCGATGTCATACAAGTAGTTGAAACGATATTGAAACCAGGCGGCAAAGTTAGAAATACATACAAAATTCCAAAACCAAGATTATAATGTCAAGAATAACACACTTAATAAATGGCCAAAATTTGGGATTGCCGCGAAATGCTGGTGAATTGGAAATCACATTTGATTGGCTGGAAGAAAAACAGGAAGGAAACATGAACACCAATTCGTTGGAATTCACAGGTGATGCATTCCGTTATATTTTTCAACGATTAAGTGATGGATTGACCGGGGGTGTTGGAATATTTGAAGGCATTCCGTATAAAATACAATTGGGACCGGTTGGAAATCCGACATTTGAATTTGATGGATATTTGGATGGAACTGATGAAGCAAATTTCATTGGTGATGAAGAAATTGTCGCCAGCATTAAAAAGAGAGAGGGCGACGATTGGTTGAATGATGTGGCAGACGGATTTTCATTCGCTTATCTATATGAAATAGGCGAAATAACCAATTCAGATTTCAAGAAAGTGCCATACGTTATCAATTACATTCCGGATAATGCGCAAACGGTTATTTTGGGGATGTCATTGTTTATGATGACAAAGGAACTGATTGAAAATGGAAATGAATTGGCGGATTTGATTGGATTGACCATAAATGCGGCAACACCAGTAATCGGTGTTTCTACAGGAAC
>Ga0070691_10000377_pt1 | contig 16142 bp, 11 predicted proteins | sample KBSK1101metaG_FD_64673 | JGI IMG/M metagenome (GOLD analysis project Ga0070691, IMG submission 64673) | Corn, switchgrass and miscanthus rhizosphere microbial communities from Kellogg Biological Station, Michigan, USA - KBS K1-10-1 metaG | ecosystem: Host-associated > Plants > Roots >... | reverse complement strand
GTCTCCTCGAGCAGCGCGAGCACGCGCGCGGCGCGCGTGCGGTCCAGCTCCGCGAACGGATCGTCCAGCAGCAGCACGGGCTGCGCGCCGCCGCGCGTGCGAAACGTGGCCGCCTCCAGCAGCCGCAGCGCGATCGCGGCGGTGCGCTGCTGGCCGGCAGAACCCACCACGCGCAGATCGCGTTCGCCGAGCGTCACCGCGAGGTCGTCGCGATGCGGCCCGGCGTGGGTGAACAGGCGGCGCGTATCGTGGTCGCGCCCGCGTTTCAGCGCGTCCGCGAGCGACGCGCGAACATCGGTCGCGTCCGCCAGCGGCGATTCGTAGGCAATCTGCATCGCCGAGCGTTCGCCGATCTCGCGGCACAGCCGCGTGAACTCCGCGCCGCCCTCCGCCACCCACGCGCGGCGCTCTTCGACGATCGTCGCGCCATGCGCGGCGAGCGCCGGCTCCCACGCGGCCACGCTGGATGACTTCACTCCGGGCCGCGCCGCATCGCGCAGCGCCGCGTTGCGCCGCGCGAGTGCGGCGCGATACTGGCGGAGTGCCGCGAGGTAGCGCTTGGAGCTCAGCGCGAGCGCGATGTCGAGATAGCGCCGGCGCTCGGCCGGCGCGCCGGCAACGAGCGCGATGTCCGCCGGTGAGAAGCAGACCGAGGGCAGCGCGCCCACGGCATCCGTGAGACGCGGTGCCTCCACGCCGTCGAGCGTGATGCGCTTCTTGCCGGTGCGCTCCACGCCGACGCCCACGCGCCGCGCCTCCGCGCCGCTGGATTCGGCGGCGATGTGAAACGCCGTTGCGCCAAAGCGGGTGAGGTCGCGGTCGCGCACGCCGCGCATCGAGCGGAGCAGCTCGAGGTAGGCGATGGCCTCGAGGAAGTTCGTCTTGCCCTGCCCGTTGTCTCCGACGATCGCGATGCCGTCAGGCGGGAGCGTGACGTCGGCGCGTGCGATGTTCCTGAAATCGCGGATCGAGATCGAGTCTAGCGTGACGCGAACTGGCACCACCGGCGTCACGTCACTGGCCGCGGAACGCTGCCGGACGCTTCTCGAGAAACGCCTTGGTCCCCTCGCGCATGTCCGCGGTGCTCTCCAGCGAGCCGAAGAGGCGGGCTTCGAGGCGCAGACCGTCCTCGAGCGTCGCGTCGAGCCCGACGTCCACGGCCTCGATCGCGCGGGCCATCGCCACCGGCGCGTTCTTGAGCATCGTCGCGGCCATCGCGCGCGCAGCGGCGATCAGCGCGCCGGGTTCGACGACGGCGTTCGCGAGGCCAAGGCGCGCGGCCTCGGTGCCGTCGATGGGGTCGCCGGTGAGGATGAGCTGGAGCGCCGGCCCGCGCCCGATGAGCCGCGGCAGCCGCTGCGTGCCGCCGTAGCCGGGGATCAGCCCGAGCTTCACCTCGGGGAGGCCGAACTTCGCCTGCGTGGACGCGATGCGCACGTGGCACGCGAGCGCGAGCTCGCACCCGCCGCCGAGTGCGAAGCCGTTCACCGCCGCGATCACCGGCTTGGAGGAGAGTTCAATCTTTCGGAACACCCCCTGGCCGCGGCGGGCGAACTTCTCCAGTTCTCCCGTCTGCGCCACGGCGAGGCGCGAGATATCAGCCCCCGCGACGAACGCGCGCCCCGCTCCCGTGACGATGATGGCCCCGACGGCGCTGTTCGACGCCAGCTCGTCCATTGCCCCGCCGATCTCACCCATCAACGCATCGTTCAGCGCGTTGAGCTTGTCGGGGCGGTTGATGGTGACGGTCGCGATATGATCGGAGATTTCGACGAGCAGGAATTCGTAAGCCATGCCTGAATGTATCGCCCTTTGGAGCTTCCAGCCTGTAGTAGTGCAGCTTCCAGCGAGTAGCAGTCCAGCTTCCAGCGAGTAGCAGTCCAGCTTCCAGCGAGTAGTAGTGCAGCTTCCAGCCTGTAGTAGTGCAGCTTCCAGCGAGTAGTAGTTCAGCTTCCAGCTTGGCGGCCTCCAGCTTGGCGGCTTCCAGCTTTGGCAGTCGCCTCAAGCCAGAAGCTTCAGGCCACGACCAAAGCTGGAAGCCGCCAAGCTCCAGGCTGCCGAGCTGGAAGCCTCAACTACTGGGGGCTCGACGCTGAAAGCTTCACTGCACAAGGCTTGAAGCTTCTTGCAACAAGGGCATCTTCCGTTCATGAAATCCGTTCTTGCCATCGACGAAGGAACCACCGGCACGACGTGCATGGTGATCACCGCCGACGGCCGCGTCGCCGGCCGCGGCTACCGCGAGATCACGCAGCACTTTCCCGAGCCCGGCAAAGTCGAGCACGACGCAACCGAGATTTTTGCGCGCACGCTCGAGGCCTCCCGCGAGGCGATTGCGCAGAGCGGCCTCGTCCCCGACGCGCTCGGCATCACGAACCAGCGCGAGACGGTCGTCGTGTGGAATCGCGCGACCGGTGCCCCGGTCGGCCGCGCAATCGTGTGGCAGGACCGCCGCACCGCCGCCCGCTGCCTGTCGCTCGCGCCGCAGGGTGAGGCCATTCACGCCGCCACCGGCCTCGTGCTCGATCCGTATTTTTCCGCGACGAAACTCGAGTGGATCCTCGGGCACACCGCCCGCGACATGCCGCACGACCAGCTCGCGGCGGGAACCATAGACAGCTGGCTCATCTGGAAGCTCACCAACGGCGCCGTGCACGCGACCGACCCCACCAACGCATCGCGCACGATGCTCTACGACATCAACACGCATCGCTGGAGCGCGCCGCTCTGCACGCTGTTCTCGGTGCCGGAGTCGATCCTTCCCGGGGTGCGCGGGTCGAGCTCGAGTTTCGGCGTTGCCGCGAAAGAACATGTCGGTCACGAGATTCCCATCCTCGGCGTGGCCGGAGACCAGCAGGCCGCGCTCTTTGGCCAGGGCTGCTGGAACGCGGGCACGAGCAAGAACACCTATGGCACCGGCGCATTTCTCCTGCTGAACTGCGGCGCGCAGCGGCCGAAGGGCGGCGGCGGAATGCTCACCACCGTCGCTTGTGATTCGAAAGGCGCGCCGGCGTACGCGCTCGAGGCGAGCATCTTCATCGCCGGTGCGGCCGTGCAGTGGCTGCGCGACGGACTCGGGATCATCGGGCGCGCAGCCGAAACCGAGGCGATGGCGCGCGCGCTCGCGTCCAACGACGGCGTGTACTTCGTTCCCGCCCTCACCGGCCTCGGCGCGCCCGAGTGGGAGCCGAACGCGCGTGGCACGATCGTCGGCCTCACGCGCGGCACCACGCGCGAGCACCTCGCGCGCGCCGCACTCGAAGCCATGTGCTTCGGCACAGCAGATGTCCTCGCGTCGATGCGCGACGCGAGCGGATACACCGCGGACGTGCTGCGCGTGGACGGCGGCGCCACCGAAAACGGGTGGATGATGCAGTTCCTGGCCGACCTGCTCGGCGTGCCGGTCGAGCGGCCCGATGTCGTGGACACCACGGCGATGGGTGCCGCGGGACTCGCAGGACTCGCAGCGGGCGTCTGGCCGAACTCCGATGCGTTCATGAATGCCCGCACATACGCGCGCTTCACGCCGGGCGATGGCCGGCGCAGCGCGCAAGCGGCGCTCTCCGGCTGGCATCGCGCGGTTCGCGCGACCGTTGCGTGGGCGCGGGACAACGGCGCATGAAATTCTTCCTCGTATTTTCGCTCTGGACCGGCGGACCTAAACAGAAAGCTCCCGATCCCGATCCGTGGTTCGGCAAGGACAAGCTCGAGCATTTCGCCGCCTCATTCATCATCCAGAGCTGGGCGCATACCACTTTCCGCTCGCGCGGCGCGAGCTACGCGCAGGCGAGCTGGGGCGCGGCGGCCGTCACCGCGACGGCCGGGATCGGCAAGGAACTCTGGGACCGCACGCACCACGGCGACTTCAGCTATCGCGATCTTGCCGCCGACGGCACCGGCCTGCTCGCCGGCGCGGTGATGATGCGGCAGATCGATCGTTGAGCATCCGTTGACCCAGTTCGGCGAGCTCTCCCTGTGGATCGCGCTGCTCATGTCGGCGTGGTGCACGACGCTCGCGGTGCAGGGCGCGGTGACGCGGCGGCGCTCGCTCGTTGAAAGCGCGGCGCGCGGCCTCCAGATGGCCCTGGTGTTTTCCCTGCTCGCCGCCGGCGTGCTGATGCGCGCGTTCCTCGACGGCGACTACTCGCTGCGCTACGTCGCCATGCACTCCGGCTCGAGTGTCGCCGACGCATTCAAGATCAGTGCGTTCTGGATGGGCCGTGCGGGGCTGCTGCTCCTCCTGTCCGTCGCGCTTGCGGCCGCGGCGTCGGTGGCCGCGCGGAGCGCCATGCGGCGTGATGCCGATCGCGTGCGTGCGGCCGTCACGCTCGCGCTGCTCGGCGCGGTTGCCGGAGGAGCGCTCGCCGTCACCGCGTTCTCCGGCAATGCGTTCGCGCTCTTCAACCAGGTTCCAACCGACGGGCGCGGACTCGATCCGCTGTTTCGTCATCCGCTCGGCCTGATCCAGCCGCTGCTGATGGTATGCGGCCTTGCGGCGGCCGCCGTGCCGGTCGCGCTGATCGTTGCGTCGGCAGTGCGTCGGCGCTTCGACCCCGCGGTGGTCGCGCGAATACGCGGGTCCGCGGTCGCGTCGTGGGGCCTGCTCTCGCTTGCGCTGCTCGCTGGCGCTCAATGGGCGTACGTGACGCCCGGGCTTCGGGCGCGCGCGCAGGGGACGACGGTCGTTGTCGGCATGGCGTGCGCCTGGGTTGCAACGATGTTCATCGTCATGGCTGCGAGCGTTCGCGCCCGGCGCGTCGAACCGCGCACGCCGCGCCATCGCGTGGGACAGGTCACGGCGCAGTTTGGGACTGTGCTGTGCCTCGCCACGCTCGCGGTCAGCGGCCGCACAAAAAACTACGACGTGCAGATCGCGGACGGCTCACGCTACTCCGCCATCGATGCGTGGGGCCATTCGTGGACGTTCACGAGCCAGGGCGAGAGCCGGATCGAGCGTCCGGGCGACGACGTCACGGCGCTGGTGCTGCTGCCGACTCGTGACGGCGTGCGCCAGCCGTTTCTCTCGAGCGAGAGCCGGCAGTATTACGCTGCGGGCGGACTCGATATTTACGCGCCGCAGAGCGCACCGGCGATTCGCCGCGGGCTCGCGCAGGACCTGCTCGTGATTCTCTCCGATGCCGAGGACGGCCACGCTATCCTGCGCATCAGTTTCCGCCCGCTGATCGAGCTCGCGTGGGTGGGCGGGGTGCTCATCACCCTCGGCACGATGCTGCTGTTCTGGCCGGCATCGTTCGAGAGCGCTGCATGACGCCGCTTGCGATTGGCGCGTTGCTCGCCGCGGGCGCGATGGTGTGGGTGATCGCGCCTATATTCAGTGAAGAGCCTCACGAATCCGATTCGGGACGTCCGGCATCGCGCGCCGCAGACGATGCCGCCGAGGCAGCGATTCTCCGCTGGAGGGAAGAGAGCAAATGAAACACTGCTTTCGCAATCTGACTTGCGCCGCACTTGGCGTGTTCGTCGCGGCATCAACTGCTGCCGCGCAGGGCGGCATTCGAGGACGCATCACGGATGAGGCCGGTGCGCCCGTGGTTGACGTTCGCCTGGTCCTTTCGCCGGGCGACCGGCGCACGCTCAGCGACGACGACGGAAGCTTTTCGCTGCTGCAGCTCAAGCCGGGTTCGTACAGCCTCGATGTTCGCCGAATCGGGTACGAGCCGCAGACGGTGAAGCTCGAGGTTGCTCCGCGCGGAATTACCTCCGCGGCGATCAAGCTCGTCGCGATCCCGCGCGTGCTCGACTCCGTTCGTATCGCCGCGAAGGCGAACGGACTCCGCTATACGGGCGTCGTGCTGGACGAGCGGAGCGCGCCGATGGAGGGCGCGATCGTGATGGTGCCGGGGAAGGCTCGTGAACTGCGGACCGACGCAAACGGCCGGTTCTCCGTGGAGGGCTTTGGTGAGGGCACCGTGCTCGCGCGCGTGCGAAAGATCGGCTACGTGCCGCAGCTGCACTCGCTCGACCTGGATCGTTCGCTCGTGGACAGCATTCGCATGAAGCGGCTCGCGCAAAATCTCACGCCCGTCGAGGTCAACACGCAGAGCGGGTTCGGCAAGGACACGTCGGAGTTCGCCGACCTCGACGAGCGCATGCGGTGGAAGGGTGAGCAGTCGTACGTCGTGTCGCGGGAGGAGTTCGACGAACAGGGAACGACGGATCTCTCCAACGCGATCCGCTATTCGAAAACCGGCGGCCGGTATGGCGGCACGCTGTCGCATCCGATGCCAGACGGCTGCATCATCATCAACGGCCAGCGCGCCCTGCGCGACTGGCCGCTGACGGCGTTCTACGCCGATGAAGTCGAGACAGTCGAGGTGTATCCGCCCAAGTCGGACGCTACGGGGACGCTGGAAGCGCGGGGGTGCGATCCGAAGAAGCCGATCTACGTGATCTGGATGCGATCGACGTCGAAGCGCTTTCCGCCGATTCCGCCGAGTCCTTAGCGCAGCGGGACGCGCGCCACCCGGTTGTCCTGCGGACCCTGGTTCACCGCGACGTACACCACGCCATTGCCGAAGCCCACCAGCCGCTGGCCTTTCATCAGGTGGATGTGCTCGCGTATCCGGCCGTCGCGCCCCACGACGTAATACCCGTCCGTTGAGGCCGGCGATATGTAACTCGCGGGCAGCCAGATCGTGCCGTCAGGTGCGGCCTTCGCGCCGCGCAAAATGAACGGCGGCTTGAACGCGGGGAAGCTGTCGGGCGTGATCTGCGTCATGGACAAGTTGCGCGGCATCATCGGCATCGAATCGGTCAACCCGCTGACGGCATCCATGCGCGACCGAAACTTCACCTTGTCCGAGTCGGTGACTGCCACCTTCGCATACGGGATGGGCGGGCTGGACTGCCGCTTGCCGTTGGGTGCGATCCAGTCGATGTGCAGGTCTGCTCCGCGAATGATGGCGAGCGTTCCGTCACGCATCACGACCCAATCGTCGATGGTGGGAAACGGAAACGTCTTCATGCGCATCCGCATCGAGCCCGGCCGCGTCGAGTCACTCTCCATCGTGCTCGACCGTTCTTCAACGTGCACTTGCGCAACCGGGATCGTCCCGCCGGTCTTGAAGTCGAACGCCATGATCGGCGCCGTGTCGGGCGTGACGATCTCCACTCCAGCCGATGTATTGCGCTGCTGCTGCACGAAAGGCTGATACAGAAGGCGTCCTGACCCGTCGACAGCGATTCCACCTGGGGCAAGCAATGCGAGTGGCGCCGTCGGGATAGCGCGGGACGCGACGATCCTGCCGGCCGGGTCAATCACCGGGATGTCACCGCGGCCGACGTCGATGAGCAGCGTCGTGTCCTTGAGCCCGGCAACGAGTCCTTCAGGCTGCGAAAGCTCGCCCGATCCAGCGCCTTGCAGTGCAACCGGTGTTGCCGTGGCGAGCTTCGCGTCCAACATGAGGACGCGCGCGGCGCGCGTCGGTTGTGGCGCCGCCATGGAATCCAGAGTTGGTCCGCCGCGCCCGCTGCGACCGCGCCCCATCCTCGCGACAACCCCCGCCATCATGCTTCGCATCATGGCGCTCACCGGGGCGCGCTCGACGACGATCAATCGTCCGTCGCTCAGCTCGCGCACCGCCGCGATGTTCCGGAACGATTCGACTCCCACGACGGTCGGCGCGCCGAGCGTGCGCTCGGGGATCGCAGTTTGCGGATGTGCGATGCCGGCGCAAAGGACAAGCAGAGTCAGTGCTTTCATCGGCGCGTGATGGTCCAGTTGAAGTCAGGGTTTGTGCCGCCAATGATGTCGCCCTCCCTGCTGATCGCGAAGTGAAGCGTCTCGGGACTGCCGACCCGCATGCAGCCATCGCACAAGACGACCACGGAATCGGCGGACACTCGCGAAACGGAAATGGCCGCGCGGTTGCCGTTCCGGATGTTGATGACGCCCCTCCGCACGGTTGTCCCGACGGGCGGATACGTCGTGCGTATAACCTGCTCCATGAGCGCCATCGACGTGCCGATCGTCGGAAGCGTGCCTGGTGGCGCCATCGTCACCCGGTCATTGAGCGGCCCGACTTCGTGCTGCGCTGCCGACATCGCCTGGGGGTCGAACACGAGAATGCCCGTGAAGAAGTTCGGGGCGTCAGTCAACTCGACGCGCGCGGCAGTCCCATCGGGGCGCAGTTCAACGGCATAATGTGAGTGCTGGATTCCTCGCGGTGTTGGCAGGCGCAGGTCGCCGACGAGCGACATGCTGGTGCGCGTTACGCGCTCGACCGCGACAGTGTCCAGGCCGGAAGTGACGACAAACGTCGACGTCGTCGCGAGCTGCGCGCTCGCGCGCGCCGCGACCGAAAGAACAACGACGCTTGCCGCGGCGAGGATGTGTTTTTGCATCGCACAATTGTCGCCTCAGGGCGATGCGCGTGCAACACCGCCGGCCAAATCGTGCCACATGACCGGCGGATCGGTTACGCGCCCTGACTCAATCCGATCGCAGTGCCACCAGTGCGTCAATCCGCGATGCGCGCCACGAAGGCACGAGGCACGCGAGCGCCGCGACGATCGCGAACAACGCGGCCACACCGCCGAACACCACCGGATCAAGCGGCTTCACATCGTACAGCAGCGACGCCAGCGCGCGGCTCCCCGCCGCGGCCGCGCCGAGGCCGATCACCAGCCCGATCACCACGAGCCGCATGCCCTGCGAGAGGATCAGCCGGATCACGTCCGCGCGGTGTGCGCCGAGCGCGATGCGAATGCCGATCTCCCCAGTGCGCTGGGTTACGGCGTACGCCAGCACGCTGTACAGCCCGAGCGCCGAGAGAAAGAGCGCGACGACCGAGAACGCGCCCGTGAGCCACGCCGTAACACGCTGCACTCCAACGGACTGCTGCAGCTGCGTGTCCAGCGTCGCAAAGAACGACGCGGCCTCACTCTTGTCCACGGCGGCGATCGCGCTGCGCAGTGCGCCCTGCAGCGCGTTGGGATCGCCATCGGTGAGCGCGACGAGGGTCTGCCCGGCGGCGCCGATCTGCCGCATCGGCTCGTAAATCGTCTCCGGCGGCGGCGTGTTGAGGCCGATGGATTTCACGTCGCCCACGACGCCGACGATCTCCAGCTTCACGTCCGCCTGCTGACCGCGGAGCAGGAACTTTCCGACGGCGCTCTCGTGCGGAAAGAGCCGCTTCGCGAACGACTCATTGATCACGCACACGTGCGGCGCGCCGTCGATATCCGTCACCTGGAACCCGCGCCCCTCGCGCAGCGGAATCTTCAGCAGCGAGAACAAGTCCTCGCTTACGGCATTCAAATACGCCACGGGCCGCTCGGCGAGCGGCGGAATCGGCTCGCCGGCCACGGCGTACACGCCACGCGCCGGCCCGCCCGTCAGCGGCAAACCGCCGGTGGTCGCCGCCATCTTCACCATCGGGTTCGCGCGCAGCTGGTCGAGCACGCGCGTATAGAAGTTCACGATCTCGCCTCTGGTCGGATACCGCTGCGGCGGCGCATTCACGAACACGCTCGCCACACCGTGCGATGAGAATCCGGGCGCCGTGGACTGGAGCTTGATGAAGCTCGCGAGCAGCAGGCTCGACCCGATCAACAGCACCACCGACAGCGACACTTCGGCCACGATGAGAAATCCGCGGAACCGCGTGCCGCGCGCACCGCCGACGGTGCCGCGCGAACTGTCCTTGAGCACGTCGGCGAGGTTCACGTTCGACGCCTGCAGCGCAGGCACGAAGCCGATTGCGAGCGAGGAAAGCACGGAGAGGCCGATCGTGACCGCCAGCGTCATCCCGTCGAGCGGAAAAGTCGTGATCGTCTGGAATTGGCTCGCGAACACCGCCTGCACGCCCTTGAGCGCGAAGAATGCCATCAAGACGCCGAGCGAGGCCGCGCACACGCAGAAGATCAGCGTCTCGAGCAGGAACTGGCGGATGAGATGCCGTCGCGTCGCGCCGAGCGAGAGCCGCACGCCGATCTCCTTGTGCCGCGCCGAGAGCCTGCCGAGGAAAAGGTTCGACACGTTCGCGCACGCGATCAGCAGCACGAAGCCGACCGACGTGAGCAGCAGCATGAACGTCGGCCGCACCTGGCCGACCTGCTCCTGGATCCACGTGCGCGTCTCGTTTTCGTTGGTCCCGTCGAGGCGGCCGGGAAACGCATCCTTGTAGCGCCGCGACATCGCACGCACGTCTGCGTCAGCCTGCGCGAAACTCAGGCCGGGCTTGATCCGCGCCGTGATCTGCAGGAAACCGGCGCCGCCCTCGATCTGCGCGGCCGTCAGGAAACTCGGCGTGAACGGCCACGGCTGCATCACCTGGACGAACGAGATCGGCGCGGGCAGGCCTTCGGCGAGCACACCCACGACCGTCGTGCCGACGCCGTCGAGCTGGATCGTCTGGCCGACGATGTCGTCGCGCTTGCCGAACCGCGTCTTCCAGAGATCGTACGAGAGGATGCAGACGTGCGGGCCGTTGAGCTTGTCCTCGTCGGCCGTGAAGTTGCGGCCGCGCTCCAGCTTGAGGCCCAGCGTCGGGACGAAGCTCTGCGTCACGTCGATCGTGTTGAGCTGCTCGGGATCCGCGCCCTCGCGCGTGAGCACATGCGAGTTGAACGACGACGCGGCAAAGCCGCTGAACGCCGTCTGCTGTTCCTCGAACATGCGGTACTTCGGAACCGACATCACGGGCGAGACGACGTTCCGCGCCTTGTTGTTCGTCCAGATGCGGACGAGCCGCCCCGCGTCGGGAAGGTCGATCGGGTGGAGCACGACCTTGTTGAAGACGCTGAAGAGCGTGGTGTTCGCGCCGATGCCGATCGCGATCGTGAGGATCGCCACGGCGGTGAAGCCGGGCGATTTGAAGAGGCTGCGGAAGGCGTAGCGGAGCTCACTCATGGCGGTGGAGGTCAGAGAGGATGGCTTCGCATTAGAGCATCGGATCGGGCCGAATCGTTGCCTGGAACAACAGTGGTGGGTGTTGAGGGCGAAGTGGTGTGTTTTGAGTGACGGCGTTCACTCGGCACCCACAACTTCACCCTCAACACCCACCACTTCACCCACAACACCCACCACTGTCGGTGTTGCCTCCCCGCCGCGCTATTACGGTGTCGCCTTCGTCTCGTGCTCGGTCGAGGTGACGAAGTCCGCAAAATTCTGCTTCAGCTCCTTGGCGGAACTCTGGTTCAGATACGCCATATGCCCGCTCTGGTAATACTCGAACTTCACCCGGTCGCTGTACGTCTTGTCGAAGCCGAGGTGCTTGAACGTGTACTCGGCGTTCGCGAACGGCGTCGCCATGTCGTAGTACCCGGCGCCGACCATCACATGCAGATACGGATTCTTCGCCATTGCCGTGCGCAGCTCGTCGGTCTCGTTCGCGAACGAGTTGCCGAAGTTGCTGTAGTCCCAGCGCCCGGTATGCCCGCCGAGGTAGTACTGGAGATCGCTCGTATAGTTGAGGTCGTTCTGCAGATAGCGCATGAACGACGACATGAACGCTCCGGTCGGCGCGGCGTCGGACGGATCGTAGTCTTCGCGCGTTGCCGAGGCGTTGCCGTTGAGCCCGATGATGCGGCTGTCGTAGCGCCCGACCGTTTCCCGGTCGCCGCGGAGCAGCTCCGTGCGGTACGTGCCGGCATCAATGCGGAGGTTCGTGTTCAGGACGAACTGCTCTGAAACACCGGTGAGCCGCGCCAGCTTCTGCGCGACCGCCGTGCGCTCCGCCGGGGTCAGCGCGTTGCCCTTCGCGAGCGACGTCATGTAGTCGCCGAACGCGTAGTCGCGCGACTGCTGCACGACCTGCTCGAGGCTCAGCTTCTGGAGATCGGCCGGGAGCTTCTTGTGGTACCACGCCGTGGCGGTGTACGTCGGCAGGAACGTCGAGTACGCGATGTCGTTCGACGGGTTCTGCGAGATGTACTGGAAGTCGAGCACCGTGCCGAGGAGGAAGATGCCGTTGAGCTCGATCCCCTCGTTGCTCTGGAGCTCCGCCGCGAGGCCCGCCGAGCGGAACGTGCCGTAGCTCTCGCCGAAGAGGTACTTCGGTGAATCCCAGCGCTTGTACTTGTCGAGGTAGTCGCGGATGAATTCTCCGAACATCGTGATGTCATTGCGTGCTCCGGTGAACTCCGAGGCGTTCACACCCTCGCCCGGGCGCGAATAGCCGGTCATCATCGCGTCGATCTGCACGAGGTCCGTGACGTCGAGCGGGGAGTTGGGATTGTCGACGAGGTGATACGGCGGCGCCGGCTGCGTGCCGTTCGGGTCCATCTCGGCGTGCTTCGGGCTCATCGCGCCCATGCTGAGCCATACGGAGGCCGATCCCGGGCCACCGTTATAGAAGAAGGTGACCGGACGCGTGGCGGGATCGACGCCGTCGCGCGTGTGGGAGATGTAGAAGACCGTCGCGCGCGGCTTGCCGTCGTCGCCGCGGATGACCATCGTGCCGGCGCGCGACGTGTAGGCGATCTCCTTGCCGCCGATCGTGATCGTATGCTGGGTGGTTGAGACCTTTTCGACCGCAGGCACGCCCTCGGACTGTGCGGGGGCGGCCGGCGCAGCGCCGGCGCCGCCTCCGCGGCCTCCGGGCGTGTTGGCGGGGCGCTGGGCGGCGGCGGTGGCGCCGGCGAGGCACAGTGCCGCGGCGCTCATGAGCGGCAATCGTACACGCATGGCAAACTCTCCAGTGATGAATGAAGTTGGGGCAACGGAAAAGGCCGCCGGACAGCCCGTTGCCACGCCGGTGCGGCGATGCATCGGACCGTCCTGCGGGCATCACTACCTATATCGCACCCGGAACCAGAAGCGTTGACGTCAATACATCATCGCCGGGCGAGCCCCGTTCACATGCGTTTGCTGGTTATCGCGGGGCTTGCCGTGCTCATGGACGGCTTCGACGTCCAGGCGATGGGGTTCGTCGCGCCGGCGGTCATCCAGGCGTGGGGGGTGAGCAAGGCGAGCCTCGGGCCGGTGTTCGGCGCGGGCCTGCTTGGCATGCTCGTCGGGTCGCTCGCGCTTAGTGTGCTCGCCGACCGTGTCGGGCGGCGGCCCGTCATGCTCGGCGCGACGCTGTTCTTTGCGTGCGGGATGCTCGCGACCGCGCGCGTCACGACCATCGGCGAGCTCGAGGCGATCCGCTTCGTCACCGGATTTGGCTTGGGCGCGATCATGCCGAACGCGATGGCGCTCGTGGGCGAGCACAGCGCCGCGGGGAATCGCGTGACGATGATGATGCTCGTCTCGTGCGGATTCACTGGCGGGGCCGTGCTGGGCGGGCTGGTTTCCGCGGCGATCATCCCGGCGTACGGCTGGCAATCGGTGTTCTACGTCGGCGGTGCGTTCCCGCTGGTGCTGGCCGCGCTGATGGTCGGCGGACTCCCCGAATCCGGCGAGTTCGTCGCCCAGCGCGCGGCAGCGGCCAAACGCGCGGGCGCGCCGGTCATGCAGCTGTTCCAAGCGGGCCGCACGCGCACGACGCTCCTGCTCTGGGCGGTCAACTTTCTCAACCTCATCAACCTGTACTTCCTCGCGAACTGGCTGCCGACCATCGCGACCTCGGCGGGGATGCGCATGTCGAGCGCGGTGCTGCTCGGTACGATGCTCCAGGTCGGCGGTGTGGTCGGGACGGTTGCGATGGGGCCCGTAATCGATCGCGTCGGATTTCGCCGCGTGCTGGTGCCCGTGTTCGCCGTGGCCGCCGTTGCGATAGCGCTGATCGGGCGGGCAGGGCTGCCGGCGCCGGTCCTCTTCGGCGTGGTCACCGTGGCCGGGCTGTGCATCATCGGCGGGCAGCCGGCGGTGAACGCGCTTGCGGCGAGCTACTACCCAACGTCGCTGCGCTCGACCGGCATCGGATGGAGCCTTGGAGTTGGCCGCGTCGGGTCGATTCTTGGCCCCACACTCGGAGGCGAGCTCATCCGCCGTGAATGGTCGAACGCCTCGATTTTCGCTACTGTTGCGGTACCGGCTGCGCTCTCCGCAGTGCTGGTTTATTTCGTGCGAGACGATCCTCGGAGCGCTTGAGCCACAATCGACGCGCGTTGTCATGGCGGTGACGCCGCTGCGCGGCTTGCGGGTACTATAGACGTGCGGTAGCGTGAAATCATCCGCCGCTCAATAGCAACCACACGGACACTTCGATGCAGCTTACCACCGGCCTCCGTCACGCCGCGCGCCGCCTGGCCCGCACGCCCGCATTCACCATCGCCGCGACGCTCACGCTCGCGCTCGGCATCGGCGGCGCATCCGCGGTCTTCACGGTGGTCAACGGGGTGCTGCTTCGCCCGCTCCCGTATCCGAACTCGGACCGGCTGGTTGATCTCTCGCACACGCTCCAGGTCGGTGGCGGCTTGCACGTCGACCAGTCCGATGCCACGTATCTGGTTTATCAGCGCGACAATCGCGTGTTCACCAATGTCGGCATCTACCGCGCGACGTCCGTCAACATGCACGCCGCCACCGAGGCCGCGGGCAGTGCGGACGCCACGCAGCGCATTTCCGCCGCGCTGGCGACGCCGAGCGTGTTTCGCGTGCTCGGCGCCGCGGCTGTCCGCGGACGCGGGTTCTCCGACGCAGACGCCGCGCCGGGGGCGGCGCCGGTAGCGCTGATCTCGCAGGAGCTCTGGGCGAACGCGTTTGGCTCCGACCCGGCGATCGTCGGCCGCCGCGTCTCGATCGACGGCATGGATCGCGAGATCGTCGGTGTCGCGCCGAAGATGTTTCACTTTCCGGCCGAGCAAACGCAGCTCTGGCTCCCGCTCGTGCTCGACCCCGCGCACACCAACTCCGCCGCGTTCGACTACCAGGGCGTCGCGCGCCTCAAGGACGGCGTCACGATCGCCGCGGCGAATGCAGACCTTCAGCGCCTCCTTCCGCAGGTGCCCGTGGTATTCCCGGGCCGGCTGACCGCCGGTGCGATCACGGCGACGAAGATGCACACCGAGGTTGCCTTGCTGCGCGACACGATTGTCGGCGCGGTGTCGAAGATTCTCTGGGTTGTGCTCGGCGCGGTCGGCCTGTTGCTGCTGCTGGCCTGCGCGAACGTCGCCAACCTGTTCCTCGCCCGCGCCGAGGGACGCCAGCGCGAGTTTGCGGTGCGGCGCGCGCTCGGCGCGGGACGCATGCTGCTCCTCCAGACGTCGCTCGGCGAAGCGATCGTGCTCTCCGGCATCGGCGGAGCGCTCGGCATCGCGCTCGCCGCGCTAGGCGTGAGTTTCCTTCAACAGGTGCCGATGGGCGCGAGCATCCCGCGCCTCGGCGAGATTCACGTGGACCTGTTCGTGGTCGCGTTCACGATCGTGGTGTCGGGCTTTGCCGCGCTTGGGGTCAGCGCGTTCCCGGCGATTCGGCTGAGCCGCGCGTCGCTCACGTCGCTGATGGGCGCCGACGGACGCAGCGCGACCGGTTCACGCGTGCGTCACACCGTGCGTCGTGCGCTCGTCGTGTCGCAGCTGGCGCTGGCGCTCGTGCTTGTGTCCGGCGCGGCCTTGTTTGCGCGCAGTTTCGAGCGGCTCAGTGCCGTGAATCCGGGCTTCGACGCCGATCACGCGCTCGCTTTCAGGATGGCCATGCCGGCCGCCGCGTATCCGACGACGAACGATGCCGCGGGCACCGTTCTCGCCGCACTGCGATCGCTGAGCGGCGTGCCCGGCGTGACGAGCGTCGGCGCGGCGAGCCGCCTGCCGCTCGATCAGGAATCCACCGCCGACAGCGCGGTGCTCGTGGAAGATCATCCGCGCGAGCCGGGAACGATTCCGAGCATCTTCCCGATGATGTTTGCGACGCCCGGATATTTTCGCGCGATGGGCATTCCGCTGATCGCGGGCAGGCTGTTCGCCGAACCGGATCCGTCGCTCGATCCCGCGAAGCTGCCGCGCGAGGTGATCGTGAGCGAGGCGTTTGCGCTGAAATACTGGACCGCTGCCGATGCGATCGGCAAGCGCATCAAGATGAACCCGATCGACCCGTGGTCGACTATCGTGGGTGTCGTGGGAAGCACGCACGACCAGGGCCTCGCGAAGCCGGCGACTGCCGAGGTCTACAACCAGTTCGTATCAGTGGACGTGAACGGAAAGGCCTGGTCGCCGCGCGACGTGGCGTTCGTCGTGCGCGCGAGCGGAAACGCCGCCGATGTTTCGGCAGGCGTGCGAAACGCTGTGCACGCCGT